>Ga0209566_100033_pt1 | contig 332650 bp, 285 predicted proteins | sample Araplavi_mTSA_r2_2_FD_184287 | JGI IMG/M metagenome (GOLD analysis project Ga0209566, IMG submission 184287) | Arabidopsis root microbial communities from North Carolina, USA - plate scrape CL_Cvi_mTSA_r2 (SPAdes) (version 2) | ecosystem: Host-associated > Plants > Roots > Endosphere | place...
TCTCGTCATTTCATATATAGTAAGAACATCTGAAATCCGGATGTGAACCTAACAAACCGTTCCTTTTATACGTTCAAAAGAGTTACACATTCAAAGCTTGATGGGCATTCAGCAGCAGCATCTTCTGTTTGGCCGCTTCCTTCACCGCTTCTATCGGACGGGCGAATAAGGCAACGCGGTCGAACTCATTTGGTTTGTTCAGTATTTCGCTGCGCAGTGTCTTGCCGAACGCCATGCGGAGTGCCGTACCGATATTGACCTTGCTGATGCGTGTAGCCGCAAGCCTGTGCAAATCATCGTCCTTCACACCGGTCGATCCATGCAGCACGAGCGGCACTGATACGACGCGCTCAATCTCCGCGAGCCGTGCGTAATCAATCGGCGCGGACTGCTCCTCCATCCGGTGAAGCGTTCCAATCGCTACTGCCAAGGCGTCGACACCCGTTTCTTCGGCAAACACTTTCGCTTCGCCTGGCGCGGTCAGCCTCGCCTCCACATTCATGGACGGATCCGTATATCCGACAGCACCAATTTCCGCTTCGACAGGAATGCCGCAGGCATGCGCCAGCTTTACAATTTCCCGCGTGTTGCGGATATTGTCTGCTAGCGGCAGCTGCGAGCCGTCATACATAATGGATGTGTATCCACTCATAATCGCTTCGGCTGCCGACTCGAATCCATCGCCGTGATCCAAATGGATGCATACTGGCACCTTCGCACGCTCAGCCAAGCTTCTGTACAACGCTCCTGATACTTGAAGAGGCATGTAGCGAAGCGCCACCTTATTTGTCGCCAATATGACCGGCGCTCCGACTTCCTCGGCTGCGGCAATGACCGCCGAAGCATCCTCATAACCAAATACGTTAAATGCCGGCACGGCCGCATTGCGTTCCGGCAACCCCTGCATCATTTCCGTTAATGTAACGAGCATGAACCGTCCCTCCATGTTGAATGACTTATAACTTGCTCAATAAATATCTCATCCGCCGCAAATTCCCCATCGATCCGTAGTGGCTGCATTCAATCCAATGCAGTTTCATTCCAATGGAAGATTTGGTCGTGTGTCAGCGGTATTCAGGTCTATTCCCTACGCTCCGCGCTTCTGATGAATTCATCCAGTTCCGCGGTCGTTGGCATCGCGTCTGAGCAGCTATGGCGCGAGATAACGATGGCGGCCGAAGCGCTGCCGTATTCCATCGCACGCGGCAAATCCCAGCCCTGCATCAATGCATAAATCATGGCAGACGCATAGGAATCGCCCGCTCCGAATGTCTTGAGCACCTTCGTCTTGAAAATGCCCCCTCTATGCGCTTCTCCGTCTTTCGTATAGGCAATCGAGCCTTCCGAGCCATGCTTGATGAGAACAACCTGCGCGTGATGCCCGAACCATTTCGCTGCAGTCAGTCGATCGTCCGCTTGCTGACCCGAGAACTTCTCCATCATGTCGAACTCTTCGCGCGTTCCAATGATAAAGTCGCATTTTTCCGCCGCAAGCTGATAATAAATCGAGGTTTCCGCAACATTTTTCCAAGTGTACGGGCGATAGTCTAAATCGAAGAATACGAATACCCCATGCTTGCGCGCATATTCCAAGGCAATGAATACTGCCTCGCGTGACGGGCTCGCAGCGAGCGCCGTTCCTGATATGAGCAGCGCCTTCGTCTGCTTGATATACTCCTCAGATACCTCTTCCGGCTTAAGGAGGAGATCCGCTACATGGTCACGGTACATCAGAATGCTGCAATCTGTAGGACTTTTAATTTCAGTAAAAGCTAATCCTGTCATTGCTCCCGTATCATCAACAGCAAGCTGCGACGTATCTATCGATTGATCGTTCAAATATTGTCGTATGTAACGGCCCATCTGATCATCGGACAGCTTGCCGATGAATCCGCTTTTCATGCCGAGGCGTGCCGCCCCAATTGCAATGTTCGCTGGAGATCCGCCCACGTACTTCGTGAACGTTCTCGTCTCCTCCATTGGCCGATTAATTTCGTTCGCATTTAGATCGATGCACAGTCTTCCGATGGCAATCAAGTCGAATGGCCGATCCTTAGGGAATGATAGTGTACTCATATCCAGTCAGCACCTCCATGTTCTCTGCCTCATGCCCTCTTTCTGCAAGACTGAGGCGCACTATGATGCAGTCTCTTTCTGTTGCGAGTTGAGTTGAGTTAAGCGCTTACCTTGTAGCTAATTATATGCACACCAATTTGGTAATGTAAACGCTTTTTTAATGATTTAATAAGTTCTTTTTTTCACTTAGACATCTTCTTTTCCTATTTAAAATAACTTGCTATTCTCCCTGTCATATAGCGAATTTACACTCGATAATTGTTTTTCCACCTTGCCAACCTCTGGAACATGGCCTATAGTTAAAATATGAGTTAAGCGCTTTCCCTACTTTGCCTAGTAAGTCGTTTTACTGTTCCATATACAGAACAATTTTTCGATCACACTCAGAGAAAGCAGGGATTATTATGCTGCAAGTAGGAATCATCGGAGCCGGACGAATTGGAAAGCTGCATGCCAGCCATATTCAACAAATGAGCAATATCCGCGTTCGCGCAATATCAGACGTATATACGGAAGGGTTGAACGAATGGGCTTCCGCGCATGGAATCCCAGTTGTCACGAACGACTATCAAGACATTCTTCATGACCCGGATATTCAAGCGGTGTTTATCTGTTCACCGACCAGTACACATGCGGACATCATTCGTGAGGCTGCCGAAGCCGGCAAGCATATTTTCTGTGAGAAGCCTGTCAGCTTCTCAATCGAAACGACAGAGCAAGCACTAGCTGCGGTTAAGAAATCCGGCGTAAAAATGCAGGTCGGATTTAACCGCCGCTTTGACCATAATTTCAAAAAAGCGCGTGACGTCGTACAATCCGGAGGCATTGGAGCCCCACACCTGCTGCGCATTACGTCGCGCGATCCAGAGCCGCCATCGGCAGAGTATATCGCGAAGTCCGGCGGATTGTTCATTGATATGACAATTCACGACTTCGACATGGCTCGCTATGTCATGCAAAGCGAGGTCGTTGAGGTATATGCGCAAGGAGCGAATTTGGTCGATCCGAAAATCGGGGAATTGAATGATATCGACACAGCCATTGTTAGTCTGCGCTTTGCCAACGGTGCGCTCGGCATTATCGAGAACAGCCGCAAGGCCGTGTACGGTTATGATCAGCGTCTGGAGGCATTCGGCTCTGATGGCTGTGTCTCAACACAGAACGATCGTCCTTCTACAGCAGTTGTTGCGACGGCTAGTGGAGTTCATATGGACAAGCCGCTACATTTCTTCATCGAACGCTATACGCAGGCCTATATCCAAGAGGTTCAAGACTTTGTCCGAGCCATTATGCACGATGACCCAGTCGTCTGCGATGCCAACGACGGATTGCAGGCGGAACGCATCGCGCTAGCGGCTAAAGAGTCGCTGCGCAGCGGGATGCCTGTTAAGATAGCCCATTAAAATATAGGATTTGTATTGATAAAACTATTCTCTACTTAGGCAAGGAGGCCGCCTTTATGTCTAAATTACTCGTATCGCCACAACCAAGAGATAAGCAAGGCAAGGTCATTTCCGTTACGCCGCAAAGCGCAGGCTGGAAGTATGTAGGATTCGAGCTGTATTCGCTGAAGCCGGGAGAAACGCTGCAAAACGATACAAACGAGCAGGAGGTATGCCTTGTCCTGCTGAGCGGGAAGGCTGAGGTCAGCACTTCGAAAAAGTCGTTCGGTGTGCTTGGACAGCGCATGAGTGTATTTGAGCGCATTCCTCCGTATTCGGTTTACGTGCCGAACCATGATCGATATACCGTTCAGGCCGAAACGGCCTTAGAACTAGCTGTCTGTGCGGCCCCTGGCAAGGGGACATACCCGGCTCGCGTCATTGCTCCTGAAGATGTCGGTGTAGAAACACGCGGTTCTGGCAGCATCGAGCGGCATATCCATAATATTTTGCCGGAACAAAAAGAGGCGGACAGCCTGCTCGTCGTAGAGGTGTTCACGCCTGGCGGGCATTGGTCCAGCTATCCGCCGCATAAGCACGATCAGGAAAATTTGCCGCAGGAATCTTATTTGGAAGAAACCTATTATCATGAAGTCAATCCTGAGCAAGGGTTCATTATGCAGCGCGTATACAATGACGACCGTTCGTTGGATGAGACGATGGCCGTGCCGCACCGCCATGTCGTCCTAGTTCCCGAGGGATACCACCCGGTATCCGCGCCTCCAGGGTACGATTCCTATTATTTGAACGTGATGGCGGGACCTGTGCGTACATGGAAGTTCCACAATGATCCCGAACACGAGTGGCTTTTTGAAAAAAAGTGATGCCGCTTATTTCGATCAGTCTCTTACAGGAGAATGGCGTAGTCCATTCTCCTTTTGTTGTATAATGAGAAATAAAGAGAATACGTACGCAAGAAGTGCGAAGAACGATGAGGAGTTACCTATGAAATCAACTATTTACGACGTAGCCAAGGCGGCTGGCGTATCCATAGCCACTGTATCGAAGGTCGTCAATCAAACAGGCAATATTAGCGCCAAAACACGTGAGCGTGTCCTCCATATTATGAAAGAGCTGCAATACCAGCCGAGTGTAGTTGCTTCCGCGTTAACCGGAAAGAAAACGTCCACCTTCGGCCTGCTCATCTCCGATCTGGCCAACCCCTTTTTCGCTGAGGTGGCCCGCAATCTGGAGGATCAAGCGCAAGCGTCCGGATACAGTATTGTTATGTGCAGCACAGACAATAAGGATGATAAAGGGCTAAATTACATTTCCCTATTGCAGCGCAAGCAAATTGACGGGCTTATCATTGCCTGCCAATTTACAAAATGGTCGCAGCTAGAAGACTACATTACCGACAGTCTCCCCATCGTGCTATTCTCCAAAGACATCACATCCCTGACCATGCACACCGTGACCGTGGATGACTATAAAGGCGGCTACGAGGCGATTCGTCACCTGCTCCAGCTTGGACATACCGATATCGGCATCATTACAGAGGACAGCCCAAGCGGTGAGCACCGGGTTCGAGGCGCCAAGCAAGCGATGAAGGATGCAGGAATCGAGCCGAACGATCAATGGATCACAGTCGTTCACTCGTCTGTCGCAGAAGGGTGTTCCGGCGCAAATCAAATACTGCAGCAGTCTTCCCGTCCGACTGCGATATTCACCTGCAATGATTTGCTAGCCGTCGGCGCTATGCAGTCTGCACACCAGATCGGCTTGCAGGTTCCTAACGATTTGTCCATCATTGGATTCGACGATACGATCCTGTCTCAAATCGTTGTGCCGCGTCTCACGACGATCGCACAGCCAATTCCCGATATGGCCAAGGAAACGATTCAATTGCTGCTCCGCCAAGCAGACAATCCAGACATGCCGAAGCAAAAGATCGTGTTCCAGCCACAATTGATTTCGGGGGATTCTACGCAGGTACGAGAAACCGACGGCAAATGATCCTACTTGAAAATTTATAGTCGTAGTTAATTTAGCCCTTTGGCTGATCTAATACGAGAAGAGCCGTAAGGATGCAACAATCCCTACGACTCTTCGCCTATAATCTTGGTTTCAAGTAAAACAACCAGAGAAAAGACAATGTTAATATGTGGTATAATAATCTGACACAACACACCTTGAGTGGAAAGACTCCCTCCTGAAAGGAGGTGAGTCCTATGAACTTCTCCTTTTCTGATATGATCATGTTCGCCACGTTTATCGTCGCGCTGCTGACTTACATGGATAGAAAAAAGAAGTAACCCATCAAGGTTGGCGCCAGAAATGGGTTACTTCTTTACTTTAACTCTTAATCTGGAGGGGAAACCCACTCAAGATGTTTGTGCTTAGGAGCAGTTCGCCGCTGCTCCTTCCTTATTGTTATCATACCACATGCTGGAATATACCTCAACGGTTCGCAGTCGATACGGTTGTTCAAACCTTTTCCACCAGGAGCGGAACGACCTGTCCAGCATGAACATCGATCAATCCCAGATCCGTTAGCTTCAGCGCCGGACTTACTGGCAAGGAATGCGTACACAGCGACATAATCGGGTTGTAATGCTCGTAGCCGATTGATTCCATCGCCTCGCGCAGCTTCTTCACGGCTTGTCCGAACTCCTCGAACGGCTCCTCTGACAAAATGCCGCCGACAGGCAGCGGAATATGTGCAATCACCTTGCCGTCATCAACGACACAGAAGCCGCCTTGATCCGCAATGACTGTATTGGCCGCAAGCACCATATCTGCCTGTGAATGACCTACGACAAGCAGGTTGTGATTGTCATGTGAATACGTCGTCGCAATCGCTCCGCGCTTAATCGTGTTGCCCGTAATGAGTCCGTAAGCACGGTTGCCGTTCTTGCCATAACGTTCGAAGGTAGCAATCAACCCATATGGACTCTCCTGCCACTTCAATTCTCCATCTGCCACACGTACCGATTCATGCAGTTCCTTCGTGTTCGTCGTTCCGTTCAACACCTGCATGACGCGGCAGAGATACTCGCCATCAACAGCCTCTGCAGCTACCTGGAAATCTTCTGCCGTTAGCTTCTGCAACTTCACACTCTCATAGAAATGAGACGGGAATTGGCGTTCACCGCGCTCTTGCTCATAGGCTGTTCCAGCCTCATAAGCCAAGCGTCCATGCTTGTATACCGATGCGATGTCGAACTGCTCAACGTCGCTGAGCAGTACGAAGTCCGCCACTTTATTCGGTGCAATTGCTCCGCGATCGTACAAGTGCATCCGTCTGGCTGGCGTATACGTAGCCGCATAAATCGCGCGTTCCGGCTTCATGCCTATAGCCATCGCCTTTTTGACTAAGTGATTCAAATGGCCGTCTTGAACGAAGGTATCCGCCATGACGTCATCCGTTACGAAGCAGAACAGCTCCGCTACGTCCTCATGAATGAGTACATCCATAATGTCCGGTGTCATCGACTTCTCCTGAATCTCAAGGAACATGCCGTTCGCCATCCGATCGCGCATACTGTCCACGGCCTGCTCGGTATGATCGGAGTCTACTCCTGCGAACATGAAGCGTGACAGTTCCAGATCAACCAGCTTCTTCGGCGTATGCCCCTCGATAATGAGATTCGGATAATTGCTGCGGATATGGTGCAGGATACGGTTCGTCTTGCAGTCTGGGTCTCGCAGAACATCGACCGAATTCATGATCTCGCCCAAGCATACAACCCGCTCATCCTTCAGCAGCTCATCAATATCCGCAATGTCGATTTCCCCGCCTGTGGTCTCCAGCGGCGTTGCAGGCACTGAGCTCGGAATTGCATATAAGATGTCCGCTGTGCAGCCCTTGCTTGCATTGATCATTTCCTTCACGCCTTCAACGCCGAACACGTTCGCCATCTCATGCGGCTCGGATACAATCGTCGTGACCCCATTTTGAATCAGGCCGTGCGAGAACGTCTGCGGCGTAACCATCGTGCTCTCAATATGAAGATGGATATCGACGAGGCCTGGAATCATGTACTTCCCCGTTCCGTCCACAACCTCGATTGCTTCGAATGTATCCGTTCCGCGATTCCCAATGTAGAGGAAACGCCCATCCTGAATGGCGGCATTCCCTTGTATGAATCGTTTCAAATACACGTTATATACGCCGACGTTCGTTACCAACAAATCTATTTTCATGTATTCCACTCCTCGCTGTCCTTCGTTCGTTGGTATAGAGGTATACATTTAATATTAGTTCGACGTTCTCACCAGAACGACTTTTTCCTTCGGCAGTACGAGCTTCACGGCTGTACCGCGTTCGAACGGCGTCTCCATTTCGCGATTTACCGTGAATTCGCCAAGCGGCGTTTCGACGATGTATTGATAGCTGCGACCGAGGAAGGTACTGATTTTCACTTGACCGTCAATCTGGTTCCATCCCGCTTCCACATCCTCAGCCGTTAAGCCGCCAATCCCAGCCGTACATTCGCTGTCTGTAGCTACCAGAAGATCGTCTGGACGAATAGCGCCCTTCATCGAGCTGGACAATGGACGGCCTGAGCGATGGATGACCTGCATCTTCACTCCTTCTGCGCCGTGTATCGTAATCGCTCCTCCGTCATCATGCATTTCGCCAATGTCGATAAAGTTGTTGAAGCCGATGAACCGGGCAACGAATTCAGTGGCCGGGTATTTATAAATGTTCGCAGGCGCATCCAATTGCTCAATGACGCCTTTGTTCATGATGGCAACCTTATCTGAAATGGAGAAGCACTCCTCTTGGTCGTGAGATACATACACGCTTGTAATCCCAAGCTGCTTCTGAATACGGCGAATTTCTACACGCATATTGACGCGCAGGTTCGCGTCCAGGTTACTAAGCGGTTCGTCGAACAGGAGCAGATCCGGCTGAATGACGAGCGCACGAGCGATTGCAACGCGTTGACGCTGTCCACCGGACAATTCTCCGGGAAATCGCTTTTCGAAGCCCTTCAGGTCTACAACCTCCAGCATCTCATGTACACGCTTCGCGATGGACGACTTGTCCACCTTGCGCAGCTTCAAGCCGTACGCGACATTGTCGAACACGCTCATGTGCGGGAACAGCGCATAGCTCTGGAATACGAAGCCGAAGTTACGCTTGTTCACCGGCACCCGTGTATAATCTTTCCCTTGGAATAGGAACTTGCCGTCCTTCGCTTCCAGGAAGCCAGCAATCAGGCGCAGTGTTGTCGTCTTGCCGCAGCCTGATGGTCCGAGCAGAGAGATCAGCTCGCCTTCGTTCAGGCTTAGGTTGAAGTCTTTCAAGATCAGGTTTTTCTCGTATGCAACAGATATATTTTGAAGGGATAGCAATTCCATGATCGTTGGCCTCCGATGTATGCTAGTTATTTTTCGTGAAGTAGGAGAGTCCCATTAAGCGTTCAATTGAGAACATAAGCAATGCTGTAATGACCATCAGCAGCACCGAAATTGCTGCAATTGTCGGGTCGAAGTAATTCTCGACATAGGTCAGCATTTGAATCGGCAATGTGCTGACCCCAGGTCCCGTCATGAACACGGAAATATCTACGTTGTTGAACGATTCCAGGAACGCGAGCAGAACACCCGCGATAAGACCAGAACGAATGTTAGGCAGCACGACCGTGAAGAATGTCTGCAGTCGGCTCGCACCCAAGCTCATGGACGCTTCTTCAACGGAATAGTCGAAGTTCGCCAAGCTCGATGCAATGACGCGAATGATAAATGGCAGCATCAGCACGATGTGTCCGATCAGCAAGCTTGTATATACGGGCAGTTCGAATTTCACGACTAAATACTTGAGCATCGTGAAGCCGAGCACGACCCCAGGGATCAAAATCGGTGAGATAAAGATGGCATTGAGCAGCCCCTTGCCCTTAAACTGATAGCGGCTCAGCGCATATGCAGCAGGAACGCCGAGCAGAAGCGCAATCAGGTTGCCGGCAAGCGCGACGATGATCGTAACTTTGAACGTAGACAAAAACATTTCGACATCAAAAATATTGCGATACCATTTCAGTGAGAAACCTTCTGGCGGGAACTTCAGTACCGAACCCTCTCCAAAAGACGTTGCCATAATAATGATGAGCGGCCCGAGCAAAAAGAGAAACACCAATCCCGTAAATACGGCGAGTCCGCGATGTTGTTCTTTCATAAGAAGTTAACCCCCGTTATCCCTTCGGATTCAATTTGCGAGCGAGCTGATTCATAAGACCGATAATGATGAAGGTGACGACAATCATGACGGTCGCAATAATCGAAGCCATATCCCAGTCGTTGAGCGTCATCGCATTCTGATACAGGAACGTAGCGACGACTCGCTGTTTGCCGCCAAGCAGCTGCGGCGTCGTATACGCCGTTAGACTGCCGACGAATACAAGGATGCTGCCAACGATAAGACCAGGCACACACAGCGGTACGATGACGGTCATAAAACCCTTCATGCGCGATGCGCCAAGACTTGATGAAGCATTCAACAGGTCGCCGTCAATGTTCTCCATAACACCGACGAGCGAAATGATCATAAGCGGCAAAAACAGATGAATGAGACCGATCATCATCGCGGTCGGCGTATACATGATTTTTAACGGCTCATCAATTAATCCAATGCTGGTCAACAGCTGATTCACCAAACCGTTCTTGCCGAGAATGACCATCCAACTGAAGGAGCGCACAATCGCACTCGTCATGAGTGGGAAGATTGCGAGCGCCAGCAGGATTCCTTTGATACGCGCCTTCTGCCGTGAAATATAGTAAGCAGCAGGGAATCCGATCATTATGCAGGCAAGTGTTGTAACGAAGCTGACCTGCAGTGTAGTACCTAATATTTTCAGCATGTACGGATCGCCGAGCAGCTTCACATAACCGTCGATTGTAAATTGCCCTTCACGGAAGAAAGTTGAGCCAATCGTCATGAAGATCGGGATGATCATGAACAAGGTCAAGAATACGAGTCCCGGAAGCAGCAGCCATATAAATGGTTTTTTCATCAGTTCGTCTCCTGTTTCTCTTGATGTCTAAGCTTGCAATACGGAGATAAAACGATCCATGAACGCCTCTCCATCAACCTCTACACATACATTTGCGTTTGCCTCCCGGCCGAGGCGATTCTGAACGTCGCATACGGTTTGACCGTCGCACAGGTCGCTTCGTGTCTCAACGTCCACATAATAGCGATGCGTCTTGACGATACTGGCATCGATCACGATATAGGCAGCGAGCGGATCGTGCATCGCACACGCTGCTACACCGTTGCGCATTCGATACCGCTCCATGTACTGTGCCGTACATGTACGGACAAAGCCTCCAAGCGGTGTGGAATCGAGCTTCTCCAAATGCTCGGGACGCAGCAGTGCCTGACGTGTTACGTCCAGACCGACGATGGTCAGGTCAAATCCTGCATGCAGCACCATTTTGGCCGCTTCTGGGTCAACGTAGATGTTGTATTCCGCCACTGGCGTAACGTTGCCGAACGTCTGCAGCGCGCCTCCCATCATAACGACCCGCTTAACGATCTGCGGCAATTCGGGACAGGCCCGCAAGGCAATTGCCAGATTGGTGAGCGGCGCTGTCATAAGAAGTGTCAGCTCACCTGGGCGCTTCTTCGCTTCTTCAATGATGAACTGTGCTGCATGCGGCAGCCCTTCCTCCAGCTCCGGCGGACTCATATCGGATAGAGCTCCGCCCAAGCCATCATTTCCGTGCACAGCGTGCTCGAAGAACGTCGGACGCATCAATGGCTCGTTCGCTCCCGGAATGATTGGAACATTGCGAGTGAATCCATTCCTTGCAGAGGCAGCTCCTTTTTGCTCGAAATTCAGCGGAACCTTGTTCGCCTCAACATCCGCGCGTTGCTTGTCCTCATCCAACTGCTGCAGCATGTGTATCACTTTTCGTGTATTTAACGTCGCTTGTGAGAGTGAGACATTGCCATTCACTGTCGTCACGCCGACAAGCTCTACTTGTTTGCTTTTCCAAACTAACGCTAATGCAAGTGCATCATCTACGCCCGTATCGACATCCATAATGACGGGCATTTGCTTCGAAGTAGCCGTATCCGCAACCATGATGCCAACCTCCTGACTATTGATGGGAATAAAAAAGGAGGGTGCGATAAACGGCAGCCCTCCTCTTGATCGAGGAAGTTCAAAAAGGTACCTTGTCGTCGCGAAGTCGCTCTTAGCCGTTGCAACGTATACGTTTTTGAACATTCAATATTTGGACTTTACTCGATTTCACGGTTCCAGCGGTCAATCCAACCGCTCATTTCTTTGTTCACTTTACGAAGGTCAAGCGTCTTCAGGTTTTCAACAACATCTGGGCCATACGTCAAGCCTTTCGCCTCGTCAGCGGTCAGCTTCACTTCTTTGTTCGTTGGCGAATCGACGCGAGCCTTCGCATTCGCTTCTTGTACTTGCTGACTCAAGTGCCAGTTAATGAACTTTTCTGCCAGCTCTTTATGTTTCGAGCCTTTTACAATGTTGACCGTGTTCAAGAGCGCATATGCGCCTTCCTTCGGCGTTACGAACTTAGCGGATGGCAGAGCTTCCGTCAAGCTGCCCAAGAAGGTGTCCTGCATCGGTGCAGCCACAACCTCACCTTGCGCGAACATATTAACCAAGTCAGCGGACTTGGAGTAATACTTCACGACGCCAGGATTGATTTCTTTCATCGCTTTGAAGGCCGCTTCCGTATCCATATCCTTGCTGCCCGCTACCTTCGCCGCAAAATCCATCATCATCGGCCCCGTCGTAATCGTAATGTTAGGCAGGGCAATTTTATTTTTCAATTCAGGCTTCCACAGGTCGCTCCATGATTCAATCGGCGTTTTTGCCTCATCGCTGTTCACCGCAAGTCCAAGCTGCGCTACCGTGTGCGCTGGGCCATAGTCCTCGCCGATCGGAGCCTTGGCGATATCGTACAGCTGCTCGATGTTCGGAATGTTCTTGCGATCAATCTTCTCGAACAATCCTTCTTCCGCACCTTGCAGTGCATAGTAGTCGGACAAGTAGATCAGGTCTACCTTCGAGCTGCCTTGACGGACTTTGTTCAAGCGATCCGTGTTGTTGCCGATCTCTGTCACGATCTTAACGTTATACTCTTTCTCGAACGGCTCGTACACGTTCTTCTTCATCGCATCCTCGGCAAAGCCCCAAGTTGAGATAACCAATTCTGTCGGTGCTTCCTTGCCGCCTTCAGCTGCCTTGTCCCCGCCGCAAGCTGCCAGCAGTGTGCCCATCGAAAGTACGAATGCAAGTGTTAACGCTAATTTTTTCATGAAGTCCCATCCCCCTGATGCCATTCTAAGTTGAGTATCTCGTGTAATAAGTGATCAAAAGTTCGCTTTTCAGCACAGTTACAATCAGTTCAACTTCGTGATCAAAAGCGAATGCGAGCCCTAGTGGCCGCCCATTGCGACATAGCGAACAATTACCAGTACAAACAGAACCCACATAAGCCAGTGAATCTTATATTTCTCACCTTTGCCGAATACGTTCGCTACGAACGCCAGCAGGACGTAACCAAGAATACCGAAGGAAATACCGTTCGCAATGCTGTACGTGAACGGCATGAATGCAATCGTCATAAATGCCGGAATCCCAATAACCAAGTCTTTGAAGTTGATTTCCGTAACGGCTTGCATCATCAATACGCCAACGACGATAAGCGCTGCTGCTGTAGCTGGGCCTGGAATCAAAGCAACTGCTGGAGCCAAGAACAAGGACAACAAGAAGCAGATTCCCGTCGTTACAGACGTAAGTCCTGTGCGTCCGCCTTCTGCTACACCCGCGGAGCTTTCTACGAATGCAGTCACCGTACTTGTACCAAGTGCCGCACCGCCCGCTACCGCAACAGAGTCAACGAACATCGCTTTCCCTACGCGCTTGTTGCCTTCTTCACGATTTTTCATGAATCCAGCACGGTTGGCTGTACCAACCAATGTTCCGAATGTATCGAACAATTCAACGAATGTGAACGTTAGGATGATAGATACGATACCCACACCCATGATGCCAGCGAAATCAAACTCGAAGAAGCTCAATTGCGTCAAATCTGGAACCCAGTTTGCACCGTTCAACGAACTGAAATCGACGCGCCCCATCAAAATCGCAGCGACCGTCGTTCCCAAAATACCGAACAAAATCGCGCCGCGTACGTTCAAAATCATAAGAATCGAAATAAGTGCCAAGCCGATGATTGTAAGCAGTACATCAGGATTGGAGAAGCTGCCTAAGCCGAATACTGTTTCAAAACCTTGAAGCGGTGTGAATGTACCCTTAGGAATATCATTCACGGTCTCAACGGACACGGACAACATTCCGCTATTTTTCAAGCCGACAATCGTAATGAACAAGCCGATACCGACTGTAATCGCATGCTTCAGTGCATCAGGAACTGCTTCAAGCAGCATTTGACGTACATGTGTAATCGTAAGCAGGAAGAAGATAATCCCGGAAATAAATACTGCCGTCAGTGCCATTTGCCATGTGATCGGATGTTCCGAGCCAGCAGTCGATACGACGACTGTTGCAAAGTAAGCATTCAGCCCCATCCCTGGTGCCAAGGCAACCGGGAAATTAACGAAGATCCCCATCGCAATGGTGAAAATACCGCCTGCAATAGCTGTTGCAAGAAATACGGGATACCATTCCATGCCGGTCTTACCGAAAGCCGTTAGAATGTTCGGATTAACGGCCAAGATGTACGCCATCGCCATAAAGGTCGTAATACCCGCCATAATCTCCGTACTAATTGTCGAACCGTTCTCCTTGATTTTGAAGAAGCGCTCCATGTGTATAACATCCTCCCCATGACATCTCATGAATGTGTGTTTACTGCTGCTTCTGTTTCCCCCAGTAACCTGTCTAAGCACAAAAAAAGAACTCAGGTTGATCTCCCGAGCTCTGGCGTGAAAAGAAGTGAGGCATTCCCTACTCGCACTGCCCGCTATATGAATGAATAGCAAGTTCCCATCCTGATATTGCACACAGATTATGGGCAGGCAGAGCGTATAAGACGAATCTTCTAACTAGATTCATCCGGAAAGCCGTTCCTCTTCGTAGCCAGATCATTTACGGTGATCTCGTAGAAACTCTCAGGCCAATTCCCAAGATTATACGAAAAAGTTGCGTTATTAGGTTATCTACTCACATTGTATAGGCATTCGGCAGGGTTGTCAACGCCATTTCCGAACAATAAACAAAATATCTTATAACTCGTTCGTGTTTTTGTAGCGAAAACAAATCAATTTCTCCATTACTGAAATCAACATTCTATGATGTCCCAGCATGCTAGAATTACAAAAAAATTTTTTCTGGAAAATCACAGTAAAACTATTGAATTAATTCATTATTTTTTATAAAATGGGTTCATACATTTTTACCCAGTTCTGAAACTATTATGATTGCTTTTTACAAATGGTATTCGGGTAAACATGTAAATCTAGCATTTTGGAGGTGAGTTTATACGTTAAAAATGCCAGCTTTGTCAGACTAGACTATACTCTTTTATACCAAGGAGGAATAGCATTTGGCGAACAAAAACAACAAAAAAGTGCTTTCAATGATCATGTCGATTGCCATGGCAATCAGCCTGATGTCACCAGCGGTGTCAGCCTATGAAGGCCCCGCGAACAATTCAACCGAGAAGCTGCTCTATTTGCGAACAGGCACCGTCAATCTCCAGAATGAAAATGAACACTATGGACTGCAGCTTGATGAAGAAAGCACGCAACGCCAATTGTACGTTGTTCAATTCAACGACGTCATCACAGATTCCTCCAAACAGCTCTTGCAACAGGCTGGAGCGGAACTCGGAGACTATCTCCCTGACTATGCTTATCTCGTACGCATGAACCCGCAACAAGCCGGCAACCTCGCCACCAACGATCAGATTTACAGAGTCACCCTCTTTCAGCCAGAATGGAAGAACGGCAACCTCTCCACATCCGAAAACACTTCACCAAGCAACTATGTCATCTCAGTATTCAGGGGCAGTGAGGCAGAAGTTGCCCAATCACTTAAGCAGCAAGCCATCCCCGTTACCGATGTGCAAGAAGGCTACATCGAAGCTGTATTAAGCAACGAATCACTCCCGCTCGTTCTTAATCAACCAGATGTCACCTTCGTCGAATCTAAGCCTCAAGAAGAGATCCTCAACGACTTCGTCACGAATCAAGTTGGGGCTGCTGCGTCGAATGGCGTATGGAGCAAGGGATTGACCGGAAAAGGTCAAGTGGTTACCGTAGCCGACAGCGGCTTGGATTCCGGTAATCTAAGCACACTCCATAAAGATTTCGAAGGTCAGCTGCATACGACTCCTGTTCCTAACCCCCAAGGAACATGGGCGGATACGATCGGTCATGGCACACATGTAGCCGGTACCGTGCTCGGCACAGGAGCAATGTCCAATGGGAAATATAAAGGCGTTGCCTATGGCGCCAAACTGTTCGCCCAAACAATCGGCTGTGGTGGTACTTCTATCTGCCCAGGCGACCTGCGCGACTTGTTCGGCTCTGCGAAGCAGCAAGGATCGTTCATCCATACCAACTCCTGGGGCGCCAGCAGCTACAGCTACAATTCCAACTCTGCTCGCGCTGATGAATATACGTTCAACAATAAAGATTTCACCGTATTGTTCGCCGCAGGGAACGATGGCAGCGGGAACAACACCATCAATTCACCTGGCAATGCCAAAAACACCATTACGGTTGGTAATCTTCAAAAAACAAATTCGAATCAAATTGCCCCAACCTCCAGCAGAGGATATGCATCAGATGGAAGAGTTAAGCCTGACCTCGTCGTTACTGGTACCTCAATTATTTCCGTTCGTTCCTCAGCCTCAACTAGACCTGCAAATCCAAATCAGTACTACACCAACATGACCGGTACCTCCATGGCTACTCCAGCTGTCGCAGGATCGGCAGCCATCGTTCGCCAATTTTATACCGAGAACAAGCACGTAACACCTTCCTCAGCACTCATCAAAGCGACGCTCATTAATGGAGCTGAAGATGTAGGATATGGATGGATGAGCAGAGAAACAGGATGGGGACGCGTTAACCTCGTGAATTCACTCACCCCTACTGACGGAAGAACCAATAGCTTCATCGACAACACCACAGGTATCAAAACAAACGATTCTATCTCCTACCGCGTCAAGGCCGAAGCCGGCAAACCTCTCAAGATATCTCTTGTCTGGAGCGATTACCAAGGTGCCGTTCAAGCTGGCAAGCAATTGGTCAATGACCTCGATCTTGAAGTAAAAACCCCAACTGGCGAACTCTACAAAGGCAACTGCTTCGTACAAAATACAGCTAGCACAAGCTGTTCCAATTATGACCACATCAACAACGTGGAAAATGCATATCTTTCAACTCCAACTACGGGCGAATATACGGTGACCATCAAAGGATACAATGTGCCACAAGGCCCTCAGCCATTTGCATTAGTTGTATCGGGCAATCATTCTTCTATTCTTGGCCAAGGCCCTGAACAACCAGAACCGGTTGTGCTGAAGGCACCTGAGCAGTTGGCTGTAACGGCAGTCACGTATAATTCAGTAAACCTGAATTGGAGCGATCCGAACACAGGAATTCAAGGCCTTACGTACGAAATCTATCAACAACAGCAAAAAATCGGAACCAGCAGTCAAACCAATTATGCTGCAACCGGTCTTAGTCCAGGCAATACGTATACCTTTACGGTCAGGATCATCGACGGACAAGGCAATGTCTCCCCTCATAGTCAATCCGTAACGGCTAATCTCCCAAATCCGGAGGGAAATACAGATCCATGGCAGGCAGGTAAAGCATACAAGGCAGGCGATCTTGTCTCTTATAATGGTGTGATTTATAAGTGTGTGCAACCACATACATCTTTGACTGGCTGGGAGCCTTCGAATGTACCAGCACTCTGGTCTCCTGTACAGAAATAGGTAGCCGCCTCATCACTAACGAAGGAAAGTGAACCCTATATCAATACCGTAACGCAAAAAGGCTATACCGCGGTTAAACGCGGTATAGCCTTTACTATTTCCTCAGAAATTAAAAGCTAAATTGTAAATTCATATTTGAACTCGTAATAAATAATCGGAAACTAGTGGATGTTGAGGGTGCCCTTAGAACTTTTTATTCACTTCTAGGATTGACGGAATCTCGTTTGCTTGCACCCATTGAGATATCAATAGTAGAAATAATGATTGCAAAAACTACCTCGGCAACAAAAGAGATACGAACCGAAGACATATATTCATCTATCGTGTAAATAGCAATAAAGTTAAGCACAACTCGCAGTATAAATTCATGCAGTCTTCGAAAATTGCGCCCTACTTTAGAGCAATTAATCTTAATAAACATGAGAACAATTATAACAACAGCATCTGCAATCAGTGACAATCCATAAAACAATAGTATTGACTTCCATGAATCATATTCGATCCCTAAGATTTCAAAAATGCCGACATTGAAAAAAAATAACACTATTATTGATGTGATCACTGCAAATAACAACAATAGGCTCACAAGAGAAATAGGGATTATTTTCTTCATCATTTCTCTAATTTGTTTCTTGAACATCTAGTGCCTATGATAAGTTCTCCGATTGTTCTGGTGATCACTACATCCAAAGCTATCCCTCCACACCGCTCTAATTCACTCCCTATATTTTACTATACCATGAAAAACGTGTTAATTATTGAAAGATACAACGAACGCACTCAAACCCTTTATTTCTCCTCTGATGGCTTTGCAGCAAACATAAAAAATACTCCCTTCTATTTGCTAAACAACTCAAATAAAAGAGATTTTCGTTCGCCGTAGTGAAGGAAGTCACCTAATTTCAATACCGTAACGCAAAAAGGCTATACCGCGGTTAAACGCGGTATAGCCTTTAAATTGCTAAGATTCGAATGAATTTACTCCCACTCGATTGTTGCCGGTGGCTTCGAAGTTACGTCATACACGATACGGTTGACGTTCTCGACCTCGTTGACGATACGTACGGAGATCTTCTCAAGAATATCCCACGGGATACGTGCCCAGTCAGCCGTCATGCCGTCGATGGATGTTACCGCACGGATACCTACTGTGTAGGAATACGTACGAGCGTCACCCATAACGCCGACACTCTTCATGTCCGGCAATGCTGTGAAGTACTGCCAGATTTCATTGTCCAAGCCAGCCTTCGCAATTTCCTCACGCAAGATTGCATCGGATTCGCGAACAATTGTCAGCTTGTCCTCTGTTACTTCGCCCAATACGCGGATCGCAAGACCCGGACCTGGGAATGGCTGACGCCATACGATTTCACGCGGCAAGCCGAGCTCTTCGCCGACTTTGCGAACTTCGTCCTTGAACAACGTGTTCAAAGGTTCGATCAGCTTGAACTTCATGTCCTCAGGCAAGCCGCCAACGTTGTGGTGGGACTTGATCGTCTGAGCAGTTGCTGTTCCACTCTCTACGATGTCCGTATACAATGTGCCTTGTGCCAAGAAGTCGAAGTCGCCCAGCTTCGCGGACTCTTCGTCGAAGCAGTAAATGAACTCGTTGCCGATGATTTTACGTTTTTGCTCTGGATCGGATACACCCGCAAGCTTGCTCATGAAGCGCTCGCGTGCATCAATTTTAACCACATGCATATCGAACTTGCCAACGAATGTCTCCATTACGCCTTCAGCTTCGCCTTTGCGCAGCAAGTTGTGATCGATGAACATACATGTCAGTTGATCACCAATTGCCTTATGAATAAGTGCCGCTACAACGGAGGAATCTACACCGCCGCTAAGCGCGCACAATACTTTACGATCGCCGACTGTCTCGCGAATTTCTTGCACCTTGTCCTCGATGAATGTTTCCATCGACCAGTCGCCCTTGCATTCGCATACACGGAACAAGAAGTTGCGAATCATTTCATTTCCGTATACAGAATGACGTACTTCAGGGTGGAATTGTACCGCATGGAAACGTTTTTCCGGATGGCTCATTGCCGCAATTGGAGCATGCTCCGTACCTGCGTCAACGCGGAAGCCTTCTGGAAGCTCAACAACCAAGTCCGTATGGCTCATCCATACCGTTTGGTTTGCTTCCAAGCCATGTGCCAATTCACTGCCTGGCTGGAATACAACATCAGCTTTCCCGTACTCGCGCTTGCCTGCACGCTCAACCTTACCCTTCAGCTGATGCGACATCATTTGCATACCGTAGCAAATCCCCATGATTGGAAGACCCAATTCATAAATACGCGGATCTACCATTGGTGAATTTTCTTCGTATACGCTCGCTGGACCGCCAGAGAATACGATCCCCTTTGGATTCAGTTCTTGAATGCGTTCGATTGAAGTGTTGTATGGAACCAGTTCACTGTACACGCCCATATCGCGAATACGACGTGCGATGAGCTGGTTATATTGTCCGCCAAAATCGAGGACAACGATCATTTCATGATGTTGCTTTGTCATTGCCGTGCCTCCCTCTACATATTGTCCACTATTATAACGAAATTGAAAAACGTGAGTCAATGTGTTATGTGATCAAGTTTGGATAACCATATAAAATCACTGGTAAAATGCTATTATTTTTCATTAATTTGAAAACTATTCAAGTTATTACAGGGTCGAAATAGTAAAATCATGGAACATCAACCCCTTCCCATTGCGGAAAAAGCTGATCTCCCCTAAAAATTGAGGTTTGTATATGCGAAGATCTGTTCATGGCTATTGTGCACTATTGTTGTTTATTTTCCTCTTCATCCCACCCTTAAGAACAGTCGATGTGGTTGTCCCTATCCGTAATTGAAAAAAAGCCCCGAAGTCGCAATCCGACTGTCGGGGCATTCTATTGGATTTGCGTATCAAAACCAGCCGATTTACCTATTACATTACTTCGTGATCAAAATCAGCTTATACGAGGTGGCAGGCCACTTGATGGTCGTTACCTACATCCCTGAATACCGGAACCTGCTCACGACAAATATCAGTCGCAAACGGACAGCGTGTGTGGAACTTACAGCCAGATGGAGGATTGGCTGGATTCGGAATATCCCCCTGCAGGACGATTCGTTCACGCTTCAGCTTAGGTATCGGAATCGGCACAGCTGATAACAGTGCCTTCGTATACGGATGCAGCGGATTGCGGAACAATTCGTCTCGCGACGCCGTCTCCATCATGGTGCCCAAGTACATAACGCCGATCCGATCACACAGATGCTCCACGACGCTTAGGTCGTGGGAGATAAACAAATACGTCAAGCCGCGTGTCTTCTGCAGCTTGCGGAATAAGTTAATAATCTGCGCCTGAATCGATACATCGAGGGCAGATACTGGCTCGTCCGCAATAATGAGATCCGGGTCAAGGATAAGCGCTCTGGCAATTCCGATGCGCTGACGTTGGCCACCTGAGAACTCATGTGGAAAGCGATCATACTGATAGGCCGATAGCCCGCATGCTTCCATAACCTCAAGCACCCGATCCCGAACTTCTTCCTTCGTGGTCATCCCATGGTTAAGCAGCGCCTCGCCAATGGCATCGCCGACGCGAACACGCGGATTCAAGGAACTGTACGGATCTTGGAAGATGAGCTGCATCTTCGGTCTCAGCTTGCGCAGTTCCTTCTCCTGCATGCCATAGATATCAATCCCCTGAAACTTCACTTCGCCTTCTGTCTTCTCCAGCAAGCGAATAATGGTACGCCCTACCGTACTCTTCCCGCTACCGGATTCGCCAACCAAGCCGAACGTCTCTCCCCGCTTGATGGTGAAGCTGATATCATCTACCGCCTTCACATGGCCGACGGTTCGATTGAATATGCCTGAGGTGATCGGAAAGTACTTTTTCAAATGTTTCACTTCGAGCAATGTCTCAGCCATGTTGAATTTCCTCCTCATACAGCCAGCAAGCAACCCGATGCCGTTCAGCTGTATCCTTCAGCTGTGGCTGCTTCGAAGTGCACACCGACATGCAGCGGTCACAGCGATCATGGAAATAGCAGGACTCAGTCAAAGACAATGGGTTAGGTACCTGTCCCGGAATCGAATACAAGTCATCCTGACGCTGGCCGATGACAGGCTTCGAACGAAGCAGACCTTGTGTGTAAGGATGCTTCGGATTCTCGAACAGCTCGACAACTTCGCCTTCTTCCACGATCTTGCCGGAGTACATCACGATTACGTAATCAGCGATTTCTGCAACGACACCAAGGTCGTGGGTGATGAGCAAAATAGACATGTTCGAATCTTCTTTGATTTGACGCAGCATATCCAGAATTTGCGCCTGAATCGTTACATCAAGTGCCGTCGTCGGTTCATCCGCAATGAGCAGCTTCGGATTACAGGACATCGCGATTGCAATCATAATCCGCTGCAGCATGCCCCCGCTCAACTGATGCGGGTAACTGTCCAAGATCTGTTCTGCACGGGAGATTCCAACCAGCTCTACCAGCTCACGAGCCCGAGCCCGCGCATCCTTCTTTGATAGCTTCATATGCACCATGAGAGGCTCCATAATCTGCTTGCCGATCGTAAGCACCGGGTTCAGAGAGGACATTGGCTCCTGGAATATCATCGCAATATCGTTACCACGGATTTGGCGCAGCTCTTCCTTCGGAATGTGGAGCAGATCCTTGCCACCGAACTGAATATTGCCGTTCACCACTTTACCTGCTGGTTCTTCGACGAGCCCCATTATAGACATTGCGGTTACACTTTTGCCGCAGCCGGATTCGCCGACGATGCATACGGTTTCCCCTTCACGAATACGCAGGCTAATATCATTGACTGCCTTAACTGCCCCTGCTTCGGTATAAAAATAAGTACTGAGATGATCAATTTCGATTACATTTTTCATCAACTGTCATTCCCTTACTTCTTCTGTTTAGGATCGAGAACATCTCGCAAACCATCGCCGAACACGTTAATTGCAATTACTGTAGAAAATATAGCAAGACCTGGCGGAATCCACAGCCAAGGACGCTTCTCGAAATCCATCAAGCTGTTCGCCGCCTCTATCATGTTCCCCCACGTCGGAGTAGGCGGCATAACACCAAGACCGAAGAAGCTGAGCGCAGATTCACTCAATATCGCTCCACCTGTACTCAGCGTAGCGACGACAATAATAAGTGGTGCTATGTTCGGAATCATATGATTGAACAGCTTCCGCTTATCATCGAGTCCAAGTACAATCGCCGCCTGCATAAATTCTCGTTCACGAATACTAAGCATCTGACTGCGTACGAGCCGAGCCAGTCCTGGCCAGCCAATAAAGCTGAGCATGAACATAACAAGATACATGCGGTATTCCGTAGGAACTTTCCATTCGGACATCATTGCCCCTAAAATGAACAAGATCGGCATGCCCGGAATCGTTAACAACAGATCGGCAAGCCGCATAATAAACTGATCAACAATCCCTCGATAATAAGCCGCAACCGCACCAAGAATCGAGCCGATACATACCGAAATTACCATAGATGCGAAACCAACCGTCAAGGATATGCGGCCTGCCTGCAGCAAGCGCGTCAGCACATCTCGCCCGAGCCCGTCTGTACCGAGCCAATGCTTCATCGAGGGTGCTTTGTTCATCATCGCCAGATTACTCTTGCCGTCCGCATAAGGAGAGAATAAAGGGCCGATGAAGCATGCCAGAAACATAATAATGAAAAATATTAAGCCGGATATGGCTAGTTTGTTTTTCAACAGCTTATGAAAAGCCTGACGCCATAGCGACGTGCGAGCCGCTGCCGACGCCGTCCGCTGAACCTCTGTAATTCCGCCGGAAATGGATGACATGTTGCTACCCCCTTAATGCAATCTGACGCGCGGATCGGCGACATTGTACAAAATATCCGAAATGAGCGTACCGATTATCGTCAAGATGGCAATGAACATCGTAAAGCCCATGAGAAGCGGATAATCTCTCGTCCCGAAAGATTGCAAATACAATTGCCCAATTCCCGGCCAATTAAATATCTTCTCGATAATCATCGAACCACTGAACAAGCCAGGAAGCTCAAAGCCGATCAAGGTGATCGCAGGCAGCATCGCATTGCGAAGCGCATGCCGATACAGCACCACTCTCTCCTTCATCCCCTTCGCTCTGGCTGTACGAACATAGTCCTGCCGAATAACGTCAATCATATTGCTGCGGAAATATCGAGTTAATGAACCCACTCCGAGCAAGACCATAACCGCTACTGGCATAATCATATGGTCGATGACTTCCCAGACATAGGCCATCCCTGTAGCGTTGCTTCCTGTTGTCATCATTCCGCCAGGAGGCAATATCTTCAGATCAACGGCCAGCATCTTGATCAGGTACAAACCGATGAAGAATGAGGGAATTGACATCGCAGCAAATAAAAAGACCATTACAGCTGTATCAAAGAAGGAATACTGCTTGTACGCCGAAACAACGCCGATAATGACCGCCAACAACCATGTGAAAAAGGTAGAGACAATGGCTAGCAAGAATGAATTCCACACGTAATCATTGAACAGTGTCACCACAGGCTTCTGCTGCGCAAGGGAGTATCCGAAGTTGCCCTGAAATGCATTGGTCAGCCAATTCCAATACCGCTCCAATACCGGCTGGTTGAGACCATATATGGCCCTGAGCTCTTCTTTCCGTTCAGGCGACAACTTCGTGTTGCCCGCCAGAAAATCACCTGGCATCATTGCGAATAACACAAAGATAAATATGGATGCCGCAGACAAAATAAGGATCATGTACAACATTCTTCGCAGCAAAAAATTACTCATGTTCGCACTCCTTTTGGAAGTCATTCGCCCCTGGCTGCGAATGAAAATGCAGGCCAGGGGCTCCTATGATCATTATTTCAATTCCCAGTCGAACACGCTTCCTGCCACACCAGTCAGTGGAGTAATCTTCAATCCTTGTATACGCCCGTTGTAGGCATATACCGACTTGCGATAGCTTGTGAAGATATAAGGCATGTCGTCATTCAGAACTTGGAACAACTCTTTGTAGATCTTCTTCCGCTCTTCAATGTCTGAGGTTGCCAAGCCTTTGTCGTACAATTCTTTTACTTTTGGATTATCATAGCCCTTCACTTCACCGTTCACGAAACGGCGAACGCCATCCGCAGGATCCACCAGAACTGGCGTTGAGAAGGAAGCAATGTCGTAATCGCCACTGTCTGATTTCGCACCAAGTGCGTTGAAGTCTGCGAACAATTCAGGCTCGAATTGAACGCCGATTGCCGCATAGTTTTCCTTCGCAATCGTTACGAACAAGTCATTCCCCTTGCTCTTGGAACCGATGAAGTGAAGCTTCAACTTCTGCCCGTCCTTTTCACGAATACCGTCGCTGCCAGCCTTCCATCCAGCCTCATCCAACAGGGTTTTTGCTTTTTCCGGATCATAGTTATATGGGTTAATACCCTCTTCTGTATATGCCCAAGATGTTGGAGGACTTGGAATGTTCGCCACTTGCCCTGCGCCTTGGTTCGCATCTACAAAGATGGATTGACGATCAAGTCCGTAAGTCAGAGCCTGACGAACACGTTTGTCTTTGAATGTCGCATGCTCATGGTTAAATGCCATGAAGCCATAGTTGCTAGCTGTCGCTGGTACGAGATTCAAGAAGCCCAATCCCTTCAGCTTCTCAATATTTTCTTGTGTCGCCGTGAAGGCACCGTAGTCCTGCTCACCAGTTTCAATGAACTGCCACGTATCTCCTTCTGTTGTTTTGTATATGAAATGCTCTGTCTTTGCTTTGCCTTTGAAATAGTTTTCATTGGCGATAAAGCGAACCTCTTGCCCTGGAATGAACTTATCAAGCTTGTATGGGCCTGTTCCAACCGGATTGGCGTGCAGGTTTTTAATATAATCCAGCGGCTGGCCTTGCTTATATTCCTTGCCATAGTAAGCTTTGGACAATACGTCACCGCCAAGGATCGTCAATGCTTGAGAGTTCCCTTGCTCCAAGGTGACAGAGATCGTATTCGGATCGATCACCTTAATGCCTGAGATCGAAGAAGCTTTACCTTCTTTATAGTCCTTTGCACCCACGATACCGATAAGGGACAAATCTTCTTCGCCTGTGTAGCCCTTGTCATTTACCAGTGTCCATGTGAACGCAACATCATCCGCCGTAATCGGTGAGCCGTCACTGAACTTCAAGCCTTGGCGCAGGTGGAACGTAAATGTTTTTCCATCCTCCGTAATCTCCCATTTTTCTGCCAATCCTGGAATCGGCAGTCCCTTCTCGTCATTCGTAACGAGTGGAGTATACAAAATAGAGGACACGTTGCCGTCATACCCGCTCTCCTGGAAGTAAGGTGTGAAGGCACCACTCGGATCTACCAACCCGACAATGATCGTGTCGGTACGCTTCTTCGCTTGTTCTGGGAGCTTCGACATATCCGAAGCACTAACCGGTTCTGTCAACAAATCTGCAGGAGGTGTCGCGGTCTCTCCCGAACTGGAGTTGTTGGATGACACCTGACTTTGTCCTTGGTCTGCAGGTGCGGCACTGTCATTCGAGCAAGCTGCCAGAAGCAAGCTGCTAGCCATCGTTAGAGATAAGAGAAGAAGCAAAGTTTTCTTCATGTTGACCCTCCTGAAATGAACAAGTTTATTATTGACTATTCCTATAAGCTCAGTAGGAATTTCATAGGCCTAATTATAGTCCAGTGGTAAATTTATGTACATAGTAAAATTGGTTCAATTTATGATCAATAAGTCGGATTTTCTGTATTTTTACCACATATTCCTGTAAATACTTCCGTTTAATCTAAATAACTCTTTATTACACTGATTATCTAACTCGTTAATGAAGAAAAACTATCTGCTCAAAAGCAAAGTTGTACGGCGATGATGTCAGAGCGGTGACGCTTGGTCATGTGATGGGGTATCGTTCTGTTTCCATAGGGATTTTCTATATTTCTGCAAGAAAATTTATAAATATACATTTTAGAGGTATCGCTAACTCTCCGAGGGATTGTCCACCATATAAAGTCAAAAAACACTGTTATTCCACGGTTCATGAACATAAAAGACGACTTTGAAATAGAGACAAAACACCTATTATTCACGTGCATATGTATGTATTTCTATGTATTATACTGCATAGATCCGAAGATTGATAGTTATTTTTTTACATTAGATTCCGGTCATTAGGCTGCGACTAGTCTCAACGGTTCAGCTATATATAGCGCTTACATTTAAAAAATATTCAAAGAAGCTTGCATATATGCCTAAGCATATCTACAAGCCTCCTCAACCTTACAATATTCCAAATTCAGTGCCAACCTTCTTCAACACATCTCGTGCAAACTCCAAATCATCAGCTGTATGCTGTGCGGTTACAATTAATCGAACCCGGCCACGCTCTAGCGCTACAGTCGGATATACAATTCCTTGCGCACATATCCCTTCTTCCAGCAATCGCTGTGAGAAGGCCATCGTTCGTGCTGGATCACCGACAATAATCGGGATAATCGGCGTCTCGCTCCCTCCGGTATCGAATCCGTCTGCCTGCAAGGAAGCACGGAATGAATTCGCGTTGGCCCACAGCCGCTCCGTCAGCTCCGGTTCACGCTGCAGAACGTCAATGGCTGCCAAGCATGTTGCCGCGACAGAAGGCGGAAGCGCCGTGCTGAACAGGAACGAACGCGCCGTATGGGTTAAATACTCCTTCAACACTTGGGAGGTGGCTACATATCCCCCAACAGCACCAACCGCCTTGGACAAAGTACCTACTTGAATATGCACCCGGCCATGCAGCCCGAAGTGATCAGTAGATCCCTTGCCGCATTTGCCAAGCACGCCACTTGCGTGCGCATCATCGACATAGACAAGGGCGTCATACCGTTCAGCCAGCTCTACAATACTCGGCAGCGGGGCAATATCGCCATCCATGCTGAATACGCCATCTGTTACCACAATCCGTTGACGATACGGGCCGGATTCCTTGAGTACGTCTTCAAGCTGATCCATATTTTTATGCGCAAATATGCGTTTATTGGTTTTCGTTAGGCGGATGCCATCAATAATACTCGCATGATTCAATTCATCACTGATAACCACATCATCCGGACCAAGAATAGAAGATAGCACGCCTTGATTCGTCGTAAAACCAGACTGGAATACAAGCGTAGCCTCCGTCCCCTTGAATGCCGCCAAACGCTGCTCCAGTTGGTTATGAATGTCGAGAGTCCCTGTTATCGTTCGTACCGAGCCTGCCCCTACTCCATAGTCTTCAATCGCCTCAATGGCAGCTTTCTTAAGGGCTGGATGCTTCGTCAATCCCAAATAGTTGTTCGAAGACATTTGCAGCACACGGCGACCATCCTGTAACGTCATCCAAGAATCGGATCCTCCCTGCCATACAGTGAGCGGCCGATACCGTCCTTCTGCCTTCAGGCTCTTCAGTTGACCCTCGATTACTTCAAATCCTGCCATTAGTCCAACCTCCCGAATTAGATTACATGTTGAATCATCTGAATCCTTCACCTAAGGAACCTATATTGCTCGGTTAAGGTCATGCGAGAATACAATTTTCCCACATTTCCCAGACGCCATTAGCTCAAATGCTTCTTCATACTGATCCAGTCGGAAATGATGCGTAACGAGCGGCTCTAAATTCAAGCGGCCGCGATTGAGCAGACCCTTGATCTGATACCAAGTATCGAACATGCGCCGTCCTGTAATCCCTTCAATATGCAGACCTTTGAAAATAATATCCCTTGCCAAGTCGAATGGCACTTCCTCTGTCGGAATGCCAAGCAGAGATACGCGAGCAGCTTGTGCAGCCGCTTTCAAAGCATCGCGGATCGCCCCAGGATGACCGGACATTTCCAGCACGACCTCTGCGCCCTCACCGCCAGTATGCTGCATTAAAGTGTCGACAAACGGCTCTTCCGCACTATTAATGATGACATCAGCGCCCATTGCTTTGGCCATATCCAATCGGTACGGATTCACATCTACAGCAATTACAGTTCCGCTTCCGCAGGCCTTCGCTACCGCGATCGCCATCAGTCCGATCGGTCCGACGCCGATAACCGCTACACTCTTGCCTACGATATCGCCGGACAACGCAGCCTGCACCGCATTGCCGAGTGGATCCTGCAAGCATGCAATATGCGGCGGAAGCTTCGGATCGTTATGGATGACATTGCTGTCTCGAACAACTGCATATTCCGCGAAACAGCCTGGTATCGTTATGCCGAAGCTGCGTGTGTTCGCGCACACATGCGCATTGCCTGTACGACAAGCCTTGCACATCCCACAGACCACATGCCCTTCGCCTGATACATAATCCCCTGGCTTCACATTCGTCACTTCATTGCCAACGGCAGTAACTACGCCTGCGAATTCATGACCGAACACATTAGGTGTAACAACGGTCCGCGCAGCCCAATCATCCCATTTGTAAATATGAACATCCGTACCGCATATCGAGGATGCCTGCACCCGAATGAGTACGTCATGGGGGCCATAGGCAGGTATGGGCACCTCTTGTAATACTGCTCCAGGCTTGCGCTCTGCCTTCACTAATCCGATCATCGTTTGGGTCATAAACTGATTGCCCCTTCCTCGATTTTTTCTTACAATAGAAGCAGTAAATATTTCTAACATTTTCCTGTATAATATATTATACGTTTGTGCGTTATATTGTACATGGTGATTTGTATGATTTTGGAATGGATTGGATGGACAACCAGAGAGGAGTATCCCATGTCAGAACCGATACATAAGAAAATCGGCAAGAATCTACAAGAAATACGCAAATCACGGGGCCTTAGCCTTGATCAAGTATCCGAAATGAGTGGAGTCAGTAAGGGTATGCTGGGGCAAATTGAACGCGGAGAATCGAATCCAACCATTTCTGTTCTATGGAAAATTGTGAATGGACTCCGTATTTCATTTGCAACTTTAATGGAAGAATCAACCCCGAACGTCACCGTTGTGCACATGGACGAAACGACGCCCCTTGTGGAAGAAGAGGGGGACTACCGCGCATATCCAATTTTCCCGTTCGAGCAGGATAAAGGATTTGAAGTATATAGTGTCGTCATCGAGCCGGGCTGCAGCTATACCTCCGAGCCGCATTACGAGGGTGTCGATGAATTCATCATGGTCATGAATGGACAGCTTCAAGTCGGCATTGGCGGGAACACGTATATCCTCGAACCGAATATGGCGCTCCGTTTCACCGCGAATGAAAGTCATACATACACCAATAATACGGATGAAGTGATCCGCTATATCACACTGCTTCATTACCCTACCGTGGGCAAATAATCGAGACGGGCATAGGGCTTGGTCTCCTTTTTAATTGTCAGCTATTTTATGGATATGTGGACAATTGCACTTTCCTTTGCACCCGCCTCATCATCTATTAGTACTAAAACAATAGAAGGTGGGATTGTCATTGTCTCGATATGTAATCATTAATGCTGACGACCTCGGTCTATCGAACAGCGTGAATCGCGGTATATTGGAAGCTCACCGGCTTGGAACAGTCAGCAGTGCGTCCTTAATGATCAACACCCCTGGCTTCCTCGATGCTGTGTCCATTGCTCGATCTACCCCCTCCCTGGGAGTGGGACTGCACTGCAATTTAACCTATGGCTCGCCTGTTACCGATCCGGCTCTTATCCCTTCTCTCGTACGAGAGGACGGCTCCTTCCACGGCATGCTGGATGATTGGACAGAGCAAGATATCTCACTTGAACTCGACAATCAGTATCAGCGCATGGTGCAGCATGGTCTTCATCCTACCCATATTGATTCGCACCACCATATCCATTTCTATAGTCAAGGCGTATACGCATGGGTTAAACGTCTCGCTCAACAGGAGCAGCTTCCTGTGCGTGTGCACCCTAGTAGGCCAGATCCCGAACTTCCATGGGTTGCGGACACGCTGATGATGCACACATTTAGCAAAGACACAGGTGTATCCCTGCTCTTGAAGCTGGTGAACAATGCCCCGCAAGGAGTCACGGAGATTCTATGCCACCCTGGATATGTGGATGACGATGTTAGGCGCTTATCGACGTGGACGACAGCGAGAGAAGAGGAATTGCAAGTCTTCCTCGATCCCCAAATTGCCGCCCACCTTGCGAGCCTACACAAGCGCGGTGCTCTTCACTTGGTCCATTATGGTCAGCTGCCAACCATTCGCACACATGGCGATCTTCGATTTTGGACTGATGCATCTATGTCTATTCCTGCTGCTAAGGAGATCGCTGCTCCAGTTCACTACCCACGTAAACGCAGAACCGCTTCCTCCACTTCCATACGGACTCGCAAATACGGTAAAAAAAGAAAACGTAGAACCGCGCGTTCCGGTGCCAGACTTACTCGACGCAGCAGTAGACGTATCAATAAGCGCATCAATAGACGTCTCCGCAAACGTCCGCTTAGAGGAGGCGTGCTTGCCAAGAAGCGTGTACGAAGCAAAACATCTTGGCAAAATCGTCGAATCTCCAAGAGAAAGAAATCTGCGTAATTCCTATCAGGCATAAGTCACTATGATAATCGGCGGAAATAAAAAAATGAATCCTCCCTAATTGGAGGATTCATCGCTTATCTCGATTACAGTCGCGAAGCACTCGTGCACAGCCATCAACAAACTGCTGCTGTACAGCTGCATTCCCTTGCTGCCCCCCGAAGAAAAGCAAATTGCATGCAGTTATAAATTGATCTAGCGGTTCCTTATCACGCTCCATGTCTTGATGTTCTGTATGGCGTGTCGGATTGCTTGCAGATGGAATACGAGTTCTAGCAGCTTGCCCAGCATACTCATTCCATGTCATTCCACATGGCTTAGCACCATATTTGCGCTCGACAAGCGACCAAGCGATCCGCCCCATTTCCTGTACGCGACTCATACGGAAGCTGTGCTGCTGCGCATGCACCAGTCGGCGAAGTTTGCGCTGCATCGCATTGCGCTGCCACGCCCATTTCAGAGTGAGCAATAGAAACACGATAAAGATCACGCCGCCAAATAGGAGAACTGGCATTTGTGTAACCGCCTTGCAGACAAAGGATAGCAACGCTGTACCAATCCCACTGTGGGAAGCCTCGCTTGTCCATTCCTCAGGAATACGCTGAAGCGCATGCCATTCCTGCTCAATATGGGCACGAGTGGCCTGTACTCCAGTGTCCCACCATTGTGCGATCTTGTTGCTCAACTGCCGAACCGCTCCCCAACCCTCTCCAGTCTTCTCGGCTGCTGCATCGTTCAACAGTGCGACAACCTCCGGTGGTGTACGGTACCCGGCTTGTTCTGATGCAGCGGTAGATAATCCGCCCGTACCTTCGCTTATGGGAGTAGAAGCCGTAATGACGTCAGGATTCGAAGCAGCCACAGAGCCTCCTGATACGCCTATAGGCGGAGTCGCTTCAAACGGCACCCATCCTATGGAGGCGAAATACACCTCAACCCAGGAATGAGCATCCGTCCCTCGAATTGTGTAATGCCCAGGCGAATCAGCTTCTCCCGGAGCGAACCCCTTCACCCAGCGGGCTGGAATGCCCTGAGTGCGAAGCAGCACGGCCATTGATGTCGAGAAATGATTGCAATACCCCTGCCTCGAGTTAAACAGAAAATAATCGACAAAATCCCTTCCGGCTGGCGGGACGGTTGTATCCGACTTGGTATACATGTATTCCTGCTGCAAAAACTGCTGCACCCTCCGAACCTTGTCATACTGGCTGTCTGCCCCCGCTGTAATGCGTTTACCTAGCTCACGAACGCGATTCGGAAGCGACTCTGGCAGCTGCAATCCGGTCGCGCGTATATCATCCGACCACACCTTCTCCGGTGCTGATTGAAGCAGTTCTGTCTGAAAGCGAAACACCCTTGTCTCATACTGATAGGTTAATGGAATCCCCGTCGTATCCGATATTCCGATGTCAGCTCCGTACCGTTCGGATAGGGGATTATAGCGAACGAAATGCTGTGATGGAACTTCATTTCCAGCCTCTTCTGCATTAGGAAGCCAAGAGGTTATCCGCTCTGGCACCCCTCCGAACAGCAAGGGATACTTCGGCTTGAACCCCTTCCATATAATCGTCTGTTGAAAAGGTTCCGACCACCCTTCATGCCCACCTGTTTGGTCTAATTGCAAAGAGCTTGACAGTTCAATTTTCTCTTCTCCCTTTTGTGGGCTCGTCCAGCCCCTCCCCGTATAGATGGATTTGCTCTCTCCCCGCCAATACGTAGGCTCAGGAGATATCGCGGTGAACCATTCCTCATTATTGTCACGCAATGAACGTCCCAGCTCAGAGTCGTCTGTGCTATAGCCTGTTACCATCATCGATGTACGGACTTGATCCTGCCCCTCTACTGCCGATCCGTAATTCCCATCTTTTCTTCCCCTGCCTCGTTCCGCCAAATCATTTGGTTGTAATGACTGCGTCAATGCTTCGAACGATGCCAGCGGCATTGGCTTCGGCCATGCATACACCTGCTTGATTCCTTCAGCAATCCCAACCACGGCTAAGGACAGCAGCAAGGCGCACAACAACCAGCTAAATGGCCAATGTCCAATGCGTGAGCGTTCTGTATCAGAGTCCAACTGTTCATCCAAATACAGCCACGCTGACAAGAGCAATCCCCAGCCAACCGATCGCGCGATCGATCCCGTTATATCAAGACCGAATCCCAATTCGAATCCGAATAAATAAACAATTGTTGACACCGTAAAAAAGAGCACCGTCCTGCGGCTTAACATAAGCGATTGAATCGATGACGCCAGCATCGCCCAACCGATGAGAAGAAGCAGTGTCCGCAATTCACCACTTGTGTTCAGCCAATGGCCATCCATCCAGCCATTGATATCTGTGCGCAGTGCGGTACCGATTCTTCCTAAGCCTGCTAACAAAGAACGGACAAACCCTTCACCCATTAGCCAGGTGTCTGACGCATGGGGAAGTACTCGAACGGAGCCGAACATCCAAGCGGTCGTTCCAATCGCCACCATCCCATACAGAACCACAGACAGTGCAGTATGGTGAACAATTAAGCCAAGAAGCAAATATATCGCCACCGCAACGAGAAATGGGCGAACATCGCTCAAGTCAATATTGCGTCCCACCTCTTGCAGGGGATAGAACCACTCTGCGAACAAGGCGAACAGCAGTACAGTAAATCCAGCAGCCTTCCAACGCATCAACCAGGTAAGCTTGCTGCTTGGAGCCGCAGATGTATGCAGCGGTTGCGATTTACCCTTGTGCTGTCGTCCAACTGTCGGTAGATACACGATACTCACCTCGGTTCTCACTATCGTTCATTCGGTCACTGCTTCTCACTCCGACTCGCTCACTTGCTGCCGCCGAGACACTCGCATTCGCTGTGTTCTGGCTGCCCGCAATTCTAGTCGCTGATGGCTCGAATCGTTGGATCTCGTCAGCATTCAGCCATTGATCCACTTGGTGAAGCCCCGTAAAATGCTGTGCAGCCCCCCACTTCTGGGAGTGTCTGTCCCAACTTACAACGGCAAGCCTTCTAGGGACTGCTGCATTTGCATGCACCATCGAAGGAGTTCCCTCTTCATAGTTCCAACGGTGCTCTACACGCTTGCCCAGCTGCTCGGCAGCGAGTGCGATAATAGCATTCCGAGCACCATGCACACTAGCTCCATCACTGATCCAGAATAAGCGAACGGTATGTCCCGCTTCCATCTTCTGTCTTACAAGAGCTGCTGCCGCTGAAACCGTTGCTTCCATTTGTTGCAGCAGCTTCGTTTCCTTTTGCAAGTCACCCATATTTGCCTTCGCGCTCGATTTCTTATTCGCAGTCGTTTTGGTATTTGTACTTTTATTTATGTTCGTATTTGTTTTTGAGTTCATGTTCGTCGTATGCTGAGTCAGCTCATTCCGCCACCCTGTATCATCCACTGCAATATCCCATTGTTCGAGTTGTCCCGCTTCAGGAACACGAACTGCAAGCAATCGGCGCTTCGCATACATTCTCCAGTCAATAGATCTCCATTGATCCCCGGCACGGTACGTTCGAAGCTCAGCACTTTGCATCCCACTCGTCACTGCTGTGCACGGATCGCCCCCTTCTCCATATAAGGATGGGGAGAACAGCGCTGACTCTTGTTGCCGCTCAGCCGTTCCATAAATGCTTGTGTTCTCAGGGCTTCCCAAGCTTTCCGTTCCTTCCACTGCATATTGCTCGTTAGCCAGCCGATTCCCCGTACCGATATCAGGCGCCATAATACATACAGGCGCATTCTCTTCGCTCGGACGGATGATTGCATTGTGCTTGAACCAACCGAATACATCCCCATACTGAAGCTCAATGCGGGTAAGCTCATATACACCTCGCGGAGCCCCTGCAAAGGATGAGGTAAAAGTAAGAGATTGGCGGCGGCGAGGAAATAGAAGTCGTCGACACATCCACGCCCCTCCTTCCCCTCCTGTACGAGTCCAGAACTCTGTCACTCGCAGCCACAATACGGGAAACGGACGCTTCATTGTCATGGTGACGAGAAATACCATGTTCCTGTTCTCATTGCGCTGCGGAATAATCGGTTGGTGTACAGTCTGCACCGAGCGCAGCCTGCTTCCTATCCAATAAGAACGGGCGCTGCTAACCAACATGACACCCAATATGGCTGCCAGGAAGCAGACTGCAGCACTTTCCCGTTGAAACCCGATCCACGCCAGCGCCAAGCAGCCGATAGCTGTGAATAGATGTCTTAGCGCTTGCTTCATTGATAATCTCCTCCGAACCATATGCGCTTCCCTGCTTGGCGTGAGTTCGTCTGCTCTCCTTGAACAGATGGGAACTGCACATCCCTTGCATGTGTACGATAAGTGGAAGCTTGTCTAGTCCTTCCAGCCAGACTCGTAGAGGCTGACGAACCACCTCCGCTCGTCCCCTTCTTGCCTGCAGAACCTGATGGGAATCCGGGTACAGCTGTGTGACCCAGCACCTCCAACACAATTTCCTCAGCCACAATGCCTGCTCGTAAGGCATGGTTGTGGAGCTGCAGCCGATGCGCCAGTACATAGACTGCAACAGCCTTCACATCGTCCGGCACGGCATAAGTTCGTCCCTCTACCCAAGCATGTGCCTGTGCTGCGCGCATCAACGCAAGCGTTCCCCGGGGACTGACCCCGAGCGCTACCGATTCATGAGTACGAGTCGCTAGCGCCAGATCCGCCATATAGCGGCACAGTGCTTCATCTACATGCACCATATGCACGCGCCGCACGAGTAAGCGCCATTCCTCTGGAGTCCATAGCGGCTTAACACGCAACAATGGATGCTCTTCTCGCTGGCGGAGCAGCATATCTGCCTCATGTTCAGCATGCGGATATCCAATAGATAATCGCATCATGAAACGATCTGCTTCCGCTTCCGGCATCCGATACGTACCTTCGAAATACTGCGGATTCTGAGTACCGATCAGCATAAATGGATCCGGAAGTGGACGCGTCATGCCGTCCACGGTCACCATCCGCTCCTCCATCGCTTCAAGCAGAGCTGACTGCGTCCTAGCAGGGGCTCGATTCAACTCATCAGCAAGCACTACATTCGCCTGGAGTGCTCCTTCGCTGTAGCGCAGCTCACCGCTGCTTGGCTCCCAAACCATACTGCCCGTAATATCAGCAGGCATCATATCTGGCGTCATCTGAATGCGACGGAAGGCCCCCCCTGTCACTCGCGCCATGGCACGTGCCAGTACCGTCTTCCCAACCCCAGGCACATCCTCAAGTAGAATATGTCCCCCGCTTATCATCGCAAGCCCCGCCATCGTAATCACTTCTCTCTTGCCCACAATGACCTGCTCCATACGTTCCAGATAAGCAATCCAGCCCCGCTGCGCGAACTCGGCCAGCCACACATCTGTATCCCGCTGGGGACGCTGTCCACCACTAACACTCCATTCATTCGTCATGCGATTCCCTCCCTATCAACTCTGAACGGTGTATATCATTTTTAACTTTCTTTTCTTTGCAATTCATAGACAACAACATGACAAAAAAAAGCCCGGAACGATTCCCGCGTGCCTCTGCACGTCCTGTAATCGTCCCGGGCCGTTCTATATACCAGTGTCGCCCAAGCTATTCGTTTTCAAACCTATCAATTTTGCATTCTCTTTATCCATAGCAGGTACATTATCATACATCTACTCTTTCAATTCCATCTACTCTTGCTTCTCTATTGGCTTAAGCGGGGACAGCATATAACTAGTCATCTTTACACCGAATGCATCCAACACTTGCCGTAATGGTACCCATGTTACATATTTCTCGGTCACAATACGAAGAGGCTGCACCTTCACCTCACCGTCCTCTCCTGATTGACCAATCAACTCCATCTTGCCCGCTCGTACATCAATGCCAACCGAACTATTGTTCCACTCCATATCTACCCGTTCCAATTCTGTATTCCATTTCACGGTACCGTTCAATCGCTCCACCAGCATACGAAGCGGAACATAGGTAAGATCCTGATAACTCATGAACTGATCCGGCGCAAATTCAAGTTCGCCTTGCTCCGTCGCAATCGTCAGTTGTCTGTCCAGCTTCACTGGTTCAGCAGGCTTCTGATTCGTCTTCGGATCCGGTGTGCCGCCTGCGGTTGTGTCTGGCTTCTGATCTGGCTTTTGACCCGGCTTCTGTGCCTTATCATTGCTCACTGTCTGAATCGGCTTCACGTTGGCCTCTATCCATGCTTTACTTACGGAGGTTCTCGACCAGCGCTGCTTGGCAGCCAGCTTGAACTGCACAGGTTTCACATAAGAAGAGAGCACATCAAAGGTATACCCCTTCGTTTTGTAGTAGCGAATAATTTCCGGCAGTGCCTTCACGGTCTCGCCATGCCCTACCCCATCGTGCATGAGCACGACGGTTGACGGAAGCAGAGCACCGTCTTTGACGCCTTGAACAATCTCCTTCGCAGGAACACCGCGCCGCTTCGAATCGTTGCTGTCTACATGCCAGTCATAGACGAGATAGCCTGCTTGATTCATCAAATCAAAATACTGCTTGTCAAAGTTCAAAAATGTACCGCCTGGAGCACGAACAAGTTCTGGCTCATAGCCTACGATCTTCTTAATAACCTCGCCTGTACGCTTAATTTGACTCCAGAATTTACGGAAATCACTGTATAGCTCTGAATAATCATGATTATAACTATGATTGCCTAATGCATGGCCTTCCTGTACGATGCGCTCCACTAGCTTGGGGTTCCTTTCTGCTTGCTGACCTAATACGAAGAACGTCCCCTTCACTTTCTCCTGCTGCAAAATATCGAGTACTTCTTTCGTATGTACACTTGGTCCGTCGTCGAATGTCAGATACACGACCTTGTCCGGCTTATTGGCAGGGACTTCAGACTTGCTCTTGCTGCTTACTAGAACCGGTGCAGCCGCAGGCTCAACACCAACCTGTTGCCCTGCAATCTGTGAAGAAACAGCCGCTGACAACACAGAAGTCTGATCTCCGACCCCCACCAGTGTATGTGAACTAGATTCATGCCTATCCACCACATGCCCTGACGAAGCATAAGCTATATGCTTCGTTGGTGGCTGTCCGTCTACGAACGTCAACGTTCCAATCAGAACAAGCAAGGCGCACAGCGCCGTTATCATTACCGATTTCAACTTGCCATTCATCATTATCATCGTCTCCTTCTTCCCTTTCGTAGTGCAGTCATCGTGAACTTGTCCTTGTTTCTATTACCCTATTGCTAGATTATATGGCGGAAATAAAAAAAGATGACACCGAATGGGTGCCACCTTCATTTCATTGCGGCTACTCCTTGATCATACGATTTCACTAGTCGAATAACAACATTTTCCTATTCAAAAAAAGGGGACATCGATTGGATGTCACCTTTTCCTCGTTGCTGCTACTATGAGCATATGTGTAGATCACTGTTTCAGAACAGGTATCATATCTTTGTTCCAATGTGCGCTTGAGTACAGACCAAGCAGCATCATCCATAGCAGAATTTCACTCCCGCCCGAACCTAGCATTGGGAGCCCTGCTCCGTTGATAGGGACAATGCCAATAATCCCTCCTATGTATAACAAGCTGTGCACAGCCATCATGCTGCTAATCAGAATACCAAGACCTTTGGCATAAGGATCGCGAAATAGCCGAGCTTGCCTGAACATGGTTGTGATTATAATAGTGAGAGCTATCAGCATGATTAGACCGCCTACCCAACCGAACATATGAATGATCGCGATGCTTAAATTATCGCTAGCGACATTAGGTAGGGATGCAAGCTCCCCTATACCATGCCCGAACCAGCCTGCTTCGCGAAGAATTTGCTGCACGATGTTCTGGAGGTATGAAATGTCTGCGGAACCGTTTAGCGTATGGAGCCAATTTCCAATTCTTATATGCACAAGAAGGCGCAACCTCTCTATGAATCCGTAACATAGTCCTCCTGCTATTATAATTCCGCAAGCAGCCCACTTAACATATCCCCACTTCCACCCTGCTAACTTGCCCACGACCAGTACCCCGCATAGATAGGTACATAACTGTAATAGCCGTCCATCTGCAAGATAGATAATAATAGGCGGAGATAATAAGGCGAGAAATAGTGTCGGACGATGCATCTTGACGAATTTATCACCCGACATCGAATACAGCGCGATCAGAACCAAAAAAGGACTAATATATAACATATTAATCGAGATAGTCCCAATTGACAGAAAGGATTGTCCGTTTATACTCAAAGATGAAAAAATTGTAAGTATGCTAAGCAGCAGAGTTAAGCTATATAGCCACACTGCTCCTTTTTGTAATTTCTGATAACCTACCCAAAATGCAAACAGAAAAGCTACTCCCCCCGGTACCAGACGCCATGCATAACCTTCGGTAGATAAGCGATAAAGATCTTGAGGGTTCCCAGCTTGCACGGCGAACAAGCCAACTACACAAATAGCAATCCACACCAATACGGAAATCCATAGCTTCCAAGGCGCCTTAGGACGATGTACCTGATTGAACTGCGCTGCCACAACGGAAGGCCCCCCCATGTTGCGCACTGCCTGCTGTGCAGCCGCTGATTCATCCATACCATGATCCATCCCATACTCGATCTCATTCAATAGATGATCCAGCAATTCAGCTCGAATCTCACCGTGCATCTGCTTGGCCTTCACGTGAGCCAGAACATCACCTACAAATTGTTCAAGGATAGAGCTGTGCTTCGTGTCTCTTCCTTCCTCACTCCGCGTCATCCCTATACCTCCCCCAGCACCTGATCAAGCGAACGACGGAATAAGCGCCATTCTTGCGTCTTCTCTTGCAGAAGCTTGCACCCCTGATCCGTAATTCGGTAGTATTTGCGGGCTCTGCCGTTTGCCTCATTCCAATAAGCTTCCACCTCGCCTTTACTTTCGAGTGCATGAAGAATTGGATACAGCGTCCCTTCCTTTAGAGCGAACAATCCCGAAGACGCGGCTTCCAATCGCTTGGACAACTCGTAGCCATACATTTCTTCCTTCTCCAGCATGGACAAGATAAGCATAGCCGTACTGCCTTTTAATAGTTCCTTGCTAACCTTAGGCTGCATAATATCGATTATCCCTCCCATATCTATGTAATACCTAGATATACTATATATCGTAAATCTAGGTATTGGCAAGGATAGGAACACGGACAGGAATATGAGTATTAACTTTCAGCCGTTCCGTGCTGCATCCAAAATAATACTTGCCATCTCAACAACGTATCTGGTACTATATTCCTCGCTCTCTTTTTATTCATTTCACCTAGCATCACTAGTATGGCACGCCGCAATACGAGAAGATGACGGAGGTGGAGAATGCTCTTTTTTACTTTGGCTCGCAAAAAGTATCTCAGTAATTTGCAATACCGCAGTGCCCATATGGTGCACAACATCGCCAGCTTCATGTTCGGATTTATCTACATTTCGATCTGGACAGGGATTGGCGAAGGAAGGCCGCTTGGCGAGTATGGCTTGAATGGCATCGTAAGCTACGTCGCTTTCAATCAAGCTAGCTTGTGGGTTGCTGCCTTTCTAACGAATGGACTTGGTATCCAGCAATCCGTCCGGACCGGACAGATCGCTCTTGATCTCGTTCGTCCCGTTCACTTGTTCTATCAGCTGATGAGCAAGGAATGGGGACAAATTGCCTACCAGTTCGTGTACAAGTTTTTACCGATCTACATTTTATATTTCTTCGTAATGCCGCTTCACGTCCCCTCTACGATTATCACTTACGTGTGGACCGCTGTAGCTTTGACGCTGGCCGCGTACATTTCAATATGCCTGAACTATCTGATCGGAGCCGCTGCGCTCTGGACGACAGAATCAGTCTGGCTGTACTGGGTCAATTATGCGTTCAGCATGCTGCTGTCGGGCTTTCTCATTCCAATCGAATGGCTGCCATCTTGGCTTGCCGACATTAGCCGTGCCTCATTCTATCCGTTCTTGCATTATGTCCCAACTCGAATCTATCTCGGCATGGAATCCCCGTCCGCGCTGTTAGGTTCGCTGATGTGGTGCATCGTATTCACCGCCGCATGTCTCGCCGTTACCGGGATTATGCGACGCAAGGTGGAGGTGCAGGGCGGATGAAGTGGATTCGTATGTATGTGCTGCTTGTTCGCGCAAGTATTTGCAGCCGCATGCAGTACAAGTTTAATTTCTGGTTCTCTACGCTAATGGCGGCCGTTATCAGTGTCGTCGAATTTCTTATGCTTGCAGTCATTTTGCTGAAGTTCGGCCATATTCAAGGCTGGAGCTTGGCGGAGGCTGGATATTTGTATGCTATCTTATCCTTGTCCAAGGCAATATACCGAATGATTGCTTCGGACGTGCACCACTTGGAGAACTATCTGGTTAACGGAGCTCTTGATAGTCTGCTCCTGCGTCCTGTCCCTGTACTGCTGGCACTGATGTCACAGAATTTCTCCATTAGGCTCGGAGAGTTCATCCAAGGAACCGCGATATTGACTATCAGCATGAATGTTATGATGCGCAGCGGACAGATTGGATGGACTGCCATACCGCTCACGATATTTGTCATCTTATCGGGTGCCGTCCTGCTGTTTGCCATTGGATTGCTAACCGCATCGGCCGGCTTCTGGGTAACCCGTATCGAGGAATTGCAGAACATTACGGAGGATGCTGCTCGTACGGCAGCGCAATACCCAATGACCATTTATCCGAAATGGATGCAAGGAGTGCTGCTTAGCATCATTCCCGTCGGGTTCGCGAACTATATTCCTTCGCTCTACATCTTGCGTCATCAATCCGGCATATGGCTAATTGGTCTGTCCACCGCGATTACGGCCGTCGTGTTCCTGATTGCCCTGCGCGTGTGGAAGATTGGGATTTCCCGTTATCAGAGCACAGGGAGCTAAGCTGATGTCCATATTGAGCTCAATGCAGAGCCCGATATGGAACTCGATATGTAGTTCGGTATGAAGTTCGATCAGCAGCTTGATATAAAACTAGCTATAGAGCCGAATGCAATAACGGCAACAATCAACCTGAAAAAGCAACAGGCAACACACGTAACGAACGGAATTAAAGGGGGATACTCGTGATTACCGTAACCGATTTACATAAACGCTTCGTCCGGCCCGCCCCGAAGGAAGGTGCCTTCAAGGGCATTCGCTCCCTAATCTCTCGCGACAAGATTGTGAAGGAAGCTGTTCAGGGCATCAGCTTCACGATCAATAGCGGTGAATTCGTCGGATATATTGGGCCGAATGGCGCAGGCAAGTCTACGACAATTAAGATGCTGTCTGGCATTTTGCATCCGACATCTGGCGACGTGCGGATATTTGGACTAAGTCCTTATAAGGCCCGTCGGCAAGTAACCCGCCGGCTTGGTGTCCTTTTCGGACAGCGCACTCAACTATGGTGGGATCTGCCGACGCGAGATTCCTATGATATTCTGTCCGCGATGTATGGGCTCGATCCTGCAGAGAAGCAGAAGCGCATCAATCAGTTGACCGAACTGCTTGAGATGGACGAATTTATGAATACACCTGTACGTCAGCTCTCCCTTGGGCAGCGAATGCGCGCCGATATTGCGGCCGCGCTGCTGCATGATCCAGACATTCTGTTCCTCGATGAGCCAACCATTGGCCTTGACGTCATCGCCAAGCGGAATATTCGCCAGTTCCTGAAGACGATTAATCAGGAGCTCGGCAAGACGATCTTGCTGACAACGCATGACATGGACGATATCGAGCAGCTATGCAATCGCGTTATCGTCATTAATCATGGCAAGCTCGGCTTCGACGGCACAATCGACGATCTGCGCAAGCGCATCGGCTTGCCGACTGTCATCTCGGTTACCTATCGAAGCAGCTGCCAAATACCTGACCACTCTAATAGCGTGCCAAGCTCGCTTCGTATCCGTGAGTTAAACAATCAGACTCTGACCGTGGAATGCAATCGCGAGGAACTGAGCGCTATGGAAGCACTCCGTATCCTGGGTCAATTCGGTGAAGTGGAAGACGTCCATATGGAAGAACCGGATTTCGAGGATGTTATCCACCGTGTGTACTAGGCACAGTAGCAATCCATTGTAGAACTTGACTCATGAGGGCAGACTTATCTCGTTTCTTGCTAGTCGCATGCATCCTGAAAAAGTCAACTGCTAGCTGTTGAAGGGCTTCTTTCAGATCTAAATTATTGATTTCATCAGAAACCACAAAGAATAGCCCAACTAAGAAACGACTATCTTGTTCACAGCGTCTTCCCATTCCATGACTAAATATCGTGCGAATACAATCGTAGTATGGCTGATGAGCATGTCAAAGGATCTACCTTGAAATTCTGTACCTAACTTCAAGTAAGATATCGCTATTATTTAAAGGTGCAAGTTTTTATAAGAAAGCTCGCAAAAAACTTGCACCTGATCAAATTTCGAAACCCATAGTTTTCTTTGAGTATCTCATGATTTTCCGCGTTTATGCATTATTCAGCAATCCCTTGTTAGTAAGGGTTTACCTCGCTTTTATAGCTGCGAAAGTTGAGTTATTAGAAATAGTTTTATAAAGATTTTAATACTAGATTTTCGATGGGGATTTAGTCGCTCATCCGAATACGCATAAAAAAATCCCCTACGTCTACAGTATTGAATTCAAAATAGCTTGAATTCTTTATTACTGTCTACGATTAGGGGAGCATAGTAGATAACATCACTTTGTATTTTTAGGTTTTAAGTCTATTAAATTACAGAGACACAATAGAAAAAACAACAAAAGATGACTAGGTTGCTTGCCTGACTTTATGTTGGAAATATATTGATTTAAATTTGTTCATTTATAGTTCATAGGTAGAATATTTAATAATAAACTCTTCAAAATCCTGCAATCGTAGAAATGCATGCTGACTTCTGTAATTTACCCACACTGCTGACTGATCTTCTGAAACGACGCACAGCATCCTCAAGTAAATCGTTTTCAAAAGGGGCTCAATTTAAAACTGGACATAATATACAATTTATGTTAAATTAACCTATAGTTGATGGGCTATATTTCCACCTTAGAGTATAAGACATCAAGTATATGGTCTTACACTAAAAAAAATTTCGGAGGTGGCGAATGTTTAAAAAATTAGTAAGCTCAGTTCTCATTATTTCTTTAATCGGTAGTATTTCTGGACAAGTATTTGCTAAGGAATCAATTCAAGTTACAGAACATTCAATACAAAACATCTTAGCAATGCCAAAGAAGGATATCACCTTCATTAAGGGTGGCTTTGACGATCTGAGTGATATGGAATATACGTATACTAGTAATTCAAAGAAATATAAGGCAATTGAGAAAACTTCCCCTGATCTCACACATGTTGATAGTGAAATCTATGAAGAAACAACGACTGGAGAGTTTGAACTCATTGCTAATCTAATGGTAGAGGTAAATGGGGCTGTCGTTGAAACCACAATTACCCCATCCAATGGAGAGCCCAAATTTGTTGATACCTTTATTAAGCCAGAACCAACTGATGCTAATACCTTTTCACCGGAACTAAACACTCTCGGTGATCGTGGTGATTATCCAATTTCAAGTTGGACTCATTATGGAACCTTTAATTATTCCACAAAAATCAAAAAATATACCGTCGCTGCTGTGACTGCAGTAATCTCAGGAATTGTAGGTGCAAGTACAATGGGAGCTGGGGCTGCTGCAACAATTAGTTCTACCACTGGGTTAATTGCTTATATCGTGGACGATCAAATCGAGGATATTTGGTATACTGATTTTGTATACTATAAAACTTTGCTTCCACCAGACCCGAAAATGTTTAGAATGAAAGTAGCTGAAAAAACAGTTCATTATTTTTATTCTGACTCCAATAGAGATAATCATATGAAAGGAAGCCCTATTACTTCTGAATTTTGGTTGGATGGGTATAAGAAAAATTAATTAATGATTTATCAAATTATGTTAAGCATTTTCCTGGTATCTATTGGTTTTACTAGTTACCATTTAATAAGTGGAAAAGATTTAATGTCAATTGATTGGTATGAAATGTTGTATCTGATCATGTTTTCAGTTGTTCCACAAATTATAGGAAGGATTTTAAGAAAATTTAAGAAAAAACAATGAAGATAACCCCAATAGGCTATTGGTGAACTGTGACCCGAGAGATGGACACTTAAGAGTGCCCCTCTCGGGTTATTTACGTTGCTTATAATGAACCCCAAGTATGAAAAACAAAGCAAGAAAAAATAAATTAAACTTAAACCATGGAGAAGAGCTCCATGGTTTTGGAGGCGTCTTTGCCTTACTTGCGGGACTTATTCATTTGTGATCCCCTGATGGGGACAGCCCTTCCTATATAGATGAAGCGACGTTATACGAGCTCGCGTACCGCTTCCAGCACTTCATTCGTATGTCCCTTCACCTTGACGCTCCGCCATTCCTTGATGAGCTTGCCTTCTTCATCAATGAGGAAGGTCGAGCGAACAATGCCGTAATATTCGCGGCCGTACATCTTCTTAAGCTGCCATACTCCGAACAGATCCGCTACTTCATGCTCCGTGTCAGACAGCAGCGTGAATGGCAGGCTGTGCTTCTCAATAAATTTGGTATGCGACTTGATCGGATCTGGGCTAATGCCAAGCACGACAACGCCATGTTTCTCAAAGTCTCCATGATAATCACGGAAATCACATGACTCCTGTGTGCAGCCTGGCGTCATATCCTTCGGATAGAAATAAATCACAACTTTCTTGCCCCGGTAGTCGCTCAGCTTCACGTCCTGTCCGGTAGATGCCGGCAGCGTAAAATCAGGGATAACTTGTCCAAGTTCAACTTGCGTGGATTGTGTCATTCGTATGAGGCTCCTTCCCAGCAGCCAAGACTGCCGTTCTATTGCATTAAGCTTATCATCCCCCACTCTTTTTTTCAAAAACGACGAGGCTTAGATTCTAATTCTTTCTACGTGTATAAAAAAATCGCCTTCCAAACCCATTGCTGACTTGGAAGGCGACAACCTATTCGATTATGATCCTGCCCCGCGGTATCGCTTAACACCGATGTTCCACAGCGTTAACCCAAGGGCGAAGAAAATAACTCCCACAACCGGAGTCAGGAGCGCCATCTGCTGCAATCCTTTGCCCTCCATGAAGTAAGAGGCAGGTATGATGCCCACGAATGCGAACGGCAGAATCCATGTGAGCAGCACTTGAATGAACCGATTATAGATCGTTAGCGGATAACGACCGTAGCTCTGAATGTTCCACACGAGCGGCAGAATGCCTGTCGGCGCATCCGAATAGAATGAAATCGATGTTAGTGCAGAATAAATGCCGAAGTACAGCATCACCGATCCGATCAGCATCACGAACAGCATGAGCAGCTCCATGATGCCGAAGTCGAGACCAAGCCTGTTCCAGCAAATGCCCATCATGATTGCACCGACGATAGATCCGATAATGGAGGGGGGATCTACATTTTCAAGGAGAATCTGAAATAGATTATGCGCTGGACGCGTCAATATCCGATCCATTTCCCCCTTTACGATATATCGCTCACTGAACCCCCACAGATTGAAGAAGCAGCTAAATATGCCATATGGAATCATGAAATAGCCATAGACGAACACCATCTCATCACGCGTCCAGCCGGCCAATGTCGGCGTATGCATGAAGACGATGAAGATGAAGATTAAGTTCGTGACCTGAAATAGTAGATCCGATGCAATCTCTATCCAGAAGTCTGCACGATAGGTAAGGCGTGTTTTGATATAGTTTTTCAAATACTCACTAACAAGTCCGAAGTAATACATCGTGATCAACCTCCCTGCACGAACAAGCGTCTGCGTGCGGAACGCCACAGCAGCACAATTGGAATAACGAGCACTACCGCCCACAGCAATTGGATGCCGAGCGCCGCCCACACTTGATCGCCTGCCACTCTGCCTGTAAATACAGAGCTCGGCAAATACGTGATCGCTTGGAACGGCAGCCATTCATTCAAGGCGAGCAGCCAGCCTGGGAAGAAGCTGATCGGTACAATAACACCGGAGAACAAATCGACAACAACCCGCTTCATACGAATCATGCCCTCATTATTTTCGATGAAAAAGGCTGTCAATCCCGTCAGCATATTCAACTGCGAATTAATCAGGAAGCTCATAAACAGCATGACACCGAATACCGCCCACTGCTTCGGATCTTGCGGAAGCTTCACCGGGAAAAGAATGCATGCGATGACCATACCCGGCCCCATGAAGAGCAGCAAACGGAACAAGCCTTCGCCGAACGCCTGCATCAGCTTGACGAATAGGTAATTGTAAGGCCGAATAAATTGGATCGCTACGCTGCCATCTCGAATTTCCATGGCAATATCACGATCCATGTTGTTGAAGTAAAAGGCGCGCGCCATCCAAGATACCGCGATGTAGGTCGTCATCTGGTCAGCCGTAAAGCCTGCAAGTGTTCCTTGTCCGCCGTATATCGCTTGCCAGGTGAAATAATACACGCCAATGTTGAGCGTATAGATGAGAATACCGGAATAGTAATTAACTCGGTAAGCCAGCATCAACAGGAAGCGAATGCGGATAAATTCAAGATATGCGCTAGCCATGAGTCACCGCTTCCTTCTCTTCCTTCTCCTTGTCGTTCTCTTCCTTGCGCTCAGAGTCTTCTGTCTTCGGCTCTTTCGACTGTACGACCAAGAGAGGGCTCAGCCCTTCTGGCTTCTCAGCCGTGCCCGCCTTATAGATCTCACGAACAATATCGTCGGTATTCGTCTCGATAATGCTCAAATCCGATATCGACGCACCGCCTACCACTCGCCCTACGACATCCGATACATTCGTGGCAAATGGCACAAGAACCCCCGCTTCATAAGGAGATTCAACTGTCCATTCCACATCAAGACCGGACGTAAGTGCCTCAACATCACCCGCTCGCATAGGCTTCGCAAATTGGAAACGAACCTCTCGTCCCTTGCCCCACGTAGACTTGAGCGTGTCCAATCCACCGTCATAAATGATGCGCCCATCATCGAGCATAATGACGCGCGTGCATAAAGCTTCGATATCCTGCAAATCGTGAGTAGTCAGCAAAATCGTTGTTCCATGCTCTGCATTCAGCTGCTTCAGGAACTCACGAATTTCCGTCTTCACGACAATGTCGAGTCCAATCGTTGGTTCATCCAGAAATAGCACAGAAGGACGGTGCAGCAGGGATGCCACCAATTCACAGCGCATGCGCTGTCCAAGACTCAGCTTCCGTACTGGGCGGTTCAGCAGCTCCTGCAAGGCAAGACGCTCAACCAGTTCATCCAGCCGCTGCTTGAAATCATGTTCAGAAACGCGGTACACCTTGCGCAGCAGCCGGAATGATTCAATTACGCCGATATCCCACCACAGCTGGCTGCGCTGCCCGAAGACGACGCCGATGCCCTGCACGAACTTCTCTCGTTCCTTATGCGGGATAAATCCGTTCACACGAATATCACCGGAGGTTGGCACAAGAATCCCGGTCAGCATCTTGATCGTCGTCGACTTGCCTGCACCATTCTCCCCAATATATCCGCATATTTCCCCTTGTGGGATCGTGAAGGAGATATCCTTCACTGCCATTACTTCATTATATTCCCGCTTGAATAAATCAAGCATCGCCCCCTTCAGCCCGTCGCGATTTTTCTGTACTTGGAACGTTTTGCGCAAATCCCGCACGTCAATAGCGTTCATATATACTTCTGTCACCCTTTCCCTGGTCACCGACCCGTTACGCGGGTACAAGTCATTCAATTGATTCGATTCTGTAAAAATTCTATAATTGATTAGACAAGATGCGGAGCATTTGCCCATAACCTTTACTATAGCACGTAGGACGACTTGAAAGAATGCTGAATGCACCGGATTCGACATCATGACTCTCGCCGCTTTGCCGCCGGATGCGGAAAGGACGATCCATATGTTGAAAAAGTATTGGAAGCATGCCCTTATTTCTGTTTGTGTATTCCTTCTGGCTGGTGCCGGTTATTATATGTGGTCCATGTACAGCAGCTTGGACAGTCTGCAGAAGCCGCCCGAAACCTCTCGCTTCACCCCCGTCGTACATCGCGTGCCGGAGAAGGTCAACATAGAGCCTCCCAAATGGCAGGGAGAAGAGAGAGTCAACATATTACTGCTGGGCGGAGACTCTCGCGGACTGGAGGCTAACGAAGTCCCACGGTCAGATTCTATTCTGCTCGCCTCCTTCGATCCGAAGACGAAGCGCGCCAACTTGTTCTCACTCTTGCGGGATACATACGTTGACATCCCTGGCTTCGGCAAGGATCGTCTCAATGCGGCGCTCGCCTATGGCGGACCGGAGCTGGCTATGAAGACAGCAAGCGACTTGACAGGACTGGACATTCAATATTATGTGTATACAGACTTCGTCGGATTTATCAAGTTGATTGATGCGCTGGGCGGCGTGGAATTTGAAGTGGAGAAGGATATGAAATATACGAGCAAGGCAGATAAGCATCAATACGATATTGATTTGAAAAAAGGAAAGCAGCTGCTAAATGGCGAAACGGCTCTCATGTACGCCCGCTTCCGCTATGATGCGATGTCCGATTATGCTCGCACCCAGCGGCAGCGCGATCTTCTTGGGGCATTAGCCAACAAGCTCAAATCAACCTGGAACCTGCTGCAGCTCCCCTCTCTTATCAGGGAAGTGTCGCCCTATGTCGAGACAAACTTATCAGCCGATGACATCGTGAAGCTGGCCGCGCTTGGCTACGACAGCTCGATTGGGCAGAGTCATCAGCTCCCGCCGATGGACAATGTCACCGATGCACGAGTTAACAACGCTGCCGTGCTCCGTGTCATTGACGACGATAAGCTGAAGCAATACATTCAAAAAGCTTTGGAAGTGAATGTCACGCAATCCGTATCTGAAACTAATTCACAATAAAGGGGATTCATCTACATGACTACGAATCGCAACCGTTCTGCACAACTGTACGAAGAAGCGCTTCAACATATCGTCGGTGGGGTCAACAGCCCTTCCCGCTCATTCAAAGCGGTCGGCGGCGGTGCCCCCGTCTTCATGGAACGCGCACAAGGCGCTTACTTCTGGGACGTGGACGGCAACCGCTATGTTGACTACTTGGCTGCTTATGGCCCTATCATTACAGGTCATGCCCACCCCCATGTTACGAAAGCAATCGTTCGCGCTGCGCAGAACGGTACCTTGTACGGAACGCCGACCGAGCTTGAAATCAAGCTGGCTCGCATGCTGAAGAAAGCTGTTCCGTCTATGGATAAAGTACGTTTCGTCAACTCGGGTACCGAAGCTGTTATGACGACAATTCGCGTAGCCCGCGCTTATACGAAGCGCACGAAGATTATCAAATTCGCCGGATGCTACCACGGACATTCGGATCTCGTGCTCGTTGCAGCTGGTTCTGGCCCTTCTACGCTTGGTATTCCAGACAGCGCAGGGATTCCATCCAGCATTGCTAACGAAGTAATCACCGTTCCATTCAACGATCTGGACAGCTTGAAGGAAGCACTGGAGCACTGGGGAGACGATGTGGCAGCCGTTATGGTTGAGCCAATCGTCGGCAACTTCGGCATGGTTATGCCTGCGGAAGGCTTCCTTGAAGGCTTATGCAAGCTCGCTCGCGAATACGGTGCGCTCGTTATCTATGATGAGGTCATTAGCGCATTTCGATTCCATTATGGTTCGGCGCAGACTTACCGCGCCTTCCCTGACTATGCAGCAATTGAGCCAGACTTGACAGCGATGGGCAAAATCATTGGCGGCGGCCTGCCGATCGGCGCCTATGGCGGACGCAAGCATATCATGGAACAAGTTGCTCCGCTCGGCCCTGCATACCAAGCAGGCACAATGGCAGGCAACCCTGCTTCAATCTCAGCCGGCATTGCGTGCTTGGAGGTTCTGCAAGCAGAGGGCGTATACGAGCAAATGGAGGAGCTGGCAATCCGCTTGACGAACGGCATTCAAGAAGGCGCTGACCGTTATGGCGTGCCGCTTACGATCAACCGCATTCGCGGCTCTTTCTCAACGCACTTCTGCGATCATCCGGTTACGAATTATGCTGAAGCACAAGAGACGGATAGCGAAGCGTTCGCCGCATTCTTCCGTCATATGCTCGATCAAGGCATCTGTCTTGCGCCTTCGAAGTACGAAGCATGGTTCCTGACTACCGAGCATACCGTGGAAGACATCGTGCGTACGATTGAAGCAGCGCATGAAGCGTTCCGCCGCATGAGAGGCTAGTTGTACGAAGAGACGAGTAGCTGAGCCTGTTTTCTAAAAAAGAAACGTTATGTACAGTACAGCGCCCCTCCCTATGTGATAAACATAGGACGGGGCGCTTATTATTTATCATCTTGCTGTGGGACTTTCACGGCGAATCCGGCTCGCTTGATACGCATCGTACGCTTCCTTTACCCATGTAAACAAATACGCGCTTCCACCGTGATCAGGGTGCAGCACCCGCAGCAGCTTGCGGGACTGCTTCCTCACTTGCTTCGCATCCGCTTCTTCAGGGACACCAATTAACGTATGAAAGGTCAAATCCTTAGCGGCGGATGGTGCCTTCATAGCTGAACGCGAGCTGTCTCCATAAGTGCGGTTGTATGTATTCCTCTCGCGAGATGCCTCTTCCTCCCATGCGGCCAGCTCCCGCTGCCATGTTGAAAGCACATGCTCCAGCTCATTTTCATCTGTAGGTAGCATGCCTTGCCAGAAGTCGTACTCCATTTGCCTCATTCGCTGTTCGAGCTGATCCATAACATCATTCCGAGCAATTAGTACAGCCTTCACACGCTCCGCTTTGCGAAAGAGCTGAATAATTTGACGGGTCGCCCATTCCGGTATCTCGGTGGCAAAGGCATGCAGCACCTTAGACATTTCCTGATCACGAACATGAAAGTCCTGAAGGAACTCCATTAGCCATTCCTGTTGGATTACACTCAGGCTGGAGCCGATTTGAACGGCAAACTGAAGCTTAATGCCGCCGTTCTTCAGCTTAGCAGACCAAGACTCTGTCAACTGCTCTAATGCATTCACGATGGAGATCAAATAAGGATCAGTAACTTCAATAGCTTCATTACTTTCATTATTTTCATTACATTCGATCCCGACTGATGTCTCAGCCCCGACATCCTTTTGATCAACCTTCCGCTTCATCATCATTCTCCTTTCCCCAGCAAGCTGCAACCACGCTAAATCGATTCATGCTCAGATGCCTGTATCCTTACATTCCGGTTCAGACAATTCTCACAGTTCCCCTGGATCTGGCTCAGCGATACGGAACATACATCTCGTGCCACCTTCCACAATACTTTCTGTCCGGTCAACATTCGCTTGAAGCACCGCGGCAAACATCGACTGCTCGCATCTGCAAGGAGAACCGAATTGAACCGCAACTTGGGAGATCGGGCAGTTGGCCTCTTCCAGCCAATAGCTGCCATCCTCACATCTGCCCCATCTAACCATGTAGCCTTCCTTGTCCTGTAATGCTGCTAATGCACAGATTCGCCCCTCTAAGCTTGCTTGATTCAATAACGGAGCATATCGCTTCTCCAACTTCTGCCTGCGATAATGGAATAGCTGCTCCACCGTATCTTCACCGGATCGTTCCTGCAATTGCTCAAGAATATCGATGATCAGCGCATCATATGCACTGACGAACAGCATGCTTGCCTTGTCAGCCAAACTATACTCATAGGTAGGTCTTCCTAGCTGCTGACGAATCAGATGAGCATGTACATACCCGCCCTTTTGCAGCGCATATAAATGCCTGCGAACGGCTATAGCCGTCAGTTGAAGATGTCCCGCGATAGCTGGCACCCCGACTGTTCCTTGCTGCTTCAAAAACAATAAAATATTCCGACGGGCTGGATGATTAATCATATTGGCTTGCTGCGTAATCGTCATCGTCCAGCCTCCTTAACTCGCAGGCGCTGCTGGTCTATCATTTTCCTTTGTCCCAATTCCACCATCTCCTTATCCTTCGGTCTGGAACAGCGGTTTGATTTCCTATGGATGCACGTATAGTATAGAAAATATTTTGCCTTGGATCAACTTTGTTTCCGTAAACAATTATACCTTCTCCTTTAATGCCCTCTTTTTCGACATACGAAAAAGCCAGCGGAACAAATCCGCTGGCTTTCTGCCTAGCCATCATGCCTATGTGACAGTGTGTCTATTAAACACTGCTTACAGCTTTTTAATTTCTTCCTTCAAGAGCTCGGATTGCGTTCCGAATACAACTTGAACGTTACCCTTGCCAAGCTTCATGACGCCAGCTGCACCGAGGGACTTCAGACCAGCTTCATCCACTACGGTATCATCCTTCAGCGTCAAGCGAAGACGCGTGATGCAGGCTTCATTGACAATGATGTTGTCTTTGCCGCCAATCATCCCCAGCACTTTCACAGCCTTCTCTTGCAGTGTTGCATTGCCACCGCCAGCTTCAGTCTTGGCGCCTTCGCCTTCAACGTCATCTTCACGTCCGGGCGTCTTCAAGTTCAATACCTTGATGAGGACGCGGAACAAGACGTAGTAAACAACGAAGTATACAAGACCTACAGGGATAAGCATCAGTGGCTTAGTCGCAAGCGGGAAGTTCAACACGTAGTCGATAAATCCTGCCGAGAAACCGAATCCAAGACGTACGCCAAGCGTTGCCATTACGAAGCCGGAAATACCAGCCAAGATTGCGTGAACGACGAACAACACAGGCGCTACGAACATGAACGCGAATTCAATCGGTTCAGTAATACCTGTCAAGAAGGAAGCAATCGCTGTTCCGATGAAGAGCGATGCAACCGCCTTGCGCTTCTCTGGCTTCGCTGTATGAATAATAGCGAGTGCAGCACCCGGAAGCGCGAACATCATGATTGGGAAGTACCCTGTCATGAATCCGCCAGCTGTCATGTCGCCATGGAAGAAGCGAGCGATATCGCCTCGCCATACTTCGCCAGCTGCGTCCGTGAATGTTCCAAGCTGGAACCAAGGAATTGCATTCAATACATGGTGCAAACCGAACGGAATGAGAAGTCGGTTCGCTGTCAGGTACACCCCGGAACCAACCGCACCAAGCGATACGATCCAGTTGCCGAAGGAATCAAGCGCTGTTTGGACTGGACCCCAGACGATACCGAATGGAATCGCAATCAAGATCATCGTAGCAGAAGTGACAATCGGCACGAAGCGTTTGCCGCCGAAGAAGCCGAGCCAATCTGGAACCTTGATATTGTGATATTTGTTGTACATGAAGGCTGCAATGGAACCAGCCAAGATACCGCCGATAACCCCCATGTCCAGCTTCATATCAGCTGGAATGAATGTAAAGGCTGCCGGAATCTTTGTCAGCACTTTCAGCAAAATCATATGTGCGATAACTGCTGCCAGAACAGCAACCGCGTCTGCGGCAAAGCCTATCGCAACCCCGATTGCGAACAATAGTGCTAGGTTATCAAAAATTGCAGATCCGCCTGCATCAAGGAATGGGGCGATGTATTGGTTCAAGAACCCGCCGACCGTATCCCCCAAGTGAAAATCTTTCACATAGTCAATTTGACCGAAGCGAAGCAGAATCGCCGCCGCCGGCAAAGTTGCAACCGGAAGCATCAATGCACGACCAATTTTTTGCAAAAAGGCTAGCATATGTCGTTCCTCCTTGTGGTGAATAAGTAAAGTATGGATAAAAGGTCAAAAATTTATGCTCTGACCTGTCATCTCCTCCGCCAAAATGTAAGCGCATTAGAGAATATAAAAAAGGCATGAGCTTGCGACGGGACGACATCCAAACCGAATTGGATGTTATCCCCCAGCAAGCTCATGCCTAGTCGAACTAGTAACACGCTTGTCCAGCGTTATTCTGAGTCTTTATGAAATAGACGATATAAATGCATTGCGATGTACGCCGTTTCATCTTCGGGTACTTCGATCTCCAGCTTCTTCGACATTAAGTCCGCACATTTCTGTGCAACACTAAATTCGTAAGGAGCCATTTCCTTCAAGTTGTCTCGGAATGGATTCTTCGTGGCATCACCCTGGCGAATTCGTTCCATCGCAAAGCGCAAATGCGTAATTAATCGTAAATAATCAATGCTATCCTTCGGAATGACCCTGCCCCGCTCGCGTTCGATGAGAGCGACCAAATCCTTCAGAAGATGATTGTATTGAACAAAGTTCCCGACAGGGACATGGGCAACCGCAGACTGAATATGGATCGTCAAGAAACCAATCTCATCCTCCGGTACCTCTACATCAAACGTCTTATTAATCAGCTCAGCTGCTTGAGACGCGAGTTCGAACTCCTTCGGGTTCAATGTGCGAATCTCCCATAGAAACGGATTCTCTATCGCAATATTGTTGCGAAGACGATAAAGCGCATATTCGATATGGCTCGGCAAAGCGAGATGAATATGCTCGTTCAAATCCGGCGTCAACTGCTCCGATACGATCGAAATAATCTTCTCCGAAATGACAATGACTTCGGGATCAATTTGCCCGAGCAGCATCTGATACTGCGATAAATGCTGTTTGTCCTCAATCACAAAGGTCTTCTCGATTCGTGTATCACTCGTCTCCAAAGAACCTCCAGGCTTTGCCCCAAAGCCGAGCCCTTTCCCCATAAGGATGGTTTCTTTGTTACCCAACACATCGTTTGCCAATACGACATTGTTGCTTAATGACCGTACGATTTCAAAGCGACGTTGTTCTGACAAAGTAAGGCTCCTTTCCTCTGAGCGTACACATGGAAGATTACGTTTTGGAAACGTTTTCGATTCGTGCGTCAACTACATCATTCATTCTAGGTGAATCTACAATCAATGTCAACGAATAAATCTAATTTTGTCGAATATGTAGAATTATTGCAGAATATTATTTATTTGTAATTTTATTGACACATATGGAAACGATAAGGCAGCCGGGAGAGGAGCTTATCCACCCCCGACTGCAACACATTCGTTACTATTAGATAGACATTTCTTGAACTGCCGATACACGGTCAACAACCATAACTTGAATCTCTTCAGCCGTCTCCAGCATCAACGCTTCTTCCGCTAGCTTGCGCATCTCTTCACGATTCAGGCGGCTCAGCAGTACACGTACTGGAAGTACAGAGCTTGCACTCATGCTGAATTCATCAAGACCAAGACCGAGAAGAATCGGAACAGCCTTCAGGTTGCCGGCCATTTCACCGCACATGCCAGCCCACTTGCCTTCTTTGTGCGCAGCATCGATAACCATCTTAATCAAACGCAGTACTGCTGGGTTGAATGGCTGAGTCAAGTGGGATACTTGCTCGTTCATCCGGTCAGCAGCCATCGTGTATTGTACCAAATCGTTCGTACCGATGGAGAAGAAGTCAACTTCCTTCGCCAATTGATCTGCAATAATCGCAGCAGCAGGCACCTCGATCATCATGCCGACTTCCATCTCTTTATTATACGCAATGCCTTCTGCATCCAGCTCTGCTTGCGTCTCTGCCAGAATCGCATTTGCCTCGCGAAGCTCGCTCAGCGTAGAGATCATTGGGTACATCAGCTTGATGTTGCCTTTGGCGCTTGCACGAAGGATCGCACGAAGCTGTGTCTTGAACAGATCTTTACGATCCAAGCATAAGCGAATCGCACGGTATCCAAGGAATGGGTTCATTTCCTTCGGAAGCTGCAAGTAAGGCAGCTCCTTGTCCCCGCCGATATCCAATGTACGGATCACGACTGGCTTCTCCGTTCCAAGTGTTTCACATACGGCAACATAAGAGTTGTATTGTTCCTCTTCAGATGGGAAGTTGTCACGACCCATGTACAGGAATTCCGTACGGTACAAGCCTACACCCTCAGCACCGTTGTTGCGTGCGCCAAGCGCATCTTGCGGGTTGCCGATGTTTGACACGAGTTCAACCTCATGGCCATCAGCAGTGATCGAAGGTTTGTCTTTGTACAGCTTCATCTCTTCCTGACGCTTCTCGAACTTCACCTTCTTCTCTTGGTAAGTTGCAATCGTATCCGAATCTGGATTGATCAGGATAATGCCGCTGGAACCATCGAGAATGATCATGTCGCCGTTCTTCACTGTAGATGTAGCGTCCTGCAAGCCAACAACCGCAGGAATCTCCATCGAGCGTGCCATAATGGCCGAATGGGAAGTACGACCGCCAATATTCGTCGCAAAGCCTGCTACCTTGCTGCGATCCAGCTGGGCTGTATCAGAAGGAGTCAAGTCATGCGCGAAGAGCACAACTGCCTCTTCGAAGTCATTCAGAGAAGCAGATTTCTTGCCGGACAATAGACCGAGTACACGCTTGCTTACATCGCGGAAGTCCGCTGCACGCTCACGCATATATTCACTGTCCATGCTGCTGAAGATGTCGACCAGCTGCTGAGTCACTTCCGAAAGAGCGAACTCTGCATTTATCTTCTCGCTGCGCACCTTCTCAATCGCTTGCCCAACAAACTCTTCATCTTGCAATACAAGGATATGTGTAGCGAAGATTTCAGCTTGATGCTCGCCTAATTTTTTCGCTGTGTCTTCTTTAATCTGCTCCAGTTCGTTCATAGCCTGCTGTACAGCTGTCTGCAAACGAGTTGCTTCTGCCTGTACATCATCAACCTGCTTGCGCTCAACCTCAGATGTATCATGCTCCAGGATGAATGCTTGGCCGATGGCATAACCGGATGCAGCTGGAATACCTTGAAGTAGCATCGGTTCTCCACTCCTTTTTCCGCGTTAATGATTACGTTCTATTAGTCCAATACGGATTCGATTACTGCGCCTACTGCTTCGACTGCTTCAGCAGCCTTATCGCCTTCAGCAGATACTGTTACTGTGTCGCCAGCTTTCATACCGAGCGTCAATACGCCAGTGATGCTTTTTGCGCTTACTTTGCGGCCGTTGAATTCGATTGTAATTTGCTCTCCTGCGAATTCAGCAGCTTTCTTCATGATTGCGCCCGCTGGACGAGCGTGGATACCTTGTGGGTTTTTAATTGTAAATTGTTTTTCCATTGTTATGTCCTCTTTTCGGTAATAGTAGAATGTGTTGCTTCTCTCGTTCAGAACTTAGTTTAGAACTTAGTTCAAAACCATCTATTTCAATACAACTTCCATCAATTCATCGGAATCTGCTTTTACATTGCCTGTGTTCGCTTTCAGCTCAGCAACGATGTCGCCGTTTGCTACGATAATTGGTGTTACAACAGGAAGGCCAGCTTCTTTAATTTGTGCAATATCGAACTCGATAAGCGTTTGGCCTTTTTTCACTTTGTCGCCGGATTTCACATGTGGCTTGAATGGTTTGCCTTGCAAGGATACGGTGTTCACACCGATGTGAACGAGCAATTCCAAGCCGGATTCATGTGCAAGCACCAAGGAATGATGAGAATCGATCAAGTGCACGACATGACCGTCGAATGGAGCGATAAATACACCTTCTGTTGGCTCTATAGCAATTCCGTCACCAATAATTTTTTGTGCAAATGCTGGATCCGGTACTTGCTCCAAAGTTACTGCTTGACCTGTGATCGGTGCTGTAATGGAAATTTTCTTTTTCTTTTTACCAAAACCAAACATATTGAGTTCCTCCTTGTATTTAACCATGTGAACTTTCGTCCGTCATTGTGGTTGTTGTGATAACCGACAAAAAAATCCAATTTCTCTTATGAGAAAATAAAAAGGCATGCGCTAAAGCATGCAGTTCACCCCGTGAACGGCCGCTTAGCTCATGCCTAGTCGCACTAGTAACACGCTAATTTCATGTGTAAAGATTCACACCCATTGTATCATGGTGGTTGCGCGGGATGCAAGCGAGCGGACTGTTGGTGAAATCTAGTCGATTCGTCCATCCTCAAGTGGCTGCTGAGTTATGCGGTATCCATAAGATGTGCGTTCTGGATACAAATCATACCGTCTGCGATTCGCCATGGTTACAATACAAATATACCCACTATATCCACATTTGCACCACATGATTGGGTGTTAATCTGATGTTTTTATCATATTTCATTTCATACGCAGCACGTGCGAAAACGTTTCAAACTGCATATGACACAAGTTTTCCCTTCCTAACTCCACCCTTAACATACATAGGTTTAGCTGATTACTGTTCGTCCCCCGCATAATAGCAGGACACCCCTACCTGCTGCAAGGTACTGACCATATCGTCCGGCAATAGGCTGTCCGTTATGCATCCCGTAAGTCCATCTACAGGAGTCACTGTAAATAAGGATGCTTTGCCCACCTTCGTATGATCGAATACCGCGAAAGTCTGCTGCGCTTGGCGCATTAGCATGCGGGCCGTCTGGGCTTCCAGCTCGGAATACGTGGTGATCCCTTTCGTTGTCGAGAATCCGTCTATTCCCATGAACAGCTTCTCAATATTCAAATGCTCAATCGTCCGTTCCGCTAATGGCCCGCACAGTTCGAAGCTGTTGCTGCGCATTACGCCTCCGATGACAACAACTTGAATTCCCTCACAATCGGACAGCTCCATCGCAATATTGACTGCATTGGTTACAACGGTAATCCCTTGGCGCTGCTTCAATAACCGAGCCAGCAGGAATGTCGTCGTTCCCCCAGTCAAGCAGATGCTGTCGCCTTCTTCAATGAAATCCAAGGCTCGTCTTGCGATCGCTTCCTTCTCCAGCCACAGTAATTGACGCTTCTCGTCGAAGGAGACTTCTCTTACCGTGCCTGGCCCTTCAAGCAGCGCTCCACCAATTGTGCGGATCAGTTCCCCCTTGCGCTCCATGAGATCCAAATCACGGCGGGCCGTAGCTTCCGAACATTCAAACCGATCTATGATTTCTGATATCGTGATGCGTCCATTCTGCTTCATGACTTGCAGGATTTGCTGGCGTCGCAATTCACCCTTGGATAACGATTCACTCATAACTTACACTCCATCCGTTCCATAATCATACCTGTGTCGGAGCTTGCTTCTCTTTATGAAGAAACGCGATCCTAAAGCAAAGGTGCGAGCTGCTATCTGTTCCTGCAACCTTGATGCTTAGCCTGAACGGCTCGTTCTACTTTAAATGGATACGAACTGCGTCAAGTTCCGTGGATCATCCGGATTCAAGCCCCGCTTGAGCGCTGTGTAATATCCGTTATATTGAACAAAAGGCAGGTACAGCACTGCACGCGCTTCATCGCTTGCGTCCACATGGCCAAGCTCAATGACCTTGTCTGCAAATGCGGTGTCCGCACCCGCTTGCGCTGTTACAATGACAACTTTCGCCCCGTATGCCTTCATTTCTTGGGCTACCTTGAGTTCGTAAGCACGAGCACTCTCCGATAAGAGCAGCACAATCTGCGTTCCTGGCTCAACAATCGACTTCGGTCCGTGACGGAATTCCAATGTGCCGTATGCTTCTGTCCACGTGTAGGTCATTTCCTTCAGCTTCAGGCAAGCTTCCAATGCCAATCCATACAATGCGCCCATACCCAAGTAAATCGTCTTATCAAATTGATTGCTCTTCACCCACGCAGATGTCGTGTCATCCGCCATTGTAACGAAGGCACTGCTGGATTGCAACACTCCCTCAAGCTCGGACAATTCCTTCGTCCGTCCTGCACCCAGTGCAATTGCCGCCTGCATCATGAACGTCATGCTGCTGAGCGATTTCGTCATAACTGTGCTCTTCTCAGCGCCTAGCGGAGATACAAGGCATGGCGTCATTTGCGCCATCTTGCTGTTCGGATGACAAGTAATGCCGCATGTTGTCCAATGCGTCAAGTCCTTGACGGAATCCAGCGCCAGAATCACTTCATGGGATTCGCCGGAGCGAGATACACCCACAAGCAGCACCTTCTTCGATAGCGTGACCGTCTGCTCGCGTAACAAGAACAGATCAGAGGACGGATGTGCAGCTGCACTTCTTCCGGTCCACTTGCGGTATGTTGCCGCCATTGTCATTGCCTGGTACCAAGAAGACCCGGAACCAATGAATACAACCTCTTCAAATTGATCGTTTCCTATATATTGATCTACCCAATCCTTCTGATTGTGCAGCTGATCCCAAGACGCTTGCAGCGCCGCCGCTTGATCGCTGATTTCCCGGTACGTATGTGTATCAAGATGGTTTGACATATCACAAATTCCTCCCTTATAATCAACTTAATGAAATTATAGATCATTATTTTGATTGTTTCAATCATTTATATGCAGGAGGTTACGGAAATGGGACATCTTATCAGCTCTACATCCATGCTCCAAGCTGCACGTGAACAAGGATTCGGAATTACTGCATTTAATGTACATACACTGGAAATGCTGCAAGCGGTCGTGGAAGCGGCAGAAGAGACGAATACACCGCTTATCTTGCAGACAACAGTCGGAACCGTGAAGCATCTAGGACCAGAATATATTGTAGCTGCCGCTCAGACAGCAGCGAAGCAAGCTTCTATACCCATCGCATTGCATCTGGATCACTGCACAGACTATGAGCTGCTCGTTCAATGTATCCGTGCAGGCTATACATCTGTTATGATTGATGCTTCCATGCATCCTTATGAAGAGAACGTTCGCCGCACGCAAGAGGTCGTGAAGGTAGCGCTTGCTGCTGGCGTCAATATCGAGGCGGAGCTGGGCAAGGTCGGCGGCGTGGAGGATGACATTGTCGTCGAGGAAGAGGATGCGCGTCTGGCTGTTCCTGAAGAGTGCATGGCATTCGTAGAAGCGACAGGTGTTCCAACGTTGGCTCCTGCTATCGGAACTGCGCACGGCATATATAAAGGCGAACCGAAAATCGCCTTCGATCGCCTAGAGCAAATTTATAAGCAAGTTAGCGTACCACTCGTACTGCACGGCGGCTCCGGTATTCCTGAGGAGCAGGTGAAGCGCTGCGTGAAGCTGGGCATGGGTAAGATGAACGTCGCAACAGAGCTGCGCATCGCCTTCTCGAACGCGATCAAGGATGTGTTCACAGCGAACCCAGATGAGAATGACCCACGCAAATATATGGTGCCTGCGAAGCAAGCGGTGAAGGAACTGGCAATCCGCAAGATGGAAATGGCGGGCTGCATCGGGAAGGCGAGCGCCGTTCGCTAATCGCGGCTGGAGGATTGAAGATGATTACAACTGTTACCCTTAATGCGGCTATTGATAAGACCTATTACATTCCCGGATTCGGCAGTAATGCGCTGTATCGGGCTGATGAGACACTTGCTACGGCAGGAGGCAAAGGGATCAATGTCGCTCGCGTCATCCATGCATTAGGAGAAGAAGTGACGGCGACTGGATTCGTGGCCGGCTACAATGGCATGGCTATCGTGGATATGCTTCGTCAGGAAGGTATTCAGGCAGATTTCCTCTCCGTGTCCGGAGAATCCCGCCTCTGTCTGAACATTATTGATCCGGTAGGAGGCTCGCAGACGGAGCTGCTGGAAGCTGGGCCTGTGATCACACCGGAAGCGATTGAGGCCATGAAGGCTAAGATCGAAGAGCTTGCTTCTCGTTCTTCTCATGTAGTCTTCTCTGGCAGTATGCCGAAGGGATGCGACACAGATCTATATGCCAACTTGATTCAGATCGCGCGAAGCCAAGGCGCGATTCCGATCTTGGATACGAGTGGCGATGCACTGATCGCAGGCATCCAGAGCAAGCCTTACTTGATTAAACCAAACGAGCATGAAGTTACGAAGCTCACGGATGGTTCTGCCGACAATGAGGACGAGATCGTACGAGCCGTTCAGCAGCTCATGCAGGATGGTATTTCCAATGTGATCATCTCCCTTGGCGAGCGAGGTGCTCTGGCAGGCTGTGATGGGAGATTGTACGGCGTATCCATCCCGCGCGTAGAAGCCGTTAATGCCGTAGGAAGCGGAGACTCTATGGTTGCGGGACTCGTCGTCGCAGATCATCGCGGCTGCTCTCCTGAAGAGAGGCTGAAGCTTGGCGCCGCTTGTGGTACAGCGAATGCGCTTATGCCTTCAGCCGGTATGGTGAAACTGTCTGACGTGGAATCCCTTCTACGTGACATACAGGTTACCTGCTTTTCTTAGTTACATGTCTTTCTTAATTGCTTAATTTATCCTATCGCAAAACGTTAGAGCGGTCGTGGGCACTGTCAACTGAGACAGTCGCAGCACGACCGTTTTTTGTATTGCCTACAACGGATTCCTTCCTTCAATCCTCGAATCACTTGGTATGCAGCCCCCTCTGGGTAAGGCAATATGCTACTTCGTAAGTAAGCGGGACTCGCCCATCGTCCTGCTGGAATGTTGCTTGATAGGCTTGCAGCATCGCATGAATGAGCTTCCTGCTGCTTGCACTTTTACGCTGTCCACCACCCACTGCCCCAGTATCGTCGTGAACGTGAACAGCATTGCCCGCACCAACACGCCTCACCTGTGCGAGTGCAGCATGAACATCAGGAAACGTATAACAATAGCTGCCTGTCTCCCAATGAATTGCATGATTGTTCCCTCTATGTTCGGTCAGCCACGTCATCCAATCTTCCTTATTCGGATAGCTCTGGCCGTGAGGTTGGGTAGGAAAACCAAGCAGCGCTTCCGCTTGGCGGAAAGCGTCATGCAGCTCTCTCACCGTTCCTGGCAAGAAGGTAGCAAACGCCAATAGCCCGCCAGGAGCCAGCAATTGCAGCAAGCGATGAGTTGTATCAGCCGGGAAATTGAACCACTGGAAAGCTGCGCTAGACGCAATAATGTTGTAGATTGGCCTCTCCGTCTCCTCCCGCCCGCAAGCACTCTCCAGCCAGGCTTCCGCATCGGCAGTGATAAGATGTATGTTGGCAGGTGAGACTCCCGCATGTGTCAGCTTCGTACTAGCCCGCTCCAGCATGCGCGAAGACAAGTCCACCAGCGTGAGCTCCGCTCCCGGAAAGGCACGCGCTAATCGTTCCGACAGCATCCCCGTCCCGCATCCGATATCAAGAATGCGCACTGCACAGCTTACTTCATCGATCGATGCAGTCATTTTATCAAGGTCTATGTCGTAAATTAGTGACTCAGTATTAGGAGGATTCCCTTGTGGTGTTCCTTCAGATAAGGGCGATCTTATAGACTGACACATACGCTCGACCAGCTCATCCGCCATTACCCGCTGCACTTCGGCATAACGGTCATACTCTTTAGCGTGCCGATCAAAGCGCTGCCGCACGATTCGTTTGTCCACATTCGCCCCCGCAAACATCACGCTTCCCCTCCCTGTTCCATCTGAAAATCATCGAATAGCGACCCCTTCGATGATGCGCTGCACCACATGCGTATATGGTGCAGCCATTGCGCCATCTGCGTAGCGAACGGCGCATGCCCGGCGTGCGGGAGCACCACGAACCGCGCAGCGTTCCGGTGGCCGCACGCCGCTTGTGCCCGCTGCTGCGCAGCAAGCGGGCATACGCTGTCGTCCGCGCCATGAAGCCAGTACAGGCGCGGACCATCCGGCGCGTCGGTAAGACGCGCCCACGCCCGCTCTAGGTCGGCCTCCTGCAAGTAGGCCAGACCCGCATCAAGCCCCGCGGGCGTGATGTCCTTGCCGAGAGCTGCCGTGTGCTCCAGCAGCCAGCGGCAGCTCTCGGCGCTCGCGCGCTCCGCCGCAGCCGGAATACACTCCGCGAACGCGCGGAGTGTATCCGCTGGCGCAGCTTGCGCCAAGCGGCGGCGCATGCGCCGGACGACCCGGTCTGGCCAGCCGGCCTGACCTGTGTCGTCAGTGAAGCGCAGCGTGGTTCCCGTCAGAATGACGCTGCGCACAACGGGCGGGCGAACAGCTGCGACATAGTCACCCATGCAACCTGTTCGCCCAATCCCCCGCTCATGCTCTTGCTTTTGTTCTTGCACTTGCACCTGCACTTGCTCTTGCTTTCGCTCCTGCTCATGCACTTGGTTTTGCTCTTGTCCTTCCATTGGCTCTAGCATCTGCTCTTGCTCTCGATGACTCTCCAGTTCTTTCTCCTGCTTTTGTTCATGTACCTGCACTTGCTCTTGCCCTTGCTCTTGCCCTTGATCTTGCTCCCACGCTTTATTCAGCCCGATGTCTGATGCCTCGCGCCATTCAGTCAGCAGCTCTAGCAGCAGCATACCGCCCATCGACCAACCAATCGCATGCCATTCCCCTTCCGGCTCATCTTCAAACGGCCGTCGAACCGCAGCCAGCAGCTCTGCAACTGTACTCGCATCAGCATACGACACATAACGATGCTCGAACTCAGGCAGCATCGCTGCAAGGTGCCTCCATACCGAAGAGGACATTCCCCAGCCATGTACCCATAACAGCTTCGGTTTAGATGGGAGCTTCAATGATGCCGCAACTTGCATGCAGCCTTTTTCAAATCCTGTCGATTGCATCTCCATCCTCCCCATATCCCCTTCAGCATGGACGGTATAATAGCATACATATTTCATGCCATCGCTTTCTTCATCCATATATCAACCTCTATCTTCATGCTCTATCCCGCATCAATTTTTAATTTCTAGTTTTGCATCACTCTCATATTTATCATTCTTCTCATCCTTATCTCTCTTTGCCCGTGTAACTGTCAGTCCTACTGTTTTTGTCTCTGCCTTTATATTTATCTCATTCTCTATCTCTCAAACTTTATCTTTATCCTCTATATTTCTAAGTTTATATCCTTTACTGTCGCCGATCAGCGTGTTACGCTTCCTGCCATTGATTCGCAGCGTCCACAACCCTATCTGCTGCCCGCAGCAGCTCCTCATCCTGATGCAGCGGAGACGGTGCGAACCGGATGCGCGCTGTACCCTCCGGCACAGTTGGGGGGCGAATCGCAAGACCCGCTACGCCAGCTTCAGCCAGAGCCGCACTTACCGCAACTGCTCTCTGATCAGAGCCGAGCATGACGGGAACGATATGGCTGTCCCCTTCTCCCGTGTCGAGGCCGCCAGCCTGCAATCGCGTACGAAAGAGCGACGCCTTATGCATCAACTTCGAACGAGCCTGGCCTGCAGCGCGCACTTCCCTAAGCCGTGAGCGCACAAGCGCTGCTATGAACGGCGGCAAACCCGTATTATAGATAAAAGTTCGAGCATGGTTCACAAGATACCTAATCACAATATCCTCCGCAGCGACATAGGCACCGACTGCCCCGAAAGCCTTGCCGAACGTGCCCATAATGATATCCACATGCCCATGAATGCCAAGCGCATGGCAGAGTCCTTCCCCCTCGGCACCGTACACACCGCCACTATGCGCTTCATCCACCATCAGGATTGCACCGTACCGCTCCTTCAACATAACTAGCTCTTCCAGCGGTGCCCTTGTTCCATCCATGCTGAACACCGCATCGGTCACAATCAGCTTGCGGTGCGCTCTCCCCACCCCTGATGCACCAACCGTCCACTTCTTCAGTTGGTCTTCCAGTCGATTGAGATCGCGATGCGGGTAGCGAACATGCGCTGCACGACTTAGCATAATCCCATCCACAATGCTCGCATGATTGAGTCGATCACTAAATACCACGTCGTGACGACCGACAAGCGCAGGGATAATTCCCGCATTAGCCATATATCCACTTGAGAAAATGAGACATGCCTCCGTCTGCTTGAAATCCAACATCTCCCGCTCTAATGCCTCATGGTGAGGATCATGCCCTGTAATGAGGCGCGAAGCCCCAGACCCGATCCGCAGCCCCGGCTCCCCCAGTTCCACAGCTTCCTCATTCAATGATCGCCACATTGTCTCAGATATCCAAGGGTATAGCCCCAAGTAATAGTTGGAGGCAAGATTAAGTACCCTCTTCCCATCGCGATTCACCCATCCATCTGGCAGCCAAGTTGTCTGCGTCAATTGACGCAGACGCCCGACCTGCTCGCGTTCCGCCAATCGTTCGCGCATCCATGCCCAGCGGTCAGACCCAGAACTTATAACGCACATCGTTCAATCTCAAATCCGAGATCTTCGATCATCCGATGATCTTCTGTTGCTTCCTGCCCTTCTGTCGTCAAGTAGTCGCCGACAAAAATGGAATTAGCCGCATAGAGCGCTAGCGGTTGCAAGGAACGCAGATTCACTTCACGGCCTCCGGATGCCCGAATCTCCTTCGATGGGCAGAAGAAGCGGAACATCGCCAATGCCTTCAAGCAGCGGCGCGGATCCAATTCATTCAGGTGAGCCAGTGGCGTACCAGGTATTGAATTTAAGAAATTGATTGGAATCGAATCTGCATCCAGCTCGCGCAAGGAAAAGGCCACATCCACCAACTGCTCGTCAGTCTCCCCCATCCCCATGATGACACCTGAACACGGAGACATACCTGCTGCCTTGGCTGTACTTACCGTATGTACTCGATCCTCATACGTATGCGTTGAAGTGATATGCGAATAATGATCGGCACTCGTATTCAAATTGTGGTTGTAACGATCAACGCCGGCCTGCTTCAGCCGATCCGCCTGTTCTTGAGAGAGTATCCCTAGGCACGCGCAGATTTTCATCGGCATTGTCGTCTTGATTTCTTCTACAGCTGCAACGACCTGATCCAACTCCCGCTTCGTAGGCCCCCGCCCACTGGCGACAATGCAATACGTCCCCACCTTCATTTCCATCGCTTTGCGCGCACCGTCCACAAGTGTATCCTTCTCCAGCATCGTATACTTCTCGATTGGGGCATCGGATTGAGTCGACTGTGAGCAATACCCGCAATCTTCCGGGCAATAACCGCTCTTTGCATTAATAATCAAGTTCAGTTTCACCTTATTGCCGTAATAATGCCGCCGCACCTGGTACGCCCCATCCATAATGGCAAGCAGCTCACTATCCTTAGCCTGCAGAATGGATAGCGCCTCCTCACGCGATAATACCTTTCCCTCAATGATCTCTGCTGCAAGACCGCGCCAATCCATACCCGCCTTTACCAACTGTTCCTTCATCCTCATCTCTCCCTAAAAGGTTGTGACATCCTCATTTCATCTTCGTTCCATCTGTAGAACGTTGCATCTATCTATGTCTATCCATTTATGTGTCTACATCTCTGTGTTTTTATCTCTGTGTCTGTGTCTCTGTCACTGTGTCTCTGTGTTAATCATCTCTGTGTCTCTGTGTTATTCATCTCTGTGTCTCTGTGTCTATGCATCTCTGTGGCTATCCGTCGTTTGTCCCCGATGCCGCTTATATCCGCTTCCGCAGCCAATCCATCATTTTCTCCATTCGGACAAAGGATTCAAGCCACTGCTCTCGCCAAGCCACCCAAGCTTCCATTTCCACTGCTTGAGCATTGGCAGGCTGCATTAGCCAGGGAACAATCCCGCATACGGGCACACCAGCCATGGCCTCAATCATCCGAGCATTTTCCGCAATCTCTCGCTCATCTGCCAATGACCGCGGTCCGCTGAATACGACTGCTATATCCGTGATGCCTCGCTCCCTCGCATACTGCACTGCTGTCACCGTATGGCTTACTGTCCCTAAACCGGGGGGAGCTACGAGCAGCACAGGTGTACCCAGTTCGCGAGCAGCGTCAGCCATCGTGTACTCTGCGCTGAACGGTACTGCGATCCCTCCCGCTCCTTCAACCAGCAAAAAGGAACCATCCTCCTGCCGTCTCCGTCCTTCCTCCAACAAGCGCTCGAATGCAAATGGAACCCCCGCCCGTTCAAACGCCATCCATGGCGCCAACGGATCTGGCAGCGTCCATGTCGCGATCTCTTCTTCCGGTGTATCTATCAGTCCGCTTCCCATTCGCAGACGATAGCTGTCTGCCTCAGGATCACCTAAGGTTACCCCGCTCTGTACCGGCTTCCATATTCGAATTCGACGCTGGCATATCCCGCGGCAGTACGCCCCTATTCCTGCGGTCACAATCGTTTTCCCTATCCCAGTTCCTGTGGAGGATATAAATAGCCCTCTTGAGAAATGGTGTTTCTCGTCTGTATGTATATATGGAACCATATGCAGCACCTCCTCAATGTTAACCATAGAAATAAATATATAGTTAACATTTCAGAAATATATTCTACCTAATGATTTCTCAAAGGACAAGAGTTTGTTAACCAAATATTATGTTAATAGGTTAACAATTATGTTGTAGTAACGGAAAATTTCTAATCAATACCTACACATCACACTTTACTGTGATCATGAGCCTATCAAGCAGGAGAAGTTTTTTGGAGATGTTGTTGTGAACCCAGATTACAAACCTTACAATCAAAAATCCCCCCACAACTCAAGTTGTGAGGGGACAGTCATCATCAATCACTGACATTCAGTTAAGCTGCTTGTATTTCTCAGTTGCCTCATTCGGTTGCCAGCAATCAGGTATATAAAACAGGTTGTACGTCTTACTTCTACGCCGTATTTCTATAGCTTTCTTCTAAGCGCTATCGATTATCACCCGTATCGCGATCCGATGTCTGACGACTGTCTCGATCCTTTGGCTCTGTATCTGCATCACGATGAACTTCTGCATCTCCATCGTCAGGCCTCAGCTCCATCGATTCCTGCGTGATGAGCTCATTAATCTGATGCTTAATAGTTTCAGAGCGCGTACCGAATATCGCCTGTACGCTGTTGCCGACCTCAAGAACCCCAGAGGCTCCGAGCTCCTTCAGACGATCCTTATTCACATCACCGGAATCCTTCACCTGTACACGAAGCCGCGTAATACATGCATCGAGGGAAGCAATGTTCTCCTTGCCGCCAAGCGCATTCAAAATGCCGCGTGGCAGTTCATTGGAGGCGGCTGACCCCGTAGCTGCGGCAGCTGCTGGAGCTGTGTCTTCACGTCCCGGTGTTCGTAAATTGAACTTGCGAATTGCGAAGCGGAAGCCAAAGTAATAGATGACGGCGAGCACAAGCCCAACCGGAATAACGAGCCAGTAAGGCGTTCGATTCTGCAAGACGCCGAACAACAAATAGTCAATAACGCCGCCCGAAAACGTCATGCCGATCTTGACGCCAAGCAAATGCATGGTTAAGAACGACAGCCCCGCAAACACCACATGCACAGCAAATAATAAAGGAGCAACGAACAGGAAAGAGAACTCAAGCGGCTCCGTAATCCCTGTCAAAAAAGAAGTTAGTGCAGCCGAGCCCATCAAGCCTGCTACTACTGCTTTGTTCTCCTTGCGCGCTTCATGATAGATTGCCAGTGCAGCCGCCGGGAGTCCGAACATCATGAATGGAAATTTACCAGTCATGAAGGTTCCGGCTGTTAAAGGCACCCCATCCTTTAACTGGGCAAAAAATATTTTCTGGTCGCCGCGAATGAGCTGCCCTGCCTTGTCCATGTATTCCCCAAATTCGAACCAAAATGGAGAATAGAAAATATGATGCAGCCCAAACGGGATCAGTGCCCGCTCACAAATACCAAATATGAACGCGGCTAGCGCTCGATTCGAATCAAGCAAAGAATGCGAGAAGGCATTCAAGCCATGTTGAACAGATGGCCAGACGAACACCATGATGATACCGATAATAAGCGAGGTTACAGCCGTAATAATTGGTACGAACCGTTTGCCAGCGAAGAAGCCCAAATAAGAGGGCAGCTCAATGGTGAAAAATCGCTGGTACAGAACAGCTGCGACAATCCCGATTATAATCCCGCCGAACACGCCCGTTTGCAGAGTCGGAATACCTTGAATCGTAGCATATGCAGAATTGCCAGCCACAACATCAGGTGTAACGTTCATCATGACCTTCATCGTTACGTTCATAACGAAGTAACCAACGATAGCCGCCAAGCCCGCTACCCCGTCTCCGCCAGCAAGACCGATGGCAACGCCAACCGCGAACAAGAGAGATAGGTTATCGAATACGATGCCTCCCGCTTGCTCCATGACGTTCGTGATGACACTGACTGCACTATTTCCAAGCCAAGGTAGTCTCGCAATCATATCCGGATTGCGCAGCGCATTGCCGATGCCAAGCAGAATACCTGCCGCAGGCAGGATGGCGACAGGCAGCATAAGCGCCTTGCCTACTTTCTGCAACACGCCGAACGCTGATTTGAACATGTGATTCAACCCCTCATCGCATCAAGGTATGTAAGTACGCTAAGTACGCCTTACCTTTCCCTAGTGCAGGAAAAAGTATGCAATCCGATGAAATATGCTAGATCAGACAGTGCAGGGATGTCGTAGAATAAGCTGCCAAGATGCATGAAAAAGCAAAAATAAGGCTTGCGCGTGACGCTACGTCATATGGGAAAGTAATTGCAGGAGGTGGAAGAATTGGAGGAACAACAATACGCAATTGGACAATTAGCGGAGCTGTGCGGCACTACCGTTAGAACCATTCAGTATTACGATAACATCGGTTTACTGGCGTCTCAGCGCAGCGGAGGCAGCAATAAAAGAATCTATAGAGCGCGCGATTTGGTAAAGCTGCAGCAAATTCTTTTTTATAAAGACTTAGGCTTTAACCTAAAAGAAATTCAAGAACAATGCCTTACGTATGAAAATAAAGGAGATCTGAAGCGTATACTGCGGCGCCAAAGCGACCTTCTGTTCACAAAAGAAATGGAATTCCGCTCAGACCGGGCATTCATAGATGCAATGGTATCGTGCATGGAGAACAGTGACTCGATCAATGTGGAGACGATCATGGAGCTGACTTTGAATAAACGGAAACATCTTCTCTTGGACTATATCAACATGAACCTTCCAGCGGAAGCCAGGGCAATATTCGAACAGCATGTTCAAAATGATCAAGCCGCGATCCAGGTATATTGGCAGTGGAAGGGGCTGACTTTGGAAGCTTACATGCTCATGATTAATGGCATTCATCCCGTCAGCGACGCCGGCTACTCCCTTGGCAAGAGGTGGGATTCCTTTGTTCGGTATGCTACCAAGGAGAAGCAAGAGATGCGGGAGGCATACCGGATAAGCTATGAGGAGAAGGAACACTGGCCAGAGGAAGATCGGTTCCTAACCGAATACTGCGAACATTTTATTGAAGAAGCTCATCGACATTTCTTAGGGAGCAGAGAGGAGGGAGTATGAAGAGGAGAAATGACCAATCAAAGATCGGACGATATGTTTCAGAAATGGGGAAGGCGGACTTTGAAGCAGCTTATTGTGAAGCCATGAAGCTGCTTCCCGAGCCGCAGGAGACGATGGATATCGAGACCTCCTTTGGAAGTGTAAGAAGCTATTTGTTCACAAAGCCAGAAAATCAGGGGAAGGAGCCCCTTCTGCTGCTGCCAGGGCGCTCGGCATCTACGCCGATGTGGGCACCGAATCTTCACGGCCTCCTGAAGGAGAGGCCTGTCTTTACGCTCGATCTGCTTGGAGAGCCGGGAATGAGCAGGCAGAGTAAGCCGATCCGCAGCTCCGAAGATCAAGCCAGTTGGCTAAGTGATGCCTTGTCCAGCTTAGGGGTCAGGGCTGTTCACCTCGTAGGTGTATCGATCGGCGGCTGGACAGCGGTGAATCTCGCTAGGTATACCCCTTCGCATTTGGCTTCCATCTGTCTATTAGATCCAGTCTTTGTATTCGCTCCCCTATCGCTGAAGATGATTGCAGCTTCCATTCCGGCAGCTGTTCCAATCGTACCCAGTTTTATACGTTGGAAAATGTTGAGCTACATCTCTGGTGGAGCCAAAGCGGACGAACGCGAACCAATTGCCAGGCTAATCGAGCTCGGCATGCGAAATTTCAAGCTCAGCCTTCCTGCGCCGGTTCTGATCAGCAAGGAGCAAACACGGACAATCGATGTGCCTATTCTAGCACTCATGGCCAAGAACAGCGCGATGCATGATTCAGAGAAGGCGGTGCGGGAAACTTCTTTTTACGCCCCCCATATTCAAATCGAATGCTGGCCCAACGCATCCCATGCAATCAACGGGGAATTCCCGGATGAAGTGAATGATCGCATATTGGCTTTTATTAATCAGCTTTGAGGGCCTGAGATACATGCACCTCCGCAAACCTCGCAAACACAAAGAAACCGTTCCTTTCACCCAATGGCTGATCGTGCATCCATTTAGCAAAGAACGGTTTCTTTTTATTTTCCCAGGGGAACGCTCCCTTGGTTCTCTATTTTAGTGCTTGTACCGCAAGTGCAAGCGCTCCCGTAATACCTGCGCGATCCTGCAATGCTGGAGGCACAATGTAATCCTCGTTCACTTCCAATATGGCAGGATGCTGAACATACCCGTTCAACAATGTCTTCACTTGCTCGCGAATGCGTGGGAACAAGTGCAATTGCTTGGAAACGCCGCCGCCAAGAATGATTTTCTCCGGAGAAATCGTCAAAATGTAGTTCATGAGCGCTTGTGCCAAATAGAAGGTCTGAAGCTCCCAAGCCTTATGCTCTTCGCCCAATTCATATGCCTTCACACCCCAGCGCGCTTCGATTGCCGGACCTGCAGCAAGACCCTCAAGGCAATCCTTGTGGTATGGGCACTTGCCCTCATACGTATCTTCTGGATGGCGCTTCACCATAATATGACCCATCTCTGGATGAAGCAGACCGTGTACCAGCTTGCCTTCCACGACAGCACCAGCACCAATGCCTGTACCTACTGTAATGTACAAGCAGCTGTTCAATCCTTTAGCCGCGCCGAATGTTGCTTCACCGAGTGCCGCTCCATTTACATCCGTGTCGAAGCCGACAGGGACATTAAGATGACGCTTCAAATGTCCGACTACATCATATCCGCTCCAATGCGGCTTAGGTGTCTTTGCAATATGTCCGTATGTGGGACTGTTCGGATTCAAATCAACCGGTCCAAAGGAACCGAAGCCAATACTGCTAACCCCTTTATCTTTAAAGAACGCAACCGTACGATCCATTGTCTCTTCCGGTGTCGTCGTCGGGAACGATTCGATTTGCTGAATTTGTCCATCTTCGGTACCGACAGCAACGACAAACTTCGTGCCTCCGCCTTCAATAGCGCCTAACAATTTCATGTTTCTCCCTCACCTTCTCAAGCCTGACTTTATCTGTCTCGTTCAGAGGAGATCCCCCATATGCCAACTTATGATCGCGCTTACGAAAATCGAAAACGCAAATCGAAAGACAACGTTTTCATCATATTGATTATATCATTAGGTCATTCATGTTCCAATCATATGTCGCACATCATCTAAGATTCGGACACACCTCCTGAACTTTATACCCTTTTTCATCTCTATAAGGAGCTGATGCACCAGAAATAATGTTAGACTTTAACCCGATAGTGCGCTAAAATATGGACAACTTATTGCTAATCATTGGAACCGAGGGGGTAATTCACATGACCGTATCGACAGAGCAAGGCATGTTCGGGCAGTTCGGAGGAAGCTATGTACCACCCCAATTGCAAGGGGTATTGGAGCGTCTCGCAGAAGCTTTTTACAAGTACAAGGACGACCCGGAATTTATCCAAGAATACAATATGTACGCACGCGAATACGTAGGTCGTGACAACCCGCTCACCTATGCGAAGCATCTGACAGAGAAGCTTGGCGGCGCCAAGATTTATTTGAAGCGCGAGGATTTGAATCACACCGGTTCCCATAAAATCAACAACGTTCTTGGGCAGATTCTGCTCGCTAAGCGCATGGGCGCACACCGCATCATCGCGGAAACAGGGGCAGGCCAGCACGGTGTTGCAACAGCAACGGTATGTGCCATGTTCGGCATGGAGTGCATCATTTACATGGGAGCAGAAGACATTCGCCGTCAGGCACTGAATGTATTCCGTATGGAACTGCTTGGAGCCAAGGTCGTGTCGGTCTCGAAGGGGCAAGGACGTCTGAAGGATGCGGTGGACGTAGCACTGGATGATCTGGTGGAAAACTATGCATCTACGTTCTATCTGTTAGGTTCTGCTGTCGGTCCACACCCATTCCCGTCTATCGTGAAGCATTTCCAATCGATTATTAGCGAAGAATCGAAGCGTCAAATTGTGGAGAAAGAAGGCCGTCTCCCTGATGTCGTTATCGCCTGTGTTGGCGGCGGCAGCAATGCAATTGGTGCTTTTGCCCATTATATTGAGGATCCATCTGTACGTCTAATTGGCGTCGAGCCGGATCAAGCGCCAACCTTAACAAAGGGTGTGCCTGGTGTACTGCATGGCTTCAAATGTCTTGTCTTGTTAGACGAGGAAGGAAATCCTGCTCCAACCTATTCCATCGCAGCAGGCTTGGACTACCCGGGTATCGGACCGGAGCACAGCCACTTGAAGGAATCCGGCCGCGCGGAATATGTGACGGTAACGAATGAAGAAGTGCTTGAAGCCTTCCAAGTGCTGTCGAAGACAGAAGGCATTATTCCTGCACTTGAGAGCGCACACGCGGTTGCTCATACCTTGAAGCTCGCTCCAACGCTTGGAGAAGAGCAGATCGTCATCGTCAACATTTCCGGTCGCGGAGACAAGGACGTCGAGCAAGTATTCCATATGCTGAATAAGTAAGACTAAGGTAGGATACCTATCCTACGCAAACAAACAGCCATAGTCCGTTCTCTACGGATATGGCTGTTTCTGTTTATTTGTCCTTGCGGGCAAGATCCAGCTTCACTTGCGCCTGCTGCTCCAGATCCGCAATCGCCTGTTCCAATGTCATCTTATCTCCGGCTACAGCATGCAGCGCTTCATTCAACAGCGCTTCATACGCCTGATAGAAGCTGTCCGGAATGTTCTTCTTCCACTGCTCGTTCGTATGATGCTTCCCTGGCTTCAGCATATAAATGGTCTCAGCGCCTCTTTCCAAGCTTCTCGGGATATATCCCGTCCGCGCTGGTAAATCACTTCTTCCTGAACGGGATATGATCTTCGCCATCCCTGTGCCGTTCATGAACTTGACGAGCTCCCAAGCATCATGTTTATTTGCCGAATCGGCGGCAATGGCGAATATTTGCGTGGCAGAGATTCTGTCGGACTCATCTGCGTGCGCCGGATTGATAGGGACGGTTACCATGCCCCAATTTATCTTGGAAGAAGACCCGCCAATGTGTGCTGCAAAGGACGAATCATTGAGAATCATCGGGGATTCCCCGTTAACGAATTTGTTCATGGCTAATATATAACGCGATCCCGGATCGCCGCTCTGCTCCGGCGAACGAACGGATACCGCCTTTTTCCGGATCGCATCGACCGTTAACTGAAATGCTTGCTTCCAGCCTTCGGACTGCAGCAGCACCTTCTTGCCTTCCGTATCGAACAGCTGCAAATCCATCGTATCCGCGACTTCCCGCAATACATCAGAAGCTTGATTATTGATCAATCCATAGGAAGCATCTTCATCCGTCCTGCCGTTATGGAATCTTGCAGACAATTCAAAGAGATCCTTCCACTGCATTTTGTTCACCGGCAGATCAATACGTTTCTCCTGGAACATATCCGCATTGTAGTATAAATACCGAGCCCAGATCGTGGGAGCAAGCCCAAGTAGAGAACCGTTACCCTTCTCGCGCAGCATGTCGATCAAACCGGGCGCAAAACCGTCCAAGTCAAATTGATCCTGTTTGATCACCGATTCCAAATCATACAGCTTGCCCACGCTGGATAAATGCTCGTACTCATTCAGATTGAGAACAAGGACGTCCGGCTTCTGGTGCTCCATTATGCGCTGCAACTTTTCCTGCGGGCTTAATTTGTTCGATGCGTCTTCTCCTTCATTCACCGACTGGATGATCTCAATTTCAATGTCCGGGTACTGGCTTTTAAATAACTGGCCGTACTTGTTATGGAAGTCCTCCACATAGGGATAATACACCTTCAGCTTCCCGTTGCCTTCACCACCAAGCCCATCTGGTACGGACTTACTCCCGAAGCATCCGCTTATGACCAGGACGATGCTGAGCAGAATCAGTACAGCCGCCTTTCGTTTTCCGGTTCGCCTCATTTCTCCACTTCACTTCTCCTTTACACGCCTATTCAACGATCTCTTTTATTTCAATTTGTCTTGGCGCACCTTCTGAAGCGCTGCCTGTGCCTTCTGCTGTAGTTCTGCCAAGGCCTCATCCACGGTTTTCACTTTGTCAATGATGGCCTGCAATGCTTCCTCCCGCAAAGGAGAGTATGCAATGTTAAAGTCACTTGGAACCCGCTTTATCGCCCACTCGTATTTCATATTTTTTATTTGCAAGGCATAGAAAGCTTCTGTACTCTTGCCCTGAATCGACTTGACGAATCCGGTTCGCGTCGGCAGCTTATAGTAGATGGCGGAGCTTGCCTTCGCCATCTCCGGTCCGTTGACGTACTTTACAAATTCCCAGGCGGCCCGCTTATTGCTCGAATGCTCGTTTATGGCAAAATACTCAACAGCATGTGCGCTTGGCGTTTCATTTGGGTGGGAGGGATCAATAGGGACAGGAACCATGCCCCAATCCATCTTGCTTGCCTTCTTGTTTTGCGGATCGCTAAACTCGCTAATAAAGCCTGAGCTGCCGAAGGTCATGGCCGCGTTGCCTTGCAGGAAGAGATTGTTGGACGAAGGAAGAAACATCGCATCCGATTTCTGAACCTGCAGTGCGCGGGTACGTATTGCATCCGTCATCATTTGATAGGCCTGCTTCCAACTCTCGGATTCGAGCAGAATATGCTCCCCCTTGGCATCGAATTCCTGCAGGCCCCATGTGTCCGCTATGCGTTTCAGCATCCCAACCGCGTTCTCATAGCCAGCATATAGCCCTGGCATTCCCGCATCTTCGAAGCGCGCAGCCAGATCGAACAGATCCTTCCAGGTCATGCCGCCTTTGGGCAGATCTATCGAATTCGCTTTGAATAGATCGGCATTATAGTAGAGCACATCCGTATAGAAAAACGGCGGCAGGCCAAATAGTGCGCCTCCTCCCTGCTCTCTCACCATATCAATCAAACCTGGCATGAACCCTTCCAGATCGAATTGCTCCTGCTTGATGATCGAATCTAGATTGTATAATTTGCCGTCCAATGCGTACTCTTCATAGCTTGGAGCTGATAGAGTCAACACATCTGGCTGCTGTTCATCAATCAGCTTCGTTAATAGCGTCCCATAATCAACATCTTTTTGGATTTGCATTTGCTGGTATAATCCCTTGGTCTCGACCACTTCGATGTCGATATTCGGAAATTTGAGCGTAAATACATTTCCGTATTCTCGAAAGAAATCACCCTCATTAGAGTAGAGCACCTTTAATTTGCCACGGCCATCCTTACCAAGCTCCTCCAGCACAGGCTTCGGTCCGAAGCATCCGCTCACCAGAGCCATGATGCTTACTAGAATCATACCTTGCTTCAACCACGAACCCCATCGCATCTCGTCTACCATTCTCCTTTGCTTCCGAATCCCAAGCCGCAGACAACCCGTACCTGCAGCTTCTGTCGGCCTTAATCCCTATCATTTTTTAATCATCGTTTTCGCAAGCTCCATTAAATCTTCCTCCGTCAATGGATTCTCGGGATTCACAGAGAGGAAAAATATCTTTCCGTTCTCCGACCAGGTAACTTGATTTCGATCAGTATGTAAGCTATCTGCGGCGGATTCGTATGTGTATCCTTTTGCTTCCTTATCTTCGGTATAAACCGTTTGCATGTGGAGAATGATATTATCTTTTCCTTTTTTGTACTCCAGTTTGATCTCTCCCGCTTCCGTCCATTCCATCTTTTTGGAATATACTACTTTGCCTTTGGCTTCAGCCTTCACTTGTGCCTCGAATTTTTTGCTGAACGGACTTTGGATTACTCCTTTAACAAAGGTATATCCTTCTGGCATCCCTTCTGGCTCCTGCACGATTGCTCCCTTCAATTTAGAAGTCCATTTCTCGTAGTCTTCATATTTTTGAAATCTCGGGAACTCCACATAATACATAAACTCACTATCGCCATTCAGCTTCTTATCGCTGACATACACGAGATAAACATCTCCAGGATTTTTTTTGAGCTTTACTATCCTTGCCTTCTCCGCTTCGATCAGTTTCTTTTTCTCTGCATCAGTTGGAGCCTTGGCTGCCGCCGTTTTGAGCGTAATGCTATTGCTTGATTGCGACGATGCTGCCTGTACAGCAGCACTCATGGAACCTAGCAGCAGAATGCTGCAAAGTGTAGCGATTGTTACTTTCTTTGTGTTTTTCATGGGTAATGCTCCTCTCCAGAACTATTTTTTAATCATCGTTTTCGCAAGCTTGATCATCTCTTCCTTCGTCAAAGGATTCTCGGGATTTGTGGAAATTGTGCAGCTTACTCCTTTTTCTGTCCATGACAGTGAATTATTGATGTCTTGAAGGATTTCATTCTTTGGCTGTTTAGCATTTTCTTTGGCCTTCTCGTCGGCAGACTTATACTGGAATCCTTCTTTATCTTTCTTTTCCACTCCAGCTTCTAACTTAAGCAGACTCAGCACCAATTTGTTTTTGCCATTGGCATATTCCAGCCTGATCATTCCGGCTTCATCCCATTCTATCTTTTTGGAATACACCACTTTGCCTTTGGCTTCAGCCTTCACTTGCGCATTGAACTGTTTAAACGGATTTTGGATTACTCCATTTACGAATTTATATCCTTCTGGCATCCCTTCTGGCTCCTGAATAACTGCTCCCTTCAATTTAGCTGTCCAGTTCTTGTAATCTTCATATTTTGTGAATTTTGGAAACTCCGAAGAATATAAAAACTCACTTCCGCCATTCAGTTTTTTATCACTGACATATAGAACATAGAAATCCCCCGGATTTTTTTTGATTTGAAATATCTTTTTCTTCTCCGCTTCGAACATTTTCTTTTTCTCTGCATCAGTCGGCGCTTTGGCTGCTGCCGTTTTGAGCGTAATGCTGTTGGTTGATTGTGATGATGCTGCCTGTACAGCAGCGCTCATGGAACCTAGCAGCAGGATGCTGCAAAGTGTAGCGATTGTTACTTTCATCGTATTTTTCATGGGTTATTCTCCTCTCTAATTCAAACGATATTGGTTGTTAGTCAGGCTGCACGATAGCGTTTATGGGATCCCTTAGGCGCAAGCCTCTATTCTAATTAACACAGCCGCCCTCATTTAGGTTCACTAATTTGGAAGGAATGCAAAAAAATGCTGCCCTCACGTCATATCCTGACGGGGACAGCATCGTTCATCCTATTGCAGCTTTATTTTCATATTCCGATCCCAATGTCGAATGAAGAACTCAAACAAGTAAATCTCTGTTTCATGTCCCTTAAATCCGCGATACACGTTTACGTACTTGTTGGATTTCTCCCAATCGAGCCAATTCTCCTCCCATTTGGAAAACAGGGCTTCCCCGAATATTCTCTCGTCTCCCTGTTTCATGTACGTCTGAGAAACGCCGCTGAACTTTAGATTCTCGCTCTCGTTCTCGACATACAGGTCACCGTTTTTGGTATAGTAGATTACTTTGACCGGATAACCCTCTACGTTCACAAGTGTTTCTTTCTTTTCATCTGAAATAGCTGTCAACTTGATTGGCTTCTTATAGTCCTTTATCTTCTCGATCTCACGTTCCAACAACAATTCTACCGGCGTGTCCGCGGTCAAACGTAAGTCGGGCCTTGCCGGAAACGTGAAGGCTTGCCGATATCCATAGAGCGAAGTATTGGCATATTCCAGTATCATCTCCCAGCCTTCAAGCTTACGTCCGTTCACGAGCAACGAAACCTCTCGGTATGGAATTTCCTCGAATACTTTCTTATTCTCTACTTCCAATTTTATCGCTGTCGGTCTGATAATCAGCTTGCGGAGGATCGAATCTCCTTGCGACGTGTGGAGCGGAATATTTAATTCCCGGGTCACTGATGCCTGCAGCGCCTTCTCCTTGTTCAAGGTGAACATGTCGATATCCCATTCTCCCTCGATATGGCTTCCCTTCACACCATACACAAATTCGAATGAATTGCCGCCCTGCAGTAGTTCGTCCGAGCTATAACTTTCTTGTACACCCCATTCTGGATGTCCCTCAATCGGGATCGTTCTAGTCGCCTTATCACCTGATCGAATTACCATTCCCCCTTCCTTTTTCACCACAATTTGAGGGCCAACGATGTTGAAATTCGAATCATCCGTGTAAGAAACAGAATATTTGAGGAGTGCTTGCCCTTGTCCGTCTTTCACGAACTGTACCTTCAATTCCTCAATCCCACCATCATGAATCGGAAAAGTCTGCACCTCTGCCTTGCGCTGATCCAAATCGATTGGTACACGAACATAGTCGAACGCCTGCAGCCCGCGCGCAGACAATTGCACATTCGCTTCCTTGCCGGGAACCGTCCAGGACGTATCGAAGAAGCCGTTGTAGGTTCGGCTTTCTTCATCCCAATTATGCCAATAGAGGCCATTATCCCATTTCCTCTTCATCATCTGCACCAGATCCATGCGCGCAATGGAATTTCCTTTATCGTCTTTGAATTCAAATTGGTCGAACATCCACTTGCGCTCCTGCTTATCCCCTGTATTCAAGCTGTATAACAGCGTGGTTCCATTATCGTCGGACACCGCTGTGTCGATGGAGAATGTGACGCCGCTATTCGTAACCTTCTTATTGATCGGCTGCCCGAATCCCTGTTGGATCGCTGATTCCACACCTTTAAGATCATAATTAAAATCCCACTTCCCGGTAATATAGGCAAGAACTGGAGTAGCCAACAGCACAAACGCAGCCACTGACAGCACAGCCAACCTGCGCCCGCGGAACAGCGGCTTCGTCTGTAACGGTGCGGCCGACATTCCTTGTTCGTCCTGCTCATTTTTGGCCGCCTCAATCCGCATCCACATCGCCTCGAAGTCCGGGTAGGAATGGCTGCCTTCATCGCCCAGCTGCTGAGAAAGATTCGTTGCTTCGTTTGTTTTTTTCTCCAAGTTCCTCACCGTCCTTTCTTTCCAAGCTGCTGTTCCGCTTGGGTGATTGCTCATCCGGCAGCTTCAAGTCGTCGTCCAGCTCGTCCAATATGACCCTCATCATCTTCAATCCCCGGTTCAACCGGGATTTCACGGTTCCCAGCGGAATATCCAAAATATCCGCGATGTCGGCAAGCGGCAGATCGTTCGTATACCTCAGGGTGATGACGATGCGGATTTTGTCAGGCAGCTTCGCGAGGCGCTGCTTCCACTCGTCCTCCGATTCCTTTTGTTCGACTACAGTTAGGATAGAAGGCTCCACCTGCTCTCGTTGGAACAAGAACAGCACTTTCTCCTTCATCCATCTCGACTTATTTTTACGTAAGTGATTCAAGCAATGATTGACCGTAATCCTCATTAGCCACGTCTTGAGAAACTCCACCTGCTCCCATCCCGACGTGAGCGCCTTCATGAACACCTCTTGGCAGACGTCTTCCGCATCCGAGGCATTGCGCAGCATATAGTAGCAGGTCCTGTATACATCTCTGTTGTATCGTTCGAAAAATTCCCTGTCCGTCAACAGGTTCTCCACCTTTCCTACACATCGCTAGTTGCTGCTCCCCTTGAACATGCACTACTAGATTAACAACTATCTTCTATAAAAGGTTCATTTATTGGATAAATGGGGTAAAAAATTTAGTACCTAATGAAACCTCGGTACATTGCCGATATAAGAAGGGAGTATGTCTGAGGAGGGTATGAACTTTGCCGCGAATCGTCAGGCAGCTGAATCGATGGCTGCTGTTTCTTATATTGCTAGCTTTATGTGCATTTCCCTTTCAAAATTTTATTCTCTCTAAGCTCAAGGAAGGCTCCTTATCCTTCTCCTTCGGGCCGCCTTCAGACGACATTGTTCTGTTGCTGTACAGCAACACTGCAAGGGTAGGCCGCTATCTGGTGCCGCTTGCAGAGTCCGAGCCGAAGGCTGCTCCTTATCAAGAGAAGGGAGAGACACTTGTACCCGCCCGTTTCCTAGCGGATAAGCTCGACGCAGAGCTGGCTGTCGATAAGAGTGGCCGAACTCTTACGTTATCAAGAGACGACGCAAAGATTACGTATTCGCTCGAGGCAGGTAAGGTTAGTATCGCGACCCCAACCGGCAGCAAATCCGCAGTCTCTGTCAACACATTGCCTGTCCAGAAGGACGGAGTTACCTACGTCCCGCTTCGGCCAGCTAGTAAAGCGTTTGGTCGGCATATTTACAGCAGCGACGGCGTTATCGCGCTGACCACGACACCGAAGGCGCCTAAACAAGAGAAGTGGAACGAGTGGAGAGAGGAATTGTCCTCCTATCTAGCCTACGATGCCTTCGGTTCGTATGCAGTCAAGATGGGAACAAGCTATACCGCACTGTTCCACCGCTGGGAAGATGCCGTTAACTATGCGAAGCAGGTTCCTGGACGCAGAGTCACCTACCGCGGTCAGCATGTGATGTGGGATCCGAAGAAGCCTGCGCCGAAATCGATCCGCTTGAATGGAGCCCCGCTTATTTTGCAGCTTCCCGAGCTGCCGCGCGGCTGTGAAGTGACTGCGCTTGCTATGCTCTTACAGTCTGCAGGTCAGAAGGTAGACAAGATGGAGCTTGCGAAGAATATCCGCAAAGATACAACGCCTTATGAGAAGAAGAATGGCGGCATTTATTTCGGAAATCCGCATCGCGGATTCGTCGGTGATATGTACACGTTCGCCAATCCTGGGCTCGGGGTATACCACGAGCCCATAGCAGAGGTCGCGGAGAAGTATTTACCGGGACGAATCATTGATATGACTGGTACCTCCCTGGATCATCTGTTATGGACAGTTGGACAAGGGACACCCGTATGGGTTATCCATACGACGCTGTATGATTCTGTTCCCGCTAACGCTTGGGTAACGTGGAATACTGCTGATGGGCCAATCCAAGTGACCTACTATGAGCATTCCTTGCTCGTGATCGGCTATGACGAGCAATATGTATACGTGCATGATCCGCTTGGCCGCCGCGATCGTATCACGCGCGCCGCCTTCAAGCGCGGATGGGAGCAAATGGGCAGCCAAGCGATCACCTATACGAAGGCAGCGCCAACTGCACAAGCAACATAGGCGCACCGTTAGCACAAAAGGAACTGTCCTCACTGCATCCAGTTATGCAGAGAGTCAGTTCCTTTTCTTTCTGGCCGTATTCAAACTTTGCTCCCATGATTCTTAAACAAACTCTCCCTAATCATAATTACGCAAAATGAGGTAGAGGATTATCCCTACCGGGCCAAGCAGGAAGACAACGAGCGCCCATAGACACCCAATCTGCTTCCCCTTGCGCGCTGATGCCTCGCCCCATATCCAAAACAAGCACACCCAGCTTAACACCCATATGAGAAAGCCAATCAACTGAATCCCCCCGTTTCAACTAAGAAACCTGGTCGTAATTGTTTATGTTGATATGTACGCGGGTGGCTCTACAATTAGGATTTCTTTTTCAACATGCCCGGCTTCCCCTATGAACACAGAAAGCTGACCCACAAAGCGATTTCTGCTTCGCGGGTCAGCTTTTCTAACCTTTTTTATCTTGTCTAATTTAGATTTATATCGTTATTATTATCAATATCCAGGCGGTAGAACTTCGAATAACGATTCATTTCTCCCTCAATCGTTAAACCGCCTTCCTTCTTAAAGATATACCAGTTCTGCCCATTGTATCGTTCAACCGAGTACCCTCTCAAATCAATGCCGAATAGCTTCTTCACGTCAGGCGCCGCTGCTTCGAGTACCTGTTTATTTGAAAATCGGTCGAATCGGGCCTCAGTTGCATCCGTTCCCGTTTCTAAAATGTCGGAATCATAAACGGACAGTATGCGTCCAGAGTTATAGCCAACCTGAATGGACAACTCACGCTTCTGATCCTCAAAATTGTAATAATCCTTCGCAATTCCGATACGGCTGTCATAGCGATAAGTACGGCTTGCACGCGCCATCGAGGTTTCGTTCCCTCTAACGGTGAGGGAAGCTTGCTTCGCCGACTCACGTGACTGGGCACTTACTTGATCCATCGGAATGTCATAAGACATGCTGAGGACTCGTTCTCCCTCCATCTCGATGTCGATATCTTTTCCTTTCATCCTGGTATGCACATCCCGATCTACCCTTGTCTTTGCACGAGTAATTTCCTGAATACGGGCAGCCAGCTGATTTCCGTCCAGTCCTGTTTGTGCTTCAACAATCCGCTTCATCTTATCTGGCAGCTCAGCGTAGTTCATAGAGATGCTCACATCGAAAGTTCCACGCTTCACATCAAGAGCGGCATAGCTCTTGTTATCCTTGCTATAAACGGTAACATCATGATAAGACGATCCACGGTATTCCTCGACTCCATACAGATCAATGTCACGACCAGCAACTTCTCGTACTGCCTGCTTGATGCGCTCTAACAAGGGAGAATCGAGGTCGTTCACAGTCTTGCCATGCTTCGGCTCCGTCAAGCTGCCTACCTGATCGTGTTCTTCTGCGAGCGGCGGGATCGTAAACTCAATCTTCTGATTGACCTCTACCGGCTCATTGTATCTTCGTATCGATATCTCATATTCGTCCAATTTCGGAGCCATAATCGCAATATCATAAACATCTTGCTTCTTATTCTCCTGCCCCCATTTATCCTTATCCTCAAAAATCGTTCCCAATACCCAATTGAACGTAATATTTCTTTCATATTTTTCGTATAGTTGCTTGCCCACCAATGGAATAGCTCTCGTCTCCGGTGTATCCAGCTTCAAGTCATATTGCTTCCAAAGCTCATTCGAGCTTGATTCCTGAAGCTTCAAGTAATAGGGCTCATACGTCAAGAATGCGCTCTGAAACGGGTTATTTCCCGCTTGATCTGGCTGAACCTTGAGATGGAGGATTCCCTTATTATCATACTCCGTGCCTAATATCGTTATATCCTTGCCCTGGTATTGGATCTTCTTTGGATATTTATCATCCGTGCGAAGACGGAACGTATGATTGGGCCGGGCTTGAGTCACATACAATCTCTTCAATTCCAGAGTCATGCGCTTCGGCTTGTTCTCGAAATAGACAGACGGGACAAACTCCCACTGGTTGCGGCTAACCCCATTCACCAAATCATTGAATCCTGAAGATTGTCGAATCGGATACACTTTACCGGTTTCATCTTTCAGAATAAGATTCTCTCGGACAATCTCATTCCAATCGTCACCCGGATGCAGATCTGCCTTTCCTTCATCTTGAATTCGAGTTCGAGCCTCAAGCAGCATGCGGGTTGGAGAGATCATAATATCCTTAAGAGCAAACTGCTGCACAATTGAGTTTGCTGGTTCTGCCGTCCGCTCCAGATTAACCATGCGGGTTGGCTTTATATTGTTGATTCCGAGCGGAACCTGAATATCCTCTGATTCGGAGTAAATATTTTTATATTCGTTATTGCGCTTAATTTTTGTCAGCCGGATCGTTATTTTCCGATCCTTATCTTCTCGTTTTAGCTGTTCGACGTATTCTGGCAGCAAAGGAATGTTATGTGTCCAAGTAACTATACCATCCGCTTTTGCTTTAGCCTGTTTACGCGACTCATCCTCGGATTCAATATGATAGGAAGTCGTATGATTGCTTCCATCCGAGAATCGGTGTTCTTCAAATTCAGGCAGCGTAGCCGTATAATCCTCGAACTCGTCATACAATCGGCGGGAACGCTGCGCCTCGGCAATATCCTCGCCCTTGATTGTAACCGTAACGAACAGACGATCATCTTCCAAATACAAATTATCTACGCTTACTTCCCGCTCTCCCCACTTCGTACGATAGGTTTGTACCGGAATGTAACCATGCTCCTTGGCATTGCGGATACCCATAAAGCTGCCCGCCCCCTCCAGCCACTTGACTGCGGCCTCCAGTCCGGGGATTTGCTTCGCATACGCGGCAAAGGAAGGCACAAACATGATCGAGCCAGAGAACAGCAAAACGCCGGCCGCAACCGTTCCTATACTGCGCTGTACAATCTTCGTCCGATGGCGGCGGCGATCCATATTTTCGATCCGCTCCGCAATCCGTTGAGACAGATTAGGTGGAATAGGCACTTCGGGCAATTTTGCGAACATTGCTTCGATCTCCTCATCCCTAAATTCCATCAGCATCTAGCCTCCTTCATTTCTGGCATCATTTGCTTTTTAAACAACTTAATTGTGTTATATATTTTCGTTTTAACCGTGCCCAGCGGCATATCTGTCATCTCTGCAATTTCTTCTAACGTATATCCTTGTACATACTTCAATTGGATGAGCATCCGCGTCATTGGCGGCTGCTGCTCCATAAGAGCCTGAAAATCCAGCATCTCGTCCGTCGGCGGACGCTTTGCGACTCCCATAACCTCTTCGTCCTCTATGTAGACTATCGATTTATTTTTACGCAAATAGGTTTTGCACTGATTGATGACAATCCGAGTGAACCAAGTGTTGAATTTTTCGGGGTCTTTCAATTTCTGTATATGAATAAGGGCCTTCTCCACAGCATCGCATACTGCGTCCATACTGGCGGCCTCATCGTGTAGATAACTATATGCGATTCGGTACGATCGGTCTTGAATTTGCTGTACCGCTAGTGCAAAGCTGTGTGTATCGCCCTGCTGCGCGCGGACAATCAGCATCTTCTGATCCATAGTTCCTCCCCCTTCGGTCACCACTATGATGCATGGAGGCCCTAAATAGTTTTGGAAACGGAAAATATTATATTATCTCGTTCCTTCGGATTCCGAGACTGCTTCCAATTCGACTTCCTTGCCTGCAAGTTGCTTCATTGCCATCTGGGTCTTTTGCAACAAAGCAGCGTCCAGATCAGCTATCGCTATTTCCACTTGCCCATTACTTCTGATGCCCTTATTCGTGCTTTCTTTAGCTAAAGCTGTCTCCGCTGTCCACGCTGTAATGAGCGGAGCGAAGAGCATGCTGAATGCAGTTATTGCTGCAAGCAGTTTTTTATTTGATCTCATGATTATCGTTCCTCCTTCATTTGAAGTCAATTTCGATAATAAGATGCACAACCCATTAAAATAGTTTTTTTATACAGAAATGAAAAAAATAGATAATAAATACACTTGCGAAAAGCAAGTCATTTCAACAACAACCTCCATCAAAATGAATTTCGATAGTAAGATGACTCACTTCGGGCAATGGTTTTGGTACACAAAAAAATCCCGGACTATGTCCGGGACTCTCCATCGCGCTTAGCGCGCTTCATATATTGGTCATAACGGTCGTCTACTTCCTCAGCGATAGAGCGATACCGATTCGTCTCTTCCACGATTGGATCCAGCGTCGTCTGAATACGGATTTCGGTCCGCGGCGCTATCCGCCGTCGCACAGCCTCACTTGGCTCTTCGGACTCCATCTCCCCAGCCGTCAGACGCTCATGCAGCTCCGCTTCCAGTCGTTCTTGTGAATCCTTGTCCCGTTCAGCCACAGGAACACCTCCCTCAAACATATGCTTCCACTAGTATGAGCTTGAATGCTATTCTCTACCCTTGAGCTTTCGCATCTCTTAGCGCTTCAATGAAGGAGCCGTGGATATGTCCGTTCGAAGCAACGACATCACGCACGCCCAAATGATAGGGCTTGCCATACGTATCTGTCACCTTGCCACCAGATTCCGTGATCAGCAAGCTTCCTGCCGCCAAATCCCAAGCATTCAGGTTGAGTTCCCAGAACCCTGTCAAGCGGCCTGCCGCCACATAGGCCATATGGAGAGCAGCTGAGCCTGCGGTACGGATGTTGCGAACCTGCGGCGCAAGTGCAGTAATTCCCGCCAGATTCGCAGGCAGCGCACGCTCGCGCTCCGTGGGGAAACCGCTTGCAATCAAGCTGGCTCCAAGCTGCTGCTCAGGCGCCACCTGCATTCGGCTTCCGTGCACATAGGCCCCCTTGCCCTTCTCTGCGACGAATAGTTCGTCTCTCATCGGATCGTACACAATCCCAACAATGACTTCTCCCTTATGCGCCAAAGCAATAGAAACGGAGTAGAATGGGAACCCGTGAACATAGTTCGTGGTACCATCAAGCGGATCGATGATCCATACATATTCCTCCTGCAGTGCGTTCTCCAACGCCCGCTTGGCTGCATCCTTGCCAGGATCTACTGATTCTTCACCGAGAACGGCATGCTGCGGAAAATGAGTCAACAGCAGACGACGAATCATCTGCTCGGCTCCTTTGTCAATTTCGGTAACGAGATCGTGCATAGATGATTTTATATTGAGCGATATGTACTGCCCTAATTTACTCTTGATCCATTCACCTGTCTTAGCCGCACAGTTGACCGCTACCGCTGTATAACTTTTACTGGTGACCACGTGTGGAGTTTTATCTGAAGTATTCAAGGCTTCACGCTACTTTCTATTAAAAATTGCTTCCTTTTCTTCCAATATACGTAGTAATCAGTTATAAGTTTCGTTCGAATATCCTAGCCTATGTAAAATGTTCATGAGCCTGCAAACCCACTCACAATCATGCGAATTGCCAGTACGAACAGGGTAATTCGGAGGACAAGCAACAGCCCTTTGCCAGACATTCGATTCGCAATTGCGGCCCCTAATCTTCCGCCGATCCAAGCGCTTGGAGCCAATACCGCTACCAGCATCCAATCGACCGATCCATTCCAGGCATGCACCGTAGTTCCGAGAATGGAGGATAGAAAAATGACAAACATGGATGTGGCTGAAGCGACATGCGGCGGATAACGAAATAACAGCACCATAAGCGGAACGAACAACGAGCCTCCCCCAATCCCGAACAGCCCTGAGATGAAGCCGACTGCAAATCCAATAAACAGCATTGGCACAACACTGTATCCATATTCGGTCGCTTGACCAGAGGGATCTACATACGTACGTGTGCCTCGCCACGTGATATTCACCGGCTTCAGCCGTTCCTTCACGATCATCAGAATTGCCATCCCGAGCATGAAGAACCCGAACACCAAGTTAAATACATTGTCCTTGAAATACTCCGTTAACGCCGCACCCAGCATAGAAGCAGGTCCGCTCGTTATAAAATAAATCGCACCGCTTCGCCAATCCACCCGCTTCACCTTCATATAGGCAAGTGTGGAGGAAAGCGCTGTAAAAATAAGCACCGCTAATGAAGTTCCCACCGCTGTCTGGGAGGATATCGCTTCTCCTAGCAAATGCGGCCCGAAAAAAATCAGCCCCGGTACGATGATAATACCGCCGCCCAGTCCGACAAGACTGCCGAACGTTGCTGCAATTAGGCCAATAAGAACAAGAAATACAATGGTTGCTGCCATTTGGATGCTCCTACTTTCTCCTCACATAGTAAGTCCCTATTACTGAGCGGGATGAGATTGCCCGGCCACCCGGATAAATAAAAATCCGCCCGCAGGCAGCTACCAATTCAGGCGGCTGCCAAGCAAGGCGGATATGGAAGTCGAGTGTTACACGCCGACAATGTGGAAGCCGCTATCCACGTAGATCACTTCACCCGTAATGCCGCGTGAGAAGTGGCTCATGAGGAACATTGCAGTATCGCCAACTTCCGCCGTGTCTGTCGTACGGCGCAGTGGAGCCTTCTCTTCAACCTGCTTCAAGATCGAGTTGAAGTCGCTGATGCCCTTCGCAGCAAGTGTACGGATCGGACCTGCGGAGATCGCATTGACGCGAATGTTGAACTGTCCCAGATCTGCCGCCAAGTAGCGAACAGAAGCCTCAAGCGCAGCCTTCGCTACACCCATGACATTGTAGTTCTTCATCGCGCGTTCTGCGCCGAGGTATGTCATCGTCATAATGCTTCCGCCTTCTGTCATGAGCGGATGCAAGCGCTGTGCTACAGCTACGAGAGAGTATGCGCTAATGTCTTGCGCAAGCGCGAAGCCTGCACGGGACGTGTCTGCATACAGTCCTGTCAATTCTTCTGTTTTCGCAAATGCGATACTGTGCACAAGACCATGCAGTGTACCGAATTCTTCACGAAGTCTATCTGCCAATTGATCGATCTCTTCATCTACTGTAACGTTGCACGGAAGAATGATGGCGTTCGGAATCGTTTCCGCCAACTTGCGTACACGCGCTTCTACACGTTCGCTCTCGTATGTAAATGCCAATCTTGCGCCTTGTGCGGCGAGTGATTGCGCGATGGCCCATGCGATGCTGCGATCGTTCGCGACACCCATAACCACGATATTTTTACCTGCTAATAATTGAGACATTGCTAAATTTCCTCCTCTCGCCATTTCGCATCATCAAATTTGGTTTCACGAACTATGCATGTCCCTTTTGACTGTTGCGGAAAAGCTCTTTTTTCAACGTATCCTATTTTTGCTTGATTTTCAAGTAGCAAGTGGATCTCATCGCTAAGAGCTACGGATCAATTCGCACGCTCGCTTGGTCAAGAATCGTAACCCCTTCCGCCGTATAAGGGACAAGATCCCGCATCAATTGAAATAATGCCCCGTCCTTCTGCTTCGCTTCCAGCATGACATCGATGCGCTCCGTATAGGGAGCAATCGCCCTGAGGAAGGCGAGTAGGGGCTTCACTTCCACATAATCGGCATGGCCACGTATATCGGAAGCGCTCTTCGGACTGGATACATGGATTTTAGGTGGGAGGGGATCGTCCGGCGCTGCGTCCGCCTGCCCAAATGGCGTCTGCCATGTCTTCAATATGCGCGGCCACAGCTCATCCAACGATTCCTCTTCATGATTCACCCACTGATGGTGAATATCCAGTACCATCGGAACACCAAGCTGCTCGCTTATATGAAGTGTCTCTACCGCATTGAAGGTTTTGTCGTCGTTCTCCAGCGTCATGCGCTTCTGTACCTCTTCAGACAATGTCTTGAAGTTCTCTATGAATCGCTCTCCCGCGATCTTCTTATTTCCGTATGCCCCGCCGACATGAATGTTGTTCTTCGCACGAGCATCCACTCCCATGGCCTTGAACATCCGAACATGATGCTCCAGATCCTTTACAGACTTGATGAGCACATCTTCGCGCGGCGTACTCAGGACGGTAAAGTGATCGGGATGGAATGACACGCGCATATGATGCTCGTTAACATATTGTCCAATTGCCTGAAATGCCTCCTGCAAGGCCGGGAATGGATCCCAGTCGCTTAGTTCGGGATGTGTAGCCAGCGGGATTAGCTTCGAAGAGAAGCGGTACAGTTGAATGTCATGCGCACGATTATGCTTCAAGAGCCGCAATGTATTATGCAAATTTTCTTCCGCTATGCGTTCCGCCTTGCGCAACGCCGCGGCACGATCTTCCAGTTTACAAAATGATGTGAATGTCATCGTGCGCGACGGCGAAGCATTCGCCACCGTGACGGACATCGCCACGTATCCGAATCGAACCAGCATACTTCGGACCCCTCTCCACTTCTATCGCCGTATAGGCCCTACTTCTACCCTGCCTGATAGGCATTCTCTCCTTCTAGCATAACCTTACTATCCTGCGCTTAATCGAACTAGGCTAAGAGATATTCGTAGTTGCGGATGTACCGAGTGCCGTCTCTCCTCATCACTAAATTTGCGCCAACACTCCTAACCTTCTTAACAATGCAAAAACCCCTGACCGATTGGTACAGGGGCTTGCTTTATGAAGTTACCGTTACCTATTACATGGTTATATCACCCGGAATGTCGCCAGCGCAAGGGAACCGAGCTTGCCATCTGCATCCGTTACTCGTCCTGTGCACGTAATTGAACGGCGCGTTTCATGCACGATTTCCGCCGTAACTCGAATTTCTCCGGTATGCAGCGGCGCAACGAAGTTGACGTTCAAGTTGGACGTAACGGTATGTTCATCAGGACGAGCCAGCATCGTAGCCAATCCCATAGCGTTATCCAATAGGGAGGACAGTACCCCTCCATGAACGATGCCAATGACGTTCAAATGATGGGGTTCAGCATCAAGTTTCAGAACGACATGCCCCGGCTCTGCCGTAATCGTCTCGCAGCCAAGGTAATCCCAGAAGGTTCCCTTCGCTTGCGCATACAATTGATCAAGTCGCTCACTGGCAATAGCTACTGGGGATGCGGCCTGTTCTGCCATAAAAATCTCCGCCTCCGATCACTTTCGTATTCAACCTTATGCCTGCTAGTGGTTCTACTGCTTTTCGCTTAATTGCTTAGTTGCTTATTCGCCTTTTATACTTTTTTTTTACTTTTTCACCAGTAATTCTTCCTCTTCTAGAAGCATGCTGCGCAGCACCTTGCCCGCAATCGTCTTCGGCAGCTCGCTGCGAAATTCGTATTGGCGCGGTACCTTGAAGGAGGCCATCCGCTCGCGGCACCAAACATTTAACTCCTCTTGGGTCACATGGGTACCTGTGCGAGTCACAATATATGCCTTGACTGTCTCTCCTCGGTAGGAGTCGGGCACACCGACGACGACGGCTTCCTTCACGCAAGGATGCTCGTACAGCACTTCCTCCACTTCCCGCGGATAAATATTGAACCCGCCGGCAATGATCAAATCTTTTTTTCGATCTATGATGGAGAAAAAGCCATCCTCATCCTGCCTGCCCAGATCCCCTGTATACAGCCAGCCATCCCGAAGCGCCGTTACGGTCTCCTCCGGCTTGTTCCAATACCCCTTCATTACTTGTGGTCCGCGGACAACTAGTTCCCCTACCTCGCCCTGTGGCAACTCTTCTCCCGTGTAGGAATCAACAATCTTCGCCTCCGTATCGGGGAATGGAATGCCAATGGAGCCGTTTTTGCGCTTGCCCCAGAGCAGGTTCGCATGCGTAATCGGCGATGCTTCCGTCAAGCCGTACCCTTCGATAAGCACGCAGCCTGTTATCGCCTCGAACTTCTCCTGCACCTCAAGCGGCAGCGAAGCAGCACCGCTAATGCACGTGTGGATGGAAGATAGGTCATAACGATCCGTGTCAGGATGATTAATGAGCGAAATGTACATCGTCGGTGCCCCTGGGAACACGGTCGGACGCAGCTTATGAATAATGCGCAGCATCTCAGAGGGTTCAAATTTCGGCACAAGCACGTTCATCCCCCGGCATAACGTACACAGATTCATCAAAATGGTCATTCCAAACACATGGAAAAATGGAAGCGCTCCCAAGAAGATTTCTTCTCCGCGTCTCACCTTATAGAACCATGAAGCCGATTGCATCGTATTGGCAACCAAGTTCTGATGAGTCAGCATCACCCCTTTTGGGGTGCTTGTCGTCCCTCCCGTATACTGCAGCAATGCCAGATCATGTTCTCCATCGATCTCGGCGCACATAAATTTTGGCGGAACGCTTTTGAGAAGCGGAGCGAAGGCATGAACCTTATCATCATAAGTGATCCCTGCAGCCTGAACATTTTTCTTCATCTTTAAGGCAAACAGCACGTTTTTCGGAAAGGGCAAGTAATCCTTAATTGAGGTTATGATTGCGTGCCGAAGCGTTGTGCGTGCCTGAGCGGCACGCACACGCGGATATAATACATCAAGAGTTATGATCGCAGCCGCACCGGAATCGGCTAGCTGGATCGCCAGCTCCCGTTCCTTATAGAGCGGATTCGTCAGTACAGCTATGCAACCAGCCATTAACGTACCGTAATACGCAATAACGGTCTGTGGACAGTTGGGCAGCATAATTGCCACTCGTTCTTGCCTGCCAATCCCAAGCCGCACAAGCGCGTTTGCGAATCGGCAGCATTCTTCAAGCAGCCGCTCATAGCTCAGCTGCTTCCCCATGAATTCGAGCGCAGGCCGTGTCGGATATTCCTGGGCTGCATCAATGAGGAATTGGGCGACATTTTGTCGCGGGTAATCATACGTCGGGTCAATTTCCTGCGGGTAATGACGGAGCCATGGCTTCTCCAATGGCATGCCTAACCATCCCTTCCTCGCGGGGAGCTCCCGCGTATTACGAGACCACGTATTTTTCCGCTTGAATCACGCGTTCCGCTATCTCACGCTTGATGCCAACGCCGTCAATCGGCGTGCTCTTCGCCAGCTTCTTCAGAATGGACAGCTGCGTGCGCAAGACATCGCCTGACTCCATTGCCGCCAGCGTTTCCTTGGCTGTTCGTTCAATATCTGCGAATGCCTCATGCATGTATACGGTTGTCATCTGCATCGCAAGTTTTGCTTTCGCTTCGCCGGACTTCGCCATCAGCTTGCGAGTGCGCAGCAGCGTGCTTTCCATTGCATATACAGCAATCATTAAATCAGCAAGGTTGCTCAAGATTTCCTGATGCTGCTCAAGCGATGTGCCGTATTTCTGAGCCGCCAATCCACCAAGCATAAGGAATATCTTCTTGGCCATCTGAACGAGATGTTCCTCCTGCTCCATCGCTCCACCTGATTCCGGCATGGATACGATAGACATCAGATCGGCTTGGAGCGCCTTCGCCTTCTGCAGGAGCGGCAATTCTCCCTTGGCGGCCCTCTTAAGCAGCGTTCCTGGGATAAGCAATCTATTGATTTCATTCGTTCCTTCGAAAATGCGGTTAATGCGGGAGTCGCGGTAGATGCGCTCGATTTTATACTCCTGCGTAAAGCCGTAGCCGCCGTGAATTTGTACGCCTTCATCGGCTACGAAATCAAGCACCTCTGAAGCGAACACTTTATTAATGGAGCATTCAAGCGCATATTCAGCAATTGCCTTGGCCATTAACTGCCCCGAATCCGGCTGCTTGTAATCAATGTCCTTCAGCACATTATCCACCAAGCCAGAAGTCCGATACACCATCGATTCCGTTACATAAGTACGGATGTTCATATCCGCCAGCTTATTGCCGATCAGAGAGAATTCTGTAAGCGCCTTGCCGAACTGTTTGCGCTCGCCAGCATATTTCACGCTCAGTTCGATCGCTTCCTTCGCTGCTCCGAGACATCCCGCTCCCAGCTTGAAGCGGCCAATGTTCAAAATATTGAACGCAATGACATGTCCGCGGCCTACCTCTCCAAGCACATTCTCCACCGGAACCTTGACGTCCTCAAAGAAGAGCGGACAAGTGGAAGAACTCTTGATGCCCATCTTCTTCTCTTCCGGCCCAACCGTGAAGCCTTCCATTCCCTTCTCAACAATGAATGCCGTGAAGTCTTTGCCATCTACCTTCGCATATACGATAAAAATATCTGCGAAGCCTGCATTTGTAATAAAAATTTTAGAGCCATTCAGTACATAATGACTGCCATCCTCAGACAGCTTCGCTGTCGACTTCGCACTAAGCGCGTCTGATCCGGATGACGGCTCCGTCAGGCAATAAGCAGCGATTTTAGCGCCTGTCGCAAGGTCAGGCAAGTACTTGGCCTTCTGCTCCGGTGAGCCGAAGAACACGATCGGCAGTGTTCCGATACCCACATGCGCGCCAACCGAGAGCGCAAAGCCAGATGCTTTGGTCAGCGTTTCGCCGATCAGCGTAGAGCTGACCTTGTCGAGTCCAAGACCGCCGTATTCCTCTGGAATGTCTGCTCCAAGCAGCCCGATTTCCCCGGCCTTGCGCATCAGCTTAACCGTCAAGTCGTAATTCAATTTTTCCAATTCTTCGTCGTGCGGCAGGACTTCTCCTTCTACGAAATCGCGAGTTGTATCCACCATCATGCGCTGTTCTTCGGTGAAGTCCTCCGGAGTAACAATCGCATCGGGAGTGATGTCATCAATGACAAAGCTTCCGCCTTTGATTTTCAGTTCCAACATGGTCATGGTAATCTTCCTTTCGAAGTGGATTGAGAATGGATAAAAGGCTTTGTACAATTTGATCATTGCAAGGCAAAAAGTTTACACGCAGCGTTTAAGCAAACACTTCGAACACTCCGGCAGCTCCCATTCCACCACCGATGCACATGGATACGACACCATAGCCGCCACCACGGCGGCGAAGCTCATGCAAGAGTGTTGCCGTCAGCTTCGAGCCGGTGCAGCCAAGCGGATGGCCGAGCGCAATCGCGCCGCCGTTCACATTCACCTTACTCTCATCCAGCCCTAAGTGGCGAATGATATGCAGGCATTGTGAGGCGAATGCTTCATTCAGCTCAAACAGATCGACCTGATCCTGCGTAATACCAGCCTTGCGCAGCGCCTTCGGAATCGCTTCTACAGGTCCGACGCCCATAATGTCAGGCGCGACGCCAGCCAACGCGAAGCTGCGGAAGGCCGCAAGCGGCTTCAATCCAAGCTCCTTCGCTCTATCGGCGCTCATCAGTACACAGGCTGCCGCGCCGTCATTCATCGGCGAGCTATTGCCTGCCGTGACGCTGCCGCCCACGGAGAACGAAGGCTTCAGCTTAGCAAGCACTTCTTCTGTCGTGTCCGGCCGAACGCATTCATCCATATCGAAGGTCAGTTCTTTTTCCCAAGGCCGTCCATTGCTGTCGACCCCTCTCTGTACCGTTGAGACAGGTACAATCTCGTCACGGAATTTGCCTTCGGCGATGGCTGCCGCAGCCTTGCGATGACTGTTAGCAGCGAATTGATCCTGATCCTCACGGCTAATGCCGAATCGCTTCGCAACATTTTCCGCAGTGTATCCCATGCCCATGTATACTTCCGGCATTTCTGAGATCAGCTTCGGATGCGGTGCAAGCTTGAAACCGGTCATTGGCACCGCGCTCATGCTCTCTACTCCGCCGGCAACAATCGTGTCCGCAGAGCCGGCCATAATCCGTTCTGCAGCAAATGCGATCGATTGCAGGCCAGAAGCACAAAACCGGTTAACCGTAACCGCAGGCACCTCCTGCGGATAACCTGCATACAACGACAAGATTCGTGCCATGTTCAAGCCTTGCTCGCCTTCCGGCATTGCGCAGCCGAGTATGACGTCCTCAATATCCGATTTGTTCAAGCCTGGTGCGCGTCGAACAACTTCCTCCAGTACCGTTCTCCCCAGATCCTCAGCTCTCGTCTGCGCGAGACTCCCCTTCTTCGCCCGGCCAACCGGCGTACGCGCTATAGATACAATGACAGCTTCTTTCATTGCGATCTCCCCTCATTCCTAATTTGGAAGGATATTAATTGCGCAGCGGCTTGCCCTTGGAGAGCATGTGCTGCATGCGCGCCTGCGTCTTCGGTTCGCCGCACAGGCTTAAGAAAGCTTCACGTTCCAGATCGAGCATGTATTGCTCGCTCACCAAGCTGTTCGCCGATACGTTGCCGCCCGCAAGCACATGCGCCAGCTTATTGGCAATCAGTCGGTCATGATCCGAAATATAGCCGCCGAGGTGCATCGTATAGGCTGCCAGCTGCAGTACGGATTTGCCAGGTTCACCAACGACGCGGATGCGCTCCTCTTCTCTCGGCGCATATCCGACCCGATCCATTTCCAGCACCGCCATCTTCGCCTCATGTATACGGCGATCCGGGTTGATAACGACGGAATCGTTAGGCCCCATATAGCCGAGCCGCTTCGTGTCATGTCCACTTGTCGATACCTTCGCCATAGCAATTGTTTCGAAATAGCTGTTGATGTACGATTGCAGGTCTGGATTCGTTTGGCCGACGATTTGGCTTGAGCGCAAGGCCATCTCTTTACAGCCGCCGCCCGCTGGAATCAAGCCAACGCCCGTTTCGACCAATCCGAAGTACGTTTCCGCAGAGAAAATGATTTTGTCTGCCGGCAGGCACGCTTCTACCCCACCACCAAGCGTCATTTGATGCGGCGCAGCTACAACAGGCTTCTCCAGTCTCTTCAGCGTCAGCATCGTAGTCTGGAACTGGCGGATGATAAGATCAATTTCATCCCATTCCTCTTCCTGAGCCTCCATTAGAAGCAGCATGACATTGGCGCCCACGCAGAAATGACGCCCTTCATTTGCCACAACGAGTCCGCGGTAATTGCGGCGAACTTCCTCCACGCTTTTCTGAATCATGGTCAAAATATCCGCACCGATGGCATTGTTCGGCGAATGGAATTCCAGACATGCTACGCCGTCCCCGATGTCAATCAAGCTAGCACCCGGGTTAGATAGCACGACCTTGTTCTGCTGCTTGAGCTGCTTGAGCGAAATATGCTCCGCTGCCGACTCCAGCTCAGTCCACTCCCCGCCATGAACGTAAAATTGTTGTGCCTCCCGCTTCTCATAGAAGTGAGTATGTCCTTCAGCAATCCACGCGCGTACCCAATCTGGCAGCACGTCGCCCTCTGCCTCCATGCGTTTGGCAGCCGACACCAAGCCGATCGCGTCCCATACTTCGAACGGCCCGAGTTCCCAATTGAAGCCCCATTTCATCGCATTGTCGATATCGACAATCGAATCGGCGATTTCGCCCAGCTTGTGCGCCGAATAGAGCAGCACCGGCTTCAGCGTGTTCCATGCCAGTTCGGAATATCGATCCTTTGTACCGAGCAGCGCCTTGATTTTATTCGCTGCGCCCTTGGCAGACTTTGACGCTTCCAAGGAGGCGGAAGAGATTTTGCGTACCGGCTCGTAGTCCATCGTGTCAAAGCGCAGTGCCTGTATGACCTTCCCAGAGTCGGTCTTTACTTTCTTATAGAAGCCCTGGCCCTGCTTCTCACCTATCCAGCCTAAGTCAACCATCCGGGTAAGAACATCCGGCGCGCTGAATACATCTTTCTCTACTGTCGCTGCTGTCTGGTCATGCACATTCGCTGCTACATGCACGAACGTGTCAAGTCCAACCAGATCAAGTGTACGGAACGTTGCGCTCTTCGGGCGACCAAGCGCAGGTCCAGTGACAGCATCTACTTCCTCGACCGTGTACCCAAGCTCCATCATATTTCGCAATGTAATAAGCAGTCCGAATGTACCGATTCGGTTGGCGATAAAGTTCGGCGTGTCCTTGGCCACAACTACGCCTTTGCCGAGGCGACGCTCACAGAACTCATGCATATAGGACACAATTTCCGGATCTGTCGTCTCTCCCGGAATAATTTCAAGCAGCTTCATATAACGTGGAGGATTGAAAAAATGAGTGCCTAAAAAGTGCTTTTTAAATAACTCTCCGCACGAAGCAACCATGTCGTTGATGGATATGCCTGACGTATTCGATGTTACGATCGTTCCCGGCTTCCATACCCCTTCGATTCGCTTCAGCAGGTCGCGCTTCACATCCAGTCTCTCGACGACGACCTCAATAATCCAATCCACGTCTGCAAGCTTCGACAGATCATCTTCGAGATTGCCCGGTGTAATTCTGCCCGCGAACTCTTCACTATAAAGCGGTGCCGGCTTCGTCTTCTTCAGGCGCGCGATCGCATCCGCAGATAAACGATTGCGTACAGCTGGATGCTCCAGTGTGAGTCCTTTCTTAGATTCAGCTTCTGTAAGCTGGTTCGGCACAAGGTCGAGCAACAGGCAGCGAATGCCTGCTCCCGCCAAATGGGCGGCAATAGCCGCACCCATTACGCCAGAGCCGATAACGGCGGCGCATTGAATCGGTTGAACCATATGCGAGTTCCCTCCCAATTTGTAATGGTCTGTGTCACATGATGAGAACAACAAGAACGACTTCAAGACTTTAATAAATATGAAATTGTTGGCTGATGACGATACTCTGAGATGTTCCCTGCTTCAGAAGTGCTGGGTGCACTTCGTAAGATGTTCCTGCTTCAGGACTTGTAAGTGTGTAGTTCGTGAGGTGTGTATTGCTTGAAATGTGTACTTCTGAGATGTGCAATGCTCCGCTGCGGTTCAGATCGCTGCTTGATGTTAAGCTGCTCTTGAGGGGACATATCTGAACTTTGCTTGTTGCTGTGGTTGCAGATTCTATAGAAGATTGATATATGGAGTAGTTCATTGATGGTGAGAGAATGAGGTTATTGACCATTGTTCAAAAAATACAATCATTTCTTGTGGTTATACTGAAGGCTGTCTTATGAAACCGTCATCGGCTGCTTGTCATCCAATTTAACCGCCCCGAACACAGCTAGTTCCAAAATTTCAGCGATGTCGCGCGTCTGAACGGATTCCTCGGCTTCAAGCAGTTTCGTGCCGTCCTCCATCATTGTGAGGCAGTACGGGCATGCCGATGAAATTACGGTCGGCTTTGTGGCCAGTGCTTGCTCAGTGCGCGCCAGATTGACACGCTTGCCTGCAGTCTCTTCCATCCACATCATGCCGCCGCCAGCTCCGCAGCACATGCCATTCTCACGGCTTCGCTCTATTTCAAGCAGGGTTACGCCGCGTATCGCGCGCAGGATATTGCGCGGTTGTTCATAAACGCCATTATAGCGTCCAAGATAACAGGAGTCGTGGTACGTAATTCGTTCCTCCACCTCATACTGTGGAACAAGACTTCCCGCGCGAATCAGTTCATCAAGCAGCTCGCTGTGATGGAGTACTTCGGCTTCCAGCCCAAACTCGGGATACTCATTCTTTAACGTGTTGTACGTATGGGGGCAAGCCGTAACAATTTTGCGTACATTATATTTTTGGAAAGTGACGATGTTCTCCTCGCATAGCTGCTGGAACAAAAATTCATTGCCCATGCGCCGCGGAGTATCGCCCGAATTCTTCTCTTCATTGCCGAGTATGGCAAAGTTCACGCCAGCTTCATTCATCAGGCGCACAAGCGCCCGCGTTACCTTCCGGCTGCGATTATCATAAGAGCCCATGGAGCCGACGAACAGCAGGATATCAAACTCCGGATTCTCCTTCACGGTTGGTACATGAAGCACACCTTCAGGATCAACTTCCTTCACCCATTTCACACGATCACTGCGGCTAATGCCCCACGGATTGCTCTGACGCTCAATGTTCTGCAGCGCCCGCTGCCCATCATGCGGCATGCTCCCTTGCGTCAGCACCAGATAACGGCGCATATCGACGATTTTGTCGACATGTTCATTGCCGACCGGACATTGATCCTCACAGTTGCGGCAGGTCGTGCATGCCCATATTTCAGCCTCGGACATCACATCGCCGATAAGCTCAAGTTGCTCTGGGGGGTGTTGTGCAATTTGCCAAGTGGCTGCCTGCGCCTGCATCGTCGAAGCAATATCGGTTATCCCCTGTCCGTGCCACTTTCCAAGCTCGGCACCCTCTGGATTCATGCTGTGAGTACCCGTTGATTTGAATGCAAAGGCAGGAGTCCATGGTGAACGAGAGGTAATAGCCGCTCCTTTCTCTGTCAGGTGATCGCGCAGCTTGACGATCATATGCATGGGCGACAGCCATTTCCCTGTACTGGCAGCCGGACAGACATTCGTACAGCGCCCGCATTCGACGCATGCGTACAGATCCACTAGCTGCTTCTGTGTAAAATCCTCCACTTTGCCCACACCGAACGATTCGGCTTCCTCATCTTCCAAGTCAAGCTTGCTCAACCGCCCGACAGGCTCTGTGCGCCGAAGCAGCAGGTTGACGGGAGCCGACAGTAGATGGAAATGCTTGCTCTGCGGCACATAGACAAGAAACGCAAGCAAAATCAACAAGTGCGCCCACCAAAATGCGATATAGAGCGCCTCAGCCACCCCGTGGGATATGCCGGTAAAAATACCTGCTATAAGGGAAGATATCGGCGCGTATCCCGATGCCCCTTCTCCTTCAGCTAACCGATGGAATCCCATCGTCAATAAAACAGACAACATCAAAGCGTAAATAAAGAAGACGACAATCGATGGCTTCCAGCCCCGCTTCAGCCTTCCTAGTTTCTCACCGTATCTGCGATATGCAGCATACCCCATGGCAATGAGTATCAACGTCACGGTTGCTTCCTGCAGCAGCTCGAATGCCTCGTACCCGGGAATGGGCAGCGGTTTGCCCGACAATCCTTTATAAATAATATCCAGTGCGCCAACTTGTAAAATGATGAAACCATAGAAGATGACAATATGCATCAGGCCGCTTTTCTTATCCTTCAGCAGTTTCGTCTGCCCGAACACTTGGGCGGCAAATGCATGCAAATTGTGCTTCACCCGTCCGCTCCAATTTACCGGCTGTCCGAGTTTGACATACAAGAACCGGTGATAGACCGCTTTGGCAAACCAATAAACGCCGAGTCCCGTAACGGCCAAAAATAGGACAAGCTGCACAATCGCTCCCGGCATCGGAACCATCCCCTTTCTCAATATTGCAAATGAATGAATTACCTACAGGAAGCGTTTACATCACATCGTCACCATGTGCCTTTCTACTGCCTTAACCCAGATCTATATCCAATGATTGACAATGATCTCAGTTCTAATTTATGATAGCAGCAGAAACTGAATGAGCATTCATTCATTTGTATTCCATATTCTAGCACCGAGGTGATTCCATGACAAGTCAGAAAAAAGAAAAATATTCCCAAATTCTCGAAGCAGCGGTCAAAGTCTTTGCAGAACACGGGTTTCACCGCTCGCAAGTTTCCAAAATTGCAAAAGCAGCCGGAGTTGCTGACGGCACGATCTATCTATACTTCAAACGAAAGGAGGATATCCTGATTTCCTTGTTTCAAGAGAAGCTTGGGGAGCTTATCGCTAAGTTTCATGCAAGCCTCGAAGAAACGACAGGGGCCAAGGAAGCATTGCGTAATGTATGCAAAATCCATTTTTCCGAGTTTGAGAGCAATCCGGATTTGGCGTTCGTCACGCAAATCGAGCTGAGACAAAGCTCCCTTGAGCTTCGCAAGGAAATCGGAAAAATTATAAAACCCTATATTGTACTGATTGAACGAATCTTATTGCAGGGCATTGAAGAAAAGGTATTCCGTGACGATATTGACGTCAAGCTTACCCGTCTACTCATATTCGGTTCTATGGATGAAGTCGTGACGTCATGGCTCATTTCCGGGCAGAAGTATTCTCTGGTTGGACAGCTGGATGGCACGATCACTTTTTTCCTAAAGGGACTCGAGCCTTAGCTCCCCCCTTTTAATTTCTCGATTACACCCTGTTCTTAAGGTCAGGTTCTTATTTATTCTTGTTCTACCAAGACCCATCTTGGATATATGATCATGTCTCATCTTGGATTCACTATCACGTTATCGCCATATAGGAAATGGATACCGACGTTGTAATCCCCCTTCTCAGAGCTGTACTCCTGCCCAATCTCCTGCATGGCAGTCCACTTGTTCTGCAAGTCCGCTTTAGATATTTTGAAACCAAATAAAGCGAAAGGGGCAATGAACGATGAATATCATCGTATTAGTCAAGCAGACATTCGATACGGAGGAAAAGATCATCACCGAAGGAGGCAAAATTGCAGAAGACGGAGTCAAATTCGTCCTTAATCCTTATGATGAGTATGCAGTTGAGCAAGCGATTCGCATTCGCGACGACCAAGGCGGCAAGGTTATCGTCGTCTCCGCAGGACCCGAGCGTACATCTGAGGCGCTGCGAACAGCACTTGCCATGGGCGCTGACGAAGCCGTGCTGCTCAACGATGAGCGAATCGGCAGCGATGAGCATGCCGTTGCGCATGCCTTGCACGCATTTGTCGGAACAGAATCTTACGATCTTATTCTTGGCGGCAACTTCTCGGTCGACAACGGTTCCGGCCAAGTGGCCGTTAGACTTGCGAAGCTGCTTGGCATTCCGCATGTATCGTCGATTACGAAGCTTGAAATCGCGGATGGCCGTGCCGTCTGCTCCCGGGATGCCGAAGGAGACACAGAAGTAGTAGAGGTGCCTCTTCCAGCCCTATTCACCGCCCAGCAAGGTTTGAATGATCCTCGCTATCCTTCGCTGCAAGGCATTATGAAGGCAAAGAAGAAGCCTTTCCGTGAGCTTACGCTCGACGACTTCGGTGTAACGGTTGAAGCACGTACAGCTCAAGCGGAGCTATTCCTGCCTCCGCAGCGCCAAGCCGGCAAGCTGCTCGCCGGGGAACCATCCGCTCAAGTCCAAGAGTTGTTCCGACTGCTGCGGACGGAAGCTAAGGTCGTATAGTTCTGCATCGAATGCAACGAATCCGGTAAGTTCATATTCCAAGGAGGCGTATTGATATGTCCAGAACGATTCTTGTCGTAGCCGAAGCGAAGGGCGGAAGTCTTCGCCAGGTGTCCTATGAAGCGATTGGGGCAGCCCGCATAGCTGCAGGCGATGGGGGCTCTGTAGCCGCTGTGATCATCGGCGCGGATGCAGCCCGCTATTCCAACGATTTGGCGGCCTACGGCGTTGATCATATTTATACTGTGGAGCATACTGCACTCATTCATTATCATCCGGAGGCTTATTTTGCCGCGCTGCAAGCCGTTGTGCAAGCAGCCAACCCGGATGGCGTATTTTTCGGCCATACCGCTTGGGGCAAAGACTTGGCGCCGCAGTTGGCTGCTTCCCTGCATAGCGGCCAAATTTCCGATATCATCGCAATTGAAGTGGACAGCAGCGGCGAAGTATTATTCACGCGCCCGATCTATGCAGGCAAAGCCATGGAGAAGAAGAAGTTCCTTGCTGCACCATGGATCGTAACCATACGCCCGAACAACATTCAGCCTCCGGCAGCAGAAGCTGGCCGAACGGTGCCTGTAACGGCTATTGCTTACCCTGAACCGCCGCTATCCGCTGTTATTCGCGAGGTCGTGCAAAATACGGTTGGCAAAATGGATTTGAGTGAAGCGAAAATCATTATATCTGGAGGACGAGGCGTCCGCAGCGCCGAAGGATTCAAACCGCTTGAGGAGCTCGCCTCTCTACTTGGCGGTGCTGTTGGCGCTTCCCGCGGTGCCTGCGATGCGGGTTATTGCGACTACGCCCTGCAAATCGGACAGACGGGCAAGGTCGTCACGCCGGAGCTGTATATTGCCTGCGGCATTAGCGGTGCCATCCAGCATCTGGCGGGGATGAGCCAATCGCGCGTCATTATCGCGATCAACAAAGATCCGGAAGCGCCGATCTTCCAGATTGCCGATTACGGCATCGTCGGCGACCTGTTCGAAATCGTGCCGCTCCTGACTGAGCAATTCAAGCAGGCGCTGCAAGCATAGCATAAAAACGGTAAGGCAGGGCATCCCGGTTGCTTAAGACGATCGGGGTGCTCTTTTTTTCGCAAAACGCCCAATTCACCCCCGGGCTCCCAGTTTCGTAGGATTGTTCAGTTATTTCAACATTAACTGCCTATAGGAACCGTCTACAAACGTCCATCACTGTATGCGAAGACGCAGCCAAATACAAAGAAGCCCCCATACCTCTCGGCATGTAGGGCTTCTACTGAACAATTATTTGCGATTTGGATCTCCGAAAAACATTTCATGCGCTAATGCAGTCTGAATACGTGATTCATCCTCATTCAGCTTGCGTATTAACTCCATCTCCACCTCGGTTACTTCCTCCCCTTGGAAATTGATTTCCGCGATTGAAGCAACAATCTTCACGATAGCTACGGCCACATTATCTGGTGTATAGGCAATAACCTTCTGCCCTGTCGGAAACACTCGGAAGCCTTGCTTCGTCATTTTGCCCCGTCCATATTCCAGCAGCTCATACAGCTCCTGCTCCGTCTTAAATTTGCATACCGAATTAAACTCAGTCTGAAATCCCATGTTATCCGCTCCTTTGCCTGTAAAAAGTGTACCTATATTGAATCACGGCAAGGTGGAGACTGGCAACCGCCTTCTGACTGTCAACATGATAGGCGCTCTCGGTAGAAATGATGTCACAAATGAGCGAGTTGATATTGTTATATTTATACACCTTCATTTCTGATTTTTTCCTTAAATTATATTCAGAGTCTATTAAGTGGAATCTTATTAATTCAGTGTTAGCATAGAAATGGAGCAGCTCATATATTTATACATAGGAGGAAATGAAATGAATATCAAAAAAGCAATTCTAGCATCCCTGATCGTATCTAGTATGCTGGTCACTGTAGTTGGCCCGGTTCCTGTCGAAGCCGCAGCTGCACAAGAGCAGAAGCAACCGGAGAAGGTGAAGGTCCAGATCGACAAGAAGATGGCCGACAAGCTGAAAAAAGCAATGAAGGAATTGGCCGGAAAAGAAGTCAAGCTGCAGGATGCTGGCGAGACTTACAAGGGTTTGGTTGGAAGTGCAACCGTTCGATCTGTGGATGGGAAATACTCGATTAGCTTCAATCCGAAAACAGGACAATTAGGAAATGGATTTGCAAATATCTCGATCGATGAAGTCAGTAAAGAGGATCGGAATAAAGTCCTTAAAAGATTAAAAGAGTTGTATCCAAACAAAACCTATGTGCTGAGTAATGAAGTGGAAATGAGTCGACGATATGACGACAAACAGGGTAAATTTGTAGATACGAACTATTTTTTCACAGAGGAAGACTTCTATATCTCGCTCTATAAACCAGGTGCCGGGTCTGATGCAAAAGATCAACTGAATGGGTTCTCGATTAAAGTTGATGCCAAAGAACTTGATCCAAAATGGACAAAAGCAGCAGCAGAATTAGTGAAAACAGCGTTCAATCATGAATTGAAAGAAGTGACGGAGGCAACACTCCGTGATGGTAATTATGACTTTAAAAATGTGCTTGCCATACCGATGTGGGTATTGCAAGGTGACGGTGTTTACGTTGAGATAGACACAAAATCGGGAAAGGCGATAGAAGTCATTCACAAATCACGTCTTAAGGAAAAGGTAACGACCGACAAGGAGATTACGGCAAAAGTTGCAAAAGAAGTGATTGCTCCACTGGCCCAAAAGGTGCTGGGTGTCGATATTAGCGGATGTGAAGTGGAGTGGGATAACAGACTGAAAGAGTACCGCTTCCACAATGACTATACGGACAAAAAGGACGGAAAGGTAGTCGCAACGAAGCTGAGAGCTGCATTGGATGCTGACAAAAACGCAGTGTATCTGGTGGGTGGAACAAACGCGATACACGGTTCGATGGAGACGATGGAGAAGTAGACGTTACAACCTTTTTACCTTACACCGTAACGAGACGGAACGAGCCTGTGGATACACATCCACAGGCTCGTTCGTTTACGGTATTACAAGAGTCGCCTGCAATTCGCGCTGCATCTGGTCAAGCGCATCACGAACCGTAGTTTTTTCATCAAGCATATCAGCCATGTAGGTTTGTGAGAGTTGATCCATCTTGATTAGCAACGGATCTGGAAGTCCTCTTAATGTATTGATCATATTGTTGTTAATCCTGTCCAATTTATAAAACACTTTCACCCTACTATCCTCATTGCTCGCAGGCTTCCTTGCTGGCAGCTCGCCTGGGTTAATTTGAGTAAAAATCCGTCCATAGTCCTCGCCATTAATGTATTTAGCAAGCTCCCATGCCTCTTCTGGATGCTGTGCTCCTACTGGTATCGCAAAGATTTCTTCCATCGTATTATCACGGGGATAGAGATCAAGCTGAAGAATATCGGAACAGTCCGCAGCACAACACCCTTCTAAGACAAAATAATAGAGATGATGTCACAAATGAGTGGATTGATATTGTTCTATATTGTAGGCGATAGTAGGCGATACACCAGTGGTACACAATGAGAATATGAAACATAGGAGGATTTTGTATGAATTTGAAGAAAGTCATTCTAGCATCCCTGATCGTATCTAGTATGTTGGCCACATTGGCCGGCCCAATTCCTGCCGGAGCGGAGGCAGCGCAAGAGAATCAGCAAGAGCAGCAATCCGATAATAAGAAGGTACCCATCGATAAGAAGTTGGCTCCCAAGCTGCAAAAAGCGGTAAATCAATATGCGGGGAAAGAGATTAAGCTTAAGGATACCGGTGAACATATCAATGAGCGTTTGGTCACGGTTCAATCTGCAGATGGAAATTATGGTGTTGGCTTTGATCCCGAAGACGGAAAAATATCGTTTGTTTCCAAAAAGACGACAATCGACAAAGTCGACAAAAAATTTCAAGACGAAGCTTTAAAAGAGTTAAAGAACGCCTATTCAAAGAAGAAATACGTATTTAACAAGGAAGTTACACAGTCACGATCCTACGATAATAGCAAGGGCAAATTTGGAGATTATATGTTCTTTGGGTTTTCCGGGAAGGATTTTAAAGTTTCAGTAAATGCTAATATTTCAGAAGGTTATGCCCTGTCCGTTGTGACAATCGATATTGACAAAAAAGAACTTGATCCGAAATTGCTGAAATCGGCAACGGAAGCGATCAAAACGGCGTTCGATCATCAATTCGACGTGACGAAGGCGCAGATTGAGCATTATACGTGGGTGCTTGAGGACGACAAAGTGACGGTTTACATGGAGAAAGGGAAAGCAATCAGCCTGATCAATAAACAAGGCAATCAGGTCACGACGAACAAAGAGATGACCGAAAAAGAAGCCAAAGAAGCGGTCGCTCCGCTTGCGAAGAAATTATTCAATATCGACATTACGGGATATGAAGTGAAATGGGACAGCTTATTTAAAGATTACCGCTTCATCGAAAAAAATGATGTTACGGCGGTGAGAGCGGCATTGGATGCCGAGAAAAACGTCGTGTATATAAAGTCCGGGAGCAGAGCGGCCGCAGGGAATTAAAAACACAAACAGATGCATAGGAGGATGATCATGTTTATGAAAAAAGCTATCATCGCAACATTGGTCGTATCCGGCATGCTAGCCTCATTAGGAGGACCGATTCCTGTCGAAGCTGCGGCTGCACAAGAGCAGAAGCAACCGGAGAAGGTGAAGGTTCAGATCGACAAGAAGATGGCCGACAAGCTAAAAAAAGCAATGAAGGAATTGGCGGGCAAAGAGGTCAAGATGCAGGATGTTGGCGAGAGCTACTCCGGTTCGGTTGGGAGTGCAACAGTCCGATCTGTGGATGACAAATATTCAATTGACTTTAATCCGAAAACAGGTGGAATATGGTGGGGTTTTGCAAAAATCTCAATCGATGAAGTCAGTAAAGTGGATCAGAATAAAGTCCTTCAAAGATTAAAAGAGCTGTATCCAAACAAAACCTATATGCTGAGTAATGAAGTGAAAATGCAACGACGATATGATGACAAGCAGGCTAAATTTGTAGATACGGACTATGTTTTCATAGAGAAAGACTTTTATATCTCGCTCTATAAACCAGGTGCCGGGTCTGGTGCAGAAGATCAACTTAATGGGTACTCGATTACAGTTGATGCCAAAGAACTTGATCCAAAATGGACAAAAGCAGCAGCAGAATTAGTGAAAACAGCCTTCAATCATGAATTGAAAGAAGTGACGGAGGCAACACTCAGACATGGTAATTATGACTATAAAAAAGTGCTGGCCATACCGAAGTGGGTATTGCAAGGTGACGGTATTTACGTTGAAATAGACACAAAGTCAGGAAAGGCGATAGAAGTCATTCATAAATCGCGTCTAAAGGAAAAGGTAACGACCGACAAAGAGATTACGGCCAAAGTCGCAAAAGAAGTGATTGCTCCGCTGGCCCAAAAGGTGCTGGGTGTCGATATTAGCGGATGTGAAGTAGAGTGGGATAACAGGCTGAAAGAGTACCGCTTCCACAATGACTACACGGACAAAAAGGACGGAAAGGTAGTCGCAACGAAGCTGAGAGCTGCATTGGATGCTGACAAAAACGCAGTGTATCTGGTGGGTGGAACAAACGCGATACACGGTTCGATGGAGACAATAGTGAAGTAGACGTTACAACTTTTCCACCTTACGCAGCAACGAGCCTGTGGATGCACATCCACAGGCTCGTTACGTTTTCGATAAGTATGAAGGTTCTATCACCCCCTCATGGAGCTTCTCGCAAGAGAAGGGGTTGATTGCGCCGGAGAATATCTTCCCGAAGGCCGACGTTTGTTGAACCGCGAAGCAGCTCTCTTTACTTCACTCGGTCATACCACACGCGCAAGTGATGAACCGCTGCTCCTGCGAAGGAGGAATGGCTTGCACCGAGCTCCTTCACATCACGCAGTTGCTCCTCGAAATAATCAAGCGGCTTGCCGTGGAAGGACAAGTAGCCTCCTTCATTGGTCTTGCCCAGTTCAAGACCAATGACAATCGGCTTGCCAAGCTTGTCCGCCTGCGAGAGCAGATTCTTGGACGATTCATAGATCGAATCCGAGTTGTCCCGATATGCCATAATCGTCAAGGAGTCGAATTGCTCCAGCATCCAGCTGCTTACCTTGCCGTTCCCAGTCGGCATATCCAGGCGCGGCAGCCAGAAGGGAACATCCGCAGCCATGTACAGGCCTGCCTCCCGCCCTTCCTCCAGCCAGCTCTCCATGTTGTCGAGCCAGCTGTGGACAAGGCTAGCTTCATCCTGCTTCCATTCCGGCAATAAATAAGGCTCTACATCCAGATGAACACCAGCAAATCGCTCGCCTTCTGCGGCCTGCTGATTATAATCACTCACCCACCGAATGAATGACTTCCCTTCCTCCTCATGCCGTTCCTTCGCCCATTCCGGCGCACCGTTCAAAGCATGAACGTCAATCCCGGCTTCATGCGCCTTCCGAATAAATTCACGGTAAGTGATCTGCTCTACTCTGTCACTTATCTGCAAATAGACGAGATTCACTCCATTCGTCCGGCAGAACGAGACGATATCCTCCCCCGAATCGCGAATCCATTCCGTATCCCACAACCATGTTGCCTTTGTCCGATCCGCATCCGGAGATCGAAGCGAGAATAGGACTGCGACACAGCAGCACAGTAACAGCGTAACTAACACCCCCCGTGAACTTCGAGCGAATCGCCGAAGTCTCCCTATCCTACTATTCCGAGGACGTATGGGATTCGTACCCGATTTAGACAAGAACCGCCTCTTCTACTTCTCGGACGCTTTCTTGTTCGGTATAACCGAGCTTGTGAATGTTCGGGCGATGAATGCCCTTGAATGCATTGCGCGTATCCAATATCGGGATATTCAAATCCGCGAGCTGTTCGTAATCGAACGATTGATGGTTCGTAATCAGCACCATGCAGTCATATGTCTGGAACGCCGGCAAATCATAATCGATCGTATGCACCGTCTTGCCAGCCTTGTTCTTGAAGTGTGTCGCATGCGGATCATAATAATCGATCTGAGCACCGCTCGCCTTAAACAGCTCATAGATTTCAAGACCCGGGGATTCTCGCAAATCGTCGATGTTCGGCTTGTAGGCCATACCCAGAATCAATATTTTCGAGTTTTTAATCGACTTAGAGCTTTGATTCAAAATTCGTGATGTCTTCTCCATGACATGGTATGGCATATTGGCATTGGTAGCTTGTGCGATATCGATAAACTTGCTATAGAAACGATACCCCTTCGCTTTCCAAGACAGGTACATGGGGTCAAGCGGAATGCAGTGGCCGCCGATACCTGGTCCCGGATAGAAAGGCATGAATCCGAACGGCTTCGTCGCTGCAGCATCGATGACCTCCCAGATGTCGATGCACATCCGGTCGCACATCATCGCCATCTCATTAATGAAGGCGATGTTGACACTGCGGAACGTATTTTCCAACAGCTTCGACATTTCTGCTACCTTCGTCGAAGTGACGGGAACGACGCTCTCTACGATATTGTCGTACAGTGCTGCTCCCAGCTTGAGGCAAGTTGGTGTCGTCCCGCCAATGACCTTCGGTGTGTTGAATGTATTGAACTTCGGATTGGACGGATCCACGCGCTCCGGTGAGAAGCAGAGGAAGAAGTCCTCTCCTGCTCGGTAACCCAAGGAGGCTTCAATTTCATGTTGAATCAGCTCTTCTGTCGTGCCTGGATACGTTGTACTCTCGAGCGTAATCAACAGGCCTTTCCGCATATATTTCTTAATTTGTTCCACAACACGCGTAATGTAGGATGTATCTGGATCTTGATTCTCGCTAAGTGGAGTCGGCACGCAAATGCTGACCGCATTAAGCAATTGAATATGACTGAAGTCAGTCGTCACGAACAACCGGCCTGTGTTCATGCACTGCGTCAACGTCTCATCGCTGATATCCTTAATATAGGAATGTCCGTTATGGATACTCTCGATCTTGCGTGAATCAACATCAATTCCGACGACCTGAAAGCCCTGCTTGCACATCTCAATGGCAAGCGGCAGACCGACATAGCCTAACCCGATGACTCCGATTACAGAAGTTTTGTGTTCGATTGCATGTTCTAAATTGGCAGCATACATGTTCACAGTTGTTCACCCTTCCATCCACTAGATAATTGTGTATAGTTATGACAAACAGCGGCTAAGCCGTTCATCAAGTTCTACCGGCGAGAATGGCTTCGTAATATAGTCGCTAACGCCCTGCTCGAAGCAGTAATCAATCGTCTTTCCTACCCGTTGCTCGGACAGAATCACGATCTTCGGCTGCTTCTCCAAATTCATCTTCTGAATTTGCGAAATGAACGGCAGACCATTAATCCCATATAAATTCAGCTCCGTTAAGATTAAATCGAATTGACCTGCATGAATAACATCGAGCGCTGTCAAGGCATCTTCAGCCTCGTGCACCTCATACCCCTGCGACGTCAGCCAAATATTCAGGAACTCTCTTACGCTAGCATCGTGATCCACGACTAGGATGCGCTTCGCTCCTTCGAGCTGAAGGTGATCATGGAGAACCCGAATATGGGAGGAATCTGCAGCCGGCCAGTCGTTCCAACGACCGAGAATAATATCCTCTGCCTCCTGCGAATCTGCCACTGCGGCAACCGCACATACGATTGGCGTCCCTGCCAACCGCTCTTCTACCACGCTCTTCAGCATGAGTGCGTAATAGTGCGTCTGATCCAGAGTAACGCGCGGCAGCATAATGGCAATTACATTCTGTGCTTCGGCATTCATCAGCTCAAATGGAATTTGCTCTCTATCCAGCGTTGACCTGAGCTCAGCCTCCCACGTACGTCCAAGCGGCTTCGCATGGATAAAGATAATGCCTACGCTATGTCCGGGATAACTCATCACCAGATGATTCACCGTTTGCTTGAAAGTCGGTACAAATTCGAACTCTGCATTTCGTTCCATTACTTGAAGCATGTGCAGTCTCCACCTTCCCTGCGCCGTTTAGGCGGTTTTCGTTTGTTCTCCTTCTTCACTCCAACTCTGACGTGTCATGGCTCCCCATGAATTGTTGTTCTGGAAAAATTGAATATGCCCTTGAATGCGCCATAGGCTGCCAAGCTGCCGATAACCGAAGAACATCAGCACACTGAATGCAAGCATTCGCACGAGATCGCTAATGCGCGGATAGCGCTTGAACGCAATCTCCTCCAGCAGAAGCGAGCCTACAGCTAGCAATAAACCCGATAAGAAGTTAATGAGCATAAATACCAGCACAATTTCCCAATGTGTCATGTCATACAGCGCATAACCGATTAAGGACATCAATCCCGTTACTTTGAAATAAGGATTAAGTGCTTCGAATATAATCGTATACGGCAGTGACAACAGACCGAACACCTTGTACTTCGGACGGAACGTCATATCGTAGTTCTCGATCATATTCTTCAAGTTCCCTCGCCCCCAACGCTTACGCTGGTTGGACAGAATATGGTACGTATCCGGCGCCTGCGTCCAGCATACTGCCTCCGGACAGAAGGCAATTTTGTAAGGCAGTTTATTTTCCAGCATATAGCGATGAAGTTTAATAATGATGTTCATGTCCTCGCCTGGATAGCCATCGCGATATCCACCGACCTTAATGACATAGTCCTTGCGGAACAACCCGAATGCCCCCGACACAATAATCAGTCCATTAATCGCACTCCAGCCGATTCGACCGCCGAGGAATGCCTTTAAGTACTCCAGCGTTTGGAACATCGGCCACCATTTCTTCGGCAAGCGCACTTCCTTCACCGTTCCATTCTCAATCGAACAACCGTTAGCGATGCGTACATTGCCTCCGATCGCCACATATCGCTCTGGATCGGACATATACATGGTTGTCATTTGAATTAAGGAATCCTTCTCCAGTAGCGAATCCGCATCAATGGACGAGATAAGCGGGTAATGCGAGAAATTGATGCCTGCATTTAAGGAATCCGCCTTCCCCCCGTTCGCCTTATCAATGACATAGAGGAATGGATATTCTGGATTATGATAGACAGCATTGATCTTGGTACAATTCACGGCATACCGAATGGACAAGTTATCCATGCGATATAGGGCGAACTCCTCGATCAACACGTTCAAAGTCTCATCCTTGGAGCCGTCATTGATGACGATAACCTCATAGGTTGGATAATTCAGCGTCATTAATGACTTTACATTTTCGATAATCGTCAGCTCTTCATTGTAGGATGGTACCAACAGCGAGACCGGCGGGACATGCTCTGAACCCGCTATCGACCCGCTTAGTGCGTAACGTTTTCGGCGAACGATCGAGAAAATGCTTTTGAACGAGAAGAGCATGATGCCGAAGTAAATACTATTGACGACGATCACATAGTACATGGCGAATAAGCCGTACATGAGAAGCAGGTCTCTAAGCAGAATAATCGCCTCCTATGCTTCGAAATATCGGTGCTGTCGCAGCCTTGCCGAAATACTGCTCATATAAGAGCCTCTTCGTTGCTTGGCTGGACACGTGTTTCCGCCGATTCGTATTGTAATGCTCGCGCAGAAGCTCCTCTTGAATACGGTCTTTGGCCATATCCGACTTGTAAGGATCATCTCTCTCAAGCGCTGCTTCACACAGCGCACGAAAGCCCTCATCCCCCATCGTTGCTAAGCTCTTCGAGCTGTAATACCGAACCCACCAGTTAGAATCCGTCAATGCTTCCTTCAAGATGACAATGCTGGCAGTATGGTTGTACGTGCTGAGCGACTCTGCAACAGCCGCCCGCACTTCCCACTCAGGATCCTTGAACCAACTGCACAATGTCTCCTTCGTCAGCACATTGCCGGTGCACACCAGCAGCTTAATCGCTAAGGAGCGTATATCCTTGTCTTTGTTGTCAGCAAGCTTGAACAACGCAGGCGTAAGTTCTGTGCCAGCATGCCCGCGCAGCGCCAGCAGAGCTGTCTTCACCAGACGATTATTGCTATCCGCTAAGCATCCAACAAGAAGTGGTGTCACGTCTAACGTTGATTCCTCCAATATCTCTGCAGCAAACAGCTCATTGTGCTGCTCACGGCTCGCCAGCTCATCCAGCATTACCCCCAGAGATGCCGTATCGTCCGCGCATTTCGCAACAGCTCGGGCAATAACTCGAATCAGCTCTGCCGACTTCTCCTGCTTAAGCAGTTCCAGCAGCTGCGGAACCGCCCTGGACGATCTCATTCCTCCCAAGCGGAAAGCCGCTTGCATCTGCTTCGCGTAGAACATGCTGTTCAGATTCTTCATATCCAATTGAACGAGCCCCATATCTTCGCACAGCTTCGTTAGCTTGTCACGCTGAGTCCCACGGAATTTCTCGATCCATTCGATCAGCTTGTCTTGGATAACCCTAGCCTCCAATTGTGCAACTGCCCCCTTCGGCGGCTGGAAGGAACCCTCGTCACCGATATGACGCTGCAAATAGATAAAATAAGGTTTATATTTCTTCATGATCGCGTCCCGTTGCTGCATCAGCCGTATATTTCGGGCTTTCATGATGAGCAGTATCAATACGCCGAAGCCAATCAGGCCCAGACAGACGTAGATGAAAGACACAGCAAGGTCTAACTTTGTATACATGTAACGTGTGCCTCCTTTGTTCCATGAGAAGTGGCAGTTCTTCAAGCCCCTATCAATGTTGCTTTCAGCAAGGAACTTGCCGAACCGCTTTCGGAAGTCGCATGCCACCTATGGGTGGCCGCATGTGTCATGGAAGACGATGGAACACTTCCTTCATGTCGTAATAGCTTTGCTTCAAGCGTTCTGTATAGCCAACTTTATCCCACTTTTTCCATGTGTATACTTGGATATTGTGTAAAGAGTAGTTCTTCCATGCACGAGTTTGTGCACCTGTCGATGAATTCCCTCCTCGTTCCACAACCCAAGGCAAGAATCGTATCCCTTCTGTTGCAATCGTCGGCAGATCTCGCTTTCGTTCCACGTCGCCATATGAAATGACTTGCTTCGTACTCGGGTCTGCGAAACCAAGCAGCATCCACGGAATTCGAATTTCGACGGTGTCGCCCTTCGCCTCCCAAGCTGCAAGCGAGTTGTATGACTTGCTGTTCGGGTCGCTCGTCCCTCGATGCAGCTTGCCTACAACAATATCTTGAAATGGATGCGCCGATCTTGTATCCGGGGGTTCCATCTTCAGACTAACTGCCAGCTTCCATGGATTGAACAATCCTGAATTATCCTTCATTTCCTGAGGCTTCGGTTCAACCATCCAATAACCGGATGGGCCATACAGCCTGTTGTTGAAGTCATAATTCGAAGCGATGCGAACCTCACTGTCCTTGCCGATGACCGTAAGTGTCTCCAGCCCTTCGTCCAGCTTAATACCCGGAAGCTCCTTCATGGTGCGATTGCCGCCCGTTTGCGTATTCGCCCCGATGTATAGCGTCTGCTTGTCAGGATCGAACGGCTTATCCAGCTTAAGCATTGTATAGACATAGCCCTCGTCATGGGTGATCCACATCTCACGAACCCCCGGCAAATCTGACTTCAGCAGCATTTTCTCTTCGTCTGGAATAGCATCCCAATCCTTGGAATCCCCATCGATAACAATGGCATCCGCCTTGCTCGGGTACATGCCCAATAGCCCAAACATTTTCTCGTTCGTTAACACATTGAGCCAATACGGCCTGCGGTCAGCAGGAACTTCAATCTTCATCGTATTCCACGTCTTTTTGAACCACTCATCCTGCCACATGAACAGAATTGCTCCTGCATAATGCTCATCGTAAATGTCCTGTGTGAGCGATGCATCGATACGCCCTTGCTCACGCTCATTATGACCGCCTTGATTGCGTCCCCCCATACCCAGATGAGAGATGCCAATCGAAGATGGCACGCCATATTCCGTGATCATGACCGGCATATCCTTGAACTCAGCCTTCAGCTTTCGCAGATACACCTTGTACGTATTGAACTGCCCTTGCTTGTCGCGAATCGTCTGCAGCGAAGTATCCAAGTGGAAGAAGTCTGGGTAGTACGGATAGACGTGATAAGCAGCGAAATATCCCGCGCTCCAAGCCTTCGGCTGAATTTTCCTTGCGTCGACGCTCACCATATCTTCTTGGAATAGTGGCTCTCCCGGGTGCTTCAGCACATCTGTGGTTACCCAGTTCGTGAACGTCATCGGGTGATGCCACCCATATTCGTTCTCCACCGCGGCAGCGTGATCAAGCATTTCGGCGAGCCAGCTCTCAAATGGGCTTGCTTGCCCAGTCGCGTTGAAAAAGGAACCTGTGTAAGCCGATACCTTGCTATGCTTCTTGTTTGTCTTATCAACCATCACTGGATCCCATTCCGTCCCGATATGCCAAGCCATCAAGTAATCACTGGCGTTCGTCCTATACTTCCCTCTCGCTGTACCGGATTGATCTGGTAGCGTAATATCGCCGTATACCGCTCGTACAACCTTCTCAATTTCGTGCTTGAACTTCTCTTTGATCTCGGGCAAGTAAGCATCTTGCGACTCGATCAACTCTTCCTCAGGCGACCATATGCCTTGAATAAAATAGAGCGGCCGCTCCGCTTTATCGCGGTTAAACTTCACAAGCGCTTCGTAAAACACCGGATTGTGCACGGTGTATACCCGGATCACATTCGCGCCCATATCATGTATCTGCTGGAACCAACGCAGATAATCTTCTTCTTGTATCGGGAACTCCCCTGGGAAGTATCCAGGCAGTGTAGCGCCCAGATTGACTCCTTTAACAAAGATTGGCTCGAAGCCATCTTCTTTGTACTCTAGGATGCGGTCGCCCTCCGTCTTGAACTTCAGCTTGATGCCATCCTCACCAGCGTAGGCGACAGGCTTGGAAGACAGCAACTCCGGCATCCAATACAATCCGCCTGCAAATATAATTATGACCGGCATCAGTATGCCTATAACGAGATTTCGCTTTTTCCTACGGTTCATAGATATGTGACCTGTTCACCCTTTCTGTGAGTGTTGTCCGTAACCTCTCTTACTATCTAACCAAGTTTTTTTCTGGAATAACATGGTTAGATAGTCGCGTTTTGAAAACTAGGACCCTCATTTTCTGCTGGTTATTACAGTGCTGAAGCAAAGAAAAAGCCTGATGCAAAGCGATTTGATCACTCCCTTTCGGATTACGCGAACGGTTAGGTTGGAGAAATTGTAAATCGATATCATTTGTCATCATTTAACGCGAATACGTCGAAAAAGTTGCGTTTTTGTAACCATTTTACCAATAAAATGTATATTTATCGGACTATGGTCACCCCTCGTCTGAGCGTTTTGTACCATAGTTTTACAGAACATAAAAAAACAGGAGGATCCCCCTCCTGTTTGGTTATTCAGGTTTGTGACGGCTGTACCATTGCCATACATGTGCGACGTCACGGTCGTCGAAACATGTCGCAGTATAGGAATGCCCGCTCATAATCGTAACATGTAGGGAGCGAATATTACGCTGCCGCTGAAAGTAACTGTCTTTCGTTGAAAGCGAGACAATATGCGGCCTTAACATATAGCAGGACTTCCGAGCGATTGAGCGACTTCGCACCATAAGTTGCTTGTCGTGGATCGCAATTCCCGCGTCCTTAAGTCGCAGTGTTCCCATCCCGAGCAATATCGGCATTAGGAGCCACAGCCAGTGGGCCATATTCCCCTGCCACCAATAGAGCAGTCCGTAAGCGATAAGGAAGAGCAGCAGTTCCTTGCGAACATAGTACCACCAGGATCGACCAGGCGGTCGATGCTGCACAGCATCGTCATCCAATTCAACTTGTGGTACAAAATGGGCTAACAAACGCGGAATATCCCGAACCCGAATAAGCGGATGCAGCAGCAAGGATTCTTTCTTATCTGCTGACAGCACTCCGACCTCCACCTGAGCGTATCCGAGCAGCTGACGAAGCATGCCCTCCTTCACAATGATCTCTTGCACACGTCCTGGCTTGAAGGCATTCACCTTCTTCTCGAACAGACCGTAGGAAATGACGATCTCGTCCCCTTGCACTACCGCTGTAAATCGATAGTACTTCGCAACAAACAGCAGTGTCGAGATGAGCCATGCAAGTATGAGACCGCCAACTCCGAGCACGACATAAGTCAGATGGCTTGGGATCGCGGACATCATCTGATCCATTAGTCTTTGCATCAGCCCATCTGGCAGAATCAGCTTCAGCAGGTCATCTGCGAAGTTCGTAATCGCCAAATAGAAGGCAAGCAGCATGCCTAAATGGATCGTTGTCGCCGAGGATAGGAATAATGTTCCTACCTTCAGCCTTATGTCCCGTGCGGACAAGCCCGCCTCCTCTGACGGTGTGTCCTGATCCATCTTATCCACGCCTGCTGTCGCACGGACGTTGTTACTAGGCAGCGCATGATTAGCGCCTGCCGTCTTAGGTATATCGCCGCTCTCTAGACCGATCTGCGGAGTACTCTGCTTGCGCTGCGTTAAAATAGTGCGCAATTCCTCCGCATGTGCAAGCGACAATGTAGGCAGCACGCCATCTCCATCCGCATCTCCACCAGGCGTCTCAATCTTCAACTGAGCTGTCCGGCTTACACGCTGCAGGAAGGACTGCTCCAAGCGTACCGAGTGAATGCGCCGATAGAAGATTGTTTTTTCTTCCCGAATCCAAATCCCTTTATTGATGACGAGCTTGTCTTCCTCGAAGCGGAAGGTGAACCTTCTCCAATCCAACACCGCATCTACGATTGCATAGACAACAATGGCGGCAAAAAGAATCTGCATCCACGAGTGATCCTTAGCCTTCCATGCGTAGAGAATGAGGAAAGGCCATATGGCCTTGGCTACCTGTAGAATCGAAAATCCCATGTGCAGTGGATGAAGGCGCATCTCCTTATTCTTCATGGTCATCCACCTTCGCCAGCTCCGCAATTTTGGCCTTTAGCCGCTCCGCTTCTTCCTCTTGGACTGCCAGAATCCGATGAGTCGTCGCCGCAGTTACGACTGACAATTGCGAGAGCCCATACTTGCGCAGCAGCGGCCCGCGTTCTGTCTCTACATGCTGTACGCGATTCATAGGCACAATCGTATGTTTCAAATAAATAACTCCTGATTGAATGTGCAGTTCTTCCTCAAATACTTCGAATGCAAAATAACGATAAGTCAGTACCGGTTCAATCCATACGAACCAAATGAAAGACAACGCCCATAATCCTGATGCAATCCAAGCGGGGTACTGTACCCAACCTTGTACAGAAGCGATAATAACATAGGCAATAATGACTGCGGCCATAATGCCATGTGCAATGACGCCTGCAATGCGAGATGCTTTCCTATAGTCAGGATGCAACTTTTGCCCCAGCTTACTCTCCATTCTACATCCCCCTCCCACCATCGGGACTTATTTACTCATGCCCTCTGCAATCTTGATTAGTTCTTCTTGCGTAACATCTGGGTTCGACGGAATCATCGTGTAACGGAATCCATCCTCGTCCCACGTAAGCGAGTGTATTTCGTCCCAATACCATCCTGATTTTCCTCGCACCGTTACTGCCGTGCCCAAATCTCTTTGTGCGTCAGCAGGGGTTCTGAACAGACTGACACTTACATAAGATATACCGTTTTTGTCATACTCCAAAGAGATTTCCGTACGCTTCATCTCTTCCTCTAACTGCGCCAGCTCTATCTTCTTCAACGAAAAATCCTTATCCGTTATTTGTAGAAATGGAGCTCCTGCCGCTTTCTTCGCTTCCTCCAGTGATACCTGCTTCGCCGGGTTCAGCTCATTGATGTCACGCACCGGAATATCTTTCGGTATGCTCAACTGGAACGTATCTGCCGTGAACTTCGGCGCCATATCCAGCTTCGTATATTCGAAAGTGGATTTGACCGCACCGCTATCGATCTTGCTCTTTATCACCATCCAAGTAGATTGATCGACCCATAACTCCATTTGCTTCAGCAGGGCATCCTTCTTTTTGGATGAAGCCTTAATATGAACCGTTTGATGTTCGCCGACTTTTTCGTCTCCCATCGATTCAATACGATACGATTTGTTCAAATGTTCCAGCATATTTTTCAACTGCTCCCGCTGCGTCATCGGCCGCATCCCGTCGCCTACGTCCATTTTGAACGCTTGTCGATTATGCTCATCCCATACCGTAATCAGCTTGCCGTCACTCACAGATATGGCTCGCTCATTGTCCTTTATTACTTCTTCCCGCTTCTTCTTCGTCTCTGCATCCGACCATTCCTTCAGGATATAACGCTCAGTTTCTTTGCCGTTCTCATAAGAAACCGTAACACCTTCCGCGTAGTAGGAGACTTCCTTCTTACCCGCTTCCAGCGCTTGACTCACGAGTTGTTCCCCGCTCAATTTCACTGAACTGGTACAGCCAGTAAAGATCAAGCTGCTTGCTAATAATACACTGCCTGTAAATCGGAACATCATCTTCATTCATCCTCTCTGTCTGATCCTTGTTCGTAACTAAATCGACAGGCCAATAATGTGCCATGCGCCGCAGCCGACCATACGCCGATGCTCCCGCCATGCCGCTCCGCGATCATTTTTGCGATACTAAGTCCTAGTCCAGATGCTCCGCCATTACGAGACTTCGTCCTCGCCATGTCAGCCTGGTAAAAAGGTTGGAACAGCTTCTCAATATGCTGTGGCTCTATCTCTTCGCCTTCATTCTGAACGAGCAGCACTAGCGCATTCCCTCTCCAAGCCTGAACACGGTCAACAAACGCCGGGAACAGCCATTCCGGCAGCGGCTGATTCTCTGAAAAAGCCCCCAGCCAAATCGTTTTCCCATGCGGCGTATACCGGATTGCATTCCCCATCAAATTATCCACGAGTCTCATCATCTGCTTCGCATGGAATGGATAGACGCCGGCCACCTCATTTCGAATGTCGAGATGAATGCCTCGCTGCGCACAAACCGCATCATATCCCGAGAACAGCATATCGAACAGTTCTTCCCCGTCCACGAGGACTTGCTCTTGCCCATCCCCGTTCTCCGTAGAACGAAGTGCTGTGTAGGTCGCCAGATCGTCCAGCATCTGCTGCATGTAGCCGATTTTATCAAGCATAATGCCGAAGTATTCCTTCTTCTCATCCGCTGTTACTTGCTTATCTTGCTGCAACGATTCCGCATATGCTCGAATGGAGGTAAGCGGCGTCTTCAGGTCATGGGACAACGATGCGACCATGTAATCCCGCTCCTGCTGCTCCGCAGAAATTTGAGCTCTGGCCTGTCCAACCTGCTCTCTCATGTCGTAAAAATGGGCAATCAGGGTTCCCATCTCGTCCTTGGAGCTGCGGCTAATATCAGGAACAAGCTCATTGCGTGCAAATGCAGTCATCTGCCGCATCAACTGCTTCATTGGAAGATTCAACTTCCGCTGAATAACAAAGAGCGCCGCGCCATATAGGGCAATAAAAAACAGCACGGCACAACCAATGACGATATACGTCCTATATTGGAAGGCGTTAAGCCATTTTTCGCGCACCATCGTGACTTCATAGAACCCAATAAGTGTTCCTTTCTCGAACACGGGCTTTTTCAACGTATACGTATCATGGCTTTGCTCCAGCTTGTACAGGTTCTCGTACAATTGCTCCGGATTGACGCGAAACATGGATGGAAGCAGCTTGTTCTCCATCGAAGTGAATACTTGAACGCCATCTGCTCGATACAGCGTGATTTTGAGCGAATGGTCTGCGACTCGACTGACCACTTGGAACTTCTCCTGCGGCTGAATATGATACAACGAGGGTGTTTCGATAACCTGCTCGACCTCGCTTAGACGCTTCATCACATCCATATATTCAGCTAGTCCTTCCCGTTCATCATAGGACTGCAGCAGCCCGAATAAAGCAGCGAATGCCACGAGCGGCAGAATCATAACGACAAGACAAGTGATCATCAGCCAATGTGTAATCTTCATCCGCGCCGCTCACCAATGAACCGATAGCCCGTTCCCCACACCGTCTGTATATAAGTAGGATTGCGTACGTCATCTCCAAGCTTCATGCGCAGACTCTTAATATGAACAGACACTGTGTTGTTGCCTTCCGCATCGGCCTGCTGCCATACATGCTCATATAGCTCCTTCTTCGTAAACGCACGCTGCGGGTGATGAGCAAGAAGTACGAGAAGTGCCCATTCCTTGGCTGTTAGGGTGATGGACTGATCTCCCATGCTTGCAAGTTGGTGCTTCTCATCAATAGCGAGCCCACCCTCGAAGGACAAGCTGTCCGTTGAGGCTTCTGCCCCATCCGTATAACGCTTGAATCTTCGCAGATGCGAATCGATTCTAGCCGTAAGCTCGGACAAGCTGAACGGCTTCGTCACGTAATCATCCGCCCCGAGCTTCAAGCCCTGTACCTTGACCTCATCCTCCAGCCGCGCACTTACTATAAGAAGCGGAACGTTGCTCGACAGCCGAATATTTTTACACAAGGTGAACCCATCCATCTCCGGCAGCATCAAGTCTACGATAACCATGTCATAGGTACCAATGCGGAAGTCCTCCCACCCCTCCAGTCCTGTGGAAGACCAGGTGACCTCGTATCCTTCCCGACGCAAATGATCTCTAACAATTCTCGCGATTTCTCTATCATCTTCGACAAGTAATATGTTCGCATTCATGTGTCCCTCGCTCCTTGTCCACATTATAATTGTTCCTAAGCTGCATCCTTCGGATTTCATACTTTCTTTATAAAAGCGGCCACAATTGGATAGACCATATGCATCCTCGTTATTACCATAAAAAATGGGCCTGCCCTGCAAGTAGTTGCTCTACCCACAAGACAGCCCATTCTATTTCTTCCTATTTAAAATAGGTTACGCAAGTTCCGCTTCGTAACCTGCAATAACTCAAGCCTTCTGCTTATACATTTTCAAAATAAAGCTGCTGCTTCATTTTGTAGCGTTCCATTGCTAATTGAATCAAACGATCCAGCAGCGCTCCGTACGCAACCCCTGTTTCCTTCCACATGAGCGGATACATGCTAAAAGGCGTGAAGCCGGGCATCGTATTCACTTCATTGATGAATACCTGCATATCCGAACGTCGTACGAAGAAGTCGACGCGAGACAAGCCGGAGCCGTCAATCGCTCGGAATGCAAGTACCGCCATCTCGCGCAGACGATCCAGAAGCTCTTCGTCCAGCGGAGCTGGGATAACGATTTGCGATTTGCCATCGATATATTTTGCTTTGTAATCATAGAACTCACCGGAAGACACAATTTCGCCTGGCACGGATGCTTCTGCTTCGTCATTGCCAAGCACGCTGACTTCTACTTCGCGAGCGTCTACGAACTCTTCTACAATTACCTTGCGGTCATAGCGAAGCGCAACCTCGATTGCCTGCTTCAGCTCGGCATCATTGCGCGCCTTCGAAATTCCTACCGACGAACCCAAGTTAGCTGGCTTAATGAAGCATGGGTAGCCGAGCTCTGATTCAATATTGGCCATCACATCGGCTTGATGATGCTCCCATTCGCTGCGAATGAAGTGAACATATTTGCATTGCGGCAAGCCGGCATGCGCAAATACCTGCTTCATAACAGCCTTATCCATACCTACGGATGATGCCAATACACCTGCGCCGACATAAGGCACATTCGCCATTTCGAACAAGCCTTGGATCGTTCCGTCTTCCCCGTTCGTTCCATGAATAAGCGGGAACATAACATCGATGCCGTTCCCAGCATTTCCGGTGCTGTCAACTCGAGCGAACAGCATTTCCATTGCGTCCTTCGTGTATCCGGCAGCGCCTTCTAATGTCAGCTCTGATTTATCGCTAAATGGTTGATGACGCAATTCTCCTACGCGCCATTCCCCTGTCTTCGTAATATAGAATGGAATAATATCATACTTCTCGTAATCCATTGCTCCCATCACGGCAAATGCCGTCGATAATGATACTTCGTGCTCTCCTGATTTGCCGCCGTACACCAAGCCGACGCGCATCTTCTCCTGTTGTCCCATAATTCCCTCCGTCAGCGCATCAAGCGCCTGTTGTCCCTCCTACGCTGTCCATGCTGCTCCTCTACAGAGCGTCAACAATATGGAAGAAGCGATATTGCGTAGCCTCAGTCCACGCGTAGGAATCCTGATAGTCCCAATAACGGTGACGGCTGTTCGTCGTATGCGCATTAATGAGCGGCATGCCGTTTGCATCAAATGCAGTTACGATCGTCGTGTGTTGGAAATGGCCATCTCCATCCCAATCATAGGCGATGACGTCGCCAAGCTGCAGATCAGTTGGCTGTGCAACCAGCTCTGCCCGCAAGTTAGATGCGCTATTAGCAAGCAAGCGCTCTAGACTGTTCGCGACCGCCCAGCTGTAGCTCCAGCTCTCCTGACCGTTGACCATTCCTTTATACCACCAGCCCGTTTCTCTTCTACCAGTATAGTTCATAGGCACCCCCCCTGCAAAGAGACATTGGGAGACATAATTGGTGCAATCGACCTCAAACGACAGAAAACGGGGATTAGGCTCGTTCCACCATTGTTCTGCATATTGTACCGCTCTCTCCCGCCGATAGGGGGAAGACTTCTGCGTCCGCATATTCATGCCTAACACATCATAATTCAATAGGGGCATCGAGCGGTTCTGCCTCTCAGCATAATGCTGCGCCTCATGATTCTCGTCATCCAGCTTGCTGCCATGACGCTCATGGGCCGGTGTTTCTACTCGTGTAATAATCCAGCTGTCACCGTCTCGGTTCAGTGTCAATCGCTCGATGTCAATTCGCTCATCGAACAAGGACACACCCTGCTGGTCATACTCGCGCTGGACGTGGAACTCTACGTCGACAGCCACTTCTCCATCGCCTTCATGCTTGCGTACGATTTTAGCCTTTGTCTCGCTCTTAAGCGGTATTGTCCCGCGTTCGCGATACCATAATTTCAATCTTCTAGCCCGCTCGCTGGCCTTCATGACATACTCCATATCCTCGATGGGTGCCTGAACCGCATAATTCCGATCATCCACTTCTGAGCGATTGTGCTGATCTACATAGAGATACAGCGTATTTTTCCAATCTTGCCGCATGCTACTGCCTCCTTGTACGGGCGCGCCTCCGGCGGACAACCGTCCTTGAAAGCCGCGGAATATTGCTACCATATATATGCGTCATCCACATCGCTCATGTCCTGTGGAATGGCCTTGGGAAGCACGGTTATCAATTGTGTGCTTAGGGCTACGAATCTGCTCTTTATCGAACAAACGACCAGACATCACAAATATGTGCGAAAAGCACGTACATTTAGGCATTTTTATGCAGAAAAACCTCTTTACGCTCATACGGGAACACGCTATACTGGAGATGTGAAGAAATTATGAAATAACGTTTCATCTGGTGGAACTAATAGAAAAAAATTAACTACCTGCATACCTGCCAGCACACGTGAATCAGATGCATCACCAAGCAAGAGATGAACACAGAACCAAGAAGGAGGTTTCTCTATGGCAAGAACAGATGCTTTTTCTACAGCACGCGAGTTAACCGTCGGCAATCATTCCTATCGCTACTACAGCTTGGAAGCGTTCGAGGCGCAAGGCAACGATATTTCCCGCCTTCCTTTTTCGATCAAGGTGCTGCTTGAAGCAGCCCTGCGCCAATTCGACGGCCGCGCCATTACGAAGGATCACGTAAACCAGATCGCCAATTGGGCGAATGGCCGTGATGAGAATAAAGAGATTCCATTCATTCCAGCACGTATCGTGCTTCAGGACTTCACAGGCGTACCCGTTGTTGTCGATCTGGCAGCGATGCGGGATACGGTGAAAAAAGCCGGTGGAGATCCGAAGCAAATTAATCCGCTTGTTCCGGTCGATCTCGTTATTGACCACTCTGTCATGGTTGATGCATTCGGCACTAAGGATGCACTCGAATATAACATGAACGTGGAATTTGAGCGCAACGAAGAGCGCTACCGCTTCCTTCGCTGGGCGCAAACGGCGTTCGACAACTTCCGTGCGGTACCACCTGCAACAGGTATCGTTCACCAAGTGAACTTGGAATACCTCGCTTCCGTAGCGGCTACGAAGCAGGTTGACGGCGTTACTGAAGTATATCCTGACTCGCTCGTTGGTACAGACTCGCATACGACGATGATCAATGGTCTTGGCGTTGTAGGCTGGGGCGTTGGCGGTATTGAAGCAGAAGCAGGCATGCTCGGACAGCCGCTCTACTTCGTTACACCAGAGGTTATCGGCTTCAAGCTGACAGGCAGCTTGGCGGAAGGCGCTACGGCGACTGACCTTGCACTGACAGTTACCCAAATGCTGCGCAAGAAGGGCGTAGTCGGCAAGTTCGTTGAATTCTTCGGTCCAGGCCTTGGGAACATCAGCTTGGCTGACCGTGCAACTGTAGCGAACATGGCTCCAGAATACGGAGCAACGATCGGCTTCTTCCCTGTTGATCAAGAGACATTGAACTACATGAGTTTGACTGGCCGCTCCGAAGAGCAAATCGAGCTCGTGAAGGCTTATTATACAGCTCAAGGCTTATTCCGCACGGAGGCTACCGAAGATCCGGCATTCACAGATGTCATTGAATTGGATCTCGGCTCGATCGTACCAAGCTTGGCTGGTCCGAAGCGTCCGCAAGACCGTGTAGAGCTGACGAACATGAAGCAATCCTTCCTTGATATCGTGCGCACGCCGATCGATAAGGGCGGATATGGTCTGAGCGATGAGAAGATCGAACAGCAAGTTGCGGTTACTCATCCGAACGGTGAGACAACACAGCTGAAGACAGGTGCTGTCGTAATCGCGGCTATCACTAGCTGTACGAATACATCCAACCCTAGCGTAATGATCGGTGCAGGTCTAGTTGCGAAGAAAGCGGTAGAGCGCGGCTTGAAGAAGCCTGCTTACGTGAAGAGCAGCTTGACGCCTGGTTCCCTGGTCGTTACCGAATATTTGAACAAATCCGGCTTGATCGAGCCGCTGGAAGCGCTCGGCTTCCATGTTGCCGGCTACGGCTGCGCAACATGTATCGGCAACTCCGGTCCGCTTCCTGACGAAGTAAGCAAGGCAATAGCAGATGAGGATATGACCGTTGCCGCTGTCTTGTCCGGTAACCGCAACTTCGAAGGCCGTGTCCATGCACAGGTGAAGGCGAACTATCTTGCTTCTCCTCCACTCGTTGTGGCGTATGCACTTGCTGGTACAGTCAACATTGACCTTGCGAACGAGCCACTTGGCTACGACAGCAACAATGAACCTGTATTCTTGAAGGACATCTGGCCAACATCCGAAGAAATCAAGGAAGCTGTTGCTCAAGCGATTACACCGGATATGTTCCGTGATAAATACGAAAATGTATTTACTCAAAACGAGCGTTGGAACTCCATTCCGGTTCCAGAAGGCGAGTTGTACGAGTGGGATGAGAAGTCCACGTACATTCAGAATCCTCCGTTCTTCTCGAACCTTGGTTCTGATTTGAACGATATTGCAGATATTCGCGACGCGAAGGTATTAGCACTGCTCGGCGATTCCGTAACGACTGACCATATCTCGCCAGCCGGCAATATTAAGGTCGACAGCCCTGCTGGACAATACTTGATCGATAATGGCGTAACTCGTCAGGACTTCAACTCCTACGGTTCCCGCCGCGGCAACCATGAGGTCATGATGCGCGGTACATTCGCGAACATCCGTATCCGCAACCAAATCGCGCCAGGCACAGAAGGCGGCGTAACGAAGTACTTGCCTACGGATGAAGTGATGTCCATCTATGATGCTTCCATGAAGTATCAAGCAGACGGTACGAACCTGATCGTAATCGCTGGCAAAGAATACGGTACAGGAAGCTCCCGCGACTGGGCTGCGAAGGGCACTTACCTGCTCGGCGCAAAAGCTGTTATCGCCGAAAGCTTCGAACGTATCCACCGTTCCAACCTGGTCGGCATGGGCGTTCTGCCGCTTCAATTCCAAGACGGCAACAGCTGGCAGACTCTCGCCTTGACTGGAACGGAAACATTCAGCATCGTAGGCTTGTCCAACAACGTGGAGCCAGGTCAATCTCTGCAAGTTGTGGCAACTCGCGAAGACGGTACGCAATTCGAATTCCCGGTAACAGTTCGTCTCGACAGCATGGTCGATGTCGACTACTACCATAACGGCGGCATCCTGCAAACGGTTCTCCGTCAAATGATCGCGCAAGAGCGCTCGCACGCGTAACTATAATTAATCTCGGCCCAACATGGTCAACATGAAGAGCCCCCTTATCGACGATATTGGCTGGACACCTAGTGTGTTCCTCCAATAAAGCATAAGGGGGCTTTTTATACGTGTATAAAAAAAGAGAAGTACCTGTACGTAATGTATGACTAGAGTAGGTAATAGGCTAGCTGAATCCTCAGACTCTGTTACTGTTACTGTACCATGCGGTTAAATACGTGCTGATGTCATCTCTCCGGGGACAGTTCGAACGCCTTTCAACTGGGAGGGTGCAGAACAGGCCATACGAGAGCAGGCCTATGAGCAATCTTCGCGCCTTAACCTGCTTGGCAGGGTAGGAGACGTCGAAGAAGCCGCACATACGGTTATCTACTTAATGACGAACGGCTATACAATAGGAAGCACGCTGTATCCTGATGGAGGTTACCTTCTACGCTAACCAAGGCAAGTCATATTACGGCAATGACACGCTCTCCATACATAACTGACTGCCTCATCATGTCTGTTCTATATGAGGAGCCGTCCACGTCACAACTCCATCTGTTTTCTCTGAGAGCCACAACTTGCCGCTGGCCGAATCCGAAATGAATCAACCTATGTCCTCTCGCTTCTATATAAACTTCAACGTGTGACCACTCCATCGGAAATCGTTAGGTCGATTTCGAACGTTTCTTTCAAGCCTGCTATCCCCGCCTCCGTTATATGAATGGCTCTCGTATCCGGCAGCCGCTTCATCCAGCCCAGCTCCAGCATTCTTTCCAATAACGCGTTGCCTAATGCTCCTGCCAGATGGTGGCGACGCTCGCTCCAATCCAAGCATTTTAGGATATAGGCACGACGCTTTTTCTTCGTTTCTATGAGATTAATTTGTAACTCTGCGAAAAAAGCCCCTCCCTTTTCCGTAATCCGAAAAGCCTCTCCGTCATCCTCCATCATGCCCATCCGTATAAGCGACTCTGTCACCTGAACACCGGCGTATCCAGCCAAATGATCGTAGCAAGTGCGTGCAAAGCGAAGCTTCTTATCCTCAGTATGCTGCTTCAACGAGCTAATCGGAACCGGAGGCGCGATAGATAACAAGCTTTCCATAACACGCGCTACCTCTTGATCCCGAATGCCATAATAGCGGTGGCGCCCCTGCTTCTCCATCATTATGACGCCCGCCTCGATCATTTTGGAGAGATGATAGCTAGCTGTCTGCGGCTTGATGTTCGCCATTGAAGCCAACTCGCTCGCCGGATGAAAGCGGCCATCCAATAAAGCCGTCAGCATAGAGGCACGAGAACAATCGCTGACAATCGAAGCAATTACGGCTGCATTCGGATTTGATTTTCTGGACATCCAATGTCCCTCCCCAATTTGTAATCCATACTTCGATGATAATGGAATTATTTACGTATTACAATGAGGCAGAAGGAATAAACACCTACATAACAGGAGGCAGCACCTATGGAGACGACAAAGAAAAAATTCACAACAAAACCTATTCAACCAAAAATCCTTTATTACGGAACAACCGTAATTTTATTGAGCACCTTAAATGAAGATGGAACTGTCAATATAAGTCCCCTATCCTCCTCTTGGGCGTTAGGGCAATGCATCGTGCTTGGAATCGGACTAGGAAGCAAAACGATTGAAAATCTACAGCGTCATCAAGAATGCGTCATCAATGTGCCAAGCCCTGATCTGTGGGGAAATGTCGAAAAGCTGGCGCCTTACACAGGAAAGCAGCAGGTTCCAGAATGGAAACTGCCGCTGGGTTTTTCTTATAATAAGGACAAATACGAAGCAGGTGAACTGACACCGATTGAGTCAGTTGCCGTACAGCCTACCCGCATTGCAGAATGCCCTATTCAAATCGAGGCACAGGTGAGACATATTCGTGTCCCCGAGCATACTTCATTTATGGCAATTGTCGAGACGGAAGCCGTTCAAGTTCATGCCCACGAGGATATTCTCATCGACGATAATCATATTGACCCTCAGAAATGGAGCCCTCTGATTTATAACTTCCGCCATTACTTCGGATTGGGGGCCCAGCTGGGCAAGACATACCGCGCAGAAACATAAAGCAATAAAAAAACGCTGTACCGGAGAGAAACAACCCTTTTTCCGGTCAGCGAGCCTATCCTTCCAAGCCAAAAACGTCTATGAAATGTGCATCTCCCCCTTTAGAGCCGCCCTCGCTGCCTCTTACTCTTTGGCATACTCTACTCATAAAGTCTACTATTCGTTGCATATTGCAACTGAAGCAATCTGCAAAAGGAGGGCTGGAGAGTGAACGTATTTCCGCATCTTACTTATCAGCGAACACGGGACTGGGCTGCCGGAGCCGCTCTCAACCTTCAACAGTTTCAAGAAATGTATCGTGTGCTTTACCCGGCAGAAACGATTATTCTTCCTCCTCCCAAAGGAGTAGACACGCCTCGCTGGGGATCTATATGTCACTTTGATGAAGCATTCGTGGCCGTTATACCAGGGGGAAGGGTCATGACTGGAAGCGGTCACGTGGTAACCCCTGACCACCGCCGGCTTCAAGACGTAGAACTCCCCCCTTATCCTTACCCGTTCAATGAGCTTCCTGAGCCGCAATATACATCAGAAACTGTTGCCACATTAATGTGGGGCTATAATGTTCCCGGAACTGCATATCACCAAGCTATTTTCGGGCACTGGTTTTTTGATTATTTGACCCGCATTCATTTGCTGGAGCAGAGCGGAATCGCTATCGACAAATATTTGGTTGGCCAACTGACACATTCTTTCCAATATGAATCGCTGCAAATGCTCGGCTTTCCGATAGAAAAGTTAATACAGGTTGACCGTAACGATTTCCATTTGGTCGCAAACAAGCTGGTCGTGCCGGCCGTACCATTCCTTATTGGCGGATGCCCGAGCTGGGCCAGTCAATACATTCGCACCCGTCTGAAAAATACTTCCATTGCTCCTCGTCCTGGCTATGAGCGAATCTACGTTAGCCGCCAAGATGCGTTCGTTCGACACGTCATTAATGAAGAAGAAGTCATGCAAGTTTTGGCCGAGAAGGGCTTCGTCCGCATTGTGCTTACACCACTGTCCACGGCTGAAAAGATTGCAATTTATTCTTCAGCGCAAGTTATCGTTTCGCCGTTCGGAAGCGGGAGCATTAACACCGTGTTCTGCAATCCAGGCTCTACATTGATCGAACTGACGCCGTTAACAGTTATGGATAGTTACTTTTGGAAAATTAGCAATTATGCAGGTATGAATTACTATGAGGTTCTATGTAATATCGAGCAGCCGCCAAAGCAGCTCGCTGGCTTTGATAACCTGATCGTCGACATCGACAAGCTGAAGCGCGTCCTTCATATGGCAGGCATTTAGGTTGTGCCTGCCATATGTAGCGATTAGCACAGAGCTATGCAAGGACACGCCGCTTGCTGGCTGTATCTTCCGGTGAAATGCAAATGTGAACGACTCGCGATCCTCTCTCATCCGCCTGTTGATGACCAAATGATAGGTATCCGCATAGTATGAAGCACATAATTCGAAGAGGTTTCACGCTTCCGAAACTTATGTTAACGCTTACATTATTGGGAGGCGATACCATTGGACGTCACGCTCATCGGGATACACTGGGTGTATCTGCTGTTCATTGGGTTAATTATTGGCTTCCTCGTCATGCGGAGAGATACGACCACCGTATGTATGGCGGGGATATTCCTGCTCGGCTTGCTGGCAACTTCCTCGGTCAGTTCAGCGGTCAGCGGTATATTTACCAGTTTTATTTATGCCATTAAGGAGTTGCTTGGCACTATTCTCATCATCTCGATCATTGTCGCGATGAGCCGTGTGCTGCTCGCGTCCGGCATTAATGAAACGATGGTATCTCCTTTCACCAAGCTGATGCGCGGTCCCACGATGGCCTATTGGACAATTGGGATTGTTATGGTCGTCATCAGCACCTTCTTCTGGCCGTCGCCAGGTGTCGCTCTTATTGGTGCGGTGCTGCTGCCAGCAGCAATTCGCGTAGGACTGCCTCCTCTTGCTGTTGCGATGGCTATGAATTTATTCGGACATGGTATCGCATTGTCAGGCGACTTCGTCATTCAGGGCGCACCAAAGCTTACCGCGGATGCAGCCGGATTGCCCGTTAAGAGCGTGCTGGAAGCCAGCATCCCGCTGGTGCTGGTCATGGGTGTCGTCACCACGGTCGTTGCGTTCTGGATGATGCGCCGCGATATGGAGCGTGGTCTTCTGACTATGAGTACCGGTCTTGCCAAAAATGACGACCGCAGCAGCTTCCATGTGACCCGTATTCCCTTATCTCCCGTTGCCAAAACAACTCTAGCCATTCTCATTCCTCTGCTCTTCGTCATCGACGTCATCATGCTGTTCCAGCTGAATCTTCAGGGCGGAGAAGCAACCGCGCTCATTGGTGGAACCGCTGCAATCATACTCATCGTCGTTACCCTGCTTACCCATCGCAAGCAAGCACTTGAACAGACAACCAGCTACCTCGTGGACGGCTTTCTATTTGGGTTCAAAGTATTCGGCCCTGTCATTCCAATCGCCGCATTCTTCTATTTGGGAGACTCTGCCTTCTTCGAAATCTTCGGCAAAACTCTGCCCGCGGCATCGCATGGAATTGTGAATGATCTAGGGCTGGCGCTTGCACACAGCGTTCCACTCCATCCTGCCATCGGTGCAATTACCCTCACCATTGTAGGTGCTATTACAGGACTGGATGGGTCAGGATTCTCCGGCATCTCGCTAGCCGGCTCCATAGCGTCCCTGTTCGGGGCCGCCATTGGCGGCGGGACAGATACCCTGACTGCACTCGGTCAAGTCGCCGCCATATGGGTCGGAGGGGGAACGCTAATCCCATGGGCGCTCATACCAGCAGCAGCGATTTGTGGCGTCAGCCCGTTCGAGCTGGCACGCCGCAACCTTGTTCCGGTGATCATCGGCTTAACCGTCACGACACTCGTCGCAATGCTGCTGCTTCTCTTGTAGCAACAAGTCCCACCTGCTCGCTTTTTTGCAACAGGTGGGACTTTTTTGGATTCATCCATCACTATTATTGTTATCTTGACACCTTTTCCTTCAGAGAATCATTTTAGTATTTGTTATCACTTTAGTGTTTGCCATCATTTTTTTGCTTATCATCGCTTTTGTGCTTTTCGTCCCCATTATTGCCATGATCCATTGGTTTGTTCATGCTTCCATTGTGCATGCCGCCGTTTTTCATTTTCTCTTTTCTCTTCAAATAACGTTGGTGGGAGATTTCATCAATTTCCTTCCACGATGCTTCCTTGCCCTTCAGGGCTTGATTGTCCGACACGAACTTCTGCGCTGCATCCTGCGTAGCGAACAACGCATAGCCATATTTCATCGGTGTCTTAATATCCGCCTTTACCGGAGTTGAATCCTTTGCTGTCACCCATTCTAATGTACTATAATCTCTCACCCAGGATGCAGCCGGCTTCTCTTTCATATCCCGCTCATAATTCAATAAGCAGCCGACATCGTCAAAATAGAGATGCTGACCATCTGCTGTCTGCATTTGCGCTGTAAACATCCCCATATCTTCTTCTCTCAAATAGATTTTCATTTGGCAAAAGGCGCATAAGTCCTCATGGGTTGGCTCCTCCGCATGTGCTGCAGCCAGCTCCTGCTTAGATTGTGCCTTATTCTCAGCCGTTTGGCTTACTTGTTCCTTCCCCGTATTCGGAGCCGCTGCCCCCTCAACTGGCGCCGCAGCTTGTTCGCCCTTCTCTCCCGCATGGTCTGCACCGCCACATCCAGCAAGAATACTCAGCATCATGATCGAACAAATAAAAATAGCTAACCCCTTTTTCATATAACACCCTCCACGATGGAATTCATTGACAGAACAAATGCTAGCAAGCAATTGTGAGGAGATTGTGAAGGAAGTGAAATGAATTGTTGAACTTTATGTTGCAATTTTCCAAAAAGAAGTACGAAACTTCATAGATTTGATCAGATTTTGTGTCTAAAGCCGCTATAATGTTGCTATATTCCATTTTTTGAAATACAGGAGGAAGCGCCTTATGCGCCTTGCACCTTTCTTACGCACATTTTTGCCTTTGTTTGTTCTGCTCACTCTTGCTTTTGTTCTCACCGGGTGCGGCAAAAATGATTTCCAGCCTATAGAGCAGCAGCCTATTATCGTCAGCGTCAATGTGAAGGACCATAGTCTCTCCTTCCTTGATCCTGTCCGCAATAAGGTGTCGGCGGCATGGCAGCTCGATTTCCCGCTTAGCGGCGCCCTATTCCTTGCGCAGGATCAATTGCTCGTCTACGGCAAGCAGGCGGACAAGGCTCTCATTTACCAATTGTCTACGGGAAAGCAGATCGAGACATGGGACGTAGGCAAAGGAGCGGCCAATGCGCTGCTGTCCCATTCGAAGCAATTTGTCTATTTTGTTGATCAGCATCATAAATCGATTCGCGCTTTCCGGCTGGACGGCACGCTTCAGTACGAGGTTTCTGTAGGCAAGCAGCCGTTGCATATGTATGAGGCGAAGGACGGGAGCAGGCTGTACGTCATCAATTTCGACGATACGACGATGTCCATTATAGACACTCAATTGCAAAAAGTTGTACAAACATTCAGCATTAACGAATCTTCGGCTGGCGGTCTGCTGTTGGATGATCGGCGTGAGCTGTGGGTTGGCGGTCACGGAAGCGGAGCTGAGGTCGAGTCGGACATCCATGTGTACAACATGGATACCGGGTCGCTTATTCGGCGCATCCCAGCTCCTTATATGCCCGTAAGCTTTGCACAGACGGATACAGGCATATTCGCACTGAGTCACGGTTCCAGCACGCTTCGCAAGTTCGCGCGGAATACCGGCGCAGATCTTGGCACGATCAAAATTGGCGCCAACCCATTCGAGATGAAGGAAATTGGCGGCAATCTATACATCGCTAGTTATGATAGCAATGAGATCTATGTCATTGATCCCAACTCACTCACCGTCAGCTCAATCATCCCTGTGGGCCAAGGCCCATTCCAGATTACGTCCAACTCATAAGCGCAAGGAGGAACAAGCATGAACCAGTCTCGATTGCTCATTATCGATGATGAAGAAGATATGAGAGCACTCGTGCATATGTATTTGAAAAGCTCTGGATTCGAGGTGTACCAAGCCGCGAATGGCGAGGAAGCGCTAGAGATTCTGTCTGCCATGTCCATCGATCTAATTGTTGCCGATGTCATGATGCCAGTTCTGGATGGCTTCACGCTCTGTCTGAACATACGCCAGTCCTCTAACGTGCCAATCGTCTTCTTAACGGCAAGAGGAGAAGAATGGGATCGTGTCTATGGCCTGAAAATCGGTGCCGACGATTATATTGTGAAGCCGTTCAGTCCAAGCGAGCTGATCGCCCGCATCGACGCGGTTCTGCGCAGGGTTAATCGAGAATCTGCAGCAGACAAAACTGTTCAGCTATACGGCCAAATCGAGATCAATGAACGAGGTAGAACGGTCAAGGTATGCGGCAAGCCCTTAGCTCTCACCTTGAAGGAATTCGAGCTTCTCCTCTTCTTATGCCGCCACCGCGGACAAGCACTCAGCCGCGAGCAGCTTCTGGAGCACGTGTGGGGTATCGACTACGAGGGCAGTGTTAGAACTGTAGATACACATATCAAAACACTGCGCATTAAGCTCGGCAATGTGGGTGAATTCATTCAAACGATGTGGGGCATCGGATATAAACTTGAGGTGTAAATGGCATGAAGCAGCTAACCTTAGCACAGAAAATGTGGCTTATCGTGTGCGCGGCGATTATCGGAACTGTGTCTTTTTCGTATGCGCTCACTCACTATTTCTATGAAAAATACTATGTCGAAAAGGTAGATGAAGGACTGCGGATGGAAGGGCTCCGCCTTGCAAGCAACTATAGCGGTGGAGAGGTCACCGCCAAGCTGCGCGATCAGATCGATTGGTACAACAAGATGTCTGACTCGGAGGTGTTTCTTGTCACGAACCCGCGCGAGTTAAGCGCCTGCCTTCCCTTCGAAGTCGAATACGACTCCCTCATCAGCGAGCAGGATCGCCAGCAGCTCCTTCAGGGCAATCCTGTCACCAAGTCCGGGTTCGAGGAACGATTCGGCCGCACGATTCTATCTGTCAGCATCCCGCTTCTGGATGACAATCGCTTGCAAGGCATCTTATTCCTGTACATCCCGCTTGCAACCATTATGGAAATGAACAAGGAACTAACCAGCATTTTCATTCCGATCATCTTATGCTTCGTGTTCCTGTCCCTTGCGCTGGGCAGAACATTAATCAACCGCATCACGCAGCCCCTTCGACGCTTGGAGTCCGCTGCCCATGAGATGGCACATGGCAATTATGCGGAACGTGTCCCGATTACAACAGATGATGAAATCGGCAAGGTGGGGCAAGCCTTCAATCAGATGGCATGTGCCGTTGCCGAGGAGGATAAGCGCAAAAAAGAATTTCTCGCGAACGTGTCCCATGAGCTGCGAACCCCTATCAGCTATGTGAAGGGATACAGCGAAGCGATTCTGGATGGGGTTGTTGAATCCGAACAAGATCAGAGAAGCTATATCAGCCTGATCCACCGCGAAGCCGGCCGCATGCAGCGGCTAGTTCATGATCTGCTAGAGCTGGCCAAGCTGGAGAACAATGCCTATCCGCTTGCCATCACCCATCTGGTGTATGCTCAGCTTATTGAGGACGTACTGATGACATACAGACACATACTTGTCCAGCAGCACATTGCATTGGCGATTGATCTTGATCCCGAGCTTATTATTGAAGCCGATCAAAATCGAATCGAACAGGTCCTCCATAACCTGCTGGATAATGCCATAAGGTATACGCCGGAACAGGGAACGATCAGCGTCGAATTGCGCGCAACCTCGGACACCCATTGTGAGCTGAGCATCAGCGATACCGGCATCGGCATTGCCCCTGAGCATCTTCCCCATATAACCGAGCCGTTCTATCGAGCCAATAAGGCGCGAACCCGCAAGGATGGCGGAACAGGGTTGGGGCTTGCCATTGTGTCCAATATTGTTGCTATGCATGGCGGAACGCTGACCTTTCACAGCATCGAGAATGAGGGGACGACCGTAGCGATTGCGCTGCCGCTATACAGAGAGACATAAAGACTTGAGGGTTGTCATGATCCGTTCACACATTCTTTCATCTTTGCACACAATTGTGTCGTAATGTAGGAGCCAAAGAAAATGAAAATGGGGACAGGATGGTGGCCAATTGTGACCAATTGCAGACAAGTCAACAGAAAAATGCTGCTGGCCGCTCTAGCTTTGCTATTGTCTCTCCTCACCTGCTTCCCAGGTACAAGCAAGCTGCATGCCGCCAACGCTAATGGGAAGGCGTTCATCGTTCGTGCCGGAGATTCGATCCAGAAGACCATTAATGAGGCTGAAGTAGGCGCAACCATTACCGTACAAGAAGGCAGCTATCATGAACAGCTTGTCATTGATAAGCCACTGAAGCTCCAAGCTGCAGGCAGTGCTAAGGTTACGCTGAACGGCAATAATCAAGGACATGTCGTCACGATTACCGCCCCCGGCGTTTCCCTAACCGGATTTCAGATTATCCAGAGCGGCAGCAAAAAGCAGGACGCTGGTATTTATATCGCCTCCTCGGACAACTTGATCATGTCCAATACGCTGTCCCGCGTACAGAATGGCATCTATGTCAACAAAGGAAGCCGTAATCAGATCGAGAACAATACGATAACGAGCAATAACAGCCGCATCTCTAAGCGGGGCAACGGCGTTCACCTCTTCTATGGCAGTGGTAATGTCGTCCGTGGCAATGACATTTATGATGTGCAGGACGGCATTTACATCGACTTTGCAGCCGACAGTACGCTAAGCAGCAACACGATATCCGATTCACGCTACGCCATTCATCTCATGTTCGGTGAAGGCGGTCGCGTATCGGACAACCAATTCATGTACAACATTAACGGGATGATGGCCATGAGCTCCTCCTCCTTTCGGATTGAGCAGAACATCATGCAGAAGCAGCTTGATTATCGCGGCTATGGAGCGCTCCTCTATAACACCGATCACATCACAATGCGGGGCAACCACATAATGTACAACAGCAACGGTCTCGCGCTGGAGGATGCGAGAGACAGCATCATTACAGACAATGTCATCTCGGGCAATCATCTTGGCCTTAGTCTGATGAAGGGCAATACCGGAACTACCATATCGGGGAACCAGTTCATCGGCAATGTCGTGCAAGCACGTAGCTTGGATGCGAAGCAGGCCATTGATGACGGCACATCGGGCAATTATTGGGACGACTACTCTTCCTTCGATATTACCGGCGACGGCATCGGGGAACTACCTTACTACGCAGGCTCCATCTATGACAAGCTGCTGCCGAAGCAGCCGCAGCTGCAATTCTACTTCGAGAGCCCTGCCATACAGCTATGGAATGCAGTTAATCGCATGCTGCCTTCCGCTAACGCAACGAGCGGAGCAGATCGGTTCCCGCTTACGCAGCAACCCACCCTTCAACCACTTGTAGATGATCCTGCACAATCAGTCCTAGAAGCGGAACATCCTACAGACAATCGCCATCTTGTCGGCATCGCAGGATGCTTGTTCCTAATTGGCGGCATATTCATTCTTGCACAAGGGAGGATTCAGAAATGACATGGAGATTCGGAACAGTCGTAGCGGCAGTCGGCCTTATGCTTGCCACATCCTGCGGCAAACCTAGCTATGAACCGAGACCGATTAATCCTGATATCGATGTATGCATCATATGCAATATGAGCGTAGCGAACGAAGACTATGCAACAGAGGTTGTATTAACAGACGGCAAGATTATGACCTTCGATGATATCGGCTGCATGATGGATTATATCCAATCTTATCACAATGCAGACAATCCGATTGCCAAGTCCTATGTATACGCCGCAAGCAATTGGGTAGAGCTGGAGCAGGCCTGGTTCGCCTACCACCAAGACTTCTGGACACCAATGGCGAATGGCGTGCTGGCCTTTCCGAACAAGGAACAAGCAGAGCAATACGTTGCACAAGAGGGCAAAGGAAACGTTCTGTCGTTCTCTGACCTGAAGCAGCATAAATGGGACGGTCATCAATGAAGCATATAGGTTCGATTGCGAAGCAGGAAATGAAGCTGATCATTCGCAGCCGCTGGCTGGCGAGCTTCTCCATATTATTTACACTACTGGCGCTGTTCATCGTATTCTTCGGCAGCACCGGCTATCAGGCAGGATACGAAGGGTTTACGAGAATGACTGCAGGACTTCTGAATCTCTCCCTCTTCCTCGTTCCGCTTCTCACGCTGTTAATGGGCAGTACCATGCTCGCGGGAGATAAAGAGGATGGGGGCTATCAATTGCTGCTCACCTACCCGGTATCGCCCACTTCCATTGTCCTTGGCAAATACATAGGCATGCTGGCGGCCATTGCAGCCGTTATCCTGCTCGGCTACGGTATTGTCGGAACTGTGCTGTGGATAACGAACCGCACTGGCATGTTCGCCGCCTCCTTGTTTTTTCTCTTTATCGCCTTGACCCTGCTGCTTGCGGCTATCTTCCTGGCGATAGCTTCGGTCATCGGCGTGTATGCCAGCACGCGATTCCAAGCGCTTGGAATCAGTATTCTGACATGGGCGCTCAGCGTGCTCCTGTACGAATATATCGTGATGGGCGTCTCCAGTGTTGTCCCTTTTCATTGGATTATTACACTCTTAACCACATCCATCCTGTTCAATCCAGTTGAGCTGATACGGGTGTGGAGCATCGTTCAAATGAAGAGCGGCATGATATTCGGGCCGACGCTCTATGACTTTACGATATGGGCCGAGGGGAGCACCGGACAAATTGCCTTCTGTCTGACGGCTGCGGCATGGATCATTGCTCCGCTTGCCTTATCCATCATCATTGTGAAGCAGGGGGTGCGCATCCGCGAATGACGACAAATGCGATGATTCGATTCGATAATGTATCCAAGATTTATTCCAAGCAGAATCAGGTGCGCGATATCCACTTCTCAATCGGCCAAGGCGAATGCTTCGCCTTATGTGGAGGCAATGGCGCTGGGAAGAGCACGATCATTCAGATGATGATCGGCATCGTGAAGCCAACGTCAGGCAGCATTTACTTGAACGGGCACAAGGTATCGTCCACGGACAGCGCCTATAAATCCACATTCGCCTATATGCCTGACAATATGGTATTTCCCCGTTCCTTGACGGGATACGAGGTGCTGCACTTTTTCTCCAAGCTGCTGCAGGTGCCGCGAGTTCGCATCGATGAGCTGCTCTGCCTCGTTGGGTTGGAACAAGACAAGCATAAGAAGGTAAGCCATTATTCCAAGGGAATGCAGCAGCGGCTCGCGCTCGCACAAGCGTTGCTGCCTGAAGCTCCGATCATCATTCTGGATGAGCCCACCAACGGACTCGATCCCTATTGGGTGCATACGTTCAAGGAACTAATCCATGCTGAACGCAGGAAAGGAACAACAATCCTCTATTCGACTCATATTTTGTCTGTCGTGGAGGACACGACCGATACTGTCGCCTTCATGAATGAAGGCGTCATGGTCGCATGCGATTCTGTCGCTAGACTTTGCCGTACAGAAAATGGACATCGTTCCTTGGAAGCCGTCTTTTATGATACGTGCCAGCGTATAGCCACTAGTTCGTAATTAGTGTTTCTTTTCTCGTAGTAGAACGATGTTGGTATTTGCCTTTACTCGCGCAAGGCTCGCATCATTCAAGTGTGCACTATACAGTTGCACATTTATATACCTATCCAAACACTGTGCACTTATCTATACAAATGCAAAAAGCCAGCGATCGCTGGCTTTTTTAAGTTCATCAGTATGCATGCATTACGACATGATTAGCAATGTTTCTCATGAACATGCGGTTGTACCGCTGCTCCTGCCAGTTCATCATAATAGGCCTGTAGATCAATCGATCTGCCCCCATCCAGCCGTGATGCCTCTGCTGCGAATGCCATCAGATGGCTGCGTACGGAGACAGAAGCAGAAGACTTGCTCTCCGTCACCATTCCCGCCTCGAAATCACGCACTTCCTTAATAAAGGAGCGGACTATATCCGCGTCTCCACCCCCATGCCCCGCAGCAGATGCATGAATATGGACAACACGCTTCTCCTTCGTCACGAAATCATGGAGCGTGAAAGCATCATCCTCCATATTGCCGCGAATATCCCCTTTCGTGCCCATCACCTGCACAATGCGAGTATTGTCGTGTGTGAAGCCGCACATGCTGAAGGTAGCCGTTGCGCCACTGGCGAATTCCATATTGACGACCTGATGATCCACAACATTATTATCCGTCTGATAGACACATTTGCCGTACGGCCCTTCCCACAGCGCCTTAATGATGCCTTCCTTCGTATGATCGTCTGTAATTTTCCGCGCCCATCCAATGCCTTCCCCCAGGTAATAACGCGGCGCATGATACTGGCAGACATGTTCTGCCGGACATCCCTCGATACAGCGCAGCGGTGCACCCTCCGGTCGATTCCCTTCATGAAAATGCATTAACGAGCCAAACGAACTAATGCGTGTGCACGGTTCCCCCATTAAGTACGCCAAAATGTCCATATCATGGCATGATTTCTGCAGGATCATCGGGCTCGACTCGTCGCTATTGCGCCAATTGCCGCGTACGAAGCTGTGCGACATATGCATATTGCCCACGTTCTCATTTAACTGTATCGAGGCAATATCACCAATCGCACCTCGGTCGATTTCCCGCTTCAAAGATGACCAGAATGCCGTATAACGCAGCACATGGCAGATCGTGAGCAGACGATTGTGCCGCTTGGCCGCAAGCTCCATCTCCACACACTCTGCCGGCACAGGCGACATCGGCTTCTCCAGCAGAACATGATACCCTAACTCAAGTGCCCGGAGCGTTGGCTGGAGGTGCATTCGATCCAATGTACAGATAATTGCAACTTCTGCGTGCCTCTCGTTGCCAAGCAGCGACTCCCAAGAATCGAATTGCTGCTGAGCGGTTAGTGCAAATTGCTCGGCAAATTTGCGACGTCGTTCTGTATTCGGTTCAGCGACACCTACAATACGAAATTCATGCAGATTATCCAGTGCGTATGGAGCATATGCACGTGCTCCCCGATCTCCTGCTCCAATCACAACCGCAGTGATAGGCTTCATGTTGCTTCTCCCCCTCTAATGAAGCGAAGGAACGCCCGCAAGCAGCAGCGTTCCTTGGCCTCTCATTATTTTGCTTGGTAAGCCTTATTCATTTCATCTGTAATCATTTGCAGCTCTTTATCCTGCTTCAAGGTCGCAATAAACTGATCATAGGCTTCAATCGTCTCTTTCCCAATGATCACCTTCGTCCGCATATCATCTACCTTCTTTTTAATTTCCGGGTAGAACCGATTATAGGCTTCCGAATAAATGCCGCGTCCTGGATCTGGTACAACATGCTCCTTGCGCTCATTTACAATTTTCACGTTGCGTTCATACAATTCATCTGGCATCCCCACTGCAGCAATAGCCATATCGTCGCTAATCAAGTGGAACAAGCTCGACATGTTGCCGTCTCCCGTCAGATCTTTCTTCGCCTGCTCAGTCGCGATCCGCTTGCCGTTCTCTTCCTTGTAGTGTACGTCTTTCACACCGTAGTACTCTAGAATATTGCCCTCTGGGCTATTTCCATAATCGAACAGCGCCAGAATCTTCTTCACCTTCTCCTCTGGCACCTTCTTGGGAATCAGATACACGCCATAATAGGACTCACCGGAAGGGACATACTTAGCCCCCTGCGGATTCGCCAGGTAAGAGGTCGGAATGAGGTCGGCCTTCGGATCGATCTGGCGAAGCACTTCCCCTTGGATCCAGACATGGTTCATGGATAAGCCCACCGCTCCTACCTTGCCGCCACGAACCATATCAATAATTTGCGAGAACTTTAAGATGGCAAAATCCTTCGGGAACAGTCCCGCATCGTAGGCTTTCTTAATCCACAGCAGCGCATCACGGGAAGCATCTTCAGTGATGATCGGCGCCAGCTTGCCATCCTTCAACTTCCATGCGCCTTGCGTTTCATTGAAGACGTTATATACAAAACCGAGCGAGTCTGGGGATGCCGCATACGGAACGATATCAGTCTTCCCGCCGGGCGCCTTCTCCTTAAATGCCTTCAGTACGTCGAAGAGCGAATCCATGGAATTTGGCACTTGCAGATTCAGCTCATCCAGCCAATCCTTACGCAGCATCGGGAATACACCGCCGCCAAAGCTTGGATAGTACCGTGGAATGGCATAGTTCTTGCCCTCGATCTTCGTCTCTTCCCACATCGCCGCCTTAACGCCTTCCGTTAGATTCGGATAATCCGTAATGAAAGGCGTCAAATCCCAGAACACGCCTTGCTTAATCATCTTCTGGAGCTGCGAGTTGTTCAGCGACTCCACAAAGGTAACATCCGGCATCTCACCGGACGCCAGCATCACATTGACCTTATCTTCAATCGTCGTTGGTGTCAGCCATGTGATGTCCAGCTGTGTATTCGTGTTCTTCTCTAGTTCCTTCCACATCGGATTGCTGTTGTTCACCATGTCGGGCGCATAATTCAACGTTTGCAGTGTAATCTTCGTCGGATCTTCTCCCCCAGAGGCACCGCCTGTGCCTCCACCGCCGCATGCAGTCAGCAGCAGTGAACATGCCAGCATGATAAGCATTGTTGTCTTGAGCAAGGATGACAACTTACGTGATGAATTGTGAATCATTCTGAACCCTCCTTTTTGATATGCGAGCGCTACAGGCTGACCATGTGCATCCTATATTTATTCATTCTTTGACAGAGCCAACCATCGCACCTTTGGCGAAATGCTTCTGTAAGAATGGATACACCAGCATAATCGGCACAGTTGCTATAACGACCGCTGCCATTTTCAACGTCTCGGACGGCATCTGACGATTCATACGGAAATCCGCACCGCTCCCTCCTGCCCCGCCGCCCATTGCCGCCGGATCGACCAGCAGGTTTTGCAGCAGCACCTGCAGCGGCCACATGCTCTGATCGTTAATGTACATGAGCGCGTTGAAATAAGTATTCCAATACCCTACCGCAAAGAACAAGCCGAATGCGACCAGCGCTGGAAGTGACAAGGGCAATATAATGCGCCAAAATACGCTTATCTCGTTACAGCCATCAATTCGTCCCGCTTCCTCCAGACTATCGGGAATACTGTCGAAGAATCCCTTCATAAGCAGAACGTACCACCCACTGGTCAGCGACGGAATAATAAGCGACCAGATATTATCGATAAGTCCGACATTGCGCACAATTAAATACTGCGGCACAAGTCCTGGCTGGAACAGAAAGGTTAACAAAATAAGAAACAGAATGGCCTTCCGGAAGCGCAGTCGCTTCCGAGAGAGCGCATAAGCCAAGCCCCCGGTTACGATGAGGCTGCACGCTGTTCCTACTGTAGCCAGAAAGGTGCTCACACCGAGTGCGCTGACAAACAAGCCGTTTGCGAGCAAGTACTGATAGGCATCCAGTGACCATTTGGCCGGGAACAAAATAAGCGGCTTCGTGTAATATTCCGTTGGATCCGTGAACGACAGCACGATTGTATAGTAAATGGGAAAGACGGTCGCCAAGCTGATGAGCAGCAGAATGGCTATGTTCCCGATATTGAATAAGCGATCTCTCACACTGTTATCTCTCATAGCACTTGTCTCCCTCCCTAATTAATACAAACTGTCCTGTCCGAAGCGCTTAGCAATTTGATTGGCCGCCACCACAAGAATGACGCCAACTACCGATTTGAATAATCCGATGGCTGTACTGTAACTGAACTCCCCTTGCTTAATCCCAACCCTGTACACATACGTATCGAACACTTCCGCTACATTGGAGACGGCTGCATTCATCATCAGATAAATCTGCTCGAATCCGGTATCCATAATAGTGCCTAACCGCAAAATAAACAGAATGATGATCACATTGCGCATGCCCGGCAGCGTAATATGCCAAATGCGGCGCATCCGCCCTGCTCCATCCATCACCGCAGCCTCATACAGCTGAGGATCGATTCCTGCGATAGCAGCGAGGAAGATAATCGTCCCCCAACCGACCTCCTTCCAGATCGACTGTGCCGTCAACATTCCCCAGAAATAACTTGGATTTGTGAGCAGATCAAAAGCCTCTTTGTCCATAGACAGCAGCAGCTTGTTGAACAACCCTTCCGATTGCGAGAACATGAGGAACGTCAACCCCGAAATGAGCACCCACGATAAGAAGTGCGGAATGTAAATGAGAGACTGTACTGTTCGCTTCACAATCGAATGCCGAACCTCGTTCAGCATGATAGAAAGAATGATCGGCGCCGGGAAGAAAAACAACAGATTCAGAAAACTGATAGCGAGTGTGTTGCGCAGCAGAATGTAGAAATCTTCATTTGCAAAGAAGCGGCTGAAATGCTCGAATCCTACCCATGGACTTTGAAACACACCGAAATACGGCGAATAGTCTTGGAAGGCGATCACAAGATTCGTAATCGGAACATACTTGAAGACAAGGAAGAAGAGAAGTCCTGGCAGCGCCAACAAATACAAGTATCTATCCCTCTTCACATCTACCCATACACGTGTGCGCGCTCTTCGTTTAGATGATGTCCTCCGTTCTAACTGGGCTGCAGATGCAGATGTCGATGGTTCCATGCTCATCAGTACTACCTCACTTTCTTCTGCATGTTCAATTGAAACAACGAGTATCACAATGTCTGCTAGGATTTTTATCAATGTAAACGCTATCACAATTTCATGCAATTTGACTTTTTTGCTGAAGCGTCTTGCCTGCCTGCATAACCACTCTTATTCATCGCTCGATGAACGCACAAGCAAGCCCCGCAAAGAATCACTGCTGCGAGATTCGATGCAGCATTTTTCCGATTTCCTGAGGCTGCACTTTTTTTCTGTAAGCCTTTTCATCCGTTGTGCCATTCAGTATGATAAATACAATCGGCCACCATACCAGAACATTCCATACTACCGTTCTTGTATGAACAGCTTCGTGCAGTCGAGCAAATTACAATTTCTATTCCAATATCAAATATCAATGATTACTCCATTATTCCGTTTCATCATCCATTGCCACACAGGAGGAATTCATGGGAAAGCTGCATGATATACTACGTCCCTCTTCCAAGGGAATCTTCTATTGGAAAAGTCTCGCGCTCGCCGTACTGCTGACCTGCCTGCCAATCACGATCATCAGTGCGGCTTATTTATATATGGGCAACCAGCAGCTTGTGAAGCAGTTTCAAGAGAAGAACGACAGCGAGATGATTGAAGCAGCCAAACAAATCGATAAACAGCTTGGGCAGCTTATTAATTACGCTCTACATATGGTCGTGAAGCCGCATTTCAAGCCGACGATTTCCGATATGGATTTCGCACAGCAGTTCGAGGAAACGAACCAACTGCTCGATACGCTCACGCTGATCGAGAATGCCGATCCGATTATTGATCAGGTGTATTTGTACGTGGCGAAGCAGAACAAAGTACTTCAGCCCTCGATTGGTCTTCGGACATTGGAGCAGGCAGAAGAATCTCGCTGGAAGGAGCTTATGTCGGCCGAGCAGGGCATCTTCTGGACACATGAATTGCAGCGTCCCTTCAGTAGAGGCTCGTCCCATGCCGTCGTAATGAAGCTGCCGTTCAATGGAAACGCATCCTACGGAGCTATCGTGATTTACATCAATCCGTCTAAGCTGTTCGTATTTGCGAACCCAGACCGATATACTTACCTGCTGGACGAGGAAGGACATATTATTGGGCAAAGCGAAGCAAGCAGACAGAATCCTGAGGCATTCTCCGCTATTCAATCTCATCAGACTCAACATACAGAGGCATTGAATCAACCTAGCGGAAGCAGCAAGGTTCCCTTGGATCAGGATACATTGCTCATAAACACCGTAACCTTGGAGAAAATGGGCGGCAAATGGACTTACTTATCGGCTACCCCTCAATCCATCATTACGGCACCTACACGACCCTATACACATATCCTCATTGTGTGCTGGATATTTGCCCTGCTGGCTGCGTTAGCGTTAAGCTGGTTCGCTTCCCACCGTATGTATCGACCGATACGCCGGATGATGAACTTGCTTACAGGCTGGCGCTCCCCGGATACGGATGTTCACAATGAGCTTGATTATATTGAACGGGAGTGGCAGCATTATCGAATTACAAATGAAACATTGGAACGGAGGCTGAATCAGGCCGTGCCGTCCATGCGCGAGGCAATTATGAATCAATTCATTACAGGGCAGGCAGCGCACTGGACAGAGAGGGAGATGATGGAGAGGCTTCATACGATGGGGGTCGCCATTGAAGGCAGGTCATTTGCAGCGATCGTTCTACAACTTCATACAACCGATGAAGAATATAAGCCGCTGTCCGATAAAGACGATGTTCTATTAACGTACGCAGCTATCAATATCGTGGCAGAGCTATCCCAATCCGCAGCGGAACATGTTCACACGATTAATTTCTTAGATGGATCGTTCGGACTTGTGCTCATACTTCCCACACAGGATCATACTCAAGCAGAAGCACAACAGGAGCTGCACAGTCTGTGCTCCCATTATATCAACGTGCTGCATGAGGTTCTGCGCATCCAGGCTACCATCGTCTATAACGGGCCAACTTCGTCGTGGATGGATATTCCCCATGCCATGGAGCAGGCTCAGCGTGCGCTTCGGTGCCGCACCTTCGACGCAACGAGCCAATTGCTTCAGGCCGATCAAGTGCTGGATAGAGCGAATACGCTGCTTGAAGCCCCTCTGCTTGTGCTTGAGCAGGAGCTTATTTACGCTCTCAATATGGGTCTGGCCCAGGAAGCGACGCAAGCCTTGGAGCAGTATGTAGAGGCACTGCAAGCAAGCCACGCGGCAGAATGGCTTGTCCATCAAGCGCTGTTGCGACTAATGGGAAGCATCCATCGCGCTATGCTTCAGGCCGGCCATAATCCGTATGCCGTCTATGACAGCGCCCAGCTGTATGAAGAGCTTCGTATGCTGCGCAATCCACAAGCATCCTTGTCCTGGTTCCAAGAGAAGGTGATCCACCCTTACATTCATTCGCTCTCTCGCAGCTTCAATGCATCTATGAAGGAGATTGTAGACAATCTGCTCGAACAGATTGCACAAAGCAACGGCCAAGAGATTGCACTCGAAACCTATGCGAAAAGTAATGGCGTCAGCATCTCCCAACTGAGCAAAGCGTTCAAGCAAATGACAGGAACGAACTATGTCGATTATATTACCTCGATAAGAATGAACTATTGCAAGCAGCTTCTACTGACCACGGATATGAAGATCAATGAAATCGCTGAATCGGCCGGTTACCAGGCCCCCTACTTCAATCGTATGTTCAAGAAGCTCGAAGGAATAACTCCCGGCCAATATCGCCAGCGTCATTCCTCACAAACCCTATAGCAGGATGTCGCAATTAGAGCAATAACTTCAGCATAACCTTATACATCACTGCAGATCATGGCTGGCATTCCGATCTCCGTTCTGATGGGTGCTGTCAGGCGCATTTCATAGGTCTATACAACTTCGGCCCCTCCACTGCTTACCGCAGTAGAGGGGCCGAAGGACTTATTATTTACAATGCGCAGAATCTAGCAAAAAGACAATCTTAACCGTCGATTACAGCAGACTGACTGTTACTGCATCGTCAGCAGCATCGTGCCCATTCGGCGGGCAGTCTCCATCATCTGCGGGGCAAAGGATACAAGCGTATCTGCCGACATCCGGCTGACAGGCCCTGATACCGACAAGGCTGCGACCAGCCGCTGATTCCGATCCATGATCGGCACAGATACAGCCGCCGCTCCAAGTTCGCGTTCTTCCAAGCTCACAGCATATCCGAGTCGACGCACTTCCTCAAGCTGCTTCATATAGCTGTCCTTGTCAATGGAGGACGGCCAGCGTGAATCGCGCAATGCAGCCTCTAGCTCGTGCGTCTCAGCAAAGGCAAGCAGCACCTTGCTGGATGCCCCCACGAACAACGGCAAACGAACGCCTACTGGCGCTACTCTACGGATCGCCTGATTGCTCTGCACGGCCTGAATCCGTATCCGGTCGTTGCCATCCTTCACATATAGACTCACCGTCTCATCCAACTGATCGCGCAGGAGCTCCATCTCCGGCTGCAGCAGCTGAGCAGGATCATCGACCTGCGTCAAATTCGCCGCCAACTCCCATACCCGATATCCCAGGCGATACTTATCGCCATTTTTAAGTACGAATCCGCGATCCTCCAATGTTGTCATCAGACGATGAACAGTGCTCTTATTCAGCCCAACGCGGGTTGCAAGTTCCGTCAAGCTGATATCTCGCTCATTGGCAAAACACATTAATATATCGAGTGCACGCTCTACGGCGCGTACGGTTAGCTTTCCTCGTTCTTCCACCATGTATCTCCCTCTTCGGTTCCATAGTATGGAACATCGTTACAACTAGTATAACTCTCTTCCTTATTTTCGTAAAGATACTAGCACCATTCTCCCGCATCCTACGAACGTCCCTTGTTTCGACATGTTTTTACAGGGAGATTGCAATGTTACGGGACGATTACAATCACCTTACAAATCGCGCAAATCCGTTGACCCTATGCGGATTCCCGCATACGATAATGATACGAAGACAACGTTTACACGAATCAGCTCCCATCGGGACTTTTGTTCTATATGAATTTATTGGGCTCGACACCATTCTGCATTACATCATCGAAGGAGGTCATCTACATGAGCACACCTGTTATTACATCTCCCGCACTACAGCCTGAATGGCTCGGCCCATCTGGAGCAGCCCCTGCGGCAGCGCGGAGACTTCGAGTGAAGCATGTAGCCATTGCGCTATCCCTATCGACCTTCTTCGCTGCGATTGTCATCTTCCTTGCCCTGCACGGATTCATCGCATGGATGTTCGCTAATCCGCAAGTACCTCCGCTGTTCTCCAATCCAATGGAGGCCAAAGGGATGAAGTACGAGACGGTATCCTTTCCCGCTCGCGATGGGCATACGCTGGTAGACGGATGGTACATTCCATCTGATAAGCCTTCCAAGCGCACCTTAATCTTCAGCCATGGCTACGGGGCCAATCGAGAAGAATATTGGGTGCCGATGTATGACCTCGCCAAATTCGCACATCGACTCGACTACAATGTCATCATGTTCGACTATGGATTTGCTTCCGAACAGCATCCGACCAAAGCAACAGGCGGCCGTCTGGAGAAGGAACAGCTGCTAGGCGCAGTCAAGCTCGCGAAGGAACGCGGTGCTGAGCACGTCGTCGTATGGGGCTTCTCCATGGGTGCCGGAACGGCGCTTCAAGCAGCACTGCTTACCCATGATATTAATGCCATGATTCTGGACAGCACCTTCCTGCTGGAGCCAGATACGCTATATCATAATTTGCAGCAGTACGCTCCACTGCCGAAGCATCCATCGCTTGATCTGCTGCGTACCTTCTTCCCTGCTGTCAATGGCACGAGCCTACAGCAAATTCCATACAATGAAGTGAAATCAACGAACTATGAGATGCCGATTCTCTTCGTTCATGGAACAGCGGACTCCAAGGCGCCATATGGAATTGCAGAAGGCATTGCCGCCCATCAGTCCAATAAGCTCTCGCAGGCATGGATCGTCCCTAATACACAGCATGAGCTTATCTATCGAACACAGCGCAAAGAATACTTGTCGAAGACATCCGCATTTCTGAATGCAGCCTATCGTGCTGATCGCGGTTTGTTCATTGCACAGAACTAACTTCCCTGCTACGCCGATTGAAACGTTCATAAATTCGGAAAGGAAGTTTCACAGAATACGAGATGGAATAAGTCGAAGTTGAACCGCAAGCCCCCGCTTGCGGTTTTTTTGTGCCATTTTACATAGGTCAACCTATGAAGCTAATACAATAAAAAGAACCATTTCAATCACAAGGAGGGAGAACATTGCAGCTCATATACGGGCCACTTATGCCTGTGCGTGTATTGGAAGAGAGTGCCTACTGGAAGCAGCAGGAGAAGAAGCATACAGAGGTCATTCGCGCAATTGTGCCCCAGCTGGAGCCTGAATACGTGCAGCTGCTTGCCCAATGGGAACAGGTTCTGTCACAGACGGAAGATGCAGCGAGGGGACAGCTGCGCACCGCCTTGCAGCAGCCAGATGTCCTTCAGCCAGATCAGCTTCAACAGCTTCAAGAATTGCTCCGCGCTTCTGTATATCAATCCGAGCAGTTCGTTCAGCAGCTTGATGCCATTAAGCATAACAGCCAAGCCGTGCAGCATACGGAGCACGCCCCTGTCGTATTCGATCATATCACGGAGCGATCCCAGTACTTTCTGAAAGCCATTAAACCTGTCTTTTACCCGGCAGTAGAGCCCCCAGGAAGCAATCATAACACTCGTTCTAGCAGCAGCTCCTCCCCACCAGCTCGCATTCACGCTGCGGGGAACGAGCCTTCCTCGCATTGGCCGCAGCATCAGTATCAGCCCCAGCAACATCAGTATCCCTATCAACAACAATCCATTCAAGGCATTCATGCTCACATTGGCAATACGCGCAGCGCGCAGCCGGAACAGGATGATGAGACAGATGGGGAATCCTTCGTTCCAATTGGCGGACACCGGCTTCCTCCGCTTCCGTACCCTTATAATGCGCTTGAGCCTTATATCGATGAGACGACGATGCGCATTCATCATGACAAGCATCACAAGAGCTACGTGGACGGCTTGAACAAGGCCGAGTCGGCGCTAGCAGAAGCACGGCGTACCAATAAGTTCGATCTGGTGAAATATTGGGAGAACGAGCTTGCGTTCAATGGGGCTGGTCACTATCTGCACACCATCTTCTGGGATGTAATGAGTCCGCAGGGCGGAGGCAGGCCTACAGGCAGTCTGCTGCGCCAAATTGAGCATGACTTTGGCAGCTACGATGCCTTCCGGAAGCATTTCTCGAACGCAGCAGAGAAGGTTGAGGGTGGTGGCTGGACGATACTCGTCTGGAGTCCGCGCAGCCGAAGATTGGAGATTTTGCAAGCAGAGAAGCATCAGAACTTGACCCAATGGGATGTCGTCCCGCTGCTGCCGCTTGATGTATGGGAACATGCTTATTATTTGAAGCATCAAAATGAACGGCCGAAATATATTGCCGATTGGTGGAATGTCATCAATTGGCCCGCTGTATCCGAACGATTCGAGCAAGCTCGCAAATTGAAATGGACTCCCTTCTAAGCTTACAACATCATTCGATGAATGAGGTGTTTACTTCCTATTTTTCGAGCTTATTCGCCGTTGCGCCGCACCCTTTTCGTTCTATACAATAATAAATGGAAATAGCTGGATCGCGTGCGGTTCTGTGCCGCGCTTTCCTTTTGTACCAGAACAATGAGTTATCGACTTCGAAAGGGGTGAGGCGAATTGCTCAGACCTATTGTGAAATGGGCTGGCGGCAAACGCCAACTACTTCCCAGCATCCGTTCCCTTCTGCCTTCGGCAGACTGGACGCGAGCAGCCTACTTCGAGCCGTTCATCGGCGGAGCGGCGTTATTGTTAGCATTAACGCCAGACAACGGGGCCATTAACGACGTCAACCCAGAGCTCATCAACGTGTACCAAATGATAAAGAAGCAGCCAGACCAACTTATCGAAGCCCTTCGCCAGCATCGCAACGACGAAGGATACTATTATGAAATCCGGGCATGGGATCGGAACCAAGAAGCCTACGCCGCCTTATCCCCTATCGACCGCGCCGCCAGGCTTATTTATTTGAATCGGACATGCTATAACGGCTTATACCGAGTCAATGCAGGCGGCCAATTCAATGTTCCATTCGGGAAATACAAGCGGCCGAACATCATAAGAGAAACAACTATTCGCAGTATGTCCTCTTATTTGAACCGCGCCAATATTCGAATGATGGATGGAGATTTTGCTGAGGCTGTGCAGGAGGCACGCGCCGGCGACTTCGTCTATTTTGATCCTCCCTATGACACCTTGACACCAACTGCCGCCTTCACTTCGTATGCCAAGGGGGGCTTCGGCCGACCGGAACAACAGCGGCTAGCCAATGTATTTAAGGAACTTAGTGAACGTGGTGTATATGTCATGCTGTCCAATCATGCGACAGACTATATTCATCAATTGTATGAGGGATATCGAATCCATACGGTAAAAGCGAGGCGAAGCATTAATTCCAAAGGTGATGGCCGTGGTGTGATCAACGAGGTCATTATTATGAATTATTGACATGTAAGACGAAACGTGGATATGCAGGCATTGGTTGTACAACCCTATAGGCAGTGCAGGCATCAGTCAATCCCATACTTCTTCTTCGCACGATCGTAAGCTTCCTGGGCGCGATCCCGCCTTGGAAGCTTACTGTTGATGTGCAGAAGGAGCAGTAGATTGCAGGCGAGCAAGATGAGAATGGTCATCTCCATCCAAACTCCCATTCTATTCCCTCCTAAACTGAAATCACTAATCTACGAAAAAGTGAACTTGCCATCCATAATTGTGACAGCCGTGCCGGTTAAGTACACCCGCTCCTGATGCAGCTCCAACTTCACAACGCCTCCCCTTGCAGAACATTGACGTCCAGTTAGAGACAACTTGCCGAGCTTGGCTCCCCAATATGGCCCCATCGTGCAATGAGCAGATCCCGTAACCGGGTCTTCATTCACACCGAGCGCGGGGAAGAAACAGCGAGACACGAAGTCAATTCCGTCATGGGCTGATTCCCCTGCTCTCGCTGTAACGAGCACACCAATCGCTTCTTCATCGCACGCCTTAAGCTGTTCCCAATTTGGCTCCAGCGACCGTACAGTCTGTTCCGAATCCACGATGGCCATTAACTCGATTCGGCTTCTAAGTACCTCATGCACCGAGCAGCCTATCGCTTCCTCCAGACGCACTCGCAGCGCCTCATCCTCTACGGGCATTAGCGAAGATGCTGGGAAATCCAGCGTGATCTCGCATTGGCCCCCACTTTCCTTATATGCAGCATGGAGAATGCCGCTCTTCGTCTCGAAGGAGACTCTGTCCCCGCTCACAATCCCGCATTGCCGTAATACATGAGCCGTAGCCAGCGTTGCGTGTCCGCATAGATCAACCTCAACTTCAGGCGTGAACCAGCGAAGGCCGAGAGGGCGCTGAGCCCCCTCTTCCCACTCTACATCTACATGAACAAATGCTGTCTCGGATAAATTCATTTCGGATGCGATATGCTGCATCATCGTCTCATCCCATTCCTGTTCAACGAGACAGACTGCAGCCGGATTGCCGCGGAATGGCGCATCTGTAAAAGCATCTACGATGTATACCTTCATGTCCATACCTCCCTTGCCTAAGATTACTACAACCGACTAATCGAAAAAGACAGATCTGTTCTATTTCTGTTCTATTCCCTATCAGCTTTCTTGGGATCTTACAGAGAAAGGTATGTCTCCGTCGGCACCGCAGCCAGCCATGGACTCGGCTTGCCGACACAGAATACATGAAGCTCATGCATGGCCCGCGTGCAGGATACATACAGCAGTTTCTGTTCATTTGCACGCCCATAGGCAGCTTCCGATGCATCATAGATGACAACTGCATCGAATTCTACTCCCTTGGCCAAATACGAAGGAATAACCAGCGCACCCTCATGGAATGAGGCCGTATCTTGCTCGACAAGGTAAATCGAAATTTCATTTTGCAGCGCCTCATATGCTTCCTTGCTCTCTTGAGCCGTCTTACAAATCACAGCTACATTGCGATGCCCTTCCTGCAGCAGTTGACGTACGCGATCTGCGACCAGTCGATCTCGCTGCGCTCCGCTCTCCACAACGGTAACTGTCGGCAGATTCCCAGCCCGATCGAACGGCTCAATACGATCGCCGTCCATGGCCAGATAGCGGGCGAACTCCATAATCGGACGAGTTGTGCGGTAGCTTCGCGTCAAGTGGAAAGTTTCCGTAGATGAATTGCCACGCATATCCGAAGATAGCCAACTGCTGTTAATATCCTGTTCCCCAGCATGTGGATAAATCGCCTGCTCCCAGTCCCCAAGCAGCGTCATGCTGCAGCGCGGGAACATTCGTCTTAACAATGCGAATTGGAACGGTGAGTAATCCTGCGCCTCATCAATGAACAGTTGGCGAATAGAGGTATTCACACGGAACCCCTTAATGCATTCATTCAGATACAGATATGGCGTTGCATCCTCAAACGGCATCTCCCCTGATAGAAGGCGTGCTTCCGTATCTGCACATATGGTTCTCCACTCCGCAGGCAGCGTTCCGGCTGCCGCACATCCCTCCGATACATCCGGCATAGCGAACAACTGACGATACGTCCCCTCCATATCAATAAACACAAGCTTCTTCACCTGTGAATAGAGAGACTTGAAGTGCTCATTCACAATCGATGCAGCAAGCCAGTCGCGTTCACGCTGGAAGTCATCGAAGGTTTCCTCCGAGAACTGCTTCTTGCGCTGCAGCTTCATATAAGCTTCGTGGTATGCATCATCATCCAGCATCTCTACTTCCTCATCCACCCACGCCTTCTTGCGTTCTTGCTTCGCCGCGCGATGCAGTTCCCCACGCAGCCATTCGGCCAGCAAGCGCAAACGGTTCGGCAGCGGAAGCGATGCATCATAACGGTAGAGCTGGCTGTGAATTTGCTCTGCAGTTACGATTACCTCATCGCGGAAGCAAATATCATGTAGCTGCAGGCCTTCTGTCCCTAACCACTGTACGTACGCATGGATCATATCAATATAGTTACGGCTTGCCTTGAAGCGGATCGCCTCCATACGAGCGCTATAGCCCGGTTCTTCTGCAGCTGTTAGTGAATATTCCATTTGCTCGAACGGATGCTCAAGCTTGAAACTGCTGCCTAGGCGGTGCTCCAAATAATCCTGGAAGGTCGTCTGCTCCATGTTTCGTTCTCCCAGCTCCGGCAACACTGTAGAGACATAACGGTTGAACAGAGGATTTGGGGAAAATAATACGATCTGCTCCGCCTGCAGTGTTTCCCGATACCGATAGAGCAGGTATGCAATACGCTGCAAGGCTGTCGACGTCTTGCCGCTGCCTGCTGGCCCCGTCACAATCAGCACGCCGCTCCGTTCATTGCGAATGATGCGATTCTGCTCCTGTTGTATGGTCGCTACAATGCTCTTCATATGCTCGGCTGACGGCTGACTAAGCATTTGACGCAGCAATTCATCTCCAATCGTAACCCCGGTATCGAACATTCCACGGAAACGGCCTTCCGAAATAAGAAACTGACGCTTCAGTTCCATCGTACCTTCTATCTCCCCTACAGGAGTCGTGTAGCGCGCAGGGCCTGGAGGGAAATCATAATACAAGCTCGACACCGGAGCTCGCCAGTCATATACGTAAAATTCGCCTTCTTCATTGCGGAAAGAGCCAATGCCTAAATAGATCTCCTCACCGCGCATTTCTCCATCTTCCTTGAAGTCGATTCGTGCAAAGTAGGGAGACTTCGCCATGCGAGTTAATACATCCAACTGACGCGCAGCATGGCGGTGTCTATGCTCGCGCTCGGTTAACACCTCTGCCTGCTGCTTCATGCTGGCGAAGGTCTCTATCGCCTCATTTATATCGTCCATGTTGATTTTGACATCGTCCCAGAATGCCTTGCGGAATTCGACTACTTCGTGTTTGATGTCGCCAATATCCTGCTGCAGGGGCTCAATATGCTGCTCAATAGCTTCCATCACCCGAACCGCTCGTTCCTCTTCTAGACGCCATTGTTCTTCTTTCGTACTCATCTAACCACCCGCTTCTTTAGAAATTTATAATCAAGGTTGACAGCCTGTGATTCGATATGGTATTATATATTTGGATAGTAATGCGTTTTAAAATATACCCATATCGTACATTAGATCTTAACATAACAGTCCTCTGCTTACAAGATGTTGATTAGGCTTTTTCCTTGTCAACTTTTGTATACAGAGGACTTTTTGCTTGATGTAAATATGTGATCACCAGTTAGGAATGTACGATAATCTTTTTCTTATGATGCTCCTCAAGAAGCTGAATAAGCTGTGTCTGCTCGGACGGGTTAGACAAGCAAGCAAGTGGGATAATATGTGCCTGCATCGAGCTGATGAAGATATAGATATAGTCCTTGGTCATTCTGATTTCCGGTATCGCATCCCAGTTGTAATGAGCGCTGCCGACCGGCGTCGTCTCATCAATTCCATGCTCAGCGATTTCCATCGTATGATCGCCAAGCCAGGCTGCATTTTCTGTGGAAGCAGACCAACGCATAACCTTTCTCTTAATCGAAAAATACATAAATACGTTCAAAAGCACCCCCAACGCTACCCCAACGACAATCGAGTACACCCATGGTTTTCCGATAACTTTAAGAATGATGCTTAAAAACAAGGGCAGGCCGATGATGTTCGCCAGCATGACTTTACGGTATTTCGGCATGCTGTATATCACGAATTTATTAAATTTCCAATAGTCTTCCTTTGTAATATGCATTGAAATCTTCATAGCAGCACTCCTTTATTTCCATAGATAGCATAAACATCTTTATTCCCATTATACATGCAGCGATTTCATTAAGACACCCTCCTTTCCCGGGTGAGCAGTATAAGAAAAAAGAAGACACGACCCGCCTTTCAGCGAAGCCATGCCTTCTCCTCATTCCCTATTTATTAAGGACATATATCATTTATAACGTAAATAGATTCCTTCTACCCTTCTTGCTTGGAGAAATAATCGAACAAGTCTCCACGTGCTTCCTCCAAGTACGCCAGGTGCGACTCGCGCTCAATGCGAATTTTCAGACGCTGTGCTGTCTTCTCGAACAGATCCACGCATTCATTCGTGCGAATGATGAGCTTCTGTGGGCGTACCCCCTGCTCTTCAATAAGCTGCAAGAAGTGATTCAGGAATTCCTGCTCAAAGTTGTCATCATACGCGACATGGAAACCTACAGCTGCACGTGTCGTACGGTCTACCCACAAGCAAAGACGCGGATAGTACGGACGCTCGCCTTCACCCTTCACAGCAACAGGCGCATAGAAAAATTCTGTCTCCCATTGGCCCTTCTTATTCGGGAAACGATTCATAACATCATTCAGACGATCCCGATCTTCGATTTCAACCTTCACAGGACGCTCCAATACGAAGTCAGGATCCATCCAGCGATCTACCCACTTCTTGTTGTCCGGAGTACGAACCAACACTTGACCGGATTGCGGTGCTGTCATTACCTCATTGTCCTTCTTCACGCGCGCTGCCAGATCTATCGCTTGTTCTAAGGCGATCGCCAAGAAACTGACCTGCTTCTCGTCAAGCGTCCATGGAACAAACCCCGGGTCGTATGCGCGGAACATTGGCCATGCATTACGGCCGCGGAACCGGAACCCGAGCTCCTTGATCTGCGCCAAATCGTGCTTTTCCAGATCTGTACGGTCTTCGAACGTTACCATGATGCATTTTTGGCGGTGCAGCCATGCATTCTGCTCATGATTGTCCAGCATCATGCTGTTCAGGCTCTCTAATCCTTCACCGCCGCGGAATAACGCCAGACCGAACAAGTAGTCTGTTCCATTCATAATCGTGCAATAGCCCACTTCTCCGTCTTCGGGATTGCTCACGCCAAAGATCACGTTCTCCGGCATCCACTCCCAGCTCGCCTGCTTCTTGAACGCAGAAGCTGCTTCATACAATCTCGCCCACAGCTTCTGTTCCGCTGTCAATTCTACTTCTTGTTCCGGACTTTTCTGTTCCGACTTCTTCTTTGCTTCTGTCATGTGACTTGTAACTCCTCCTATTCAAATTCCCTGCTCTGTCCGAAAAAAACCCCGTCCCATGCCCGGAACGGGGTTCATCAGTTCATAGTTCACCCACATACATCACATTACTACTTAATCAGTGACAAAAATTCCGCGCGCTGCGCCGCATCCGTCCGGAAGCTGCCGCGTGTTGCCATCGTTACCGTCTTGCTTCCCGGCTTCTTCACACCACGGGCGCACATGCACAAGTGCTCGCCTTCCACAACGACCATCACGCCGTGTGGCATGAGTACCTCATCCATAATGTCGGCAATCTCGGTAGTGATCCGCTCTTGCACCTGCAAGCGGCGGGAGATTGCTTCCACCAAGCGGGCGAACTTGCTAAGTCCTGCTATCTTGCCGCTTGGAATATATCCGATATGCACCTTCCCGAAGAAGGGCGCCATATGATGCTCACATTGGCTATAATACGTAATATCCTTCACAATGACAAGCTCTTCGTGATTTTCATCAAATGCTACCCCGAGCGCATCACGAGGATCTACCTCATAACCGGCGAAGATTTCCTCATACATGCGAGTCACGCGTGCTGGCGTATCCAGCAATCCTTCGCGCTCAACATCTTCTCCGACGAGCTTCAAGATTTCCTTAATATGATGCTCAATCTTCTCGCGATTCGTACCAACCTGTGTATTCACATAATCCTTCAAACCAGCCACGAACGTTCCTCCTTCCGCCGCGCTTGTGAGCATGATCTCGTTAACTTAGCGGTTTTTCTTGAAATTCTTGTTCTTCATCATTTGCTGTGCTTGTTGCATCTGCTTCGAGTTCAGATTGTAGCCCATTTGCTTCGCCATCTTCTGCAGCATTTGAGGGTCAGATTGCATTTTCGTCATTTGGTTACGCAAGTAGTACACGCCGCCAGCGAAGCCGATGATAATGCCTACAATTAGTGTTACGATTGCCGTAATTACTGTCCACATCTTCCCATGGTCACCCCAACATCGTCAAGTTTAGCTCATTGCTTCTATATTTCAAGTAGGGTACAGATTCCGAGAATGATCCACCGAAAACTTCACATAGAAAACGAAAAGCGATCGATGTGCCGTTCGATTTCGAATATACCGTACCGCCACTATGATAGCACGTACCATCAATCGTGACAAATATCCCCTGTTCCATTAAGGAGCAGTCAGCATCCGCTCTTCATTCGCCTGCATGCCTTCCAGCTTGAGGAGAGTAACTTTCTTGTCCATCCCCCCGCCGTACCCGACCAGTCTGCCATCTGCTCCAATGACACGATGGCATGGCGCAATAACCGGAATCGGATTGCGATTGTTCGCCCCACCGACTGCTCGTACTGCCTGCGGACGTCCAATTGCCTCTGCGATCTGCTTATAGGATCTTGTCTCCCCGTACGGAATATCCATTAGAGCGCGCCACACCTCACGTTGGAATGGCGTTCCTTGGAAATCAAGCGTCAAATCGAACGATTGCCGCTCCCCTCTGAAATATTCCTCCAATTGGCGAATTGCCTCCTGCAGCCGTTCCGGATGACGCTGGAGGGCAGCCCGACCATATGTGCGCTGCGCCCAAGCGTTCAGACGCGCAGAGGTATCCAACACACTGCCGAATTCAATAGAACACAGTCCTGTCGCCGATGAGGCAACGGTCAGCATCCCTATCGGCGACTCCATCTCCTGCACATAAATAGGTTCCACATGATTGTCGAACTGCTGCAGGGCATCATCTATCGCTTGCACAACGGCATCCTCCTTCTCACGATTCAAGGCTGACAGCAGCGCCTGCTTCGCATCAGTACCGCCAATCTGACCAAGCGCCCAAGCGGCTGTCGCACGAATATCATAACGCGTATCTTCTCGCAGCAAGGCACGCAACTCCCCAACCGCGCTTCGATCACGGAAGTTCCCAAGCGCCACAATCGCATTGCGCTGGATCGGCTTCTTGCCGCGCCATGCAGCCGACAATGAGCCGAACTGCTCCTTAAATTCACGATTCGATAATTGCAGCATTGGAACGAGAAGAGGCTTCGCCTTCTCGGGATCAGGCTGCATTTCGGGTTGGTGCGTCCAATTCATTCCTTTATTTTTGGGACAAACGATCTGGCATGTGTCGCAGCCATACAGCCGATTCCCCATCTTGGTCATCATCTCATGGCTCAAGATGTCCTTCGACTGCGTCTGGAAGGAGATACACAGGTTCGCATTCAACTGTCCAGGGCCGACAAGGGCACTTGTCGGACAAGCATCAAGACAGCGCGTGCACTCGCCGCAGTCTTCTGTAACAGGCTCGTCAGACGGGAACGGAATATTCGTAATCATTTCGCCCAAGTAAATCCACGATCCCCACTGCGGCGAAATAATCGAGCAGTTCTTGCCGCTGAACCCAATACCTGCACGCTCTGCTACGGCCCTATCACTTAATTCCCCTGTGTCCACCATACTTCGTACCCGCAGTTCCTGTTCAGGCACTCGCTCACGCAAGAAAGCCTCCAGCTTCGCGAGACGATCACGCAGAACATGATGGTAATCAAGTCCCCATGCTGTCCGAGCGAACATTCCCCGATAGGAGCCAGCCTTCGACTTCGGCGACTCCTCCAGCTTGGAAGGATAGGCCACAGCAATGGCTATGATTGAGCGCGCATCCTCCAGCAACAATTCGGGGCGAGTACGCTTGTCCAAGTCAGGCTCTTCGAATCCCGAGGCATAGCCTTGATCAATGGAATGCTGCAGCCTCGCCTTCAATTCAATGAATGGGTCTGCCGTCGTAAAGCCAACCTGATCAATTCCGAGTGCCGGGGCGGCCTCAATAATATCCTGCTTCAACTTGCGCCACCGTTCCTTGGAAGCACCCTGATCAGGCATCACCCGCTCTTCATGATTTTGTTGTCCATGCGGCTTCTTCGAATCAAGCATCCCATTCACCTCCTTGTCGTCTCATGATGTATTTTCATATTCCATTCATTCCGCTAATGCGCTATGCGCCAATACTCAATAAAAAAAGCCTGTCCACAATCCGCCAACATCGGAAACGGCACCATGCATCCCAGGAACTAAGTTCTGGAACAGGCGCCGTTCACCGATTTCGTGTCTACTCGCTTACTGTTCACGAGATTCGTCTAACAACCGCTTCCATTCTTCGTAATACCAACGTACCGTTCCATCATGGAATGGAGTACGACCCTGCTCAATGTACTCCAACACCTGATCCAGGCCTAGCTTCACCTTCTGCTCAACAAGCTCCGGATAATGATAGGTTAAGCGATTGTGCTCATACTCATCTTGATCCACTACTTGAACTTGCCCGTCCGCCATGCGAATGACATCCAAATCATAGTCAATATAAGTGAAAATATTGCCGCACCGATACGGAGGCGATGCTATATTACAATAATACCGAACACCGCATTCCTCGATAAGAGCAACAACGTTGAACCACTGCTTCGGGATGAAGAAGGTTACAGCAGGAATCTTGCTGACCCACTGCTTCCCATCCGACTCCCGAATCGGCGTCTGACTATTGATAAGGACGTACATGTCTTCCTTCACATGATCAGGATGCCGCATCGTGGAGGGCACAAGCCAGTTCTCGAGCCATACCCGATGCAGGTGACCATCGTGCTTGAAACTTTTCACAAGAGCTTCCTCATAACGATTCATGCTAATTCCTCGGCTTTGCGTTCAATTCGCTTTACTAATAGAAAAGCATATCTTTTCCCCGAATGCAACGGTTGAGAAGATATGCTTCCTTGTACAATGTTTGGCTATAGTAAATCGTGTATCGCCACTCTTACCGAGTGAGGCCGATTGCGACCTTGCAATACATCTGCAATACAGGATTGCGCGCCGTTACCCTGCAACGATGCGCAGCTGCGACAGGGAGCGCAGCATATCCTTCGCTCCGTACCCCAATGCCTCAAACCATGGCAATACGACTTCTGTATGCTCGTCCACAGCAATCATAATGTTTTTGACGCGGCGTTGTTGGAATTTCTGTTCCAATCCCGCTACCAGTGCTTTGCCTACTCCTTGATTGCGATAATCTGGGTGTACGGCAAGGCGGTAATAGTAGCCGTTGTTACGATCAACGGTTCCGATGACAAGTCCGACAATAGCCTGCTCCCCACTAGATGCCTCATGTTCTGCGATGAGCACCAGCTCTCCGTCCAACGATAACTGACGCGCGAATGCTTCCAGCGTCTTCTCACAACATTCATCTGACAGTGATTCCTTCAACAACTGGGTTGCCGGAAGATAATCCGACAAACGAAAGGAACGAACATTCATGACTTACTCTCCCTCATCCTGAGCTTGGTTTCGTGATCGGTTGTCTCTCTGTCTAACACCTTTCTACGCCTTTACATTAAATCTGTATCTTGTGGTTATCTACATAGATTGTGCAATACCTTTACAAATACGACAAAAATCGCGAAAATCCTTCTTTATCTTTCAACTTCCATAAAAAAGATCGGAAAATCTCTCGTTTTCTCTTGTAAACGCTTTATTTAAAGCGTTTACATTACCCAATACAAGAAAAGGTTATAGAAATTGTAAAGAATTCGTATTCATTGCTAGCCCTGATCCATCGTTCTCCAATGGAGCATTCGTTTGAAAAGAACCATTTTCGGGTAATATGATAGCGTTGAATGACAGGTTGTTATTCATCTATTTGTGAATAATTGCGAAGGCTTTATTTTCAATGCAGACTTTCGCAACATTTATGTTGATTTATTCGTTCGCTTCATGTTTAATTAGGTTAGAAGTATATAAGATGCTACATAATTATTAGGAGGTATGACACAATGGCACATCAATTACCAGCTCTTCCTTATGCCAACAACGCTTTGGAACCACATTTCGATGAAACAACAATGATGATTCACCACGATCGTCACCACAACACATACGTGACGAACTTGAATGCAGCTTTGGAATCTGCTCCAGAATTGCAAGATAAATCCCTGGATGAACTTATCGCTAACTTGGATGCTGTTCCTGAGAGCATCCGCACAGCTGTACGCAACAACGGCGGCGGCCATGCGAACCACTCCCTGTTCTGGGAAATCATCGGACCAAACGGCGGCGGACAGCCTTCCGGCAAATTGGCTGATGCAATCAACAATGAGCTTGGCGGCTTCGACAAGTTCAAAGAAGACTTCGCTAAAGCTGCAGCTACACGCTTCGGCAGCGGCTGGGCATGGCTTGCTGTAGATGCTAACGGCAAATTGTCCGTATACAGCCTGCCTAACCAAGACAGCCCGATTATGGAAGGCAAGACGCCTATCCTCGGCTTGGATGTATGGGAGCATGCATACTACTTGAAATATCAAAACAAACGCCCTGACTATGTTTCCGCGTTCTGGAACGTTGTGAACTGGTCAGCAGTTGAAAAACGCTACGAAGATGCATTGAACAAGTAATTCATGCATTGCAACAGCCGTCCCCTTGCAGGCTTTCTGCTCGGCGGACGGCTGTTTTTGTTAGCAGCGCTTATGAGTGTTATTATCGCCTTATTCATATGCAGAAAGCCCCGACCTGCTTTGCACAGGATCAGGGCTTCTTATTTGCAGAGATTCATGTGCTTCCCTGCAGCTGAATGCTTATTTCGTTGTATGTTGTTTTATGTTGTTTTCTTGTACCATGTTACGTTCATTCCTTGTTTCGCTGTATCTGTATGCAGTTACCTCGTCACACTGCTACTGACCATGACACGTATATAATAAGTATTCAGTCGCCTGCCGCTTAGCCTTCGAACAATGGCGTCGACAGATAACGTTCGCCTGTATCCGGCAGCAGCACTACAATCATCTTGCCTGCATTCGAAGGACGCTTCGCCAGCTGTGTCGCAGCTGCCAAGGCTGCGCCGGAGGAAATACCAACTAGGAAGCCCTCCTGCTTCGCAAGCTCGCGTGCTGCAGTGAATGCTTCTTCGTTCGTAACCCGGATGATCTCATCAACGATGCTGCGATCGAATGTGCTCGGCACGAAGCCAGCACCGATACCTTGAATCATATGCGGACCGCGATTGCCTCCTGACAGAACAGGAGAATCAGCAGGTTCAACTGCTGTAATTCGTACCGATGGCTTATTCTCCTTCAATACGCCGCCTACACCACTTATTGTCCCACCAGTGCCGACCCCTGCCACGAAGATATCCACTTCTCCGTCCGTATCGCGCCATATTTCCTGTGCTGTCGAATTCCGGTGCATTTCTGGGTTTGCCTTATTATGGAACTGCTGTGGGATGAACGAGTTCGGAATGCTCTCGGCAAGCTCCTCCGCCTTCCGAATTGCACCCTGCATCCCTTCTGATCCAGGCGTGAGCACGATTTCCGCACCAAGCGCCTTCATCATCTTAATGCGCTCCATACTATACGTATCTGGCAACGTAATAATAATACGATAACCAAGTGCTGCAGCAGCGCTCGCCAATGCAATCCCCGTATTGCCGCTTGTCGGTTCGATAATGACCGAGCTGCGGTCAATGACACCTTGCTCCTCGGCTGCCTTAAGCATTGCATATCCGATACGATCCTTGACGCTTCCGCCAGGATTGAATGCTTCCAGCTTCGCAACGAGCCTCGCTCCGAGGCCATGCTTGCGACTGTAGTTGTTCAGCTCCATTAGGGGTGTGTTGCCAATGAGCTGTGTAATGTTTGATGCAATGTTGGACATATTCAACTTTTCCTCCATAACGATATTATCGCGATTCCTTGTGTCGCTACGTGCGGCCACGCCTTGATTGGCATCGCTCCACGACTCGATGTATTCCATAAATGCCAGCCACGTACACGGCATATAGAAGCAAGACGACCGGAATCCTTGTCCAGTCTTGAAGCAACTGCTCGCCGACATAGGCGAACAGGAACATAACCGGCAGCTTCCCTAATACAGTTGCCACCATGAAGGTGCGTAGAGGGATAGACAGCATGGCCGCATATGCATTAATCGCTACAGCTGGGACAATGGGAATCATCCTTCCGATAAGCACAGCAGTGAATGCATTTCGTTCCATTAATTGATTAAAGCTTCGAAGTAAGCCGATACGATCGATATACGACCTGCCCTGCTTGGATATCCCGCTTCGAACAGCAAGGAACATCAAAGCAGCCCCTACCGTCGAAGCCGCCACGTTGATCCAGCCCCCAATCCAGAAGCCAAAAGTAACGCCTATAATCCCTGCCACTAGACCGAATGGAATGACAGGAAATAGGGATATAGCGACAGCAGCAAGAAACATAATGATGAGCGCACCTGCTCCAGGCTCCATATGACGCAGTACAGCAAGCAGCTTCTCATGGTACACCAAGATGAGTACAGCAGCGAGAACATACAGCCCGAGAGATATTCGCTTATCCAATGTACCTCCTCTGGCATCGGCTTCCGTTACTGGTTGCAAACGCTGCCTACTTCCTTACGTTAATAATTCCATATTAATATATAGAAGCCCTCCGCCACAAGCTCGCAGGCATTTTGCTTCCTTCCTCGACTGCCTTCGCAATAAGCAAATGAGAAATAGCCCCACACATGTTCCTATAATTTGCTTAATTTCTTCAATCATGCCACCTCTTCGTGTAAACGAATCGAGATGCATGCCAACATGATTCCAATATAGATAAAACTCCCTCTAAAATCCAATAAATCGCAATTCATCTTCTTCATATTACGGATCATTTACATCGATTAGTTAAAAGTTTATTCCAAAATGGAATTAAGTGCGTTATACTGAAGCTACCATACCACTGAACGGAAGGGATGATAATCACCATGAATCAAAATGCTCTCCGTCCCGCGCAGCGAATGAAGAAGCGCACCCTTCTCTTTCAATTGTTTCTGACCTTTAGCCAGATTGGACCGACCACCTTCGGCGGCGGTTATGCGATCTTGCCTGTCATCGAACGGGAAATCGCTGAAAAGCGCAAATGGCTGGAAACAGACGATATGGGGGAAATCACTGCACTAGCTGGTGCCGCTCCTGGCGGTATAGGTGTCAATGTCGCCGCACTCGTCGGCTATCGCATTGCCGGCCTATCCGGACTCGCCGCAGCAGTCATCGGCATCTCCTTGCCTACTATTGCCATTATGCTGTTATTATGCGCTGGGGCAGCCGGACTACGTGATCAACCGTATGTGCAGGCAGCACTGTTCGGTATTAAACCTGCTATCGTTGCACTTATTGTATATGCAGCCGTGCGTCTGGGCACGCGCACCTTAACCAATGTGTTCACATGGACCATCACCTTGACCACATTAGCACTACTGTTCTGGACTTCACTCCACCCCGTTATCATGTTAGCCATTGGAGCAGCCGCTGGTCTGGTACTGAATTGGATCACTCGCAGCAGCTTTATGGGCGACCATCCACACGACCGTTCCAAGCCACCGCGCATAAGCAATAGCGCTACCAGCTCCCGCCAAGCGAAGCAGCACAACAATAGAGCTGTCTAGGTTGATGGAATAGATCTCGTTAGCCTCCCATATTCGAACAAGAAGGATGGATGCACCATGTTATGGGAACTCTTTTGGACTTTTTTTAAACTAGGATTTGTCTCCTTCGGAGGCGGATATGCGATGCTTCCGGTTATTGAACACGAAGCATTGTCTCATCACTGGATGACTGCAGAGCAGTATACGGAAGCAATCACACTCGCTGGCATGGCTCCAGGCCCTATTGCAATGAACAGCGCCGTATATGTTGGGTATACTGCATCTGGCTTGATCGGCAGTATTGCTGCATCGCTTGGAGTTATCCTGCCATCTGCAATCATCATGCTGCTTATTGCCACTATTTTCTACCGCGTGTATGATAATCAGTGGGTGCAGTCTGCACTTGACGGCATGAAGCCAGCCGTAATCGCACTGATCGCCTATGCGGCGGTCAACATGGCGATGCATTCTGGGCTCACGGCGAAGTGGACATTATCATCATTCATTCCAGTCGCAATCTTCGCCTGTGCACTGCTTGCGCTGATGAAGCTGAAGCTCCATCCGATAGCCGTCATCCTATTGTCAGGAATTGCGGGGATTGTTATATATGGATAAATCATTGGATCAACACATTCCTTCCTCCAAAGCGAAGGAAATCTTTCAATTCATTCGACGCACCGATGAAATCTCGAAGCTGGACTTGCTCCAATACAGCGGGCTTACGGTCAGCACACTGACTCGTGTATTGGAGGAGCTAACTGCGCTTGGACTCATCGCTGAATGCGGGTTTGGCGCTTCGACTGGCGGACGCAGACCGATTCTATACCGAGTCGTTCCTGATTACGGCTATGCATTCGGCCTTGATATCTCCCGCACCTCTTCCCGCCTCGTCATGCTGGACATGGCCGGAAATAAGCTCGATACATGCGAATGGGAAATGACTGCACTCATGACACCGGAATACTTGTTGGCAGAAGTAACGAAGCAGATTAAGCACTGGACGGGCAAGCATAAGCTCAGGCCAGATAAGGTACTCGGTCTTGGAATCGGCGCCGTCGGTCCGCTGGATCGATTCGAAGGTGTCATCTTGCAGCCTAGCTTCTTCCCTTCTCCAGGCTGGGAGAATGTCTCGATCGTCAATGACTTGGAACGACAATTGAACATGCCTGTCATGCTCGATAATGGGGCGAACACCGCAATTCGGGCAGAAGCGTGGGCCAATCGAGCAAGAGATGTCCGGCATATGCTGTACGTACATGTCGGCATTGGGCTCCGTTCCGCGATGATGTCCGAAGGCAAGCTTATCTATGGGGCTGTCGACATGGAGGGCTCACTTGGGCAAATGATCATTCAGGCAGATGGCATTCCCCCACGTACAGGGAACGGCAACTACGGCTGCTTGGAGTCATATGCCACCGTATACGCCATAGAACGCGAAGCGAACGCACTCGTCCGAATGGGTCGCCGCAGTCTGCTTGAGCAGATCGCGGGGGCAAGCTCCGACATTTCATATGCGCATATTATGGAGGCGCTGCGGCGGCGTGATCCACTGGCGACCGAGATTGTAACGCAGGCTGCTACTTATTTCGGCATTGGGTTAGCCAACCTGCTCAACGTTCTCCATCCAGAGAAAGTGGTGCTTGGCGGACCGCTCATGAACGCGAATGATTTATTTTTCTATACCGCAACACAAACAGCTATTCGCAAAACCTATCATTATCCGCAATATCAGGTCATGTTCAGCAAGGGCAGCTACGGTGACGAGGCGCTTGCGATCGGCGCCGCCTTCATGATACTGGACAAGATCACTGCATAAGAATGCATAAGGCCAGACACTAGACACTAGGGCATATAATCAGAGTGCTGGTGGCGAACAAATAGAGGTTCTGCTCACTGCAGAACCTCACTCTTCATTCGATAATAATTGCTTGCAATTGCTCACTCCATGGACTCTCTTGCGCTTCTGTACATACATGCCGCTTGTGTAAGTGGAAGACCGCCTATACAAAAAAAGGGCAGTGCTGAGCACCGACCTCCCCTTTCGTCATCGCCTTATAAATGACCCTGCCGCTGTAGTAATTGAAGATAGTGCACATAATACTCGTTGTTCAGTGAACATTCTTCCCCTTGAGGAATCCCCTTCATAATCATAAGATCATCAACTAATGCATAACACAATCCCTGCACGGTAAATCCGAGCATATGCTCCCCATCTTCACTAGTGAGTACAACTCGAAGCAGCTCTCCATTTCGAATCCGAATCCATTCCTTCTCCGATGGTTCCGGAGGCCTATCTTCAGCTTCCCGCTCCTCATATCTGGCCTTATGCTCTTCTTGGATGCCCTTCTCCGTATCACTATATATCCGGTTCAGAACATCACGATCCTCAATCTTGAAGCACTTGAATACCTGTTCAAAATTCGCCAGTGGATCGCGCTGCAAATCAGCCAGCACCTCTGCTGGGATTTCAATCGCGCGGTACTTCTCCACAAGCATTTTCTCGGCAGCAAGATTCGTATACCTACGGGGAAGCTGCTGCTCCAGAAATCGTTGATGTAGCTCCTCCATCCCTCTGCACCTCCACTTATCGATTAAATGATTACTTCTATCATTCGACCCCAAGCGCCGGAACACTTTCCCAATTATTTCCTCAAAAAAAAGAAGATTCAGCCAACATCCAATACCTTTCGTGTATTCAAGTCTATGAGGCACAGTTACATACTGAGATAAATGGAGGAACTGCCTCTTCCACCCTTAGGTACGCTGTTCTGGGGATGTCAATCTAAGTGCATGAAACAGCGGCATATGCTGATGATTCGTTCCATGGACAAGATAATCATCCTCTACACGGTCAATGAACAGCACACCATCCAAATGATCCATCTCATGCTGGATGCAGCGGGCAAAGAAATCCTCGGCCTCCAATGTGACCGTCTCACCATCCCGGTTCATCGTTGTTATCTTAATATATTGATGCCGCTTCACTCTACCGTAGTACCCAGGATAAGACAAGCAAGCCTCCATCCCTTCCTGCTCGCCAGCCGTCTCGACAACCTCTGGGTTAATAAGTTCAATCAAGCCCTCTCCGACATCCATGACTACAACACGTCGCAAAATCCCAATTTGCGGTGCCGCAAGTCCTGCTCTTCCCTTCTCAGCATACAGGGTATCCTTCAAATCATTAAGCAGCGATATCGTACGCGCATTCAGCTCCGTAACTGGCTTGCAGCGCTTGCGCAATATCGGATCTCCAAAAGGTAAAATGATGCGTTCAGCCATCTCTCTCACTCCTTTCTCTTTAGTAATTGCTATCAACCATTTTACTGGCAGATGGTTTACACATTCATGAAATCTTAATCACGGTCTACTCGCTATTATTTCCTATGTTCTATGTCGGAAGCTGCTCGCTTCATTTTACGCTCCCTAAAGTACATGTCATCTTCATTGGAGTTTTCCCTATCCAAATATAACATAAATATAAAGTCATTATTTTTCCACCCTGTTGCATACCTGTTCCTTCACACTATGAACCGACAATTCTCCCTATTCTATCTTCCTCTAGCCTGACACCGGAAGCAATCGAAGTAGAGGTTGTCCACCCAACAAATCATTATAACCATAAAAAAGGGCCTCCCCTTCGCCGACCATCGTCGCCTAAGGGGAAGACCCTCTTATCCATCTTCGAATCTTCGATTATTCAGCAGCTACATTCTTAATGCCTTGCACCTCGAAGCCGTAGATACGAGCTGCTGTATCTCCGCCTTGGGTTGGTTTCTCAACGTTAAGGCGAACATAACGAGCCTTGGTCTTAGCAATCGCGTGCTTGGACGTGCCCTTCTCGTTGTCCGTCACCTTCACAGCATCCGTCCAATTCTCGCCGTCCATGCTGAGCTGAATCGTGAACTCCCGTGTATTGAAGGCAGCCGATTCACCGCCAGCCTCTGCATGGTGTACGATGAACTGCGTTACATCATACGCCTTGCCCAGATCCACCTTCAGCCAGTGCTTCTCATTGCCGACTGCACACCATTTCGTATGCATCTCGCCGTCAACGGCGAACTGTGGCGCTTCACTGTCATTGACGAAGCTGGACGCTTCTGTCTTCGCACCCTTAGCCAGATCCTCTGCCCGGAACGCTGCTTCCTTGGATACCGTAATGAGCTGCGACTTCGTCATTACATCTTCACCAACTGCATTTTTCGCAGTCAGCTTCACTTCATACGTGCCTTCCTTCGCGAAGCTTACCTTCGGATTGCGCTCCTTGCTTGTCTCAGGCGTTCCGCCTGGGAAGCTCCACTCCCATTCTGTTGTCACTTCCGAAGACTTATCTGTCAGCTGTACTTCCTCACCTGGCGCCACGAACGTCTTATCCGCCTCGAAGTCTGCCTTAGGGGACGGATATTCAGGCCAGTCAAACGAAGTCATTGCCGCGCGGCCTTCCTCATAGTGACGATTCACCGGAACGACTGCTAGTTGCGTCGTCTTCTCCATGTCGCCGCCGCGCTTCATTTCAGACACATAGTAATAGTTGTTGCCTGTTGCGCCCATGAATTCACGGGAACCGTCCGGCTTCACACGATAGACTTGGTAATACTGCACATCGTCGCCCAGCGCTGTCCACGTCAAGCGAGCGTCTGCATAAATGCCGTCACGAACATCGTTTTCAATTATACGTACATCCGATACTTGACCTACAGGAGCCGTCTTCTCATTCTTGTCGCGGATCGCAAACTCCCCTACGTGTGCCAAGTACAGATTATCATTGGCCTTGCCTTCCACTTGAACGGATACGCCAACAATTTTCTTGCCTGCATATAGGCTCAAGTCATAAGTTGCCTGTGTCCAGTCGCCCTTCGCGCCAGCTGCCTTCGTATCAGAAGGCTTCACAAACGTATATGTATCCGGTGCTCCTTCGAACGCAACACCGATGTTCAGATCAGCAGCTTCCGGTGCATTCGAATGGTACGTCAACGTCATTTGCATAGCAGCTGTCGCCTCTACATCAGTCTTGTACAGCTTCACATTTGAAGAAGCGCCTTCCGCAACCTCGCCCTGAAGCTTCAAGGAACTGCCGCCATAGAAGGAGTTCGAGAAGTCGAAACTTGGTGCAATCTTCTGTCCAGACTCGTCAACCATCCAGCGCCATGTCGGCAGAACGTCCTGCAGACTGCGGTTGAACCATTCACGATCACGGACCTTCTTGCCGAATACACTGAACTGCGTACCGTTACCTGTATTGAAATGGGTCACGAAGTCAGACTTCGTAATGACCGTCTTATCTACGATATCATGCGCAATGCCACGCCATGCCCAATCGTTCGCCTTCGTCTTGGATGGATCGAGGCTATCGCCTACCCACAGACGCTGCTCCTTCTTCATGAATTCGTCATTCGTCTTGGTTGTATTGAACGCCCAGTCTGGGCGATACAGGCCAAGCGATGTCACCGCGTCCTGACCTTCAGGGAACAATACCGGGAAGTTGTACTCCCCTTGATAACCGCCGCCGCCTTCCAAATCCATACCTGCGAACAGCTCATGGCGTTCCCGCTTCAATTGCTCAGCTGCCTTCGGTGAGTTCTGGAATGGCGTTATGTAGTCGTACTTGCCTTCCTTCTTGAACTGCCAGCGGAAGTCGATGAACATATTATCTGCTACTCGCTCTTCCCCATCTTGGAAGAACATCTTATTGTTGTCCGTCAGTCCACCCTGCCATTTCACAGGGCCATCCTTCACCATAGAGTCATACCAGATGATTTCCATATTGGAAGGCTTGATCTTCTGCAAATATTTCAAAAACTTCTGCATATTCTGCGCATCTTCCGGCGTGCCGCCCTGTGTCTCCTGGTTAATGAACCAGCCGTCGAAGCCATAGTATTTCGCGACTTCAATCAGTTTGTCTGCAACAGGGAACGTACCGTCCTCACGCTGCTGGATCAGATCACGCATCCATTCGATTTTACCGCCGTGCTCCTTTTGTGGAAGAAATACGGTGCCGTATACCGGTACGCCATTCTTGTGCGCTGCATCAATTACGTCCGCACTTGGAGGAACGATCAAGCCTTCCCCGGCAGATCCGCCCCACATAATCAGCTTGTCAACATACTGCCAGTAGCTGAACGCGTAGCCATGGAAGCTGTCATTGCCTTGCGATGGTGCATCGCTCGTACTTTTGTACATCGAAGCAAGCGCCATGACCTTGGCGTCTGACTTCGCATTAGGGTTCACCTTCGCTCCTTGTACACGAGAAGTATCCAGCTTCACGGAGCTGCGGTTGAATGCCGCATCCTTGTCTGTCTGTGCCGACCACGACAATAGCGTATCCGGGTACCAATACGAGGAATGCGGCTGCGCAGCCTCTGCCTGGCCAGCGAAGCCGGCAAGCGATCCAGCAATCATCGCTGTGCTGAGCATCAAGGCAAACTTGCGTTTTATCTGACCTCGGGAAAGTATAGTCGGTTTCAATCGTTTCATTAGAATCCCCTCCAAAGTGACGACTTTCTCTTGATGTTGTATAGACAAATCCAATGCCTCAACAAGCGTATCCGAAGTCTCTCCTAACTTTGGTAACGCTTCCACAATGTTGTCGTGACCATTGTAAACGTTTACGAAATAGAAAAAAAGGGAACTTCCGCCTAAACGGCAAGCACCCTTTAATTTGTCTAGTAAATCTTTAAAATCTACACCAGAATAAATGTCACGAAAGTAACTAAATGGATTACTGAAAGCGGATTTTTAACAATCGCACGAATACATTCGGGAAGGCAAGCTCCTCCATCTCTTCTGGACCTGCCCATTTGTATACGGTATTGTCCTTCGGCTGTAGATTGCGAAGATTACAGCGGTACACACGCATTTGCCAATGAATATGGCTGAACGTATGCTCTGCATCCATCCAGTGTTCAACGGGCGCAACATCTACCCCCTCCGCTTGCAAGGAATGATGCAGAATCGCATACGACTCAGCGTCGCTTATCCCGACGATGCCCACCTGCTTCGGTACGAGAATATGCGGCAGCTCCCACATCTTCGCCAGCAAGCCGGTATCCGGACGTTGACGGACAAGCACCTTGCCTTCATGTTCTCCAGTTCCCTCAATCAATGCCGCATACCGAAGCTCCGGTTTCGGCGGCTTTGCTTTTGTCTTGATCGGCAGGATAAGCTCTTCTCCTGCCATGCGTCCCTCACAATGCTCCATAACTGGGCAGAGCAGACATGACGGGGATTTTGGCGTGCACACGAGCGCGCCGAGCTCCATTAGTGCCTGATTGAAATCGGATGCGCAGCCCTCCGGAATAAGTTCCTGTGCCAAATGCTCCATATGAACACGCGTTGCTGGCTTCGCGATATCATCATGCAGGCGGAAATAACGCGACAGCACCCGCATTACGTTGCCATCCACTGCCGGCTCCGGCCGATTGAAGGCAATGCTCATGATCGCACCGGATGTATATGGCCCAATGCCTTTTAACGCGGACACCTTCGCCTTGTCATTAGGGACTTGTCCGCCGTATTGTTCCTTCACTTCTCGTGCTGCAGTCTGTAAATTACGCGCCCGGGAATAGTATCCGAGCCCTTCCCATGCCTTCAGCACTTCTTCCTCAGGTGCATCTGCCAGCGCCTCAACGGTAGGGAATTTCCCAATAAAGCGTTCGAAATACGGCTTTACCGTCTCCACACGCGTCTGCTGCAGCATAATTTCGGATACCCATGTGTAGTAGGGATTCGATTGACGCCGCCAAGGCAGATCCCTCTTATTCGCCCGATACCAGAGCAGAAGCTCGCGGCTGAAATATCTCTTTTGCTCGTCCATGACGGCCTCCTGTCTCTTGTCTATTGATTTGTCTCTAATAGTTAGTATTCATCCTATAAGCGCAGTCTCCTTGCCCATTATACATGAAGGGAACCAGTTGTGAACGTTCTGCCAACAATCCACACCAGCGCTTGCAAGAGAGGTGCTGGAATTTCTATACTATTCATATAGAAATGTCCCAATAGAATGGAGGGCATCATCAGTGCCACAACGTCGAATGTTCACACGCTTCATCCCAATTGTCGCCGGTATCGCCTTGCTAGGACTGCTTGCCGGATGCGGCGGAGGAGCAAATAGCAGCAATGAGAGCAGCTCAGGAAACGCCAAAAAATCAGCTGCACTAGAAGGCCCAGAAGAAGTTGTCACCCTGTATAAAAACAATTGCATGCAATGCCACGGCAATGAAATGCAAGGGATGATGGGGCCAGAGTCAAACCTGCAAAAGATCGGCAGCAAGCTGACGAAGGAAGAGATTGCGAATACGATTGAAAATGGCGGCAAACTCATGCCTGCCCAAGGCGGACGTCTGGAAAAAGAAGAAATCGACAAAATTGCTGACTGGCTCGCCAGCAAGAAATAGCCTCTTCCCCCTCGAGGCCGATAACCCTATAAGATAAGTGCTCGATGAATATATGCCAACATACGAACACCTCATAGTAAGCAAGGACGGCAATAAGCCGTTTTGCTTTGAGAGGCCTATCCTTTCAGCTATAATAGATAATAGATAATTGATATATAGGGATCGAAAGGGGATGTTCGAATGGAATACCTATCTATCACGATATCACTCATCACGTTATTCGTATGCTTATCTGTGTACAACAAGGTAAGTGCCATGGAGGCACGCATCAAGGCAATGCAGGTAAGTTATGACCACATCGCCCAAGAAGACGGCCTGTCTCGACATCCTGTTCAAGACGAGGTGCTTCAGCTTGTACGCGACGGCAAGAAAGTAGCCGCAGTCAAAAAGGCGAGAGAAGTGCTTGGCTTGTCACTCGTAGAAGCGAAGCAATATGTAGACGCTCTTGAGGCCTAATAAACGCTTCATGCTTATCATTATTTAGCAGACTCTTACATAAAAATGGGGTACCCTTGTCGGGAACCCCATCTTCTATTTACGCTGTTCATTATTATCCTGGTGAAAAGGTTCCGCTCCCGCTCACATGCTGCCTATCATACCAATGGTCGACAGCCGATTCCCCTACCTCGCTTAGTAATGGAACACGCGACTCCCTACGCTCGCCAAGAGTGAACAAACCGCTTCGAAACCCTTCATTCACCACATCCTCTGTATAGCCACTAAAGCTTAGCTGAAGGTTGCCCGACGCCTGAACTTCCTCAACGTTCGAACTGGCAAATAAGGGCGGACGTACAACCAGGGTCTGTACGTGGACATGGCGAATCAAGCATACACACTCCGAACTCTCCGCTTACCTGCTACGCAAGTGCAAATCCTAAAAAATGATCCTGCTGGACGATGGACTGTTTCATATTTTGCATAAAGATAACCTGCTGATCCGTCAACTTGCTAAAGTCTGCATAAGTATGATGATACACATAGGAAAATACATGTCGATAATCGATGAAGTCATTCAATCGTGGTGTAATAAGCCTCGTGGAGCGATGGCTTGTGTAACCTTCCATCATTGCATCATGGAAGCGCTCGGCGAAGTTTCGCCGTTCTTCTGGAGCTTGCACAGTGGAGACAGCATGATAGATGGCGATCGCCACATCATATGCGTACCAATGGTATTCGCTGTCTCCGAAGTCAATGATAACTGGGGTATTCTGTTTAATCAGGAGATTGCCCTGATGAAGATCGCCGTGAACAATTCCATACTCTGCGGGAGTAACCGTCTGTTCAGACAACCATTTGCAGTACTGCTCCCATTTGCTCCGCACAGTCGGATCAAGCTGATGATGCTCTTGCTGGTACAGTGCATGCTCCTTCCAATGCGGACGGACAAGAGGAGATCCATCGTAAGCTTCTGAAGCTGCATGCATCTGTGCAAGGGCTGCCCCCCAATCCTTGAATAAGCGTTCATTCCACACTTGCTCATCATGGATCTGGATTTGTTGGCCTACTATCTTCTCATATATCGTAAAAAAGTGAGTTGGCAGGGAATGAACAAGTTGACCTCTTAAAGAAAGCGGTGCTGCAACCGGAATACCGTATTCATGAAGATATTGCACCCATTCCACTTCAGACTGAATATGTGCCGTATTATGAATTCCATGCTCATATAACTTTATAATGACAGGACTTCTCCCTACAATAGCTGCCTCGTATACATTAAGATCGTAACCACCAATTATATGCAATTCCGACCTGTCGCACCCGATGTAGTCACATACCTCCAGAAGCACTTCTTCCGGCGCCATAATCTTACTCCCCCATTCCACTATGTATCTGACGTACGCCATTCTACAATAGCCTGTGCCGACGCAATGCTCGGCTGGTGCGAGATGCTAAGATGAATGCGATATTCGCTGCTGGACAAGCCGAGCCGCTGCCAAGCAGCTTTGCTCAATCGGGCAATCGGCTTGCCAAGCTGATCCGGCAATATCTCGATGTCTTGGAAGGAGATCACTTCTCCGATTCCCGTTCCAAACGCCTTCACGATTGCTTCCTTGGCAGCGAATCGGCCAGCGGCGAATTCGACCTGCCTTCCTCCCTTGGTCGCATATACGGCCTGTTCGCGTTCTGTTAGTATACGAGCGATAAATCGTACACCGATGTGATCATGCAGCAGCTTGTTGACACGCTCAATTTCGATGATGTCATGCCCTAATCCATGTATCATCCTGATCCTCTCCTTCCATGCGGCTTCGCCGATCAATCGCAAATCAACGCTTCCAGATATATACATGAAATTAATCTTGCGGTAATTGTATCACATGCAAGAGGCACTGCCCAACCTATAACGGCTGACAGCGCCCACATACGCTCCAGAATCAATTATTCGCCTACACGCCATTTCACCAAGAAATGAATCACAAGAATCGATACTATGCTGTACCCCAGCAGTACGATGCTGTTCAGCATGACATCTGTTGTCCATCCTGTCAAAAGTACTCCCCGCATCGCCTCTGCCGCATATGTGGTCGGAAAAATATTGGCCACCCACTGCAATAATGATGGCAGCTGATGCATATCAACCATGACGGGCGACAGAAATGTAACGAACATCATCAGCGCCTGCACAAGCATATTTGTCAGCTGATGATTCGGCGACCAGAACCCGATGCCTACACCGACGCCAACAACACTGGTCAAGGACAATAGCACAACAATCGGCAGCGCCCATGTAATATGAAAATCAATGCCGTATCCCCATTTCCCAAATGATGCAAGCAATACAAAGGACGGAAGGGCACTCATTAAGCCTTTCAGCATATTGGCAATTACGAAGTTCAGCTTGGATATCGGCAATGACAAGTAGTACGTAAAATGACCTTGATGCTTCTGCCACGATATCTCCTGCCCCATCGAGTTCATCCCCGTTACGATAATACCGAATATGAGGTTGCCGGCAATGACCCGGATCAATGCTTCATGACTCGGATTGTCAGTAAAAGAAATCATGAAGAGCATGGTTGTAAATGGAAACATTGTTGACATCAACAGAACCCACACCCATGTGTCTCGAATGTTGGCGTATTGAATTCGGATTAGGATTATAAACTCTGTCAACTTCCGCCCAATTCCTCTTGTACCTGCGAATGGGACTGCTGATTTGACTGCAGACTGGCTAACGATATCAGATCTGCTTGCTGCTTCTGATTTCATACATCCTGCACCTCCTGCTCTGCTTGACGATCAATATGGAAATACACATCCTCTAAACTTGGCGGCTTTACCGCGTATTCCTCGATCGGCAAGTGAGGAGAACGAACAATATAGTCGAGCACAAGGCTCGCTTCTGATTTGTCTACGAGCAAACGAAGCCGGTTCTCGCCATCAATATGAAGCTGTCCCCACTGTCTCAAAGCCTGCTCGGCAGCCTCACGGCGGCCAAACTCCGTGGTCAGCTCAAATTTGAGCCGCTGATCGACCTTCTGCTTCAGCTTGGCGACCGCATCAATTACTAGCAAGCGTCCATGATTGACCACTGCAACCCGATCCACTACCTGCTCTGCCTCAAGCACGTTGTGCGTAACTAGGATAATGGTCGCCCCTTCACGATTGCGTTCCTTAATTAAATTCCATACGAGGCGGCGGTTCGTGGGATCCAGTTCATTCGTCGGCTCGTCGAAAATAAGGACTGGAAGACGGCCGATCAATGCAGTCCCGATGCCAATCATCCGCCGTTGCCCTCCAGACAAATGCTTTATCTGCTTATCGCGAAAGTCAGACAATCCCACCATCTCCAGCAACTCCGCTGACTGTCTTATGGCGTCTGATTTTGTCATCCCTCGCAGGCGCCCGGTAAACTCCAGCGCTTCTTGTGCTTTCAACACAGACAAAACATGCGGATCCTGCGAGAAATAGGCAACCTGCTGTGCCACATATTTCGTATGGCGCGATACATCCATACCCTTGAATAGCACCTTTCCTTCTGTAGGTTTCAGGTGTCCGATCATCTGCTTGATTAGGGTTGATTTGCCCGCTCCATTGGGGCCAAGCACCCCCAATATTTCACCTTCTTGCACTTGCAGCGAAATATCTACATTCGCCTTCACCTTGCCGCGTTTATACATTTGACTCACATGGTCGAGTTCATAAATAACAGGATTCACGTTCCACCCCTCCCTATATGGTAAACAATACCTAACAGGTTTAGTATCAACAACCGACCATCGATGGATCTTATATTCGTTCTCCAGGTGAATAAGCTGCTCCGTCCGTAGACGGAGTACTTATAGACGGCGTTCTCCCTGCTGACGATGTCCTCCATAAGCGGAGTTTCACTGTAGACAGTGTCTCTCTTTAGGCAACGCTCTCCTGTAGGCGAAGTCTCCCTGTAGTTAGTGTCCCTCTATAAGCAATAACCTCCTGTTGATGAAGTTTCCCTGCGGATGGTATCTCACTTCAGAAAATGCTCTCCTGTTGATGAAGTTTCCTTGCAGGTAGTGTCTCTCTTCAGACAATGCCCTCCTGTTGATGAAGTTTCCCTGCAGATAGTATCTCTCTTCAGATAATGCTCTCCTATTGATGAAAATTGCTGCACTCCCCCTCGTGTAAAGTTCTTGCCCTGCCGAATCTTTAATGTTAACCTTTGTTTAATATTATTGGTTAACATTAAAGATTCAGAGCGTTCGTTATTTACAAAGGAGCTGGAAATGAGATGGAAACAGAAAGACGGGAATCTCTTCTACATAAGGATCGTTCGTATGTCTGGCATCCCTTTACACAAATGAAGGAGTATGCCGATCGTGATCATGTGTTAATTGAACGTGCGGAGGGCATGTATGTATACGATGCAGAAGGGCGTCGCTATTACGACACCGTGTCTTCTTGGTGGTGCAACCTTCACGGACATGGGCATCCACGCATTAAGGCCGCGATTGCCGAGCAGTTGGATCAGTTCGATCACATTATGTTCAGCGGCTTAACTCATTCCCCAGGGATAGAACTGGCGGAGAAGCTTGTCCAGCTTAGCCCCGAGGGGCTAAATAAGGTATTCTATTCGGACAATGGATCGACTGCTGTGGAAGTGGCTATTAAGATGTCCTTCCAATACTGGCAGCAGATCGGCCGCCCTTTGAAGACAAAGTTCGTTTATTTGGAAGGCAGCTATCATGGTGATACATTGGGCGCGGTAAGTGTGGGCGGAGTTCCGCTCTACCATTCACTTTTCAAGCCGCTTCTGTTCCATGCCCACCGCGTGCCTGCGCCGGATATGCGCACTGCTCGCATATCCGGCCCTATTGGCGAGCGGGAGGTCGCGGAGGCGGCACTAGCGCCGGTGCGCGAGCTGTTCGAACGCGAGGGTGATACACTCGCGGGCATCCTCGTCGAGCCGATGCTGATGGGCGCTGGCGGCATGATCATGACGCCTGCCGCTTATACGCAAGGCTTGCGCGAGCTGTGCTCTGCGTACGATGTCCACCTTATTGCGGACGAGGTCGCAACGGGGTTCGGGCGAACGGGCAAGATGTTCGCCTGTGAGCACGCCGGGGTCAGCCCCGACATCATGTGTCTCAGCAAGGGGCTGACCGCAGGCATAATGCCGCTCGCGGCTACACTGTGCCGCGACAGCATCTACGCCGCGTTCTACGATGATTACGCGGCGCAGAAGACATTCTTCCACGGCCACAGCTTCACCGGCAATCCGGTGGCGTGCGCCGTGGCCCTCGCTTCCCTGCGCCTGTTCGAGGAGGAGCATACACTCGAACGAGCGCAGGACACCATTGCCGCGCTCAGTTTGGCGATGCGCGGCATTGCCGAGCTGCCACACGTTGCAAATGTGCGGCAGCTCGGGTTCGTTGCGGCGTTCGACCTATATGAGGATGTCGAACACCGCAAACCATTTGCTCCCGAGCAGCGCATCGGGGCGCAAATGTACGAGGCGGGCTTCGAGGATGGACTCATCCTCCGCCCGCTCGGGGACACCCTCTACTTCTGGCTGCCGCTATGCGCCACGCCAGACGATGTCCATGACATCGCCGCTCGCACCATCCGGGTGCTCCGCCGCGTTCTGCAGCTGCAAGCGCCAGCGTGCTCAGAGTAAACAGGGAACAAGCGGAGAAATTAAGCCCAGTTAAACATAAAGAAACAAATCATAGAAAGATGACTGTGGCTTAGGCTGGGGATTCGGATTCGGATTCAGATTCGGTCTTGGGCTTAATCTTAGTCTTAGTCTTAGTCTCGGTCTCGGTCTCGATCGTGATCTTGGTCTTAGTCTCGATCTTGGTCTCGATCTTGGTCTTGGTCTTGGTTTTGGTCTTGGTCTTGGTCTTGGTCTTGGTCTTGGTCTCGGTCTCGATCTTGATCTTAGTCTTAGTCTCGATCTTGGTCTTGGTCTCGGTCTTGGTCTTGGTCTTGGTCTTAGTCTCGGTCTCGATCTTGGTCTCGGTCTTAGTCTTAGTCTTGGTCTTGGTCTCGGTCTTGGTCTCGATCGTGATCTTAGTCTTAGTCTCGATCTTGGTCTCGATCTCGGTCTTGGCCTTGGTCTTGGCCTCGATCTTGGTCTTAGTCTCGGTCTCGCGGTTCCGGTCTCGGGTCTAGGTTTTTGCTTCGGCATTTGGCATTCGGCATTTGGCATTTGGCTTCGACCGACAGCATTTTACGGCGTTGGTGAGATCAATGCAACTAATTGAACACACTTATCTGCGCGTACTACTATTTTGTACAATGTGAATGGACAAACAAGAGAAATGTCTATACAAAGGTGGACAAAGACAATAGTATGTCCTCCACACCTGAATTTCTATATATAGAAACAAATCCGAACATATATCACCATATATAGATGAAAAGGGCTTCGAGGAAGATACCTCTCCTCCGAAAATGTGTCCACTATTTGAAAGACATTTCAGTTTCTTTTCCTCCACAAGAGGACAAATTACACACCCAAATGCTATCACTAGACAAACAACACAAACAACAAGAGCCCTGTGGATACACCAGAGGAATTCCTTCAATGTTGGAATTAGGTTCTGGCCTCCATAGGGCTCTATAACTTTTGCAACTAATCTGAATTGTATGCTGCTCCGTTTATCTCAAACCATTTACAAGATCAGAGGATGTGATTATTCGTCTTCGCCAATGATGCGAACTTCAGTTTCGAGCTCGACGCCGAATCGTTCGTTAACTGTCTTTTGTACGTGGCGAATAAGAGAGATATATTCGCCCGCAGTCGCATTGTCCACGTTAACGATGAATCCTGCATGCTTCGTGGATACTTCAGCACCACCCAAACGCGTTCCCTGCAGGCCGGATTCTTGAATGAGCTGTCCTGCATAATGCCCCGGAGGACGTTTAAAGACACTGCCGCAAGATGGATATTCAAGCGGCTGCTTCGATTCACGCAAAAATGTGAGTTCATCCATCTTCGCCTTAATTGCATCATATTCTCCTGGCACAAGTGAGAACGTTGCTTCCAGCACCATATATCCTTTCGGACCGATGTTGCTGCGGCGATATCCTAATTCAAGCTGCTCCTTGGTAAGCCGAACTAGCTCCCCTTCCGGCGTAAGCACCAGCGTACTCTCTAATACATCCGCAATCTCTCCGCCGTATGCACCAGCATTCATGTACAATGCTCCACCTACAGAACCCGGTATGCCGCAAGCGAATTCAAGTCCCGACAGATGATGCTCCCGCGCGGCACGCGATACGTCGATAATTGCCGCACCGCTCTGCGCGATGATCTGATCTCCGTGGCGTTCGATTTTGTTCAACTTGTTCAAATTGACAACAATTCCTCGAATTCCGCCATCCTTCACGATTAGATTGGAGCCGAATCCAAGGATCGTTAGCGGCAGTTCATGCTGACGTGCGAAATCAATGACAACTTGCAGCCCTTCGTAATTATCGGGCGTTACATACAAATCGGCCTTGCCACCCATTCGGGTATAAGTATGTTCTTTGAGCCATTCACCTTGTTTTATCGAATCTTCCGCAATCCGTTTACATAATTCATGATACCGTTCTGAGAGGTTATGCATGCTATTCCATCCTTACTTATCTTATTCATTCAACCTTACCATTACATTCATTTCACATTAACATCCATTATAGCCATACCAATACGAGAGTGTTCGCCTATGTGAAGCTCTCTATCGTTGTATGGACGTTCCCTTACATACATTCCAGTATATCAAATTTTCTCAGACAATTAAGATGGCAAAAGTCACCCCTTGTCCAAGCCCGCATTTATGCCCCTAGTCTCATGAAAGATAATCAGTACGTGGGGCCACTACTCCAACATATGCACGAACATGGGCGAATGGCAACAATAGTGAGGGCGGCGCATTGATAGTGAAGCTGCAAATGATGCAAAAGCCTGTTACATGCAAATAAGAACAAGTTCTGATGACACTCTATCAAGATGCAACTAATTCGAAACTGCGTTAATGCTCTGCTGATGCCGCTCAATCAAAGATAGAGATGATTCGCAAATGCGTTACACGCAAACATAAATAGAGACACAGAACCAAAAGGGTAGATGATTCTTCGCTGTGTTACATGTAAACATAAATTGAATCAAAGGGGTAGATGATTCATACGTAACATGCAAGCATAAATAAGATTTGAGACCTTATCATCGAAGTTGTCTTGATGATTGAAATACGCTCGTTCCATACAGTGGCATAGTACGGTTACAAGTATGCTTTCAACGAATGTCCATTTCTTCGTTCATGATCCAAGGTCATTACTGGGAAATAGGAAGTCGGAAGGTGCAGGAGGTGTGAATGTACTCAGAAGCAACAAAAGCCGCCTATCCAAGTAGGCGGCCCAGCTCTATTATCCTGCTACATCTCTCTTTGTAAAGGTAAGCCAAGAAACAACGTGAAATGCAAGGAAGTAAACAATCAGCACGGCAATCGAGAAGCCGAGCGTCATATCCGGGCGGAGTGGTGTTCCCTCGAAATACGGACGGAGGTCGATATTGGCGAACAGTATATACTTCCCCCAGCTATAATGCGCGAAGAGCGCTGCCATATTTCCGCCAATGAGCAAAAAGCACAGGGAAAATGCGATAGCCATAGACGAGCTGCGGAATGCCGCCGATATCATAAAGGCCAATGTCACAAACATAACTAGCTCAATGATACTGAACCCATAATCCTTCAGCAGCGCAAGCAGCCTTGAACTTTCTACAATTGCACCGTCTTCTCCGATACCTATGAGTGACTGTGAGAAACCTCCAAAACCTTCAACAACCCCTCCTACCAAAAAGGAGAATAGAATATTGATTGCAGTAAGAACAAATGCAAATTGGAGGGTAGCCGCATACTTGCTCAGTAATATGCGGGTACGTGAGGCTGGCCCAACGAGCAATAACTTGATCGTCCCCCACGAATGTTCGGCAGCGAACATATCCGCTGCAATAACAACAGTAAATAGAATAACAACCAGCATCAGCTTCGAAGAAAGATTCACGATGCTCCATATGTTCAAGGCATGCGGATTACGATTATGCTCCATGTAGTATTCATTGAGCTGGATCCGGTTCGTTAACTCCTGCTTCGCGTCCGGCCCAATATTTCCACTGGTGTCTGTAAGTTGCTGCTTCAAATGTTCATTGGATTGGACAAGATATTGCTGCCATCCCTCACCCTTGCGAGGATCTTTGTCAATTTCCATAATACTGGTTAGCAGCACAATAACAGCCATAAGTATTCCGATCATAATCCATGTACGAGGGCGTCGATATATCTTCATATTCTCGTTCTGAATGAGATTGTAGTAGCTAGACAATACGCTCCCCTCCTGTCAGCTCCAAAAATTGATCTTCCAATGACAGATTCGCCGCTTGAATGCCGTACACATCAATGTCTGCATGCACGAGCGCCCTTGTCAGGTCAGGCACCCGCTTGCGCCCTGCCGAAATATGAAGCTGGCCTTCATCAACATGCATATCAAGATCGGGCATCATTGCAGATAGCATCTCCCAAGCTGCCCTCGGGTTGTCGACATCAATCACGATATGCTGCGTATCCGCTTTCTCCTTCAATTGCCTCATCGAGCGAACATCGATCAGCTTGCCAGTCTGGATGATCGCAACTCGATCACACATCAGCTCCATCTCGGACAATAAATGAGAGGATACGACGACACTGATGCCTTCTTGATGCGCCAAGTTGCGCAAATAATCTCGCAGCTCACGGATCCCCGCTGGATCCAGCCCATTCGTTGGCTCATCGAGAATTAATACGGAAGGCTTGTGCAACAGCGCTTGAGCGACACCAAGCCGCTGCCGCATACCCAGTGAATAGCGCTTTACTTTCTCATGAATGCGATTTTCCAACCCAACGAGCTTCACGACCTCGTCAATCCGCTCTTTCGTTATGCCCGAATGTCTTCGTCCGTAATATACGAGATTTTGATACCCTGTCAAAAACTTATACATCTCTGGATTTTCAACTATCGCTCCAATATGGGTCATTGCCTGCTCGAACTCCTTGTGCACAGGAATTCCTTTCACGTAGATTTCACCAGATGTCATCGAAATTAAACCCACAATCATCCGAATCGTTGTCGTCTTGCCCGCCCCATTGGGACCCAGAAATCCAAATACTTCTCCCGCCGGAACATCAAATGACATCTGATCCACAATCGTGCGCTTGCCAATTTGTTTGGTTACATTGCGGAGCTGAAGGACTGCTTCTGAGCTCATAAGATCCGAACCTCCCACCAGAATTCTAACCCTCTGAACCTATATCTTCCGAATAATATTAAATAGCATTAACTAAGGACGACTCTCTCAACCAGCAGCAAAATCTATATTTTTTATCGGCGTGTGTGTATATGTGTAAATGTTCGAATAATTAGATAGCAAAGTACAGCGCCAACCCCGGCTCCGCACACATATCCAATCCTTCCCGGATAAAAAAACTCATAACCCAAATATCCCCCGTATAGCGCCGCACATATGACACCTAACACAGTATAAGCCTTTTCTATAACAGGGAATACAAACTGCTTGCCGTTATTCTCCGTACGATTGCGGGAGTACAGCCACATGCCAGCGAGTAATAACAATATCGAAACGATACTTATAAACCCATACGAATATCCAGGCCCTTCATGAATGATCCATCCCCCTACATTAAAGAAACTGTCCCATCCTCCACCGTCCAGCACAGATTGAGCGGATTCCGACACAGGAATCATGAATATATGAATGAATTTCCCTATGACAAACCGCAAAAAATCAAATAGAGTCATGCACAACAGAAACATCAACGCCTGCATCGACCATGTACCTGTAAAGGATCCTAGGAACAAGGTAAGCGTGTATATGGATACTGCTACAAAAATCATATGGAGTCCTCGTACAACTATCTCCCCTATAGAGACATATTCACTTACATGCGAGGATGCGAGCACCACGAAATCTAATCCCAGTGTAATAACAATTGTGCTCACAATGTACACAATACCAATCATCCATTTGGTCAAATACAATATCCATCTTGGATAAGGCAGGACAAACATATGCTCATTCACCTGATTTCGCCGTTCCTGACCTAATAGCCAAATAGACAATACAAAGCTACCAAGGATGATAAAAATCAAACCACCGCCATAATCGTTATACAGATTATCGCCTGCACGGCCATCTTGAAATACATAGGTAACATTCTTAACAAATGTATCCCTCATCGACTTAGAAGCCCACCACAACTTCCACATATGCGTATAAACGATAGGAAAAAAACTCGCCAGCAGCATGAGCCACAGCAGTACGCGTGTCTGACGATATTCCTTCCACCAGAGCGCCTTTACGAACAGCTTATGCTTCATCATCGTTACCTCCCGCCTTCCCGATAAACCAATCCTCTAGCGTCAATGGGAGCTCATCGACGAGCAGCGGCTTCATCTCTTGCAATTCTGTCATTGCTTCATTCGACTCTAGGATAACCGTATATACACGGCCGACCTGTTGTAGAACGAACACATCTTCCCGATGCAGCCACATCGGAGATTTATCCCCGTTAAATACAACCTGCAGCTTCTTCATCTGCTCGCGCAAAAGCTCCAGTTCCCATATATCATCCGTTCTCCCATCTCGCAGCAGAACCACAGAATCGGCAATCCGATCAAGCTCACTGAGCATATGTGACGAGATGACAATGGAATTGTTCTCATGGAGCGAGTCGACAATTAAGCTGAGGAGCTGTTTCTTAGCAACGGCATCGACGCCATTCGTCGGTTCGTCGAATAGGATCAACCCCGCCTTCGTTGCAAGACCAAGCGCTGTACTGAACAGCATCTTCATCCCTTTGGACAAGGTACGAACTCGCTTGTGCATCGGCAGCTTGAACCGCTCCATCGCCGACGTAAAGAAGAACAAATCGAATTTGGGATAGATCATTCCGTACCACGCAGCACATTCCCGAATCGTGTACATTTCTAGTGCAGTTGGAGCATCGGGTACGAATACAACATCCTGCTTGCATGCCGCATGTGCGTGCGTGTGAATTTCCTTGCCGTCATACGATACACTGCCCTGATCTGGGTCGTATACCCCAACCAACGTCCGCAGTAAGGTGGTCTTACCCGCCCCATTCCGTCCTACGAGTCCAATGATTTTCCCTGGTTCAATTGTAAAGCTTACTCCGCGAAGTATCGGTTTCCCGTCTATTGCTTTATGGACATCCGTCACTCGCATCATGATTCATCCCTCCACCATTCCACTGAAGCTTGCTCCACCATCTCTATAAATTCCTTCCGTTCCAGTCCCAAATGTTTCGCTTCAACGGCGATGCGGTTCAATTCATCCTTCAGCTTCGTCATTCGTTCATGCGCCATGCGAGGGACAGGCGTATCTGCAATGAATGTTCCTTTGCCTCGAACCGTCACAATAACTCCTTGGCGTTCTAATTCCTGATAAGACTTGCTCACTGTATTTGGATTTACTAACAGCATTGTCGACAACTCCCTCACGGACGGCACCTTGTCTCCGCTTTGCAGCGCTCCCTGCGCAACTAGAGCCTTCATCTGTTCGACGATTTGCTCATAAATCGGTGTAGCGCTCTGTTCATGTAATCGAAACATGGCAGCCTCCTTTCACATTTGCAATCACGTCGCAGCTTCGATAGATGAGCGTACATAAGTGTACTACTTCAACTAGTACACACAGTACACCCATCACCCTAAATATGTCAAGACATTTACTGGAATACCATGCACCATTTTTCTAATTCTGTGTTACAATATGGCTGGATATTATCAGACCAAGGGGGTCGGATTAATGAGACATTCATTTTCACTCACATGGGAGGGGCAAGATCGCATATTACGAGGCGATGCCTTCACTCCCGGCAGCACCTTCAATTCGAAGGAGAAGTCAAAGACAGGCGTGCTTCTTGTAGCCCACGGCTACAAGGGATTCAAGGATTGGGGCATGTTCCCTTATGTTGGTGAACAGCTAGCTGAACGCAGCGGACTCTTGACCCTAACCTTCAACTTTACATATAACGGTGTCGGCCCTTCGCTCGATCGCTTCGATGAACCTGAGCGATTTGCCGTTAACACCTATCAGCGAGAGCAGGAAGATATAGATCGTCTCTTCGACTGGATACGTTCAGATAAATTTGGCCAGTGGATAATTTCTGAAAGAATCGAATATGATGTATTGCCGGAGACACCCATTTACTTGCTCGGACATAGCCGTGGAGGCGCAAGCAGTCTGCTCTATGCACTCGACCACCCGGATGCGGTAAGCGGCGTAATTTCGTGGAATGGTGTTACGAATATGGATTTGTTCACGGAACAACAGAAGGAGGAGATGAGGCAATCCGGGCGTTCTGCCGTTATTAATGCCCGCACCAAAGAGGCATTGCCATTAGATCGAGTTATGCTGGAGGATTTGGAGGCTAATGTGGAGAGATATGCATTGATTGAACGTATGAAGAAGGCTCATTTCCCCCTGCTTCTCGTTCAAGGCTCCGATGATTTGCCTGGATTCCGCGAGGGATCGGCACAGCTAATTGATAACTATCCTGCAGCGAAATGGATAACCATTGATAATGCCGGACACACATTTAATACGATTCATCCCTTCCAAGGCACGACCCCAGCACTTGAAGCTGCAATCGAGGCTACCTCGGACTGGCTTCATCACCACCCACATTGACTGCCAGCGAAGAACGACAGTACAACCTGAACGTAATCTGCTTGAACCATCGTGATGTTTATTGCTTGCATGATAGATGCAGCATTAGAGTATAAGACAGGAGTTGCCTAATTGCCATGTTATCGAAACAACAGCTGATTACGGTCATTATGACTACCATTGCAGGACTAACTGCAGCTTACTTGCTTCATGTTCCACTCCTTATTGGGTTTGCACTCGGCTTCATCGTTCTCACCATCTTATCTCGTCGCCAAGGCAATACATGGACTTCTCTGCTTCGTTATATGAGGGATGGAGCCAAGCATACACTTGGGGTAGCTTGGATACTTATTATGGTCGGACTTATGATTCCCGCATGGACCATAAGCGGAACGATCCCTTATCTTATCGAACAGGGGTTGTCTTGGATCGATCCTGCTTATATGACAACACTCACGTTCTGGTTCTCCACGATCTTCTCCATGCTGCTCGGGACTTCAACTGGGACACTTAGTGCTGTAGGCATCCCTATGATGGGGGTAGCTGCGATTGCGGGCGTTCCATTGCCGCTTATGGCAGGGGCACTCGTCTCCGGCGCATTTGTCGGAGACCGGACATCGCCATTCTCCAGCACGCATCGTCTTGTCGCGGACTCTACAGGGACGAGTGTCGGTCGCCAATACCCAGCTCTCGTGCCTACCACGCTGCTGGCACTGGCTTCAGCGACTGCATTCTTCATGTGGTTCGATACACAGGGGAAGTGGACTGTACCAGAACAAGCACTGCGCATGGAATCATTCCATAGCCACTTCACCTTTAGTCCTTGGCTGTTCGCTCCAGCTGCTGTCTTGATTATCGCGATTGTATTCCGACAGCAGGCTCGTATTGCTTTTACCTTGTCCATTATTGTTGCTCTGGTGATCGGTATATGGCTGCAAGGCGCGACGCCAGCCGAATGGATGAATGGATTCTTGTTCGGATATGAAAATACCGAGCTCCCTTCCCTTCATACGAAGGGAGTGCTGCAGATGATTGAGCTTGTCCTATTTATTATGATCGCGGGCGCATTTAACGGCATTTTGGAGGCTACTCGTTCGCTGGAGCCGTATATCGCTGCCTTTATTGGGCGCAACAGCGCTCTGCCAGGAGCAACCATCCGTGTCGGTTTATTCGGATTATCCTTAAGCCTTGTATCCTGTACGCAGACATTGCCGATTATGATGGCTGGCCGGAGCGTGATGCCGCTGTGGTCGGAACGTTTCCCGAAGGAACAACTCGCAAGGGTGATCGCGGACAGCGCGCTCGTCTTTGCCGCTATTATCCCTTGGAACCTGCTTGCGGTACTATGCGGCACGATATTGGGCATTCCCGTTCATCAATATGCACCGTTCGCAGTCTTCCTCTGGGTTATTCCAATCTGGACACTGCTCGTATCATGGGTAATTGGGCACAGACGCCCACGCAAGCTGAAACCGGCACCTGCTCCAACGGTGCAAGGATTATAACCGTGACTCCAATATAAGATCATGGCGAAGAGAATCATCTAAAAAGCGATAACAATATAAATAAACCGGTTCTACTATGCAGTAGGAACCGGTTTATTTATTTCTGTTTTATTGTTTCTATACAGTGTTATATTGAATATGTGACGCAGCTGACTGCTGCTGATGCGCACTCTTCTTGTTTTTCAAACTGTAATTCCGAAGCTTCCCGATGTCGGCAATTCACCAAGCTTAATGCTTGCCATGAGCAACCTGAACGGGATCCGAATTATTCCTTGCTCCTACTGCCTTAATTACGAAGCGATAGCTCTGCTTAGAATCTATGTTCTTAAGCACATAACTATATTCGGATTGACTTGGAAGGGCTGGGACATACAGACTCCAATTTTTCCCGACCTTATCATCCTGCTCATATATTCGGAAACCTCTAACAGGCTCTGATGCAACAGCAGGACGACTCCACGACAGAACCGCATCTCTGCTCTCGAACTTCAGGTGGGCTTGCTCCACTTTGCCAGGCTTGCCGTCCGTTCTTTTAATGCTGTACTCGTCGTATTTCTTAACCCCTTCGTTCTTTGCCGCCGTATAGGACGTGAATTTCAAAACATCGTTCGATATCGAAACATCAGTGAACATCTTTTTGAACGGCTGTGCGTCAATGACTGCAAAATAATCGTCATACCCCGGATGTTTTTCGTAAAATTTCCCGCCTACTGAGTTTGTCATGAGGTACACGGAGCCTTTCGGATCGACTACATTTCCCTCTTTATCCTTCACCACGTTTTTGATCGGCTTATCATTGATCATTTGGTAGGATCTCATATACATATGGTCATGGGCTTCGAACACAATATCAATTCCCAGCTCATCGAATACGGGTACCAAGTATTTTTTGTAGAACTGGATTCGGCCATCTTCCCATTGTCCAGCATTGTCTCCTGCCGAGTAAGGGCCTTTGTGGAGCGACACGAACTTCCATTTCTTATCAGTCTTCGCAACCTGATTTCTCATCCAGTCCAATTGAGCGTTGAATTCGGGATCCACCCACTCTAGTTCTCCTTTTTTATTCAATCCGCCCTCAAACTGGGAATTGAATTGTATGAAGAGCGCGTCCCCATATTCGAACGCATATACGGAACCGTCGTGAGTACCTTTCACTACATCCTTCGGCAAGTTAAAATGGTTGTAGAAATTATTGTTGTCCGTAGTTTCGTCCCCATCGTAATCTCTCACCTCATGGCCGCCAAGCACGGGCACAAGCGGCACTCGGGCAAGTTCCTGCTGAGGGAGGCCCAGAAACCACTGCCACTGTGATTCCAAATCACCATTGTCGACCAAATCCCCGGTTAATATAAAGAACTTCGGATCCACGATATGCTCGATCGCTCTGCGGAACGTATCCTGCCAGAGTTCGAATGTGGACTTGCTGGAGGCTTGCGAATCCGATCCTACGATAAAATGAAAATCTCGATTGTCTGCGTGATCCGTAGTAAATGAGCCGATAGCTCCCCATCCGTCCGCATCCCCATTTCCTGCCCGATAACGATATGACGTCCCCGGCTTGAGATTATCAGCCGTGACCTTATGGCTTGCGAATTTCGTTTTTTTCTTGGAGGATCGATCGCCTTTTACCATGAATGTCTCGATAATTTCGGAACTTCCCGTATAAGTAGTCGCCTTAGCTTCCGGAAATGTGCCGTTCTCCATTTCGGAGGCTTCCACCACCTGCAGCTTCGTGCCAGATACCTCCTTCGGCGTATACCAAGCAAACGCCAGGCTTGTCTTGGTTCCTCCATTGAAGGTCATGTTTAATAACTGAGGCGCCTTGAGTGAGCTGTTCGTTTTGGGTACGCCATGAACAACGATATCCTTGATTCGACTTGAGCCGGTATCGCTTATCGAGCCGCTGCCTGACACTTTTGAATCAGAGTTTACGACCCAACGAATATATAATCGCTCCCGATCGGCTGCACCGCTTGGCAGCGCAATACCGTTTAACGAGCTGGCAGAACTGTATTCCGTGCCTAGCACAAGTGTGCCTTTTTCAACGTCCGTCCACTTGGCCAGATCCGTGCTAATTTGGAGCTTGAAGTCCCTAGGCCCAGTACTGGAGGACTTCTGCTGCGAAGATACTGTAATTTGCTCCAGTCCCTTCGTCGACAAGGCGGCTAGCCATGCTTTCTTGCCTTTGCCCTTGTCCCAACCTTGATAACGGATGCTCTTTTCGTTCTCATCGAATGTAAATCCTATTCTGGAACTCCCACCGACCTCCTGGATAAGCGTAGCGGAATCTTTGGATAAACCGAATGCAGCATAGAAGATGCCAGGATCGTTCTTTAGGTTTGCAAATTCCCATTTAGCCACAATCTCTGCACTTGCAGACACGTTCAGTTCTTCCTCCGCGCGAGCAGAACTCATGCTGGAGACTGCCAGCATAATAACCGCTAGCCATACCGACAACACGCGATAACCATTCGCCAATTTAATACGCTGCTTTGCCATTCCATCGCCTCTTCCCATTCAATGAATTGAGTTCCTTGATATTGAATAGATAACAGAAAAATACAAAACTAGCCACTTATATTATACATATTATGGAATAAATGGGCTACTGAATTATTACCGTATTGCATAAGCCGTCACAGTCCGTTCACTTGTTTTTTTGGTTCGATCTGATAGAATACGGGTAATTCTCAGAATAACATTCTTCAGCGCAGCAGCGCACTCACGCTGTACGCAGACACAGTCAGCAAGGAGGATACCTATGACGACTCTATATTCGGACTTACGCACGAATGCCAATGTCAAACACTCTATTTCTACACTCCAGCATCTCCTAGCGTCACTTACTCAGCAAGAAGTCATCACATGTCATCTCCCATTCATCGAGCATACGCTTTATCCTGAATATTCGATTTTCATATATACAGAACAGCAGCTTAATCATCCAGAATCTCCATTCCGTTTGAAACGCAAGCTTCAGGAAGATGAAGTTGTCATCGCCTATTTAGAATCCCGCGGGTTGCTCGTTGCCGCTGGCTCTGAATCTGCATTGTCTACAGCTTGCCTGAAACTAGGCAGCCTGTTTGAGGAACAGTGCGCAGTACAGCCGCAGGCCGCACGCCCTCGATTAAAAGAAATATTCTGGCAGGGCGTATCCCATGATGCACATCCTCGCGCGATATAACCGAAAGTGAAGGCGCAATAAAGCAGGCATGCATGATACCGAGTAGTTCGGAAAGCGTCCAATGTATACAAAAAGGCAAGCATCAAGTGCGATGCTTGCCTTCTGTAATAGGTAACTGCTTTTCAGCGGCGTACCTGTTATTTCGTTCTGTTAAATGCCGGGAATCGGGGAACGCTTATGTTCCGTCTTCTGATATTGGCGCTCGATCTTCTCGCGCACGTCATCCGGTATGTTCTTACCTTCGAGATAGTCGCTATTATGCTCGTACGTAATGCCAAGCTCCTTCTCATCGGTTTGGCCTTCCCACAGGCCTGCTGTTGGTGCCTTATCAATGACGCTAGCAGGGACACCAATATGCTTCGCGAGTTGGCGCACTTGACGCTTATTCAGAGAAGACAATGGCGTAATGTCCACTGCTCCGTCTCCCCACTTCGTATAGAAGCCAGTCAACGCCTCAGAAGCGTGATCAGTACCTACAACTAGCAAATTCAGATCAAAGGCAAGCGCGTACTGCACAACCATCCGAGTACGAGCCTTCATATTTCCCTTATTTGGAACACTCAAGGAACGTGCTTCCGGCAGCTGCTTAAGCGCCGCTTCTACCTCTTGGGCGGCTTCATCAACCGCTTTAGCAATATTCGTCTCTACCGTATGCTTCAGATTGAATGCTTGCGCGGTTGCATAGCTGTCAGAAATATCTGCCTGGGTACCATAAGGCTGGAACACGCCAAGCGTCATATACTCCTTGCCTGTCTCTGCAGTCAATTCATCCGTCGCCTGCTTGCATAATCCCGTCGCAACCGCACTGTCAATCCCGCCGCTAATCGCGATCAGAAGCCCCTTCGTTCCTGTATTCAACACATACTGCTTCAAGAAGTCGACCCGCTTGCGCACCTCAGCATCTGGATCGATCTGTGTCTGCACGTTGAAGCGCTTGATAATCTCTTGCTGTAAACTCATTATTTCGTCCCCTTCCTACAAGCATCCGTGCTTGGCCTACAATTCTATAGAAAATCCCCGCATCACAAGATGCGGGGCATAGTTAACTTAGCGGCAGAACTTATCGTATGCAGCCGTCAGATCAGCAGCAATCTCCTCTGCTGAACGATTCTCTACTTGATGACGCTCGATGAAATGCACCAGCTCGCCATCCTTCATCAAAGCGATCGATGGAGAAGAAGGCGGATATGGCGCAAAGTATTCGCGAGCCTTCGCCGTTGCTTCCTTATCTTGCCCAGCAAATACGGTGAACAAGTGGTCAGGTGTAGCATCATTCTCTAACGACTTGCGTACGCCTGGACGGCACAGTCCAGCGGCACAACCGCATACTGAATTGACAACAACAAGTGCTGTTCCCTTCGCTGTAGCCAGCTTCTCTTCCACTTCCTCTGGTGTTCGCAATTCAACGCAGCCGATGGAAGTTAACTCGTCACGCATAGGTTGAACCATATCACGCATATATTGCTCAAAAGACATGGACATCCGTACTTCACTCCTACTCTATAAATAATTCCGTTGTCAGTGATGGATGAGTACCATCGGACACTGTCGCTACTATTGTAACCATTTGTAGTGAAGTAAAGCAAGGGAAAGCCGAAACCGATAACGGTTCCGGCTCGCTGACTTCTACCAGTTAGGCCCTCATTACTGAGGAAGCTCCATGACCGAAGATCGCATCCTTCTACGTAGAAGGGCGATTCGGGCCATTCAACTTCTTATCGACTCCGCAGGTATCATTCGCAGCGCTGTTTTGCTTGTCTTGCTTGCGCTGTTCCTTTGAATCTTGGCTCATCGCATAGGCCTCCTTTTCACAAAGTCGGTTCTATTATGCTCAGGCAGCAACTGACCTATCCTTGTGATGCAGGAGGCTCTACAGGCATTGCAGCCTCATCCTGCGTATTCTTATGCAACACTACCCTTTCTCTACTGCGGGTTACCATATAACCTGCCACTAGCATTGCACTGTAGATCCACTGCTCCGCTGTTAAGTACATCCATGTTGAACCATCGCCATATGCATAACTTCCAAGCATGCCGACCACACCGCATACAACAAAGGCGATCTGTGCGTCAATAAGCGATCCGAGCCTTCTCTGACGAGACCAGAGCAAGCCCAGGAGAACGATACAACCGAGTGTCTCAGCCGGCGGTATTCCCTCCACCTGGAATCCGCTAAGCTGAAGTAGCGGTGTAAATCCCGGGGCCTGTCCACCATTAAGCGTATAGAGCCACCCATAAGCCGTTACGTAAGTCAACATACTATGCGACAATAGATCAATGAGCACGGGATAAGACAACTGATGCTTGCGTATGTATAAGGTCGTCCATACCATAATGCCGAGCACAAGCAGGATGTTCCCCTCTGTGGAAGTGCCTGTCATGTATAGCAGCGAACGAGGCTGCTTCCACAGGATTGAGGGCGTGTCCCATAGAAATCCGAACTTCTCATTGAGTATGACGACAAGGATAACCGTCATTGCCCAATCTCCATAACGTCGCGAGATACCACCTTCCGCGCGTGCCCGGAGCGCCACCGCCCCAGCTGCTAGAAGCAAAGAGAGCAGGCTAACGAGCAGTCCCCAATGAATTGTAAAATTGCCAAGCTGCATGACGCTCACCCTATCCACCTCCAAGCTTCATATTAGCGAAAGACTAGACTTGGTTCAATGCTTCCTCCTTATCCGGCTGTATATTCCCTAGTTGTACTGGATGCTGCGCATGTGAAGAGTCCCATGCAACTGCTGGAACATGAACCGGAGAGCGACTCGTCTGATGTAGTCGAAAGGCTGCCTCGAACACCGTCCCATCTTCCCCCGTATGCACCTCTATCGTTCCATCATGCTGTTCGACAATACTTAAGCACAACGGCAAGCCAAGGCCCGTACCCTTTGATTTCGTTGTGTAAAATGGCTCGAATAGCCGCTCCGCAATGTCGGCGGGAATACCAGGACCTGTATCTTGAATACGCAGCTGTACTCGCCCTCCAACAAGTCTTGTTTCGAGCGTAAGCACGGCTCCTGCTTCCATCGCTTCCATCGCCTCCATGGCGTTGCGCGACAGATTCAGAATAAGCTGCTTCATCTCCTTCACATTGACTGGGAAAATCGGCACATCTTCCGCAAGCTTCAACGCAATCTCTTGACCTCTCATATTTGCATCAGCCCAAAGCAATGGTGATAACTGACGAATAATGTCATGAAGGTGAATCTGTTCTTTCTCAATAATACGATTTTGCGCTAAAGCGAGAAAGTCGTTAATGATGCTGTTTGCTCTATCGATCTCTTCCATTACGATTCGATAGTATTCCTTCAAATGTGCGGGACTCTTCTCTTGGAGCAGCTGCATGAACCCACGAATAACCGCCATTGGATTACGAATTTCGTGCGTGATGCTTGCCGCCATCTGCCCGACTAAGCTTAAGCGATCCATCTTGCCCAGTTCTGCACGCAGCTTCGACAGCTCCGTAATATCATGCAGCATGCCGACAGCCCCTGTTATCGCTCCAGTAGTTTCGCTTCGAATCGCACTTGTACTAACAACGTACTCTCGTTCGTCCAACTTCACTACTACGCCTTCTATCTTCTCTCCCGCGAGTGCACGATACATGCCGTCGTACAAAGTTGGAAAATCCCCCACCTGTGTCAACAGGCAGCGAAAAGGACGGCCGAGAATGTCTCCCTTTGTCACATGAGGTGCTGCATTCTGCATGCTGCGCAGCATCATATCATTTACAGCGGTTATATTGGTCTGTGCATCAACCGCGATGACACCGAGCGGTGTCGTGTCTATTAATAGATTCAGCTTCTCTGCTTCTTCACGATATTTCGTAGAGACGATTTCGTATCCTTGTACAAGGAATAGCTTCTCCCTCGTCTCCTCCATATAGTACACAGCTAAGTAAGCGGTTAAGAGAAAGGCTGCTCCTAGCATGAGCATCGATAGAAGCATACTGCCATCAATGACTCGTTCATGTCTCCACAGCAGCACTCCATAAACCAAGGAATAGAGAACAATGCCCGCGAAGGAGAAGGACAAAATAATAGCGACACGTTGGCGGAATCCGGAATGACGGAAAGAATTAATAAAAGCAAACAATAGCGGGATCATATAAATGAGTGCATCACTCCACAGCTTCTGGGGATGCCCATCGTGATAGAAAAAACCAAGCATACCTAAATATAATCCAATCATGAGGAACCCAACCCGATATCCGCCATACATTACTCCGAGCATAAATGGCAAAAATCGAAAATCAAACGGCTGGGGCATTTCTGTATAGAAGGAAAATACGATGCACAACAGCATAGAAAAAGCAGAAGACAATCCTATGACGAGAGGGGCGCGGGACACCCGCTCTGGCTTCAAGGAGCAGACTTGATAGGCAATCGCTGGTATGCAGGCAATAAGGCTTTGCAGCAAGACTTCCTTAAGTGCTACGTACATACAGTTCTCCTCTGTTAGGATAGGAATGGTAGGATTGGCTTGATTAAAGCATAAAAATGAGGGCTTTTCAATGGAACAGCCGAACGTTTTAGCGAAGTTTTAGTTTTTGCGATACAATAGGCTTCAGTAACGGATGCGCAGTGCGTATCCTAACCCTGTCAAAGACCTGTCAAAGGAGTACAAAATGGAACGAACCGATGTTATCGTCGTAGGTGGCGGCCCCTCTGGACTTATGGCATCCATCTCTGCTGCAAGAAGCGGAGCCAAGGTAATTCTCGTGGATAAGGGAGACCGACTTGGCCGCAAGCTTGCTATATCTGGCGGAGGACGCTGCAATGTAACGAACAATAAACCACTGGACGAGCTGATTCAGCATATTCCTGGCAATGGGAGATTTCTGCACAGCGCGTTCAATCATTTTAACAATCAGGATATTATCGAGTTCTTCGAGAATCTCGGTATTGCATTGAAGGAAGAGGACAATGGCCGTATGTTCCCTGTGTCAGACAAGGCGAAGACGGTCGTTGAGTCACTTCTAGGAGAAGTACGCCGATTAGGAGTAGCGATTCGTGTCAATCAGCCTGTCGCACATCTGCTGTACGAGGATGGTTCCGTCCAGGGTGTGCGCTTCAAAGATGGATCCGCATTGTATGCCCCAGCGGTTATACTGGCTACCGGCGGGAAGTCTGTTCCTCATACGGGCTCAACAGGAGACGGCTATGCTTGGGCAGAGGCAGCTGGACATTCCATTACGGATCTGTATCCGACGGAAGTGCCTCTAACCTCAAATACGTACTTTATTCGTGAGAAGCTGCTTCAAGGATTGTCCTTGCGCGATATTCGGATCACGGTATGGAACAGCAAGGGGAAGAAGATTATTGAGCATCAAGGCGACCTGCTCTTTACCCACTTTGGCCTGTCCGGCCCTGCTGCACTTCGCTGCAGCCAATTCGTCGTGAAGGAATTGAAGCGTTCCGGCCTTCAGACCGTACAGGTCACCATCGATATAAAGCCTGATCTGTCACTGGATGAGCTTGTTCGAGATTCGCTTCGCATTTGTGCCCAAGAACCAAAGAAAGCTATTAAGAATGTACTGAAGCATCTGCTGCCTGAACGAGTAATCCCGCTTCTGCTTGAACAGTCTGGCATCGATGAAGGTACCACATACGACCATATTCCGAAGCAGCCATGGCAGGAGATGTGCCAATTGATTAAGGCATTCCCTGTGAAGGTCAACGGCACGTTATCGCTTGAGGAAGCCTTTGTTACAGGCGGCGGTGTAAATCTTAAGGAAATCGATCCGAAGACGATGCATTCCAAAAAGGCGCGTGGACTCTATTTCTGCGGAGAAATATTGGATGTTCATGGCTATACGGGCGGCTATAACATTACAGCTGCCTTCGCAACTGGCTATACGGCAGGGATGCATGCTGCTCAGCAGACCCTACATCAAGCATAACAAGCAAACAGCCTGCTCACAGAGCAGGCTGTTTGTCTTCTATCATTAGATATGGATGCCGCCAGGGAAGTGATTCGTCGTCTCATCATCAAACATCCCGTATGCTTCTTCATCACGATGCGACAAGTCATCATGACTCGGATTGTGCCTAGCAGACGCATAGCGGTCATCATCTGCCCAATCCTCATTGACCATATGGGCCGGGATAGGGATATAATTCATTCCATAGGCTTGATCCATAACGGACATCTCCGTCATACTCGCTTCTTCTAGAAGCTGGCCGCCGTGCGCCTCTGCGATCTCAAGCGCAGAGGTCAAATCTCGCTTGTCTACATGGATATGCAGTTCTGTCTCACTAGCGCTGTCGTAAGCAGGCGTATATCCTAGCTCCTCCAACGTATCGAACGCCAATCTTGCACCTGCAGGATCCGAGAATCGGAACCGAATCGCAGTCGTATCTTGCATCCTCGTTCCTCCTATTCGAATAAGCTTACGTTAATATACCCGCCAGACAGGAGGAACATACACACAATCTGTCCTGCAATTGGCTGTACGAGCAGTTGCCGAATACTTTATTCAGTAGAGGACAAACGTGACTGTTCTTGTCTCTCCTCCATTTGCTTCTTCTGCTTCCACCCACGCAGCGTAACAATTGTATTGCCGATGAAGGCAGCCATCAGACCACCTCCCGCTACATATAGCGGAATCATAATAGGTGTTGCAGCAATACCTGCAGACAACCCCCACAGTACGCCTGGCCCTGCACATAAGACACGCGCCATATGCGCCGAGGCCTGCTGCAAACTCTCTGAGCGGAAGCTGAACATGGACGCCACATCACCATCGATGAATTCCTTCCAATACGTGCTCAGCCAGTATCCGAGAATACCGCTTAGCACCGGCCCTATAAGAATGAACAGACCATGCAGTGAAGTGATATAAGAAGCACTCATTCCAATAAAGAGGAGCTGCAAATAAAACTTGCGATGCGTGCTGCTTCGAAGCAATGACTTGACCGCGATAGCTCCAATAAGGCGGCCTGACTCATTCGTCTTCATGAAGTAGCCCGACTTCGGGAACAACATTGGGCGTGTCCGTTTGCGCCGTTGTGCTCTATCCACGCTCTGCGACAGCAGCATCGCCGTTAATTGCATCTTGAGCTCGCCCTCCCGTTCAACATCATGCTCAAATGTATGCTGAACATGGTTTCGCCAGCGAATAAGGGGGAAGCAGCTGACCAATATAATCGAGCCATAGACGAGCACCCAACTCACATGAATACCGAGCAAGTAAAGAATAACTCCATACAAGCCAAGAGCTGCCACCCCTGTGACAAAGCGGATCATCCAACGTGCCCAACCTGAGAAAGCAGCCAAATTATAGTTCCGTACTAATCCTGCTAAGTAGGATAAGGAGCTAATGGCAAATCCAATCGCGAGTAAATCCGTACTATGCAACGAATACCCGCGTATGAGCCATGGAGCAAGCAGTAACAGTATGACGGCCGTTATAATCGTTCCTCGCAGTGCATATTGAATTAACCCGAATCGAACAAGCGGCTTCCACCAATGCGGCTGCTGACGAAGGAAGAGAATATCCCCGCCTTCCACCCAAGTACGAAGTGATCCACTTATGATAGGCAGCAGCAAGGGAAGCAGCCAGATCGCTATAGGCAGCTTCAGCCATGCAGCATCCAAGGGTTCCACCCACCATCCCCAATAGAACTTAACTCCTAGGAGCAATAGCGGTACGACAATATACAACCATACCGTCCAATCCAATGCGATACGAAGTGCCCGCCATTGATACACCATATTCGTCTGGAAGCGGCGGAAGGCAAGTGTTTGCGGGGATGTTACCTTCATCGTCGACAATGGACGAACCTGTCCCTCGCTCCCCATTAGGTCAACACCTCGAAACAATCGAATAGGGTTCCATCCGGCAACCCGCTTATTTGCCGCACTTCATCAAACGTCCCTCTTGCAACCACGCTTCCCTGATGAAGCAGGATGAAGCTGTCGCAGACGCGCTCAGCCGTGTCGAGTACATGCGTACTCATGAGGACGCCCGCTCCCCGCTTGCGTTCCTCCTCAAGCATACGGAGGAACTTCCGCGTTGCTCGTGGATCCAAGCCAATGAAGGGCTCATCCACGATGTATAATGACGGCTTGAGCATGAAGGCAATGATAAGCATCAGCTTCTGCTGCATTCCCTTCGAGAAGCTCGTTGGGAAATGGTGCTTCACCTCTGTCATTTGAAATTCGGTGAGCAGATAATTCGCCTGCTCGACAAACTGTTCCTGCGGCAGATCATATGCAGATGCAGCGAGTTCTAAATGCTCCCATAATGTCATGGAGTCATAGAGGACAGGCTGTTCAGGCACGTATGCATAAGTTCCATTGCCATCCCCTATCCGAACGCTGCCAGCAACATCTCGCATAATGCCCAGCACGGACTTGATTGTCGTGCTCTTCCCAGCACCGTTCGGACCGATTAGCCCTACCAATTGACCCGCTTCTACTTGAAACTCGATATTATGTATTTTAGACTCGCCTTTCTCATATCCTGCAGATTGTATCCTTGCATCAAGAACAACCATGCGGATCTCCCCCTTTATCTTAGGCATAGCCAAGCTGCTGTACCTAACCGTTCTTCTAACTTTTAGTTTACTCTATCGTATCTATTCTTGCACAGAGCTGGGCAGTTTCAATGTACTGAATGCCAGGTTCAGCCAAATGTTACCGAATTGCCCTTTCTAAATTTGAATAATTCAAAATTTTTTTGTTCATTGTTTCACAAGTGTGACAAAAGACATTTAATCTCCTATCTCCTTCGATATACGATAAAAGAGTAAATCAAGAAATGAGGGGGATTCGTATGTCTGAACGAATCGATCATGAGACCGAAGCTGCCTTGCATTTATTCCGTGTCTTCTCTAAGGCATTCAAGAGCGTAACGGATCACTCAGCTGCTGGATGCAAAATAGAAGGATATAATCCGACTGACTTCTCCGTACTCGAAATGCTTTATCATAAAGGGCCTCAACCCATTCAACAAATCGGTTCCAAGCTCCTTCTACAGAGCGGAAACGTAACCTATGTCATTGATAAGCTCGAACGTAACGGCATGCTGCGCCGCCACCCTTGCGCGACGGATCGTCGCGTGATCTTCGCTGAGTTGACTGATAAAGGCCGTGAAGAAATGCAGGGACTGTTCCCCAAGCATTCTCTACTCCTTAAGCGTGCCATGAGCGGACTGACACTCGAGGAGAAAAAAGAGGCTATTCAATTGCTCAAGAAGCTCGGGATCCAAGCAGAGAAGTTAAGCCTTGTCACGAAAAAGGGCTCCTAGCAAATCCATTAGTTAATACGCTTAAATTTCCAATAGGGCTGAATCAACGCACAGAGCGGAAGAACATGTTCTTCCGCTCTTGTTATTTCTCTTCATGACATCAAGTCCAACGTTCTGAATGTCGCACGCGAATATCGCAATAACACGCGCCTCTCCTGCTGCAATTGCTGCTCAATGAGCTTCTCAATCTGATTGAGTATTACACCAGGCAGAGAGTTATTCTCGATCCCCTTCTGCCTCGTACTGCGATACCATTCGACAGCCAGCTTATCAAGCGGGGTTGGACGGAACTCCTTCATCTTCGAAGCCAGCTCCATATATAATCGATCTGACTGCTGTCCCCCAAGAAACTCGCTTCTGCGTGCTTTATCCAGTAATACTTTGCGAGAAGGCATATACGCCGCAACCGTTGCATCATCGGTCACCCCAAAGAACACGCTCTTCATGAACGACCATGCCAGCTCCTTGTTCTGGGCCTGTTCAGACATAATAAGCGATGCGCCTGTCGAGTAGCCGTACAACTTCATTGGCAAGCGAGTAGCTCTCCACAATCCCTTCATATGCGGCACCCACTCCTCCAATTGCAGCTCTCCCCAGGAACCAAGATACACCATTGCCAGCTTCCCACTCCGCAGCGCTTCATTCCCCGCATCCGTCCACAATCCGACATTTGCATCCAGCCCCTGCACATTAACACGCTGAGACAACAGCAAGCCTTGCGCGATCATGGCATTATTCCGGTTGAATTGCAGCTTACTGTTAAGTAGCGGGAACATGGACTCAAACCACTGCATGGGTTCCCGATCCCACTGAATTAAATAGATGCCATGCTCCTTCAGCTTCTCCGCCATTGCCAGCCAGCGGTTCGGATCCTCCATGTAGATAGCCAATTCTTCTGGGTCTGACGGAAATCCGTATCGCTCCATAATGTCCTTGCGATAGAAGGTGACAAGCGGCGAAGTTGTAATTGGGAGAGCGATAAGACGCTTATTGTCAAAGGATAGTCCAGTATCCCATAAGTCGGGAGAAATATCCGGCTTCAACGTGCTCGCGAGAAAAGGCGCAGCATTTAAGTCCATCAACCCTTGTATCCCCGTAAATTCCCCTAGAAATTCATGGCCAACCTCCATAACATCCGGAGCATCCCCCTGCTCCAAGGCATCCAAATAAGCATCAACATGGTCTTCATAAGAAAAACGCTTTACATTTACCTTCACGCCTGGATGCTCGATTTCGAATTTCTTGGCATAGTCTACATACTGTTGTTCGAAGCACCACACGGTTATAGCGGAAGGCTGCTTAGACTCTACGACTCGCTCATCGTCCTGCAATTGCGGTGGGATCGTGGTCTCATCACATCCGGTTGTAGAAAATATCATGATGATCATCATTGCGAATACAATTAATCTTCGTAATGGCAAGCCCTTCCCTTTCACAAATTAACCTCCATATGCTGCAATTGAATTGCTTCTTAGCTTGCTTGAAAAGTCAGGGAACCTAGCAGCAAATTCATTGGCTGCCAGCGGGGGACTAATATAATATCCTTGGAACTGCCTACAACCAAGTGTGAGCAGCTGTTCAAGCTCCTGAGGTGTTTCAACCCCTTCAGCTGTCACTTTAAGATTCATGCTGTCTCCCATTTGGATCACCGCTTGAACAATCGCAGTATTCACTTTATCCGCGAACAAATGCCGCACAAAAGAACGGTCAATTTTAAGCACATGAGCAGGCAAAGTCTTTAGGCGGTGCAGCGAGGAATAGCCCGTTCCAAAATCATCGATCGCTATCTGAACTCCTCGTTTCTTAAGATTGTGCAATACCTCGTTGACCTGCTCGGTGGATTTATTAACGTATCCTTCCGTTATCTCCAAAATCAAATCACTCGGATTAAACTCACACTCGCGAATAATTCGATCAATTGTCGCGACGAAGTCATTCGTAAGCAATTGCCTTAACGAGACATTCACAGCCAGCTGGAAGGCAGGCATCCCTGCATCAGCCCACATCCGGTATTGCATGCATGCAGATCGAAGCACCCATTCCCCAATAGGAACAATTAGTCCAGTCTCTTCCGCGACCGGAATGAACTGTGTCGGCGATATAAACCCTTCATCACCAGAAAGCCAGCGAAGCAGCACCTCTGCGGCTGTGACTTTCCCCGAGTCATCTACGATCGGTTGATAGTGGAGCAGCAGCTCTCTACGTTCTAACGCTTTGTACAAACGTGTCTCCATAAACATGCGTTCAGGCTGCAAGGTCGGCTGCAGTTCATCATAGAAGACCACTGAATGGCCACCACTGTCCTTGGCAGCGTACATGGCTGTATCTGCTTGCTTAAGCAGATCCGTATATGCATATCCGTTATCCGGATATAAGGATACACCGATGCTGGCAGAGACAAATAGTTCATGAGCCTGCACAAGGAAGCTCTCTCGCAGCCGCTGCAAAATCCGCTTAGCGACCGCGTTGACTTCCTCTCTTGAGCTGTCTTCGAGCATAATGATGAACTCATCCCCGCCATATCGCGAGCTCAAATGCCGGCCGGACAGTTTTGATAGACAATCCGACAAGCGCTGCGCAATTTGTACAAGGAGCATATCTCCTACATTGTGGCCGAGCGAATCATTGATATGCTTGAACCGATCTATATCTATGAACATTAACGCCAATGAACTAACCTTGTTATCCGCATCTTCCAGCGCCCGCTCTACATTCATCGTAAAGTAATGCCGATTGGGAAGCTGGGTCAGCGTATCATAATAAGCAATATGCTGGAGCTTCTCTTCCGACAGCTCTAGCATTTTCGTCTGGTCAAGCAGCTTCTCATTCATGCGCAGCATTTCCTTGAATACTTCCGTTAGCCGATCACTCATTGCCCGGAAATTGATTGCAAGTAAACGAATCTCTCCGATTCGAATGCAAGGCCATTTGACGGTCTTGTCCTTCAGCAATTTATGGTGCATCCCCGCTGTCGCCTCCTCCAAATCACGAAGAGAGCGAACAATAAAGCGGCTTACCGCAAGTGATACCCCGGTAGCCAGCAGGCAGACCATGAACAACATTAAAAACTTGCGCAAATAGACGTCAATCGTCGTTTGTAGAAAATAGGAAATCGGAATAAAGCCAACAACCTTAGCGATCGGATGATCGGTCAGCTTGTCCTCCAAAACATAATAACCGTCATTCCACCTTCTTGTTCCATAATCATAATTTCTGTCAGGGGGCAGAATACGGGAAAAAGAGGATTTCACCCCGTAAGCATCCATCCGAATTTGTGAATGATGAGCGGCCATGCGAACAGGTGATTTATTAGGTACAGTATCTTCCATGTACACTGCATTGCTTTCGAACCATACCTCATCACTCGAAGCAACCAATTGGCCCTTATGATTGAATGCAGCCAACTTCAACAAGCCATTCTGGGAATGGAGCTTTAAATTATCGTAAAGCTTCCCTGTCTCCATAATCGATCCGAGATTGAGCCCTTGGCGCTGTTTTCTGTCCATCTTCAGAAGTGCGTCTGTAATTTGAGCGGTTTGCAATTCAATTCTTGCTAAAGAATCCCGTTCGATGTCCTGCTGCATATCGCGACTATCAATCAGCATATTCAGCAGAAACGGAAGGAACACGATTGCGACAGAGAGATGCATCAGCAGCTGATTGAGATACACGGGCTTCGTTCGCAGATCAGGCAACAGCCGTTTCCATGGCATATAGGTAACGACTACATCAGCGATCAGAGCATTCAATAGTCCGCTCATTGCGAACATAAAATATTGAAGTAGTGCTTCTGCGTTGTACTCGTTGGTCTGCAGGCAAAATAAAACCGCTGCAAGGGGAGCTCCGATTCCGAACCAGAACAGACTGTCCCAGAGAAGCAGGAACCCCCTTTTCCGTTCATACATATATCCAACCAATATCATTTCCAATCCAATAAGCAGCAATATAAACGAACCGTAACCTGAGAAATAAAACCCTAGTCCAATAATAAGCGCCATAATTGCCGCCCAGTGCGAACCATACAGAACAAGCATAATGAGCAGAGTGGCCCCACACAACATGAACTCCGCACCGTATGAAAATTCGAGTCCAATTACAGAGAACACTGCAGTGAGAACGGTCAGTATCACGAACAGCATACTTGTACGCAGCGAAGCCAATGGGTGTAACGTACGTGACATGGCAGAGTGACTCCTTTACTGATGGAAGCAGTACATTTCTCTTATTCCGAAATACTTCGACACAAATCCAAAATTTCCTACTTTTGTGCAGGATAATGTAGAATGATTTATTTGCAAGAGCAACAATCCCCCATAAGAAAAAGGCCGTCCTTCCAAGCAGTTCCTACTGCCGGAAAAACGACCTGAGTATCTAGTGTTTTAAGTCAAGTTACGTAAAGAAGTATCAGTACAACTGTCTTTAATGAGATGGAGAAGAAGCTTTATCCTGACCGGATGATTTCCCGGAATTTGTCGACTTAGGCATGAACAACATACATACTAAGCACGCGACCGCGATAATAGCCATTAGCAGGAAGACCTGCCCTAACCCTGTCTCTAGGAAAGAACGCAGTGTTCCCATTAAATCAGGCGACAGCGAGCTTGCACTTTCTGGGTTCAACAGCTTGCTCAGATCCTCATTCGAGACACGCGAGGATACGTCAGGCCCTGCATCTGATACCATCGATGCAATGCTCGCATTTAAGAATGTCCCGAACGCGGCAATGCCAAGCATCTGCCCCAACGACCGTACGAACGTGTTCAATGCTGTTGAAGCACCTCTCATGCTCCAATCAACAGAAGACTGGACAATGACTGTAAATACCGTGAATGACAGGCCGAAACCTAGGCCTGACAATGACATAATGATTACGATCATAATAAGCGGGGTTGTACCCGAAATCGTCGCTAGCCATATGGAAGCGATCACTATCAATATCATCCCTAGCGTCGATGTCACGCGTGCCCCTATCTTAATTAGCATGCGGCCGCCTATAATCGAGCCGATCAACCATCCAATTGACATTGGGGTCAGTGCCAGGCCTGAGCTGGAGGCATTATGCCCTAGTACACCTTGTGTCCAAAGCGGCATATAGGAGCTGATCCCCATCACGATTGCACTTGCAAGGAAGCTGACAAGGTTCGACACCCCGATGTCGCGAATCCGGAACAACTTGAGCGGCACCATCGGTTCCTTCGCCTTCACTTCGATCCGGAAGAAGAGAGCAAGGAACACAGCCGCAATCCCAAACAGTGCGAACATCCATGGAGAATTCCACGCGATCCCCTGACCGCCTGTAATAATCGCGAACAAGAATGCGGTCATCCCGATGGAGAATGTCGCTGCCCCCGCATAGTCGACAGGCTTGTCCTTGCGCTCCACCTTCTCATGGAAGCACACCATGATCATCCATACTGACACGATGCCGAACGGCACATTGAAGTAGAATATCCAGTGCCATGATAATGAATCGACGAAGAACCCGCCGACTAACGGCCCGACCAACCCAGCAATTCCCCAAATAGAGCTGAATAAGCCTTGAATCTTGGCCCGTTCCTCGTATGTGTAAATATCCGCTACCATCGTGAAGGTGACAGGCATTACAGCGCCTGCTCCGATTCCTTGAAGGGCACGGAATATAATCATCTGCGTCATGGTGCCCGACAGACCGCACAGCATCGATCCCCCTACAAACAGAGCGGAGCCGATAATAAATATGTTCTTACGACCATATAAATCAGCCAGCTTCCCGAACAATGGCGTTGAGATTGCCGTCGTAAGCAAATAAGCAGCATATACCCAGCTAATCAAGGATAATCCGCCTAAATCCGCAACAATCTTCGGCATTGCTGTACTTACTACTGTTACTTCGATTGCCGCCAGAAAGGTCGACAATAGTAGTGCAAGCGTGACAAGCTTGCGGCTTCGTCCAGCTTGCATAGAAGCCTCGTTCCCCATAAATACCCTTCCTTCGTTCCTAAATCTCGTACAGCTTCCGCAGCTCATGATTCACTATAAATTGATGTGCAGTGAGCCCCGATCCATATTAGCATGCATCAATCGCGGGTGCTCTACCTCTTCCCACATACGATCATGTGTGGCAACAATCAACGCGCATCCCTGTTCCGCTTGGCGCAGACACCAGTCGCGAACGAAGGCTGCATGTACCGCATCCAAGGAGGCTGTTGGCTCGTCCAGCATAATGACTTCGGGTTCGTGCGCGGAAGCAATTGCTAGACTGAGCAGCCGCTTCAATCCAGTTGGCATATCATGCGGATGCAGATGCTTCACATCCCATAGACAATATTGCTGCAAGCGATATTCCACTTCCCGTTCCACCTGCTCATGCGTATAGACAGCTTGGCCTTCCGCATACTGTCCTTCTATAAGCAATCGCCCGCACTGATTCGCTGCATGGAGAGCATCTCGCAGTTCCTCTTGCACGGACGCTGCAAAGAAGCCCGATTCGGGCTGCTGTGCTGTGAATCCAATAAGTCTTGCCACTTCACAGGATCGCAGCTTCTGCCCCAATTGGCCTGCAATCCACCATTCACCTTCCATGCTGCCGGAGCGCTTCGACAAGCCGCCGGTTATAAGGCGGAACAAGGTTGACTTCCCCGACCCGTTCTTGCCCGTCAGCAGCATACATCGCCCTGCCTTAAGCTGGAAGGTAACATTATAAAGCGCGTCCTCAGTCTGCCGACGCTTCTGATCACGATGAGCAATAGGATGATACCGATAGCTCACCTTCGATAAGTGCAGAAGGACTTCTTCTTCGAGTATTCTACTACACTCGCCCCCAGCACACTCTGCTCGTACAGCAGCATCGTCTCCAGCACTTCCTTGTTTTACAGTGGCTGGCACCTGCATGGACATAATAGTTGTCTCAGCGTTCCCTTCCCACTTCGGAGGTATGATGCCTGCCTCATAACAGAGCTCCAAGCAGCGAAGCTCGTCCTTCGGACGGGATAGACCGTTCAAACCATCCCTTGCGGGATATACAGGCATCTTTCCATCATACACCATTCTCCCATTATGCAACAGAAGAAGCTGTGCATCTTGTATCCAGCCATGCTGCCACTCGTCTGACAGCTCGTCTAGGCGCGATGCGGCTAATACTATCGTCCTACCCTGACTATGCCAAGCTTGAAGCTGCTCTAACAGACGGCGTCGAGATTCCTTATCCATCTGACTCCACGCGTCATCAATAAGCAGCACATCCGGCTCCATCGTCAATACAGAAGCAACAGCTGTACGTTGCTGTTCGCCTCCTGACAACTGCTGAACCTGACGCAAGCGCAGTTGACGCAAATCAGCCTTATCAAGCTGCTCTTCTACTCTACTATGGATGACCTCTCGTGGCAGGCCAAGATTCTCGGGTGCGAAGGCTAACTCATCCTCAACCGTACCAATCACAAACTGCTCCTTGGCCTCCTGCAGGATGAAGCCCCTGATTGGCGCCTGTCCATCCTTCACCATGCCGCAGCTCAATTCACCTTGCTGCTGGCCTTCATGCGACTGCATTGCACCGGCCATCAGCTTGAGGAGCGTTGTCTTGCCGCTCCCATTTCCCCCTGCCAGCAGCACAACAGATCCAGACTTGATACAGAAGCTGCATGGCTGCAATACTGGTTCAGACTCGCCAAAATAAGTAAAGGCCACACGCTCAGCGCGCATGACCTCCTTAGATTGTAGGATTCTCATATTAAACTGGCCCCCTACCATACTACTGCCCGCGTGACTCTCTTCCTAGTGCGAATGGGCGCATTGCTCTTGTAGAAGCAATCCGATCCCCAATCATCTTGGTTAGAGCACCGCACAGCAGCATCCCGCTTATACAGCGGATAATTAAGGTTGCAATAAGTACCCACATCTCATAGTGGATATAACCGAACATAAAGGCCGAAACCACAAACCACAGCGGTACTGCTGCTGTACCTACGAACAGCATGGTGAACCAATTGTATTGACGGTAACGGAATACATAAAACAACGGTTCAATCACAACCGCATAGCATAATGCCGCAGCAATACAAGACCAAGCCCCATATGCGCTTCCCATTAAGATTTGTACACAAGCGCCAAGCGAATATGTTACCAACGCTGCCCCTGGCTTACGGATAACATATATCGCAAGCAGACCATATATCATGTACAAGCCGACAATCGTTGATGTTAGCATCGGTCCGCCAACAGAGTGCAGCAGCTTATTTACCCAAGATAACCCGGTCGTCATTACACCATTTGCAGCTGCAAGCAATGCCATCAGCACCCAGTCCGCTAGTGTAAGGGAACGGAGAGAGAAACGAGATTCGTTCATTGTAGTTGTTCCATTTCCCATTCTCATAGATGACTCATCCCCAATTCTTCTACTTATGTAACGTTGTGATACTGGTATATGTTAACCCACAACAGATAAACCACCATTAACGTTACAAGGGATGGCATGGAAATGCAAGTCAAATCTATCAATATTGTGTGCGTTTTTTGTTAACCCAAAAGAATTGTTGCAGTCATAGCTCCTACTGCCGCAGTCGCAAAGCTAATCCCGAGAGCAGTAAAACGCAAAGTTCTCCATGACGTTCGAGCAGCGGTTGCCCCGAATTGCTTCACTTCCATTGCTGTCGCTACATTTTGAACGCGGCGCATCGCACTGGACGTAACCGCAGCGACGTATTGCCCCGCTAGACGCATTCGCTCACCAATCCCCTGCGGCGCGGTAAGCTGACGCATCCGCTGTGCCTCACGAATATTGCGCGCTTCTTCAGCGAGAAGAGGGACGAAGCGCAGCGCGATGGCAACGGCGAACGCGAAGCGATTCGGCAGCCTTAGATGATGGGACAACGCCGTGACAACATCGCGCGGCTCTGTAGTCGTAGCGTATAGCAATGACGACAGGAACAGCGTCAATGCACGCAGCGTCAGCGTCAGCGAAGTACGGCACGCTTCCTCGGTCAGATTCAATCCGAGAATCGTAAGCCGAATCTTGGTACCCGGCAGGACTAGGCACTGAAATAGAAAGAGCGGCAGTGCGAAGCCAAGCAGCAGAATGAGCACCGCTCTCCATCGCGCACCTGACCACCCCGCTCCTGTCACTCCGATGATAAGCAGGGATAAGAACCAGCCAAGCTGCCAATTCAGCTTCATGCTAATCATAACGGCAAGACCGGTGCCGAACAGCCATATCCCCTTCGTGATCGGATCAATTCTGTTCAGCCACGCTTGCATGTTCGTTCATCCCCTTCTGACTCGCAAGTGTGCTCCAGCAAGGTTAGAATCCGCTTGGCCGCCTGCTCAATTGGATCGTCCGGCATCGAGCAGAGGAACAATGCCATTGCTCTCGCATTTACCGTTTTGCCGCTTCCCCTTAATATCTCTGACTCTAGAGCTGTGTACGCTTGCTCCGCTTCCTCACGCTGCTTCAAGCTGAACGGCGCACTCATCACTGCATCCTTCAGCAGCCACACTTGATCCAGCAATTGTTGCTGCGAGTTGGACATGCTTACGTGTCCGGAACGCATAAAATCATTCATAAGCGCCATGGTAAGTACAGGCTCGGCATTCTTGCGAACAAGTGACTCCGCAGTCGCATCCAGAACATTCACAATAAAGGTGCACACTTGATCAAAGTCCACATTTTTCCGGTCAAATGTCGCATAACTCATGAACTCAATGGTCATACCACTAATAATTGTCGCTAAGTCCATCCAATAAGGTTCCGTTTCCTGACCGTAAACTTCAGCAACCACTTGGCGGAAGGTAAAGAAGCGCTTTGCACGGAAATCGAATACCATATCCCGAATTTCCCGCTTCTTATATAGGTGTGCTTCCTTACGCTGCAGGGTAAGGAACAACTTGAATCTGCCGAACTGCTCCAGAGAGATGTGAATGAGCTTGTTCAGCTTCTGGCGAGCCGGCAAATTGTCAGCGAGTGTATCCCGCGCTAATTCATACATCATCTGATGATAATGGTCGAATATTGTGAACAATATTTCTTCCTTCGAACGAAAGAAGGAATAGACTGAGCCCTTGGCAATTCCGATACGTTCTGCAATTTCTTGAATCGAGGTTTCATGATAACCCTTTTCAGCGAACAGCGAGAGCGCTGTTTCCATGATGAGACGTTTTTTCTCTTCCATGTTCCGTCCTCCGTATGTCATGACTTTCGGTTCAGCCCTTTTTGACCGCCTAGTCAGCATCGTTTGTTACGTTATTCCTACCATACCACAAACATAATATGATGAAAAATATTTTAGTTCCAAAACAATTGACTTCGCGGTCAATCGGGATTATAGTATCAACATGCTATTTTTTGACCCGAAGGTCAGTCGTTCACACAACATATAAACGAGCATGAAAGAAAGGTGATTAATAAATGGCCACAGTGAAAGACCATACGGCATCTCGCCGCAATATGGTACTATTCGGTCTGATTATGGGGATGTTCTTCAGTTCCCTGGAGCAGACGATCGTCGGCACGGCCATGCCAACGATAATTAAGGATCTCAATGGTTTCGCCATCTTCGCTTGGGTAACAACCGCTTATATGATCTGCTCTACAGCAGTCATCCCGCTTGCCGGGAAATTAGCGGATTTGTTCGGAAGCCGATTCATCTACCTGACTGGATGGCTTATCTTCGTTGTTGGTTCAGGCTTATGCGCAACGGCAGTGAATATGGAGCAGTTAATTATTTACCGGGCGATCCAAGGTATCGGCGGCGGTATGCTGATGCCGATGTCCCAGACGATTATTGGAATGATGTTCAGTCCGCAGGAACGCGCCAAGTGGCAAGGGGTATTCGGGGCCATCTTCGGTCTTAGTTCCGTCATCGGTCCGTTCTTTGGCGGATTTATTGTTGATAATATCAGCTGGCACTGGATTTTCCTTATTAATGTTCCGTTCGGTTTATTGTCAACGATCTTAATCTTTATTGGCATGAAATCAATTGATGAGCCTCGAGACAAGAGCAAAAAAATCTCGATCGACTGGCTCGGAATTTTCACTCTTATCCCGGGTATCGTCTTATTGCTGCTTGGGCTGTCGCTCGACCATAACAAGTATGCATGGGATTCTCCAACAAGCATTCTCGTGTTTGCTGGTGCATTGGTGCTCTTCGTTCTGTTTGTCTTCGTTGAGCGCAGAGCAGCAGAACCAATTATTGATATGTCACTCTTCAAAAGCCGTATCTTCAACGTATCTGTAGCACTCGGCTTCCTCGTTGGTCTTGGCATGTTCGGTGCCATTATGTTCGTGCCAATGTTCATGCAAGGGGTGCTTGGCGTAACACCGACACAAGCAGGCTCTACGATGACACCAATGATGATTGCCTTGATTATTGCAAGCATCTTGGCTGGACAGCTGGTTCTGCGCATGCGTTATCGTGCGGTTATGACGATGGGCATGATCATTACGTCCATCGGTTTCTGGCTCATGAGTACAATGGGTGTCAGCACTTCAACTTGGATAGCTTATTCGTTCATGGTTGTACTTGGCTTTGGTATCGGTATGGTTATGCCAATTATTACGCTGGTTGTACAGAATGCATTTCCACGCGAAAAGCTGGGTACAGTCACTTCCGCTACGACGTTCTTCCGTTCTATCGGATCGACGATCGGGGCAACCTTGTTCAACGTTATTATGAACAGCGTCATTGCAACAAATATTGCGAATGCAACTGCTAGTGCTGATCCAGGAACGCAAGCCGTTCTGAGTAAGACCGGCACAGATTCCAATACGCTGTATCAGTTGCTGATTAACAGCGATTTACTGAAACAGCTTCCTGAGGACTTGAAAGTGAACGTGTTGAATACGATCAAGGATGCTTGGTCTGCTTCCTTCTCCACTGTCTTCTTGACAGGTCTCGGCTTCATCGTGGTCGGTATCTTCGTTGCATTGCTGATCGGCAACGGACGTATCTCCCGTGAGGCGATGCAGAAGCGCAAGCCAGGCGAGGGCTCTGACGATACAATGACACAGCCACAAGCTTCTTCGAATTAATACTCGCCTACCGGCGAATAGATGCAACAAAGGAAAAGCAGCAAGCCGTTCCCTTCGTGGAATAGGCTCGCTGCTTTTTTAGCATTTTGATACAACGTTTGTTTCTATATGGATACTAATTATACAAAGGGTTGGACAACACTGATTTGACCAGTTGTTTCAGGTCAACTTGCTCAATTGGGCCGTTGTCGCCCACGACATTTTGAATATTGCTTGGCAATACTGACTTGTCCTCTTGATAGTGATAGGCAAGCTTACCGATATGCTTCAAGCTGAACTCAGGGCTTCCTACCACCGTGAACGCCCAAGAGTTCATGTTCTCGCGAGCTACATTTACTTCATTCTGTCCGTTATCCGCAACAACTGCTTTTACAACATCAACCTTGCCTCGTCCTAAATTAGTAGCTCGGAACTTCAAATTCAACAATACGCTGCTGCCATTAATACCATTATAGCGCCCTTTACTTGCTGTAATGAAGCGGAGCACATCGGAATCTTTCTGATGAATGATCATCAGCTTATTATCAGCGTATGCATCAACGAGCTCGAAACGCGTTTTGTCATAGGTTAAGCTGACATCTTCTGCATAAATATTTTTGACATTATCAAGCTTAATTTGCACGTCAAACGTTTGATTCAAGTACACGGTATACGTCACAGAAGTTACGCTCACTTTCGGCGTATACACGGCGTCTGGATTGTATGGGCGCAATTGCCCGTCAGATGGTACATCCACGGCGCTGACGAACATAAGCTTATCGGTCTGGTTGATAAATTCAATACTGTGCTCGCTATTCGATAATCCTGTCAATTCATAAGCCAGACGTGGATTGTAGTAATCAGAAGGAATATTTCTCATTGAAATCGTGGTGTAAGGTTTTTTATCAACAATAACTGTAATGTTATCGGATATATCATAGGAGCCATATCCATAATTTTGTGCGATGAGGCGAACCGAGCTGCCGACAAAGTTGAACTTTACTGAAGCGCTTCTGGAGCTGGTTTGTTTCGCATTACCACTATTCCACCAATTTCCGCTATACATAATTTCGGAAGAATACTGGGTGTAACGCTTCCAGCCGTAGTCTGGATTATAGGATGGATCACCTATGCTGCTTGCTCCAAATGCTGTCGAGACTGAAAATACTAATAGGAATACGAGTCCCATGATTATAGACGGGACAAACTTATTGCGCATGATTCATAACCTCCAATTTTTATAGATTCACTCTGATTGTAATGGGGATATGAAAATAATCCCAAACAAGTTTTGTTAAACCTGTCAGCTAACGTTCAAAATTCTCCCTTTTTCGATAATAATCGCGTTCTTCATTAATGAGCCTATTAGTTGATTTCATGAGATGAGATGTGATGCATGCTGCCTAATCGGAATTACAATATCCTGCATTTTCCCAGTTTCAACTGGACGCAAAAAAAGCAGCCCCTGCTTAAGGAGCTGCTTATCTAAATCCACTATTTTATTGCTGTTTCATGTATGTGCGGTGCCAGAGGGCGAACACATGCAATGTCCAAATCTTGCGGGAGTAATCTCCTTGTCCATTCTTGTGACGGCGGAACATATCTTCAACAGCCGTCAAATTGACGAGGTGGTCAATACCGCTTGCGGACAACTCTTCCCACATGATGTTTGCACGTTCCGTGCGCAGCCAGTCACGCATTGGTACCGGGAAGCCGAGCTTCGGACGGTTCAATACCGAATCTGGGATAATGCCCTGCATCGCTTTGCGAAGCGCATATTTCGTCGTACCGTCTGCAATGCGGTAATGGGCTGGGATGCTGCGGGCCACGTCGAATACTTTGCGATCCAAGAACGGAACGCGCAGTTCGAGTGAATGCGCCATCGTCAGCTTATCCGCCTTCATCAGGATGTCGCCAGGCATCCACAGATTCATATCGATATACTGCATCCGCGATACAGGATCCAGGTGGCGTGTACGGTCATAGTAAGTACGTGCGATATCAAACGGCTTCGTGAAGTCAGCAATCTCGGACTGTGTCGCACGCAGCAGTTCTACCTTCGCATCATCCGTCATAATGTTCGCGTTGCCGAGGAAGCGTTCTTCAAGCGGCGTCGTTCCACGAAGCAAGTAGTTCTTGCCGTAGAAGTTGAACGGAACGGACTGCACCATCTTATGCATCGCACGCTGCATGCCTTCAGGCATCCATGACAAATAACGAAGGGAATGCGGTTCGCGATATATGCGGTATCCACCGAACAATTCATCCGCGCCCTCACCTGACAATACGACTGTGACATGCTCTTTCGCTAAGCGAGCAACCTCATACAAAGCAATCGCGGATGGATCCGCTACTGGCTCGTCCAAGTGCCAGATCGCCCGCGGTACTGCGTCGAAGTACATCTCCTGTGTAATCATGCGATCATAATGCTCCGTATCCAGCTGTCTAGCCGTATCCCGAGCAATAATTGTCTCATTGTTCGCACCTTCGAAGCCGACACTAAATGTCTTGATCGGTTCCATCGAACGCATCAAAGTAGATGTAATCGTCGAGTCAATCCCACTGGAGAGGAAGCAGCCGCGTTCCACTTCACTATGAAGATGGTGCTCTACGGAGTCGCGCATGACATCGCGAATTTCCTCGATAATTTGTGTCAATGGACGATCCACAGGCTCGAACATTGGATCCCAATACTTCTCAATGATCGGCTTCCCGCCGAACGGGATCGTGATAGAGTGCGCAGGTGGCAGCTTATGAATCCCTTGATACATTGTGTTCGGATCAGGTACGTATTGGAATGTTAAATAATTATAGAAGCTGTTCATGTTCACTTGGCGTTGAACACCTGGAACCGCCAGCAAGCTTTTAATTTCCGAACCAAAGACGAACATCTCGTCATTTTGATAATAATATACAGGCTTAATCCCGAAATGGTCACGCGCAATAAACAGCTCCTGCTTGTTGCGATCCCAGATAGCGAAGCCAAACATACCGCGAAGATGATGCACACACTTCGAACCATGCTCTTCATACAGATGAATAATTACTTCTGTATCCGTATGTGTCTTGAATTGGTGCCCGCGATGGATCAAATCTTCACGCAGCTCTTGATAATTGTATATCTCCCCGTTGAAAATAATCCAAATTGAATCATCCTCGTTGCTGAGCGGCTGCGCTCCAACTGCGACGTCGATAATGGACAGACGGCGGAAGCCTAGTCCAACACGATCGCCAATCCACAGCTTCGCGTCATTCGGTCCGCGATGGTGGATCAAGTCCATCATCGAGCGTACTACTTGTTCAGAAGGTTGTTGATCATGAAAATGATATATACCAGCAATGCCACACATAATTGTTCCAAATCCTTTCGCTCGTTGCATATGGCGTAGAACGTACTCAGTTCCCGCTCAGAACAAGGCAACACCCCGCAGAGGCGGGGCTTGTCTATGCAATCATTATAAACGTTTTTGACGAAATGTGACACAGGCTTGCAGCTAAATCAGCGGCATTTCTGTGTGTAATGTTCATGAAAGTACGAATAATCAGCCTGCAGCCATTTGTATTGCCGCATTGTTCAAGCTTTCTTATGTATATAATCCCGCTTCGGAATGTTATTCGACCCTCGAGTTCGTTCTTTCTCTTACCCCGTTCCATTGTAACGGACAATGGCTCCGAAATCCAATCCATCCTGCTCTTGCAATTCATACCACTTCACATACAGGTATATATGGTCATAGTCTATATTGGTAAGCCCATTACCCGTTCAGGCACGACACGAATCTTTCCTTAGCTATGTGCCAATGCTTCAGTACTGGAAGCATTACTTGCGATGGTTGCTTGGAGTCCGGTTAAATCGACAGCAATCTGCACATCCTAATCCGTATCCGCGGACAATATGCTTAACTAATGTATACGTGATTGGAGGTCTGACAGCAATGCTGACACCGATTGCATTTGGCATTATTATCTTTTTGTTACTGTCTGCTTGGCTCATTCCCCATTATGCTGTTCACTATATGACACGCTCCAAATGTTCCACCTACGAGCGCTGTCTGGAGATGCTTGAACAGCAAGGGGTCTTTACTCGTGAACAATTTGAAGCTTGCCGCAAAGAAGAAGTCACTATCCGAAGCCATGATGGCATTAAGCTGCACGGCTATTATATGGAGAAATTTCCGAATTCACGCCGGATTGCGCTAATTGTTCACGGCTATACAGGAGCTCTTCCTTGGTCAGCTCAATTTATGGATATGTTCACCGAGCAAGGCTTTAATGTACTACTTATTGATCAGCGCAGGCATGGTCAGAGTGAAGGCAAGTACACAACCTTTGGCTACAAAGAAAAATACGATGTGCAAATGTGGGTGGACTGGATTGTTGAACGGAAGGGGAAGGATTGCATCATTGGATTGCATGGTCAATCACTTGGTGGGGGAACCGTGCTCGAATACGCAGCAATCCGCAGGCCACAGGTTCAATTCATTGTGGCTGACTGCCCTTACTCCGATTTGACACAGCTCATTCATTATCAAGTAACGAAGCTGAATCAAATGCCTGCATGGCCTACTATGGCACTCATTAATCGATTGCTTCTGAGCAAGGCAGGATTCCGCATGGAGCAAGTAAGTCCATTACGAATTATGAAGACGTGCCCCCTCCCCGTCTTATTCATTCATGGCAAGGAGGATCGTTTCGTGCCGACATGGATGAGTGAGCAACTGCATGAAGCGAAGCATTATACATCTTCATTGATCCTCATTGAGGGAGCCGGGCATGGTACCGCTTATTCCGTTGATCAAGAACGTTACCGGCAAGGAGTAACAGCATTCATACAGTCAACCGTTGGAACTCCAAATCATGAAGAAGTTGCAGAACCATTGTCCGATGCCGTTCAAGATACAGTCGAAGTGGTAGAAGAACCTAGTTCCGTACTGGAACCCGGAATCGATCTTATCCCTGATCTCGTTCCTGCTGAAGCCGACAACATGCTTCCGGTCATTTGATTAACTTTGATCGACTTAGGCGTAATTAACCTTATTCACACACTGCACAACATGTTGTGCTGTTCGAATGGCAATTATTTTTTATCAACCTTGTTGTGAAGCAAAATAAGTGAGCAGCCCTTCTCGGAAGAAGAAAGGCTGCTCTGTATTTCCGACAATCTACATATGGCTTTATAAGGACGGAACCGCTTCAAAAGTAAGCTTGTCCCCCGGTCTGTGCAGCTCAAATACGACAATTTGGTTTTCTCCTTGGCGGAGTATTGGTGCTGGAACATAGAGTGTCTGCTGCGGACCAACTTCCCAGTAACGTCCAAGATTGAAGCCATTTACGAACACTACACCCTTCTTCCATCCATCCAAGCGAAGGAATGTATCATGCGGCTGCTCTTGAATCGATAGCGTAGCCTCGTAGAATGCCGGCTGCTCTCCCTCCAACCCAGAATCAGCTGTATTGAATTGCAAGCCATTCAGATTCTCCAGCTCCAAACTGCGCACTTCCCAATGGAACAGAAATTGCCCATTCAATCGAACGCCATGCGTAATCCCTTTACGATCATACAGCTCTGATCCATAGTTGACACGCCCCATATTTTCTACAAAAATATCAAGCCGCGCTCCCCCCTCTGGAATCGTCACCGCCAGCTTCTGGGGATCCCAGCGCTCCACTATGCCGATTAGCTTCTGATCCAAGAATACATGAGCACGATCGTGAACATCCTGAATCGTCAGCGTGCATTCTGTGCGTGGGCCAGACACTTGAGTGGAATACAAGATAAAGCCATTATTCTGATCATACATTTCCATTGGCTCCGGACATATACTCATCTTCACATCCGTCATAGACGCAAGCGTATCGAACAGCTTCACAGCTCGGTTCACTGTGACTTCACCGTACGCTGTCTTAGGCGTATTCTCAGGCAGGTCACCTTCAGGCAGCGATACATACTTACCGATTACCTCTCGGAATAACCGATACTTCGGTGTAATATCTCCTGCTTCACTAATCGCACTATCATAGTCATAGCTGGTTACCGTTGGCTCGAAGCGTCCCCCGTGATTAGCTCCACTGCCAAATCCGAAGTTCGTACCCCCATGCAGCATATAGAAGTTCACCGAGGCGCCCATTCCCAGCATCTCATCCAGCACCTGCGCTGCATCTTCTGCGCTGCGCGTATGATGCTCTTCGAACCAGTGATCGAACCAACCGTTCCAATATTCCATACACATAAGCGGAGCATCTGGCTGATACTGTTTCAGCTTGTCGAACGCTTCCTTCGGTCTTGAACCAAAGTTGACGGTCGCCAGCATGCCATCGGCCATCCCACCCTGCAGCATATCATCACCAGGACCATCTGAAGTGAATAATAGGACATCGATTCCACGTTCTACCAACATGCCGCGCAAAGCTCGCAAGTAAGCCTGATCATTGCCATAGCTGCCATACTCGTTTTCAATTTGCACGGCAATAATTGGCCCCCCTGCTGTCGCAAGCAGCGGCTTCAATTGCGGGAGAAGGGCATCATAGTATGCGGATACCTTCTCTAGGAATCTAGGATCACTGCAGCGCAGCCGCATATCTTCCTTCAGCAGCCAAGCCGGCAGCCCCCCGAACTCCCATTCCGCACATATGTAAGGGCTTGGACGCACAATAACGTACAGACCTTCACGCTCTGCAATGCGGACAAACTCCGCAATGTCAGCCATTCCTTTGAAGTTGAACTGGCCTTCTCGCGGCTCATGCACGTTCCAAGCAATATATGTCTCTACGCAGTTGCAGCCCATTGCTTTCACCTTGCGAAGCCGATCTGTCCAGTATTCAGGCACAATGCGGAAATAATGAACAGCACCAGAAATAAGCAGTGTAGGCTTGCCTTGAAGCATAAATTGCTGACCTTCATATGAAAGCGTTGTCAAATTTTGTTCTCCTCCTGCCTTATACCGTTTATTTGTGAAGCACTTATATCTCCATCATATCAATTCCGCCGCAAATGAACATGTATTTTACATACCAGTTTATGAACAAATGTCACAAGAAAAGACTTGCATCCATTTGGCTGATGCAAGTCTACGTTCAATTCCTATTAATTAGGTGATTTCCTATTTTAATTCTTAAATGCCGATGTCTGCGCCTGCAAACGAGTCGCTTGATCTCGCAGCACATCAGAGGAGGCAGCCATTTCTTCCATGACAGCTGTCTGTTCTTGTGTCGCACTCGCTACCTGACGAGTGCCTTCCGCCATCTCATTGACAATGGAAGCCATCCTCCGTGTCTGCTCCAGCGTAGTTGCGAAGCGCTCTGTCTGCTGCTCTACTTCACTTGCAATATCATGAACGGCCTTCGAAGCCTGCTTCGTTACATGTGCGATAGCACTCAGGGCATTTGCAGCTTCATCCTTCTTCGCCGCTTCAACACTTACGATGTCGACTTGCTTCGTAATCAAGCGAACAGCCTGCTCCACCTGAGACTGCATCAGAACGATGCGGTCATTAATATTATTCACCGCAGAAGCACTCTGCTCCGCCAGCTTCCGAACTTGGGATGCGATGACGGCAAATCCAGCACCATGCTCTCCTGCTCTAGCCGCTTCAATCGAAGCATTCAGGGCAAGCAAATGCGTCTGATCAGCAATTTCTCGCACCGTAGTCGATATATCTCCAATCTGTTCCGCCTGCTCGCTGAGCCGCTGTACCGTGTCTATCGAGGCTTGTCCGGATTCAGCCGCCATCAGCATGCCATCAATGATCGACTTCAACATCTCCTCACTGTCTGCAAGCGTTCCGAGCATATCTTGAGTCATACGCTCCGTCTCTTCCGCTCTTTCTTGAACGGCAGCAGCTGAGGCGTGAATCTGTTCCACCGATTCAGCTGCTGAGGCAGTCCACATCGCCTGCTGCTCCGCTCCACGATTCATCTCGTCAGCCGCGCAGGAGATTTGTTCGATCTGGTGAGCAGCTTGAGTCATGGCACCGCTTAATGTTGAAGTATTTTGCGTCGTAATATCAACACTGCTTTTAATTTCCGTAATCATATGCTGCAAATTGCGTACCATTTGGCCAAAAGAAGCAATCAGAACATTGACCTCATCATGGAAATGGTACGACGGTAGGCTCACATTCAACTTTCCCTGCGCCGCCTCGTCTGCCGCCTTCGTCAATTGAATAATCGGCTTCACAATGAGGCGTGCTGCAAGCCAACCTAGCAAGCAGGTCCAGAATATGCCGAGCATGAAGATGATGCCGTCATACAACAGTTCATTCATTCCCGGTGCTAAGTACGGCTTCAGCACGAAGATGAAAAATCCGCTTGTCGCATAGGTAACGCCCGACACCACCAGCATGCCAACTACCATTTTCATTTGCAATCCGAATTTCATCATTTCCTTCTCCCCCACCTCGTCGACAACCCTACGCCTTATTCCTCTGGCTCGTTTTTGCGTGCGATGATCAGCAGAATCGTGATGAGTAGAAATGCGATAAACGCCAACAACGGAATTGTAATCCAGCCTTCCATATAATCGTAATTACACGGAACCCCAGAGCGGCAAGGAGTTAAGCTTGCCATCCCCGGTACCTTCTGCAGCAAATAATGATAGGTTGATACTGACCCGCCGATAATCGATAGCGGGAGTGTATACCGAACGATACTGCGGTCATTGCGGTATGCGGCAATCCCCAGCACAAGGACGAGCGGATACATGAATATCCGCTGAACCCAACACAATTTGCACGGTTCCCACAACAATATTTCACTCATATACAAGCTTCCACAAGTTGCAATCAGGGAGATGATCCAAGCAACATATAATGCATAACGCCGGATTACAGACATATATCATTACCTCCTGATTTAAAAGAATAACACTATTAACGAACGAATCACTTACCGCTTGTATACTCGCTGTAGATGCTATTTCGCTTCATTCAATACGTTCTCGATGAACGCTTTCAATTCACTGTAGCTGTCCCATTGACCTGTAAACTCTTTGCCATTCACATATACAGATGGCGTACCTGATACCTTCGCAAGATCCTTCAACTTCAAATCCTGCGCGATAGCGTCTTTGTGCGCCTGCTTCTCAATTGCATCTTCCAACTTCGCTACATCGATGTCTGGCGACACCTGCTTGGCTAGGTCTACGAGCAATGGGGTTGTCACCCAATTGTCTTGCTCTTTGCCCTGCGCATGATAAATTGCCTCATGATAAGGCCAGAATGCTTCCGGCTTCTGACGGAACACTTCCTCTGCTGCATTCGCCGCTAAATAGGAATTGTCAATGAACGGGTAATTAATGAAGGTGAACTGCACTTTTCCCGTATCGATAAAGTCCTTCTTCAACTGCGGGAACACCGTTTCTTCCCAGTCCTTACATGCAGGGCATTTATAATCACCGAATTCGACAATTGACACCTTCGCCTCTGTAGAACCAAGTGTCGGCTGTCCAGTCAGATCGAACTGAACGGCAGGTCTGTTCAAGACCTCATCCTGCTTGATCTGCTCCCCTTGCTTGTTCAATACAAATATAAGTCCGAGCAGAACCACAATGGCTACAGGAATCATGAACATGAAGATGCGGTCATTGCGCTTTTTATTGCTGCGTGAAGCTGACGTTGGCCGGGATTGTCCAGCAGTGGATGCTGAAGTTGAAGGTCTAGTCTGACCAGGCTGCTTCGCACGTTTGGATTTTGAAGATTTACCCAATCTATTCACCTCTTCTAACTTTTTTTCACCTTCCTTAAATGTAATGGAAAGCCGTCCATTTTTCCATTTCTTTTGTGCAAAATGAAAGATTATTTATCAAAGATTGCCATCACTTAGCAACAACCTAGCCTTTTAATAATTAAAAACTATAAAGCATATAGATATTATATATTTAACCTATATACATCCCTTCTGTCATACTAATTGAAGTGGATCAATCCTATCGAAAGTAACAAAAGAGGAGGCGTTGCCTAATGTCAACCGATCATCATTGGAATCCTGTACTGTATGACAGCAAGCTTCAATTCGTATCGCAGTATGGCACAGATGTAGTAGGATGGCTCTCGCCACAGCCAGGAGAGAGAATTCTTGATGTGGGATGCGGGACGGGCGATTTGGCAGCTAACATGGCAGAGGCAGGGGCAAGAGTAGTCGGAATCGACCAATCCGTCAACATGATTGAGCAGGCTCGTAACAAATACCCCTCCCTCACCTTCATCCCCATGGATATCACCGCCGAATGCCCCCGACATTATGCAGGATCATTTGATGCCGCATTGTCGAACGCCGCCCTCCACTGGGTAAAGAAGCCTGAAGCAGCCGCACGCCATATCTACACCGCTCTACGTCCTGGCGGGCGCTTCGTCGCAGAGCTTGGAGGCAAAGGGAATGTGGAAGTCATTGTCCGAGCCATCGAGGAGGTTCTAGAGCAACACTTCAGTATCGATCCGAAGCCGCTTCATCCCTGGTATTATCCGACTATTGGCGAATACAGTACTGTTCTTGAGCAGGCCGGATTTCAAGTCACCTCTGCGATTCACTTCGAACGCCCCACGTTATTGACTGACGGTGAGAATGGTCTGCTCCATTGGCTGCATGCCTTCACGCATGATTTTACTTCATCCTTATCATCGGCGGATATTCCAGACTTTATGGAATTGGTTCAAGCAAAATGCCGACCTGCTCTGTATCATAACGGTGAGTGGACTGGCGATTATAAGCGGCTCCGAATTGTAGCTAGTAAGCCGTCTCAACCAACTTGAAATCACCCAGCATGTTACAACTGAGGGCAAGATAACAACCTCCTTGAATAGCATGTCATCGTGTACCTGCACGTTATCCAGCTAACGTTCCGTATGTAACAAGCTTCCTTCCGAAATATTCAGCGTCGGGGAAGGAAGCTTACATGCTGCGTTATTCTGAATCACGAACTGTGATGATGCGTAGATCCGTGTCCTGCCCCGCTCCTCGCTTGAATTTCGAGCAAAGCATCCAGCTCACTTTGAATTCGTGGGACAACGGACATTTCCGCTCCTGTTAACCAGGCTGCATTATATGGCCCTTCTACAGGACTATGCTCGTAATAGGGTCTGATCGACTGCACATAGTCATACACCGCCATTGGCACCTGATCCCGCTGTACCCAGAGCAGCGGGGCATGTTTGCCCAGATGCGCGAAAGGGGCTTGTGCGATCGCCAGCCACTCATTTCCTTCCTTCACGAAGGAGAAATTGTGGCCTGGCGTGGCTATTCCCCACCCGAACCCCGTTTTCTTATCCTTATACTGCGCAAAGGCAATTGCCTGCTCGACTGGCGTCGCAGCAGCAATCCGCTCTACCCTTCCGAACACTGCAAGTTCATCGGTCACTTCCCGTGGAATAATGTTCTCCGAGCCAAGAATATACATAACCGCCTTCTTGCGGCGCTTGGCAAGCGCATCAGCCGTAGCCTGTGGAATTCCCTGCTTATTCACATACAAGACAGGCTCCTGCATATGTGCAATCCAATTGACCGCAGGCAGTGCATAAGCTGGTTCATCTGAGGAGACGATTATTACCGACATCGGCCGCTCCTTGCTCACTCTAGCATAATAATCATCAATCGCTGCCGCCACTTCTGCCGGCTTATCCCCAGCAATAACGTCCATCTTGAGTCCGAGCTTCTTGACTTCATTCATAACTGCCCCATCTACCTTGCCTACAACGATAACTTGAACCCCTTTATTATCAGGAGCTCCCTTAGGCTTCAAGCGCAGCAATTCTGATCGTGTCTCTTCTGGCAATCGATCTGTCTTGATATAGAGAAGAGGGCCATTGTTCGGGAAATGAATCAAATCAGCCGCAGCCATCGCAGTCGCCCACTGCTCATCAGGCACGAGCACGACACCATTCGGTCGCTGCTCATCGATGTGCCCAGGCCATACTGTGCGAGATATGGTGACAGCTGCCTTCACATGATCATCGGTATTGATTCGGGTCATATTTTTCGTTGCGATCCAAGGGGAATGCACTGCCTGTTCACTAACCAATGGCTCTCCAGCATAAAACGCTGCTTCCCCCGAGGAGACGGTCATCGTAGATCCACATCCTGCTAGCAGCAAGCATGAGAATAGTACTCCCCAGCATATCGCTCGCATGACATATTTTCGATTTCCCATGCTCCCATTCTGCGCAGCCATCGCAGCATCCCTATTCTGTCTTGTATCCCTGTTATTCATCTGCCGTGCTGGCATCCATGCCTCATTCATGAACATATACCTCCAGTTGCTCCATCCATATCTTGTAAGGATGCCCGACTGATCCCATTCTTACTCTAGAAATGCTTCTGCTTCCGTGTTCCGTATCAGCAGTGCAAAAATCGAGGGGGATGCGATACAATAGCTTCAATATAATTACCGCCTTAGCACGAATAACTATTATGGACATAGGGCGTAAAAATGGAGGGGTATTGTTGTGAATAAAGGATTGATTCAAAATCAGTCATTGCCTAACGGGCTCCGCGTTGTTCGCGCACTTCTAGCTGACACGGAGGACGTAATGGCGCTGCTGCATAATACTGCACGATGGCTTCACGAACAAGGCTCAACGCAATGGAATCCATTGCTTGAGGGACAAGACTCTCACCAGACTGCAAACGCAATTTTGAACGGCGATGTCTTCCTGTTTAAACAGGAAGAGCAGCTTGCTGGTATGGTGATGCTGTTAACAAAGCCAAGTCCTTGGGATCGTATGCTATGGGGGAATGATTCATTGGAGGATGCTGTATATGTGCACCGACTGGCTGTGAACCGCCATTATGCGGGTCAAGGGATCGGACGTGACATATTGGCCTGGGTCGAGAGCGGTATTGATTTCCCAGACAAGCACAGCATCCGGCTCGACTGCCTTGCTGGTGTTGCCGCACTGGAATCATTCTATCGAGGGGCAGGCTTTGTGTACCAAGGAAGAACCGACAACAACTATCTTCTATTTGAGAAAAATTTCGCCTCACGCGCAACCTGAAGCTTGTAAGAGAGAACCTCAATTACAAAAACCGCCTGCCCCTCCGAAAATGGAGAAGACAGGCGGTATATACGGTTTCTGGTGATTACTTTTTCCCAATAGAAACAATCTCTTACGTTCTCACGTTATTCCTCACGATCTCGTCCAAGGAGTACCGTCATACCGAGCAAGGTAACAACAATGGTTGCTCCCATATCAGAAAGGATGGCAATCCAAAGTGTCAGCCAGCCTGGAATCGTAAGCAGCAGGGCAATGATCTTCAGTCCCAGCGCAAGTCCGATATTCCAGCGTACGATACGGTTGACCTTATGCGAGATTCGAATGGCGCTTGGCAGCTTGCCAAGATGATCTTGCATCAGGACGATATCTGCCGTCTCAACGGCACTGTCCGTTCCTTTGCCCATCGCAATACCTAGACTAGCCGAAGCAAGTGCAGGTGCATCGTTAATGCCGTCACCCACCATGGCGACCGGATACTTTTTGCCAAGCTCCTTAATCTTGTCGACCTTCTGTTGTGGCAACAATTGCGCATACCAGTCTGTCACGCCTACGTTCTTCGCTACTTGCTCCGCAGATTGAGCGTGGTCGCCAGTCAGCATGACCGTATGCTTCACCCCAGCGGCGTGCAGTGCTGCTATCGTCCGTTTACTCTCTTCACGAATCTCATCGGCCAATCCGAACACACCCAGCGGCTCACCATCTTGTTCAGACACAACCACTACCAAGGTTAATCCACGTGATTTCATCTGCTCTGCAGCCTCTCGCGCCTGCTGTACGCGATCAGCAGAACCGCCTTGCAGCTTATCAATGACGCGTTCGCTGCCTACCCAGTATACAGCACCGTTGATTTCAGCCCGTATGCCTTCTCCCGGTATGGTCTCACTATGCGTAGGTTCTTCGAAGGAAGTGCGTCCCTTGGCCTCCAGATGACGCATAACAGCTTTCGCAAGTGGATGAAGAGAAGCCTGTTCAATAGAACCAGCTACGCGGTAGAAGCGTTCTTCATCATAAATTGCCTCATCTTGTACAGCAGGTTCTCCCTTCGTCAACGTACCCGTCTTGTCAAAAGCCAGTGCTTCAATCTTGCCGAGCTGCTCCAAATGGACGCCGCCCTTGATCAGAATTCCGTTGCGAGCGTTGCGTGTAATTCCGCTGACGATTGCAATTGGCGATGAAAGAATAAGTGCACATGGACATCCGACGATAAGAACAGCAAGCCCTTGATAGAACCATTTATACCACTCTCCACCCATAAGAAGAGGAGGCACAAGCATTACTAGTGCTGCAATAATCATGATAATTGGCGTATAGATACGAGCGAATCGATCGATGAACAACTCTGTTGGCGTCTTCGTATCCTGAGCTTCCTGCACAAGATGTAGAATCTTCGCCAATGAGGAATCTTCATAGGCTTTATCAATACGAACCTTCAAAATGCCGTCCGTGTTCACACTGCCCCCGAACACAACATCGTTAGCCGCTTTAGCTACCGGCAGCGATTCACCAGTGATGGCTGCTTCGTTTACAGCACTGTTCCCCTCAACGACCGTACCGTCTGAAGGAATTTTCTCACCCGGCCGAACGAGTACAATGTCTCCTGCAACGAGCTGTTCAATCGGAATGGTAATACTTTGCCCATCGCGGAGTACAGTTGCCTGCTTCGGAGCTACCGCCAGCAGAGCTTCCATTGACTGGCGAGCACGCTCCATGCCGTAGCCTTCCAGCATCTCATTCAATCCGAACAAGATGGCAACGAGTGTTGCTTCCTTCCATTCTCCGATAACAACTGCCCCGGTAAGCGCCACGGTCATCAAAGTGTCCATATTGAAGCGCAGCCGCAGCAGATTGCGAAGTCCCTTCATGAAGGTGCCATATCCGCTAAGCAGCATCGCGAGCAGATACATGCCTATCAGAACGCCGTTCGGCAGCGAGCTATCTAAAATAAATGTTGCAACATAGAGCAAGCCTGAGATGCCCAGCAGCCACTTCATTCGATTCATATCCCCATGACTGTGATCGTGTCCATGACCCTCGGCTCCGTGGTCATGCCCATGGTCATGTTGATGCGCCTTGCCACCTGAGTGGCTATGGGAATGACTGTGCGAATGTCCTGCATGGCTATGCCCCTCGTGGGAATGCTCATGGTCATGACCGTCACAAGCGCATTGTATGTGATCTGGGACTGGAGCACTTGCAGCGCTTGCGGCAGCTCCTCCGCCTGACTCGACCAGCTTGGCGCCATCTGTACGCAATATCCGTTTTACGGCAGCCACATCAATGTCCTTGCTCATCTTAAGTGTACCGCTGTTATAGCTTAATGTGGCATCCTCGCCATGCTTCAACCGGCGAATCTCGCCTTCCATTTCCCTAGCGCAGTTGCCGCACGACAATCCCTGCACCCGATATGCAATTCGTTCATCAGCCTTTTCTGTGCTCCGCGTCGTCATGACAATGCTCCTCTCTCAAGTGTTCTAGTGTCATTCGAACGAGCAACCGAATATGATGGTCACTCAAGGTGTAAAACACATTTTTACCATCCTTGCGTGATTTCGCGATGCCTAGATTCTTCATCACTCGCAAGTGATGTGAAGTTGTCGCAATCGATTGGCCTGTCAATATCGCCATGTCGCATACGCACAACTCTTCCCCTTCATCCAGCAAGCATGCCATCTTCATCCGTGTCGGATCAGACAACGCCTTGAACATTTGAGCCATACCCTGTACCTCGTTGTCTTCAACCCGACCCTTTAAAGCATTAATTTTAACAGCGTCATAACATACAATTTCACATACATCTTCTTTATCGAGCGTATGCGATTGGATGTTCTCCAGATCGTCCGTCGAACGTTGTGCAACCATTGCATTCACCTCATTACCTATATTGTTGTTAATTTCCTTGAAGATTAAGCACATTAATTCCGAATGATTGCATTGAAGGTGTTTTATCTGCTTAATCGTAATCATTACAATAATCAAACGAATGTTTGAATGTTTCTGTAGTAGTAGTATACACGGTTCCATTCATAAATTCAAACGATTATTTTAATGTTCTGCCAAAATACGCTCCTACCTAGCCTTAACCTTCTCACATACTGCTTCTATTTCAAGAATAATTGCCTCTTTTCGTCAATAATAAACAGAACATTCTAGACCAATTTACACCTTAAAATCACTCATCTCACAGACTGCCCCAATTCGTATTCGTCAGTAGCAAACAGGTCCGTCTTCCACAAAAAATGCAAAGACGCTTCCAAAACCACTATACTGGTGGAGATGGAAGCGTCTATATTTTATATGGCTACGATACAGCCTCATTTCGGTTCCCGTATTCGCATATCTCCAAAAAAGGGCAACGACGACAACGTCTAGTCTCTTCGGTCGGCTCGAATGCTTCAATCGAGAGCGGCTGATTGCGGAGCGGCTCCTCCAAGTAGTCACGCATGAGCAGCATGCTATCTATGACGTGGCGCTCTAATTCTTCCATCTCTTCTTCATGTACATGATCTTCTACACAGCTGCCGCTGAGTAGATACTCTGTACGAATATCAAGCTTCTCATAGGGAACCCCGTACACCCGGTGCACATATAATCCATACAGGCGCAGCTGCGTCTTATTGCGCTCATCCTCCTGCCCCGTCTTCCAATCTACAATAATGTACTGATCATCCTGACGGAACATGACATCCAGCTTCACATATACTTTCGTATCTGCTAACAATATTGTATTTAAGCGTTCCAGTTCCAAAAGCCGGACACCCGAATCTTCCCTAAATTGCTGCACACTGAGACTGTTCAGAAAACGGTCGGCCAGTATCGGGATCCGAGCCTTAATCGTTTCAATGGTACGGGCTGGCAGTTGTTTGCCATAGTACATTTCATGCAGCATTGTACGCTGCTTCGGAAGTTCTCTCCATGCCTCCACGTCAAGCGAGTCCGTATACGCCTGATTCAACAAGTTTCGTACTCGCCGAACGATGTCCTCAGCGTCCATCACCCGACTGGATTGGTTCATCTGCATCAATGCAGCCTCTGCCATCTTATGCATCGCTTCTCCGAATACAAGATGCAGGTTGGTCATTTGCTTCAGCTGATAGGCCTGCCTTGCCAATGGCTGCGCATCTCGAAACCATCCATTGTGCGAGGCATAATAATGATAGAAATACTTGCGTCTGCACTCTTCGAACAGCACATGACGCGACGGCGACCATGACCATTCCGGGTAAGGCTTACGCTGCATGGAAATCTCCCCTCTCCCCAATTCGCTCACCGAACTTCAGTTGTAAATGCTATTATAGCATGATCACCATACATAAAAGGGAGAAGTTATCCTATACCTGCTGTATCTCTATGTCAAGCTGCAACCACTTGACCATAAGTGCAGTACAGCAAAACAGCCTCGACCCGATTGTTCGAGTCAAGGCTGCACAAAAAGCATTGTTCCTTGTTGTTTCTTGCGATATTGTTCATCTGCATCCTGAACCGTCAGCAGACACCCTATTTCCCCCTGCTGTCAGGCCTTAACTCGACCAAGCCTTACATCCAATTCCTGAATGCAGTCCGAATGATCATAATGCTCATTCTCAATCAGCGAAGTAACCGGGTATAGTCTCATCCGTTCCGAAGTATAGGGCCTCAGTTGTCTGGCAAGCGCCTCAATCTCAGTCGAGACTGGGCGAAGCCACGCATCGGCCTCCCCTGGATCCAATATAGCTGGCATACGTGTCTCGAATTCCGCAATTAGCTCATTGGAACGCGCCATTAGCAGCGTACAAGTCTGCTGCACTCTCCCTTGTGCGTCGCGCCATACTTCGTACAATCCCGCTACGCCGAAGATCCCTTGCTTGCGAAGCACCACATGAACGGGGTAACTCTTTTTGCCTTCCTGCCGCCAATAATAGAGCCCGCTGCACGGAATGATGCACCGCTGTCGCTCTGTCAGCTTCCAGTATGCTGAATTCGTATGAATGGAATAAATATCAGCATTCAGTGAATCCTTGCCCCAGAAAGGTACCATCCCCCACCGGTATTCATCCAACACACGTCTGCCCTCAAGCTCCCTAATAGCCGGCACCGTCTGCGTCGGACTAATGTTGAAGCGCCGTTGATAGGGGTAGAGCACCTGCTCAATGCCAAATGCCCGTTCAATCTCTGATAGATCAGCGGAAATCGAAAGTCTCCTGCACATGTCCATCATCCTCCTCATGGACATTATTGTCTGTATAATTAGAAAAATTATGCAGACCATTCCACGCAGAAGAATGAGGACAAATCCCTTACTCCATGACATGCCGCCTTAAGGCGAACAACTCTCTCAATTCGGTTGGGGACAGCTCTGTAATCCACTTCTCTCCACCGCCAATTACCTGCTCATTCAAGGTTTGCTTCTGCTCAATCATATCGTCAATTCGCTCTTCCAACGTGCCGAGTGCAATCAACTTATACACCTGCACATTCCGCGTCTGCCCAATACGGTATGCCCGGTCGGAAGCCTGATTCTCCACCGCTGGGTTCCACCAGCGGTCGTAATGGAACACATGATTGGCAGCTGTCAAATTCAGTCCCGTTCCACCAGCCTTCAGTGACAGGATGAAGATGCGCGGACGTTCTTCTGCTGGAAGTGACTCGTCCTGGAAACGCTGAACCATGCGATCCCGCTCTGCCTTCGGCACACTGCCATGCAGAAACGGAACGGTCTCCTTCATGTTTCGCTCCAGCACCTCTTGCAGCAGCTTGCCCGTCTCAGCATATTGTGTGAAGATAAGACTCCGCTCTCCCGTCGACTGCAGCTCATCCAACATCTCTAGCAGGCGTGTCAGCTTGCCTGAACGAGCGGAATCCCGTCCAGATACTCGGTCTCGCAGCACAAGTGATGGATGATTGCATACCTGCTTCAGCTTCGTCAACGCAGTGAGCACTCTGCCCCTTCGTTCCATTGGATCGAGTCGATCCAGATCTTCGAATAGTGTCTGCAGCGTCTGCTCATACACCGAAGCTTGCTCCGCGGTCAGAGGAACGTAGACCTTCGATTCATTCTTATCCGGCAAGTCAAGCTGAATCTCAGGATCCCGCTTCAGCCTGCGCAGCAGAAATGGCTGCACAAGTCGCTGCACAAGCTTCGTCCACTCTGCGTCTCGACTGCGTTCGATCGGATTCACGTACGTTCTTCGGAATTGTGCCAACGTACCCAAATATCCTGGATTTACGAAATCAAAGATCGACCACAGCTCCGTCAAATGATTTTCCATTGGTGTACCTGTCAGGGCAATCCGGTGCTTCGCGCGCAGCTTCCGAATGGCTGCAGACTGCTTCGCATAAGGGTTCTTAATGTTTTGCGCCTCATCCAAGCATAGCGAGTTCCACATGATTGGCCATAGTAGCTCACGATCCATCAAGGCCAACGTGTATGTTGTGATGACCACATCAGCCATGCGAATCTCCTCTGCAAATCGCTCATCCCGGATTCGGTCAGCACCATAATGCAAATACACTCGAATATTCGGCGCAAATCGTTCCAGCTCTCTCTGCCAGTTACCAATAAGTGAAGTTGGACAAATCAATAGAGAAGCCCCTGACGTCGGTTCCAATTCCTTCACTCTCAGGACATAGGCTATCCATTGTATCGTCTTACCAAGCCCCATATCATCCGCAAGACAGGCGCCAAGGCCGAATTGACGAAGGAACATGAGCCAAGAGTATCCATCAGCCTGATACTTCCGCAGGGTTCCCTGCAATCCTACCGGCAACTCACTAGGTGGGATCGATTCATGATGCTGAAGCATGCCTAGCCAATGCTGCAGCTGCTCATTCAGTTCCAGTTCAAGCTGTAGGCTATTGTCACGCTCAATATCTTCATCCAGCAGCCCTTCCTCCATACGCTTCCGTTCCATGGCCATATGATGCTCAAGCACCTCGCCGAATGTCATCCCACCGCCATCGACTTGCTTCATCAAGCGGCGAATTTCCTTCACGTCATCCGGATTCAATTGAATCCATTGGCCATGAAGTTGAACCAGCCTGCGATCTTGTTCGATGAGCTGACGGAATTCCGCTTCACTTAAGTTCACGTCACCTACCGCGAGTCTCCAATCGAACTGAATCATCTGATTCAATCCCATCGCAGAAGCGGAGAAGGAACCTGCGGAAGAAGGAACCCTAGCCTTTAACCGAGTTCTCATCTGGCGCACACGCTGCCACCAAGCAGGCACAATGACCCGGAACCCAGCCTCTGCTAGCTGAAGGCTTCCCTCAGCTAAGAACCGCCATGCATCCTCTTCGCCAAGCTTCGTCTTCAATCGGAGAGAACGGATCTCTGTGTCCTCTTGATCTTCTTGCTTCGTTTCCAAACCTGCTTCTGTCTCATGCATACTGGTGTGTTCCGGCTGCTCCAATAGAAACTTCCGGCTAACCCCGGAATCCTCAAGCCAAGGGGCGATTTGCAGCACCTTTCCGATATCTCGAATCAGCCTCTCTTGGAGGAACGGCTTCCATTCTTCCGGAAAATCTCCAGCAGCTGCCTTCGCTTGACTCCTGATCTCGCCATCTATCCTATACTCGCTCAATACGCATGCAATTTGAGCATTCGGATCCATCTTGTCCTGCAGCAAGATGCGAAGCGCCCAAGGCATCCGCTCCTGTTCCGGCTCATCAATACGAAGCACGACACGGAAGGGTGTCTCATCTCGGGTCCAGCCTATCATTTCAAGCCAATCTTGCTCCCCCGTCCACTGCGATGATTGCAGGGGAATGCGCAGTTCCTCCAGTTCCGGGCGCGCACGCAGAGCGGCAGCGCGCAATGAGTCTCGCTCCTGATTATCCGTTAGCAGTTCTGTCATCAACACATCGAACCAATGGACAAGCTCGGGATGCTCGATCTGTTGCGCTTGGTGAAGCAATTCGCGATGCTGCTTCTGCTCGGATTCGCTTAGCAGCAGTTCCCAGCCGAATGCACCCGCTTTCCATTTGTCGTAAGACGGTTCATATCGCCCCTCTTGCAGCAGAGACATATACAGCTTAGCCGTTTCACTTAGAATGCGGAAGCTGTCTCCTGACTTCAACTCTGTCCAACCTACGTGCGGCGTCATCGCTATCACCTCCAGCATTTCAGCCGCGGTAACAACAATCCCCTCAATACGCCCCTCTCCCTCTACAGGGAGCATCGTACCGTAGAAGGAAGGAGCATGCCAACCGAACAACAGATGCTTCAGTGTTCGCACGTCCCGCCTCATTCCACTATGAAATACCAGGAATGTACCGTCGCTTCGTCTCAAGCATTCCACGTTCCAAGGCGATTGTTCGATCATGTCAGCAGTGCCCCTCCTCTCAACTCTTCTTGAAATGCTCTTAACCGAGAATACCGTTCCAGCAGGTTATCCATGTACCGCTCCCACGTTGGAAGAGAGCCCTTGCGTTCATACATCGAACGCAGCTCATGCAGCAAGGTAACCGCTATCCTGTATTGATCGCGATTGCGTTCCTCAATATGCCGTTCAATGGCCTGATGATATAACGGCAGCAACATGTCTGGCGCCGCGGCAGCGACTTGCCTCCATTCATCCGCATCTGCCTCCTCCGGCGATATGCGGCGTACGATTTGAATATCAGCCCAATCACGATATCTTCCCTGCTCTAGGAGGAAAGAAGACAGATACGGGTATATACCAGGCAGCAGTGCCAGCAACAGCGAATCAAGTTCTTGATGCAAACCTACGTGTGCATCATAAGCCTGTTTCCACAACATCCAATACCGTTCCAAATGCTCTCGTTGGCGGGATTGGCTGACCATCGGAGCCAGCGCCTTCAACCACATCAGCAGCTTCTCGTGATCTCCACTGTGCATTCGATCGTTGGCATACTGTACAAATCGCTCAGGTTCATTATAGAAAGTAAGTGAATGCACATGAGCGATTGCATCCTCGTCACAGCCAAGCAACGATTCAATATGGATAAGCGCGACCCGAATTGAATCACGCAGGCGTGGACGAAGCTCGGATAACGGCTTCAACCTCTCCTTAAGCCGTGCACGCTCAAGCTGCAGCTCTTCGGGATCGTTCAGTACCCCCGACCACACGAGCGCAAAGGCAGCCAGTCTATCTACAGGAGACTCCTCTTCAGATAGAGCCACCTGCTCTGCCACGACACCTAAGTGACGAAGATGCTCCTTAAAGGCCTTTGGTAGCTTTGAGCATGCGAAGCGGCGGCTTAATTCTGTAAGCTCCTCCATACAAGGACGAACAGCATCATCCGCGGAAATATCCCGAGAATGGTAGCCTCGCGCAGCTTGCGCATAGCGTTCAGCCAATTGCTGAATCAAGAACAACTGAACATGCATGCGCATCAGCGTGCGCACCGGCTCAGCCATCGCCTCGCTGTCACGATACAGCTGCTCCTTAACCCACTTGGTAATATCCACTACAGAGGATTGGAAGTCTGTAAACGGCCGTGCATATTTTCTATGAAATAAGAGATGCCAGTCCTTGGCGGAAGCATCTGCTGATAAGGTCATCTGACTCGCTCTAACGCGGCGTTCCCGTTCGGCCTTCTGTTCTTCACGCTTGCGAGCAGCAGTACGTTGTCTCTCAAGCACAATGAAGGCTTGACGGAAATCAGACAGGTACAGTTCAGGCTTCTTCCCTGCTGCCTCGCACAATTGGAAGAACAGCGCCGCCCTATGCTTGCACTCATTCCCAGTTCGGCAAGTGCAAGTACTCGCCTCGACACGTTTCATATGGAGGCTCACATGATAGCGTTCCGTCTCATGCACTTCAGCCCTGATCACCCGAGCTTTCCCCACGTCCTCATGCACATGGGATACTGCATTTTTGCGGTAATAGCGCCATCCCTGCTCCAGCGTCGCGTACGAATAGTGCTCCTTCATTTGCCCGGCTAAGCGGTTGATGTCGTCCACAGATACGTCCGGTTGCTGCAACGTCAATACCCTCCATTACTGCGGCAATGCTCTTCCAAGACCTGTCCGATCGCAAGCATCCGCGAAATTCTGTATCCTTTCAGTTTACACAAAAAAACGGGAATATAGAAGAAAAAGAGCGTCTCCCATGTGGAAACACTCTCAATCGATCAGATCCGCAAGTTCCGCCCTCGCCTGATTAACGTATATTCATGCCTTGTAGATTGGGGGTGTGCCCAGATCATCATGATCCTGCTTCTCCCCGATTTTTATTGCTGATTCACTGGCTGAGTCAGCCTGAATAGAATGTGTCCCCCGAACCTCATCCACCCTACGAATCGGATAATGACGGAACAGAATCGAGCCAAGGAATCCTGCTCCAGCTCCGGCTAATGCACATAACATGGCTGTAATCGTAACCATAACAGGATCATTGAAACCGTACATCACCATAAGCCCCGCAATCGGTGTTGCAGTCCCTGTCGCATCATTGACCAGCCCGAAAAGCGCCACGACCACCCCAGCGGCTGCGCCCCCGATGAAGTTCGTGACATACACCGGGATTGGGTTGGCTGAGATCAGATCCGCTTGTGTCAGAGGTTCAATCGCTACTGCAAGTGTTGTACGCCGGTCACCGAACTTCATGCGATGGAAGAACACGAAGTTCATAAATGATGACCCCATTACGGACAAGGCTCCGATAGCCATCGGCAATCCTGTTAAGCCGAGCATGGCCGTTAAGGCCATGGAGCTAAGTGGTGCAGTCGCAACGACTGTAATCACACCACCCAGAATAATGCCCATAATAATCGGATTATCGGTAGCCGTAGCCGAAATAATGCTGCCAATGTTGAGCAGCGTCGCATCTACGATAGGACTTACGAGCTTCGCCAAATAACGTACCAGTGGTGCAGCCACCACAATACAGGCGATAAGATCAAGTCCAGCTGGCACCTTCCGTTCAAATGCCTTAACCAAGTACGAGACGACGTATCCCGCAATAAAGCCAGGAAGCAGCCCCTGTCCGCCACATGCAACACCCAGCATAAGCGCATACACAGGCGACACTCCCATTGCCAGAGACACCAGTGCAGCAGCAGCCACGCCTCCCATGCCGCCAGCTGTCACTCCTACCTCTCTTAAAAATTCCAGCTGCAGCATATCACCGCCAACATAGCGCTGGAATGCTTCAACCAAGAAGCTGGCAACTGCAGCGTTCGCTAAGGCTCCCATCGCCTTCATTCCGTTAGGCGCTTTGAAGCTGAACAAGCTAAATAAAGATAGGACAAGCAGCAGCAAGGCTGTTCCTTGAATGATTTGCATCTTCTCTCCCCCATTGCACGTGCTGCGGCAAATCATGTGTACACATGTATTTTAAATCCGAAAGATAATATGTGCATTCATTGTAACAATTGGAGAGCAGGGTTTTCACTGTATATAATACCCACCTAAGAATTGATGAGCATCCGACTAACCCCGCTTTTCTGCTTGTCGTGCTCTCATATTCGTTGTTCCATATTCTCTAATCGTCACTTCGACATTATACCGGATCGGTGTCGTCGCGAACGTTTCATCCCATGTTTTCTTCTCTTGCTCCCACAGCCGAGGATATGCGATGCGGATCTTATCGCCAAACCCTAACACATCTGCGCGATATTTCTTTTGCAGCTTATCCAGCAATTTGGTCACTAGTTCCTTAATCTGCTTCTCAGCGTCTTCTTCCAAGCGACGAATAAACTTATTGTCAAAGTCATTGCCATTGGTAATCATTTGCTCGCCAAGCCGACCGTCCGATTTCACTCTTACATCGAAAGATATGCGGCCATTTTCAACATGCGGTTTAATTTGACTTTTCACGTTGGTGATTTCATATACAGATACTTGGTTAGTGATGACGTCCTTACTTTTTAGCACCCCACCCTTGCTGCCTCCCAGAATCCAGTTCGCCGCTTCCATATCCTCTTCGTCAAGATAACCAAGCTGCTTGCCTGTACTGCCTGATACAACGGAAGCTCCCGACAGCTTCAGATTCCCGTTGGCCGTGACGACATTCTGTACCATGAAACTGGTCATCGAATTCAGCTTCTCAAGCAAGTTGGTGAGAGACAAAGGCTTCAATAAACGATTCGTCCGATAGCGATTATCAGATATCCCTAACAAACGAAAGGCTGGCACATCTCCTGGGAGATTGACATCCAATACCTCTTTCCCCTTCCCTCGGCTAATATACACCAGACAGCTTGGACGAAATTCCTGCTCCCGCATGAAGAAGTCCAGTACATTTCGCATATTCAGTTGCTGCGCCAAATCTGACCCGATGACCAGTGTTTTGTAGTGCTGTCCGAATATTGGCTTCGATTCCTTCAAGGAAATCTCTCTCGTAATCTGATATAAAGAATCCCCGGAATGGGATACATTTTGATATTTTTTCTTATTTCCTGACGCCTCTTGGCCTGACTGCTCTGGCTTCGCCATTTGATACGTTAAGGTGACCCACCGATTACGCGCATAAGCCGCACCTTTTTTCTCAAATTCCTGCTCTTCTGATGATAAATGGCCAAGATCCAGCGCTGCAGCTACTGTAATACTCAAGTCTTCGATTTCTCTTCGACTCCAGCATCCACTGAGCAGCAGGATGCTAAGTGATATGATCAAAATGCGCATGAATCTCTGCTTGCATCTCCTTGGCTTATCCTCCTGCAAATGCCTACCTGATTGTGCAGCATCTGAGACAACATTGCAGTAATGATAGGATACGTCCTGACACTTATTGTTCCTGCTCATCGCTCGCCATTCTCCTTCTCAACTTCACTATCATCAGCAAAATAGCAGGTAAAATTCCGAACAGGATCATGGCTGCGTCACCTATTCGATCTCCCATTGAGAAGAGATCATTAATATCTCTGGGAGACATAGAAGCGATATAGATAACCGGAATAAGCAAGTATAGCATCGGACGAATATCCTTATTCGTCATTTGTGCCATTCCAAGTGCAGCCGCATAATGTGTAATCGCATATGTAGTGAAGATCTGAATTACCCAAATGACCAGCAGCAACGATTCATATCGTTCAAATAAGATCCCCGGATATTCGAAGCTGCGGAACAGCGTGATCGTAGGCCAGGTGCGGCTGACCACACCAGAAATGGATAAGGCTCCAACTGTCATCACTACAGTAACCATGTAAAAAAGTATCGGAATGAGAATGCCAATTACAACTGCACGAACCGCCTTCTTCGGTGTTGACATATAGGCCTGCAATACGAGCAATATTTCAAAGCCAGAGAAAGAAAGTGCTGTCGTCTTCACACCATTCAATACAGGGCCTATTCCTTGCCCTAGCACCGGCCTCAAATTATTTACATCAAATATTTTAAAGCTTAGCAGGGCCAAGCCCAATATAATCAAGACCGTCAGCGGAAATACGATTTCGAAGAAGCGAGCAATTGCGGCTACCCCGCCGACCATGATGTAAATGCCGACCCACAGGAAGGAAATAATCACCACCCAGCGCGGAGTACCTTCGAGCAAATACAGGTTCATTACTTCCGACATAGCTCGCACCATATTGCCTGATGTCGCTATGAAATAGATAATGATCGATACATTCAGCACGATCCCTAGCCATTTCCCTACAATAAGCTGACCGTATTCATAAAAGGTCTTCCCCGGAAATTGCTGGCTGAGCTTCACTACAATAATGCCTGCTATTATAGCAACAAGGCCGCCGAGAATGACGGTCAGCCATATATCCGGTGTCTTCACCTTCTCCGCTGCTGTTCGGGGGAGCGTTAGAATCCCCACTCCCAGTATATAATTGGCGACAAATACAGCCGCCTGCTGTGTCGTAATTTTCTCATTCGATCCAATGGGTTGACTCATGGTTCTCCACACCTCCTTCTATCTGACTTACTCCTCACGGGTCGGATTACGTGTGTCCAGCATCTTGGGACGCTTCTTCATCAGCCTTAGCGGGGCACGTAAAATGAAGTCCTTCCAATCTGACAAGCGATAAGGCACAGCGGGGCTCACATATGGCACACCGAAGCTTTTCAGCTTAACAAGATGACTGCATAGCAGTAAGAAGAACAGAACGACGCCATACAAGCCAAGTACCGATGCAAAAAATATTGCGATGAACCGCAAAATGCGCAAAGAAATACCTGCACTGTATTGCGGAATAGCGAAGGAGGATATCGCCGTTACTGCAACCACGATGACCATGAACGGACTGACTATCCCCGCCCTAACCGCGGCATCCCCGATGACAAGACCACCCACAATACCGACCGTCTGCCCAATCGGCTTCGGCAGACGAAGACCCGCTTCACGCAGGATCTCCAGCGACACCTCCATAATGAGCACCTCGATAATCGAAGGAAATGGAACGCCAACACGAGTACCTGCAATGGACAATACCAGCTTCGTTGGGATCAGACCCTGATGGAACGAGATCAAGGAAATATACAAGGAAGGGCCAAAAGTCGATACAAATGCCGCAAAATACCGCAGACAACGAACTAGTGTCCCCGCCATCCATCGCTCATAATAATCCTCTGGCGATTGAAGCAGCATGGTGAACGTCGCCGGTGCAAGCGCAGCATATGGGCTGCCCTCAAGGAAAATCGCCACCCGCCCTTCCATCAAGGCACACAAGGTTCGATCCAGCCGTTCCGTGCTCTGCAGCTGCGGAAAAGGAGATAAGTAATTATCCTCAATCAGCTGTTCAATATAGCTTGTATCTGGAATCTCATCGATGTCGATCTTGCTAATGCGATCCAGCACATCGGTAACAAGCTGCTTATCCGCTATATCCTCAATGTATGCGACAACCATCTCACGTTGTAATCTGGTTCCGACACGGCGATGAATGAAAGTGAGCTTCTTGTTCTCACCTTGCTGTCTGAGCAGTGTCATATTGTCAACGAGGCATTCATTGAAGCCAAGCCTTGGTCCGCGTACGAGCACCTCAGATGGCGGCTCGTCCACGCCGCGCACCTTCACCTTCCTCGTATTGAACATAATGGCACCGATATGCCCTTCAATGAACAAAGCCGTATCGCCCTTCAACACGTCGTACGTACAGTCATTAACAATCATATTCTCCTTCATTGATCCGACAGGGAGAATATGCTCGACCAAATATTCCTTCGTATACTTATAATCAGGAGAAGCAACTGCTCCCCCCTCAGATGGCGGCTGAAGCTCGCCCATCAAGGATTTCAGCAGGTGCTTATCAATAAAATCCCGATCCGAAATCCCTCCAACGAACACAAGCGCTGCACGCTGTGTCGTGTAGCCGAGCTGGAACAATCGTATGTTGACATCCTCCATCTGGCCGATATCTTCCTTGACCTTATTGAGATCCTCCTCAAAATGGCCTACAAACCCCTCGTAAGCCGTCTCGGCTTTCCGATTCCCCTGATCATTTTCATCCTTCATCGTGATAGACATAATCTTCGATAATACAAAAGGAACAATGCCTGCAATCGCCGCTTGCGCGAATGCTTGCCAGCTTGGTATATAAGGCGCAATCGCCTGCCACATTTTTCATCACCTTCCCGTAATATGCCCCGCTCTTTCCTGAGTATGCATTTCGTGGAAGATGATGAGGTCTACCATGGCAAAATAGGTATTTTGACATCCAAGCTTTCATGATTCGATAATTGCGGATATTCTAGATCATACGTAACGACCATTTCCATACGCGAAATGTCGGATGTCGATTATTCATCCACGCTACAATGAACAGGAAAGGAGGTCATGACATGGATACGCTAAGAGATATGAATCTAGCATTGACCTATATCGAAGACAATTTGGATCAGGACATCGATTACGCCCAGGTAGCTCAGCTTGCAGGAACTTCGGAGTATCATTTTCGAAGACTCTTTTCCTATTTGGCCGGTATGTCTCTGAACACGTATGTTCGCAACCGCAGGCTGTCTCAAGCCGGTCAGGAATTACACAAGAGTGACGTTAAGGTAATTGATGTCGCGATCAAGTATGGCTACCATTCGGTGGACGGATTCACGAGAGCATTCAAGGATTGGCTTGGGGTTGCTCCTTCGGAAGTGAGAGGTCTGAAGCATCTGAAGGTATTCCCGCGCATGACCTTCCAGCTCACTATACGAGGAGGAATCGACATGAATTATCGGATCGAACAGAAAGACGCCTTCAAGCTTGTGGGTGTGAAGCGCCGCGTGCCCATCGTATTTGAGGGCGAGAATGCTGACATTCTGAAGCTAGCTCAATCGATTACCGTAGAACAGCGGACAAAACTCCAAAGCTATCGAAATACCGAAGTGACCACTGTGGTCAATGCATCTTATCATTTCGGCGAAGGACGTCATGAAGAAAAGGGGGAGCTAGATCATCTCATCGGATCGATTACGACGCTTGATGCTGATTTTGACGGCTTTGAGGTAGTTGAAGTGCCAGCCTGTACATGGGCCATATTCAACTCAGTTGGTTCCTACCCTCATACCCTTCAGCAGACATGGGCAAAAATCGCCTCTGAGTGGCTGCCTTCATCTTCCTATGAGTTAATCAAGGTGCCTGAAATTTGCTTCACCGGAGATATGTCTGACCCTCATCAGGTATATAGCGAAATCTGGATCGGCGTAAAAGAAAAAGCAGAATAAGCAGAAAACCCTTGATTCGGCAGGTTAACCGAATCAAGGGTTTTTTCAATTATCGTCAATACACTTCAACAACGATTTCTGCCCAAGCTCCGCGGTCAAATGCCGGAACATTGTCGGCGCTATACAGTGTAATCAGATAGTAGCCTTTGTGCTGAAGCTTCACCGAACCTTTAAAGGCTTGTTCTTGGATAGGCATCTTTCTTCCTTGATGTCCTTATAAGGATTAGATTTTACAGCCTGTAACAGATATAAGTAATGCCATACAAGTTTTCATGTTATCGTCTCCTACATTCTCTAGTTACTTGGTTAGACGAGTCAGTGGCCGAAAGGGTTGCGAAATGGGTTGTTTTCTCAATTTTCTAATGCCATTAGCATAGGGGTTAATCGTAATGAAGTTCGAGAAACGTAAAAAAACCGCTTTGCAGCGGCGTATTACACCTTCTCATCTATCCTCGGATGATCTGGATTGCATTCCGGATCGGGTACTAAGCCTAATTGTGCAAGCTTCATTAAATAATAGCACTCTTCCCTCATCATATGATCTGGTATGAGCGGGGAAATGCGACTAAGCACTTCGGCTGACAATTCTAGATCCTCCAGCTCCTTCAAAAAGGCTCTGAACAAATTCATCTCCATATCGACGTCAGTATGAAATCTGCGGAACGCTGGAAAATCCCGAAGCTGTGTCCGCATGTACCCTGCCATTTCGATACTCTTTAAATAAAACTGTTGAAAATGCTCTTCAAAATCCTTACTTTTCTGAATCAATCGCTTTTCTACAAAATCCAAATCGCTGGAAATGGATGCAGCATGACCCGCTGCGTCAGGCAACCAAAGGAAATCGTGGTGCAGTGCATCAAATTGGGGAACCGGCTTTCCTTCCAATAGGTTGGTTAAAATACGTAAGTATTCCTCAAGTTCATTCACCATGTGATTGATAAAGGTTGGAGTGAACGCAATTGTAACACGCCCAAGCAACAGACGCTCAAGAATGCTTAGCTTAAATTGCCGCAGGTTGATAGTTAGCGTGTAGGCTTGCTGATTCAGTGTTCCGATCTCTGCATCTGATTGCAGCCCTCGTGCTTGTTGAAGAAGCTGATCGAACGCTTGAATAAATTGTTGTGCAGTCTGTATATCTGACGTTTCTTTCGGGGAGAGCGCATTGAAGATGAATCTTGCATGATCGCCTAAAATTTGCAGCCAGAAGCGATGCTCAAACAACGCTGGTTGATTCAACGGTATGACCTCCTTTATCGTTCTAACAAAGGTTTATGAAGGAGGCTTAAAATTAATAACTTAGATCTCCGCATCTGCTATATCTCTTTATGACTGGTACTGTAGTTCACCAAACCGCCCTATTACATTCTCATTTGTGGAACAAAACACTTAGTCGCTCACTAATCCCGAATAACTTACTATACATGTAACGATTTATGGTCAGAGCCGCGATGCATAAATAACAATCAAGCTAGACAATATAAGGAAGATGAAACCATACGAAACTATGGATAAAAAGGAGTCTGCCCAATGACACATACGAATACCGTGCAAATCGAACAACTAGCGCAACAATTGATTCAACAAACCAATGCAGCAACGCAAAAATACCAGCAGCTATTGCATCAAGAGCAGCAAAATGCTGCACGATTACAGGAGCTTGCTAAAATCGAACAGCATGCGGCCCATGTGATTCAGACTGCGCTTCAAGGTCATCAAACAGCTGTACAACAATTGCAGCAAATTATCAGCCTCGCCCATCAATCACATACTGCACCAACCAGTTATGCAGCGGGGTATGTGGCTCATACGTATCCACAGGTGAGCGATACGCAACATTACGTTTCACAAGTAAACACTACTCCCCAAACAGGATATAGAGGATATTAAAAATAGGCCGTTACCAACCTAATTTTCAAGCCAGCAAGCAGACAGCCGACTGACAAGATTCTGTCTTCATTAGAAGATGTCAGAAGAAGCTGTCTGCTTTCTTTTCCCCCTCTGTCTCTCCCATTAAAAAAAGCAATGCCCGGCAGGATTCTGCCAAGCATTGCTTCTATTTTCTCTAGTCATGATTCCCGATAAGAAAGGCCACAGACTCATAAGGTCGGAGTGTAAGCTGTTGGAGCGTACTCGGTGTATCCTTATAATTGCTCATAAGGATATGCGCTTCACCGTGTAGTGATACTTCCACTGGAAGCGTGAACTCCGCCTCCTTGCCATAGAAGTTGCTGATGACGAGCAATCGTTCTGATCCGTGTGTGCGCATGTAAGCAAATATGCGCGGATCGTCCTTCAGCAGCAGGCGGTAGTCGCCATGCACGATAATGTCATACTGCTTGCGCAGTGCAATCAATTGGCGATAATGGTGGAAGACCGAATCCGGATCGCGCAGTGCCGCCTCGGCATTGATGTCTTGATAATTCGGAGCCGAGCCGATCCAAGGGATACCCGTCGTGAATCCTCCGTGATGCGAAGCATCCCACTGCATTGGCGTGCGCGAATTGTCGCGCGACTTCTGCTGCAGTGCAGCCATAATATCCGCTTCAGGAACGCCCTGCTTCTGCAGCAGGCGATGCGCATTGATCGATTCGATGTCCCGATACTCGCTAATATGCGAGAAATGCGGATTCGTCATGCCGAGCTCTTCCCCTTGATACACGTACGGTGTGCCCTGCATCAAGTGCAGCGTCGTAGCGAGCATTTTCGCCGATTGCACACGATAGGCGCCGTCATTGCCGAAGCGAGATACTACCCGCGGCTGATCGTGGTTGCACCAGAACAAGGCGTTCCAGCCCCCGCCTGTATTCATGCCAGCCTGCCACTCGCTTATGATCCGCTTAAGCTGAAGGAAGTCGAAGTCGGCTTTAACCCATTTCTCCCCATTCGGATAATCGACCTTCAGATGGTGGAAGTTGAACACCATGCTCAGCTCGCGCTCATCCGGGTGCGTATACTTGATGCAGTTCTCCATCGTCGTCGACGACATTTCGCCAACCGTCAACATGTGCGGATACTGCGAGAATACACGAGCATTCATCTCCTTCAGAAACTCATGAATGCGCGGCCCGTCTGTGTAATATTTGCGTCCATCAGCTGTAGCTGTTGCCAGCGTATCGTTCGGATAGTCCTGATCCTTGGAAATCACATTGATAACGTCCAGCCGGAATCCATCAACGCCCTTATTCAGCCAATAATGCATCATGTCGTACACTTTATCCCGCAGCACTGGATTCTCCCAGTTCAAATCAGCCTGGGTAACGTCATATAAGTGCAAATAATATTGCTCCGTTTTCTCGTCATACGCCCAGGCGCTGCCGCCAAATTTAGACTGCCAATTGTTCGGCTCCCCTCCGTTCACGCCATCCTTCCAAATATAGTAGTTGCGAATCGGATTGTCCGTACTGCTTGCAGCCTCCTTGAACCAGACGTGCTCCGTCGAGGTGTGGTTAACGACGATGTCCATAATGATGCGGATATCTTTGTCGTGCGCTTTCTGTAACAATTTCTCGAATGTATCCATCGTGCCGTATTCCGGCTGGATACGGTAATAATCGCTAATATCATAGCCGTTGTCTCTCTGCGGAGATTCGTAAATCGGCGTCAACCATATGACATCGACTCCGAGCTCCTTCAAGTAGTCCAGCTTGTCGATAATCCCCTGCAAATCCCCAATTCCGTCACCGTTTGTGTCGTTGAAGCTCTTCGGATAAATCTGATAGATGACAGATTTCTTCCACCACTCCTGCTCCAATTGTTGTGTCATTGTCTTGCACCACCATGTAGTTCTTATTTTTAGTACGATATAGGAATCGCTCTGTGTATCGTTATGAATGCCCTAATTATGCCTGACGCTTCGTCTTCCCGATAATAAGCGTAGTGACGAACGGTACAATCAACGCCACCGCCATGCCGAGGAAGAATGGAACCCACTGCTGCGGGAAGATAGATAGGAAGCCTGGCAATCCGCCAACGCCGATAGACACGGCCTTTACCTGAAATGCTGAGATAACGACTGCGCCCAATGCAGAGCCGATCATCGCTGAGATGAACGGGTACCGCAGCCGCAGATTCACACCGAACATCGCAGGCTCGGTAATGCCCAAGTAAGCAGATATCGCCGAGGTCACGGACATCCCTTTCAGCTTCTCGTCCTTAGTAACGAACACCATCGCAAGCGCCGCCGAGCCCTGCGCAATGTTGGACAAGGCGAGAATCGGCCATAGGAACGTGCTGCCCGTGCTTGCAATGAGCTGCAGGTCGACTGCCAGGAATGTATGATGCATACCTGTTACAACAAGCAGCGCATACAAGCCGCCGTAAATAAGTCCACCCAGTACAGCCGCATGCTCGAAAATTCCAACGAAAGCCGATGTGATGGCGTTGCCGATTGTGAAGGTCAACGGTCCAATCACGATAAAGGACAAAAACCCGGTAAGAAGCAGCGTAGTCGGAGCGACCAACAGCAGCTTGAAGCCATCCGGCACACGCTTGTTCAGAAAGCCCTCGATCTTCGCCAAGCAGAAAGCAGATACAAGTACAGGAAGCACTTGCCCTTGATAGCCAATCTTCTCGAATTCAAAACCAAACAAGTTCCAGTGCGGTACCGTACCATTCGCAACTGCATCCCCATATGCCCAAGCATTCAGCAAATCCGGATGGATAAGCATTAAGCCAAGTACAATCCCGAGCAGTTCACTGCCGCCGAACTTTTTAACCGCTGACCAGCCGATCAGCCCCGGCAGGAAGACGAAGGCGGTATTGGCGATCAAATTGATCATCTCCGCGAAGCCCTTCCACTGAGCATATACATCAATGAAGGCTTGATCCGCGAAGAAGATGCCCTTGCCAGTCAATATATTGTTGATCCCCATCAATAGACCTGCCGTAATAATAGCAGGCAAAATCGGAATGAAGATATCCGCAAGCGCCTTCACTGCACGCTGCAATGGGTTTAGTTTCTTGGATGCCACATTCTTGATGTCCTGCGTAGACGCCCGTTCCCCACCGCTAATCTCAAGCAGCTTCTCGTACACCTTCTGTACAAGTCCTGGACCGATAATGACTTGGAACTGCCCGTTCGTCGCAAATGATCCTTTGACAAGTTCATTCTTCTCCAAAGCTTGCTGATCAACAATGCTTTCGTCGTTCAATGCAAAGCGAAGTCGCGTTACACAATGCGTAACCGCAGAAATATTTTCTTTTCCACCAATGGCTTCTAAAATCTGCTCAACCGAACGTTGATCAACTGCCATATCGATGTACCTCCCCAATGGAATCGCTTCCACGTTTGTTGAGACCATTATAACTTGTATAGACAGGTTTGTAAACACTTGTATAGACAAGTTGCTTAGGAGATCGTGAAAAAACAGCGGTCACTCTAGGATTTCTTTTCTCATCCAAGACTGCCGCTGTTTCATTTAGTTAATTTACGTCAAGTATAAAATTCGCTAAATCGGTATGTTTTATCATTTGAATCGAAGGTGCCTAGAACTCCGTCAGCGTCTCCGTGCAAAGTCGGTAAACACAAATCGTTCAGGATGATGACGCGATTCCGTATACTCGAACAGCTCACCATCATGCATATATACATAGTTCTTCACAACGACGACGAAACCGTACGATTTCATGATCAAGTGTTCCCTATCCTTTGCCGTCGCAGGCTCCACCTGGATCACGCGCTGGGCAAAGCCTATTTTGTGCCCTAACTGCTGTTCGATATAGTCGTATATCGAGCGCTCAGCAATTCCCTTCGTTAGGCCCTCCACCTTCTCCTTCAAAAAATAATTGATATCTAAAATAATGCGCTCTCCGTCAAGCTCGCGCACCCGATGCAAACAATATGCTGTTGCGCCCAATGACAGCTTAGTCCGCTCATGCAGCTTGTCCGTAATCGTAATTTCCTCAAAGTAAGGTACGGTCGTCTCGAACTTCTGCCCGCTGCTCTCGCTTGCTTCCTTGAAGCTAACCAATCCGCCGAATGAGAACGCGATGGCATTATTGTCTAGCACATATACGCCCTTGCCAGGATGGCGATTGACAAGCCCTTCTTCGACAAGCAGATCGAGCGCGTTACGAATCGTTCCCCGGCTCGTGTCATAGATAACGCAAAATTCATGCTCCGAAGGAAGCTTTGTTCCCGGTGCGTATTCACTTGAAGCAATCTTTCCCCTAATATCTTCATAAATGGCCATGTATAGCTTACTTGTGCTCATATTAGCAAATAACCCCCAATAATGCTTCCGTCCTAACCTTCCTTGCTTGCCTCTATCATATCACGATTGCTGCAGCAGTTAAAAAGAAGAAGAACGACTCACGCCACTCAGCACGGTAACCGTCAAAGCCCACAAATAATAAGCTGCCAGCGCAGGATGATATATATATATATAAATAAAGTGCGTTGAATAGAAAAAAACCTGATAAACCAAGGGCTTTGGATTATCAGGTCAATATACCATCATATGTCTCAATTATTGTTTTAATCAGTCTCAATTATAATTGTTACTGTTATAATTGAGATTAATTTTAAGATAACTTGAGACTTTTAGTTTATTTTTCAATTACTTAAAAAGCAAACCAATAATATTCATAAGAAACTATGTGTATTATTTGCAATCAACCGGCCCTCGGTTTTATCATAATGTTTTAGTTCACAACTAATACCTCTCCAAAATCACCCATATAATAATTGCCTCAGGATTTTTATCATCCTTTAGATACATTTTAGGAAATACAAACGTCGCTTTTACCTTATTTTCTTTATCGTAATAAATTCTAGAATAAAGACCTTGAGCTGAATCATAACCTTTCTCAATATAGTGACTTCCTAATAGATTTGTCACATCACTTAAATTAACGATGACACCATTCCCGAAATTTTCTATCCCCTTCTCTGTTCGGTTCATTGTCTTCAATGTCAAAATTTTGCCGCTATTATCATGAATTACAGAAAAATCCTCAAAATACTTTTGCGTAGTTGTCCCAGTCACTTTATCGTCGAAATCGTTTCTCTTTTTGTAAACAGACAGATCTACATCTTTGATATTTTGATTTAAGTTAATCCCACTAATGGTTAGATTTGATAAATTAGTCGAATCCAATGAGTTCAACAACAACTTGTTACGTAAATAGAAACCTCCTGTTACAATAAGTACCAACAATATTATAAGTATAGAATACTTAATTGGTTTAATAGTTAATAAATTCCTCACCCCACCACTTCCTACTTATAACTAATATCGTACCCATTTTTTATTTCATTCAAAACAGTTACTCCATCTAGAGTAATAATTACGTTCTTTCAAGAAATTCTTGAGAAATCGAATATTACGAGACAACACTGTAGGCATTGATTTAGGAGTGATGACCTGGTAGTTCCAACCATGTTGAATCACAAATGCTTCACATCGTTCGTTAATTAGTTTTTGTTTGTTGTTAAACTCCTCTTCCACACTATCTTTTATTTGATATAAAAATGGGGCATTCCCACTCCGAAAGACTAGTACATTCGGAATATGAACCCATGGATCCTCCAGATCATTTTGCTTTGGCATAGGTACCTCAACGGGTTGCACGTAATATCTTATTACAGCTCGATCTAACTCTAGATAATAATAAAACAACCTTTCACCTAAAGATTTATATTCAACAACACGTTTCATTCTTTGACTGTAATAGCTACCTATTATATGAAGATGAGAATAGCTGTTGCGATTATTTTCTTTTCGTTTCGGCATAAAAAGCTTGTCTTCTGCTACCCAATTTGTAGTTGATCAGTACTGATCCATTTTGACCACCATACATAAAGTTCACTTATAACAATAAATTGATCGCACATTTTCCATACTACCATATATAGAAATTATTAAACATAATATACATAAAAAACTGGTTGAATAGAAAAAACCTGATAAACCAAGGATTATGGCTTATCAGGTAAATATACATTGTCTCAAACATATACCATCATTTGTCTCATTTATTATAGTAATCAGTCTCAATTATAACTGATACTCACAATGTGGTTTGAAGTTCACTCTATATTTTGTACGCCTTCATCGCCTTGCGAAGTTCCTTCCACGATGGGCGCTTGCCGTACATAAGTACGCCCGTGCGGTAAATCTTCGCAGCGAGCCAGCCGAAGAACAGGATGGATACGATTAAGATCGCAATGCTCACCCAGAATTCCCACCATGCTGCATTTCCCGTACCAATCCGCAGCAGCATCGAGGTCGGTGTGAAGAATGGAACAAAGGATGTCGCTTTTACCAGCAATGTGTTCGGTGACGACACGCTAAACATTACAATGTAGAACGCCGCCAACGAGAGCATCGTAATCGGCATAATCGCTTGTGCCAAGTCTTCTGTCCGGCTTACGAGCGAGCCTACTGCTGCGAACAGCGTCGCATATAGGAAGTAGCCAAGCACATAGAGCAGCAATCCTCCGCCAACCACTGTCCAGTCAATCATCGAGATATCGAAGTTGAGTGCCTTCAGTGGGGCTGAATTGTGCGGCAGCAGCAGATTAATCACAACCACAGCGAAGAACACAATAATTTGTATCAGTCCAAGTATAAACATGCCGATAATTTTCCCAAACATTTGCGCGAGCGGCGATACGCTCGTAATGAGAATTTCCATAATACGCGAGCTCTTCTCTTGCGTAACCTCGGATGCAATCATGTTACCTGTCATCGTATTCGTCATGAAGAACAGAATGATCAATACCATAACGACGATAATCGAAATCGTTTTTTGTATCGGATTTTCTGCCTCCGCTTTCTCGCCTTCCTTCACGATCTTCTGCGTATCAATCGTAACCGGCTTGCTCAGCTCTGCCTTCTGCTGTTCGGTAAGTGAATCCTTCACGAGCCACTCAGTCTTCACTGCACTTAATGCACCTGTAACCGTCGCTTCATCGCCATGTCCAAGCTCATCCTTGCCATGGAACACAACCTGCGGGAACGATTGCTTCTCCACATTGCCCGCTTCGTCCTTCTTTGGCTCGAACATCAAATATCCCTCAATATCACCGGACTCCGCCTTCTTGCGCAGCTCCTCTTCTGAAGCAGACGGAACAAGCTTTAAGTCGCTGCCTCCATGCTTCGTCATTTGATCTTCAAATGATTTCACAATGTCCGCGTACTCTCCACCCTGTACCAGACCGATTGATGTAGGTTCATTGCTCGAAAATTGCGAGATCAAATACGGAATATTAACCCCAACTGACATAATAAGTGCTAAAATAATCGTCGTAATGATGAACGACTTCGTCATCATCTTCGTCTTCAATGTGAATCGAATGACAGTCCCCAGGTTATGCATTAGATTCGCCTCCAACTGCTTTAATGAAGATCTCGTTCAATGTCGGCTCCTTCAGCTCGAACTGCTGTACCGTCGATTGTGCCATCGCCAGCTGCAGTATATCCTGTGCGGCCGCTTCATCCGTAATGTGCAGTTTATAACCGTCTCCTGTTCGGGAGACGGAATGGACGCCTGCGATGCGATCCAAACCATCCACATCTCCACTCGTGCGCAGGATGACATGCTCTCGTGGATATTGAGATTTCAATTCACGCAGCGACCCTTGCAGCACCGCATTACCCTTTTGCAAAATCGTCAGGTTCTGGCACAGTTCTTCTACATGCTCCATCCGGTGCGTAGAGAACAGAATGCTCGTGCCTTGATCGCGCAGCTCCTTAACCGTCTCCTTCAACAATTCGACGTTAACAGGATCCAAACCACTGAACGCTTCATCCAAGATGAGCAGCTTCGGCTTGTGAACAATAGCTGCAATGAAACCGATTTTCTGCTGATTCCCCTTGGACAGCTCCTCGATCTTCTTATTGTAGTTTTCCGGTACATTGAAGCGCTCCAGCCAATACTTAAGGTTCTTATCTGCTTCCGCACGCTTCATCCCGCGCAGCTGCGCCAAGTATGTTACCTGCTCGCTAATCTTCACCTTCGGGTACATACCCCGTTCCTCCGGCAAATACCCGAGGATGCGAGTCAGCCCTTCATGATACGGCTTGCCATGATACGTAATAGATCCGCCATCTGGATAAATAAGACCGAGCACCATCCGCATCGTTGTCGTCTTGCCCGCACCATTCGCGCCAAGCAATCCGTAGATTTCTCCTTCTTCTACTTTCAAGCTAAGACCATTCACGGCTGTCTTATCACCGTATTGCTTCACGACTTGCTGCAACTGTAATGGATTCATTGCGCGTATACGCTCCCCTCAATATGCATCTCAATCATATATGCCAATATGTCATCCAGCTCCAATGCATGAGTCTGAATAACCTCAATCCCTTCATCGTGCAAAAAACGCTCCAACCCGTTAGCATTATGCGCAATAAGCCTTACCCCAAAGCGCTCCTGTATAGCCTTCATCAGACCCGGCGCACCTTCGTAATCCGCTGCCTCGCCATCTACGACGAACACCTTCCACGCATCGAATAGAGCGTCCTTTTCCGTAAAATGAAGCACCTTGCCCTTATGCATGACCAGAATATAATCAGCCAACCGCTTCACCTCATCCACGATGTGTGTCGCGATTAGGACGGTCCGCTTCCCATCCTTTAAATACGTATGCAAATCATTGATCATCATGCGCCAAGACAGTGGATCGAACCCGGAGGACGGTTCATCAAGCACTAGCAGCTCTGGCTTCGGACATATCGCAACGATCAAATCCAGCTTACGGCGCATTCCCTTCGACAGCTTGCTCAGCTTCTGCTTCGGCGGCAGCTCATACTTCGCCATAAGCTGGTGGTAGAGATGCCAATCCCATGATGGATACCACTGTGATACAAAGGATACGAGCTGTTCCGCTGTCATATCATCCTCCTCCGAATCGGAGTTCTCCGCTACGTAGCCAATACGCGCCTTCACAAGTGTACTTAGCTCTGGCTCTGTCTTCTCCTGCAGCACGGTTATCGTCCCTTCATCAGGATGAACAAGCCCCAGGCTCATTCCAAGCATCGTCGTCTTGCCTGACCCATTTGTACCTATGATCGCGGTGACACAGCCTTGTGGTATGCATAGATTTAACGGGCCAATGCGGAAGTTGTCACGCTGCTTCACTACCTGTTTCATCTCAATTACATGTTGATTGTCCAATGCTTCTCCCCCCTTGTACGCACCAAATGCTAGCTCCCGCTGTGCTTGCGCTGGATAACTTCCTGAAGCATCTGCATGAGTTCATCAGTGGATACATCCACATGCATTGCAGCTTCAACGGCTTGCTCAAGTGCCTGCTCGATCGCTTCCTTCCGATACCTGTCGCGTTCTGCCGCTTGAACTGGTGTCACAAATGTCCCCGTGCCCTGCTTCGTCCGCAGCAGTCCTTCGTTCTCCAAGTCTTGATACACCCTTCTTACCGTGATGACACTGCATTGGAGCTGATTCGCGAATTCGCGTATGGACGGGAGCAGCATTCCCTCTTCGACCTGCCCGCTCAGGATAAGTGCGCGAAGCTGATGTTTAATTTGGGCATACAACGGTTCGGAGCTATTCGTATTAATTTGAATGGGGATAAACACCGCTCCTCATCACCTCCTGATTCGTTCTGTGCTTATTCACATCCAATCTCGCTTCAGAACGATCTTATGCAATCGATTCATTCCGATCACCATCGAATTGACGATGATAACAATGGACAACACGATACCCATCCAAGGATTCGATCGCGCCACGTCTACCACAGTCTGTAAAATACTTCCGTCCGCTACCCCTACCAGGACGGACACCATGGTTATAACGCCTAGTAGAATAAATGTATACCTCATATATAATCGTCCGGACATGCTCAGCTCACACGAGATATACAACCAATTAACAGCAATAGCGTACGCTACCAGCATGAATACATAAGATACGATGCTGAGCCAGTCAAGACTTCTCAATGTCTCACTGAGTAAGTAGTGCCCCACAATAACAATGCTCATATTAATCAGCAGAGCCACACACAGCTGCATCGTACGTGAATACACGATGGTTCTCGCATCGATTGGGAGTATGCGCAGTTTCCGCATCCATTTCGTATACGAGTCATCCTTCATATATCGCATCGATCTTCGAGAGAAGAAGAAGCCAAGATTCGGGATCGTAAAAAGAAACACAAAATCCGCAACCCCCTTGAAAACTCTCGTCAAGACCTCGTCGCCACGAAATAACTCTCGCAACACCAGACCGCTCATCGTGGCCATATAAACACTGAACGCTACCGTCATCAACAAGCCCCACTTGAATCGAACAAGATCACTCTTTACAAGCGTCCACGCTTCTTTATATGGTCTGTGCACTTTGAAATCACCCCTTTACGCTCAACGTAATCCACCATAGCCCACTAAATCAACTATGCTTACTCGCTCATCACTGTGCTTACTGTATATATCTTTATACACAGTATAATGAGTTGGACCTTCCCTGTCAATCCAATATCAGGGGGAAACCTCACCCCATCCAGACTCATCTTTATTTGCACCGTTAAAAGCCCACTATGATGAAGAATGCAAGCACGCAAAAAAGCTCGCCTTTCGCACTAAAAGTGCAGAAAGAACGAGCTTCCTCTAAATAACTATCGTACTCACGAACGAGCTAGCAATCCGTGGAATCCTCATCATAGACCGCCGCCTTGCGATCGATTAAAGACCAAAGATTGCGTCTAAAACTGGCTTCGTATGGCCGCCCGGGTACAAAATATACAGCAAAATGTATACGGTTGCCCCAGTAATGGCAGTAATGAACCAAATAACAGAGGTGATCTTGCCAAGCTTGCGGTGCTTCGCATAGCGTCCCTTGTAGCCCGTATATAATGTCGTCAAACCGAACACAGCTGCTACGGCAGCAAGTACGATATGGAACAACAGGAAGACAAGATAATATACCTTGAGATCATCCGGGCCGCCCCATGCGGTATTGCCTACAAAAACCGTGCGAGACATATAGATAATGAAGAAAATTAGCGCAGCCACTGCTGCCGCAAACATTGTCTTCTTATGCTGTTCCCGCTTGCCCTTAATAATTTGAGCCCAACCGATAGCTACCAATATGGCGCTGACGACGATGAACGTCGTGCTGATAGTTGGCATAATAAAGTACAGATCCACGAATGAAACGCCCTCCTCATATACATCGGCAACGAAGCAGCCAATAACTCTCCTGCTTCTGCTTACGCTACCTATTATAGAGCATTTTTACGAATTCAACTGCCCTTCTGCTGCGGTGTCCACAAAATCGTCATCATCTTTACTTTCACGTCTGAACCAGTGGACGAATACGTAGAAGAGAATACAGCCATACATCGTTTCTTGAATCAGCTTCATTAGAATGCCTCCGAGCTGTTGATCTTCAATCGGAGTGAACCAATTAAAGAAGCTAGGCCCATCAAATGCGGCGAGCATCTTTACAGGATCCCCGGATATGCAATAGCCCATTGCCTGTACCCAGGCTTCCTTGTCCACATACGTAGCATAGAGAGGCTCGCTTGCAAAGATGATTAATGCACAAGCAGGAGTAATTAGAACACCATTCAAAAAAACATAGCCCATCTTCTTCACATCTGTCAACGAGTTCCACTCTGGTACCGGAACGACGATCGGCCACCACATCAGCATAGCAGCAATGAACAATACAATGTAGTAAATAATATGTTCCGTATAATGAGTCATGACATAATCATGCACTGCCGGCACATGATAGAAAGAGAACAAGGTATTGAATAGAACAGCGCTAAGAATCGGATTCGTCAACAGCTTCAAACGCTTCAGCGGCTTGCGATCCAATAAATATCGCCATAACCAGGACGGAATAGCTAATAATAGAAGCGGCGGTACAATGATGTACGATAATGCCATCATCGCCATATGGAAGGTAAACATCATATGACTCATCATATTAATAGGCCCGCCTTGAGCTAGGTAGAGCAAGCCTGTCCCAATTACAAACATTAGCTTCTTCGACGCAGGCACTGGCTCAGAAGATGAGAATCGATTGCGAAAAGGCCCTGTCAGCCCGAAATATAACACATTGATAAGCACCGTTGCTGCAAGGAACAACGGACTCCACACATCATAGAAACTGAAGTATTCTGTCAATCCGAACATAAATGTTCAGCCCTCCTCATCCTGCAACACCCGAGGCGCCACCATTTCGTCACATTTTGCCCTATTACGGAAAAAGAGGCGACGCTTTCCCGCGTCCCCTCTTCTCTCTATCCGACTTACCACCATACCCAGTAAACAGCCATAACAATGGCTGTTAAGGCGATGAAGGCTCCGCCTATCATGAACATGATCGGAATCATATGTCCTTTATCTTTCATATGCATCCAATACCCCATCTGAATGACAACCTGCAAGACTGCCATGACGAGAAGGATGATAACCGTGAACGTTGGGTTTACTTCACCCGCTGAACCTACCGTAGCAAATGCGATCAACGTAAGCACAATAGAGAAGATGAATGCAATAATATGCTTCTGCTTGCCCTCATGCTTATGTCGACGCTTCGAGTTGTCTGATGTTACTTGGTGTGTTGTCACTTGGTTAACCCACCTTTCCCATGAGGTATACAACTGTGAAGATGAATACCCACACAACGTCGATAAAGTGCCAGTACAGTGCGGAGACGTAAATCTTCGGTGCTGTAACCAAATTCAAGCCCTTCTTCATTGTTTGCAAAATAACAAGTGTGATCCATACGACACCAAAGGCAACGTGCGCGCCATGGAAGCCGACCAGGGTGTAGAAGGATGAACTGAACGCACTCGTCGTAAACGTGTGACCTTCATGCACATATTCTACGAACTCGTATATTTCAAGACATAAGAATCCTAGTCCCAATGCAACCGTTACTGCGAGCCAGCTGAGCATGGCTTTGACTTCTTTGCGATGCATCGCTTGAATAGCGAACACGCTCGTCAAGGAGCTGGTCAGCAAGATCATTGTAGCAGCCGCAATCATTGGAAGCTTGAACAGCTCGGAAGCGGCAGGACCATCACCGATTTGGTTGCGTAGAGCAAGGAATGTTGCGAACAGCGTACCGAACAATACTGCCTCTCCGCCAAGGAACAACCAGAAGCCGACGACCTTATTGCGGCCTTCTAGGGTTGCTTTTTCCGGCTCATGTGGCCATTCGCCTTCTGCGTGATGTGCATGTGCACTCATGCTTTAACCCCCTTCTGCTCCAACTCTTCCGGTTCGATATGATATCCATGGTCGTCCTTAATCGAACGCAGGAACATACAGCCGAATGTAATCAGCAGGCCGAAACCTGCAACGATATGATTGTTGAACAAACCGTTCAGCAGTGCATTATTGAAATCATCCTTCGCGAACATGAAGCCGAAGCCTGCCACGAACAAGCCAACAGACATCATGAACGGGAGAATAGATGGCGATGGCATATGAATGGAACCAATCGGCTCTGCAGCCGGCATTTCCGTGTTGCCCTCCATCTTTTCTTTCCACCAAGCATCATAGCCGCGCACAAGCGGAGTTTGCTTGAAGTTGTACTCTGGCGGTGGAGATGGAATTGTCCATTCCAGCGTACGTCCATCTTCCCAAGGATCGTTGCCCAGGTTCTTCGGATCTCTTGATGTAATTGCAATGTTGTACAAGAACATAAGAACCCCGATACCCATCATGATTGCCCCGATCGTACTTACCAAGTTCATGAGGTCGAAGCCTTGATTCGGCAAGTACGTAAAGACCCGACGCTGCATTCCAATCAAACCAAGGAAATGCTGAACGAAGAATGTCAATTGGAATCCAATCCAGAACATCCAGAAGGTAGCTTTGCCTAGTCCTTCACGAAGCATGCGTCCGAACATCTTCGGCCACCAGAAATGGAGCCCTGCGAACAAGCCAAGCACCAAACCACCAACAATAACGTAGTGGAAGTGCGCTACGACGAAGTACGTATCATGGAACTGGAAGTCAGCAGGCGCAGATGCCAGCATGACGCCCGTAACCCCACCCATAACAAATGTTGGAATGAAACCTACTGCGTACAGATTGGCCGCGGTGAACTTAATCGAACCGCCCCACATCGTGAATAGCCAGTTAAATATTTTAATACCGGTTGGTACTGCGATAAGCATCGTTGCAATCGAGAACAGCGCATTCGCTACTGGCCCAAGACCAACTGCAAACATATGGTGAGCCCATACCATGAAGCCTAAGAAACCGATCAGGATCGTTGCGAATACCATGGAGCTGTACCCGAATAGGCGCTTGCGAGAGAACGTACTGATGACGTCGGAGATAATCCCGAACGCTGGCAAAATCAGAATGTACACTTCCGGGTGACCGAAGATCCAGAAGATGTGCTGCCAGAGCACCACACTTCCTCCATTCGGTACATAGAAGAAGTTCCCGCCAAACAAGCGGTCGAACATGAGCAGGATCAATCCTACCGTTACAGCAGGGAAAGCGAACAGAATTAATGCAGACGTAATAAAGGACGCCCATGTAAACATCGGCATGCGCATGAAGGACATTCCCGGTGCGCGCATGTTAATAATCGTTGCCAAGAAGTTAATGCCCCCGATGAGTGTACCCAAACCAGAAATCTGCAAGCCGATGGTGTAGAAATCCACACCGTGCGTTGGGCTATAATCCGTACTTGATAACGGTACGTAAGATGTCCAGCCTGCATCAGGCACACCGCCCATCAGCCAGCTCAAGTTCAGCAGCAAGCCGCCGAAGAAGAATGTCCAGAAGCCGAGTGCGTTCAAGAACGGGAACGCAACGTCACGAGCCCCAATCTGCAGCGGGATAATGGCATTCATTAGTGCAAAGATAATCGGCATTACACCGAGGAAAATCATCGTGGTGCCGTGCATGGTAATCAATTCATTAAAAGTTTTTGCGTCTACGAAATCATTCATAGGCTGAATTAATTGTATCCGGATCAAGATGGCTTCAATACCGCCAATACCGAAGAATAAAGCCCCGGCGATAAGGTATAGAATGCCGATCTTCTTATGGTCGACCGTCGTCAGCCAATCCATCAAGCCGCGATGTCGCTTCACCGTGTGAGCCAAGGTCGTTACCTCCCCTAGAAGATGCTGAAATCTACTGCTTATTGATTGCTTTCAAGGAATCAAGCTTGTAATCCGCCAAGTACTTCACGATGCCATCGAGTTCTTGCTCAGACAACTTATCTTTGAATGCTGGCATCTTATTGCCAGGCTTCACCTTCTCCGGATCCTGAATCCATTGACGGAGATGCTCCTCGATCTTCTTCTGATCCAGCACCTCATCAGCGGTTTCACGGTTCAGCATGATGCCGGCTATAGCCTCACGACTGCCTATCCCTTTCAGGTTAGGTCCCATGGACGGCTTATTATCGATAGCGTGGCAAGACAAGCAGTTCTGCTTGAAGCTCTCAGCAACTTGTGTGTCACCTACGAACGGTTTTGGTTCAGCCTTCATCTCATTCACCCAAGCCGTGAATGTAGCTTCACTGACTGCCTTCACCTTAAATTCCATAAATGCGTGGGAGTATCCGCATAGCTCAGCGCACTTCCCTCGATACACGCCTTCCACATACGTCTCAATGTACATCTTGTTGACGTTGCCGGATGGGTTCGTATCCATCTTGCCCGCAATGGATGGAAGCCAGAAGGAGTGAAGGACATCAGCTGTCTTCAACTCAAGCGCAATCTTCTTCCCGTTCGGAACAATCATGTCTTGTGCTGTTGTAATCCCGTACTCAGGATATTCGAATTCCCACCAATATTGATGACCTGTTACCTTAACCTTAATTGCATCTTTGTCTTGGCTATAGTCCTCAGCAAAGGCAAATACATACTTCACCGTTGGAACTGCCAAAATAATGAGGAGGATGATCGGAATGACCGTCCAAATCACTTCAAGCTTGTGGTTCCCTTCGACTTGCTTCGGAATCTCGTTCTGTCCCGGTCGTCTGCGATAGCGAAGGACGACATAAATGGAAATACCGAATACGACAATAACGACTAGCGTCATAATCGTAATCGCCAACTGCATTAATCCGAACTGCTTGTCTGCAATGGGCCCCTGCGGATTGAGAGCCGATATATCAGCACGACCGCAAGCACTTAGGAGCAGGACGAGTCCGGCGAACAGTGGAAGTAGTCGCTTCACTGCGTGCCACCGATTCATCATTGATCAACCCCACTTTGTACGTTTTCGCTGATTACCCCATCGCATGCTGTGTCGAAATCTCAATGCAAGTGCCCCTATGGCTTAGAAGTGAGTACAAGCTGCCGTCCATCCAGATAAGCCAATATTAACCAATCATTCATTGCGCAACGAATCCTTTGCGCAATGAAGGCGCATGCATATTCGATTTCAGACCGGTAAGAATCCTTCGTCGGAAGTCATTCTCATGTTCGAATGCCTTCAGGCAGGCCCCGGTTTAAACACGGATGTCGTAATCCTGTCAATTACTACAATCACTTACCTAAATATAATTTCCATATATTTATTTGTCAATGTTTCCCGGTCAGTTCACAAAGTGTTCAAACACTCTGAAAAACGGCTTTATATCAGTATTTGTAAACGGTTACAAAATGTAAAACGAGACTGCTCGCCTTTGTCGAAACCACTCAATTTCTGGCAGTTTCCTGCCTGTTTTGATCACAAAAATCTATATTCCGCATACTCGCATGTTGATTTTTGAACACTAATGGAAGTAAATAAGGAGGTTGAATGGAGTTGTCAAATGATGTTCACAACAACGCAAATCACGTTCACTGGATTGTCACATTTATAATTGCCGCTGTCATGCTGGTCTCTTCCGGCTGTGCTGGAATAGAGGCTGAGAAGTCAAGGTCGCCGGGAGGCAACACGAAGGCGAACTATGCAGATCGGAAGGTTAAGGAGCAATCAGCACCTTCTGGAACCCCGTTGCCCCAAATGGGCACCGAAAGCAACCATCGTACGAAACAGAACACAAAGCAGTCCCATTCCACATCTCAGCCGCAGGCATTGTCTAATCCGCGTCCCCTGTTCATCAATCAATCTGTCAGCGATGCTGTCGGACACCTGGATGGAGTCAGTGTAGCCTATGTCTTGCAGCATAAGGATACCGCTTATGTCGCGCTCACGCTTGATGGCACAGGCCTAGGTACAATCGGCAGTGGAGGCAAGCATGAGCAATCCCGAATCGGCGCCCCAAATACAGCTGGACATATGGAACGCGAGGCGAATCGCTGGCCTCCGCGCTTCATTACATCGGATAGTCCGGTACGTACAGTGAAGCAGAGCGACAAATTATCAGATGAGCTCCTTCACACCATCGACAAGACGGTTCGGAGTCAGACCTCTGGGGTGAAGCATGTTCGAATTAGCGCCAATATGGACTTATTCAACGGATTAACTCCTTATGTCATGCACGCTTATCCTGGAGATTCTCTGCAATTCGCAGAGGCGGATATTATGAAGCTTATACACCGCACAATGCACTAACAACTCATGAGACGTCGAACAACTCTAACTGACGATGAGAATGATGAGTGTTACTTGCACTAGTTTTAGGGAGGGATGCAGGCCGCATCGCTCCCTCATATTTCTACCTATATAATTATGGGTATATAGTTGATCTGCCCTGTCCTAAGTCCCTGACGAATTATTCTTTCCCCCTGGTGTAAATGGAAGACAAGTCAAAATACGCGGTCCATCTGCAGTCACCGCTACGGTATGCTCGAAGTGCGCTCCCCAGGAACCGTCACATGTAGCAACAGACCATCCATCTGCACCCAGAATCACATCACCAGATGTACCTAGCGTAAATATCGGTTCAAGCGTTATGACCATCCCTTCTTCCAAATTAGGCCCGCGTCCAGGCCATCCATCATTCGGAATTTCAGGAGGTTCATGAATAGACTGCCCGATACCATGCCCCACAAGCGCAGTTACGACTCCATAGCCCGCATCACGCCCCATGCGTCCGATCGCAGCCGCTATATCTCCAACCGCCCTTCCAGGGGTCGCCAGCTTCGCTGCGTATCGTAATGCATGAAGTGTCTGTTGCATAAGGCGCTTGGCCTCAGGTTGTATTTGGCCAATTCCATAGGTCCATGCCATATCTGCGAGCCATCCTTTGTAATTCACTACAAAATCTATCGTAACGAGGTCACCTGATTTAAGAGGTTTGGCAGACGGAAATCCATGGCATACAACCTGATTCACTGAAGCGCATGTTGCATACGGATATCCATAATACCCTTTCTGCTCAGCAGTTGCTCCCTGCTGCAATAACCAGCGCTCTACGAACTGATCAATTTCCACCGTCGTAACGCCAGATGCGAGCCTTGACGCCACTTCACGATGGCAGCGGGCTGCCAAGTATCCTGCCTTCTGCATCAGCTCTAGCTGCGCAGCAGTCTTCGTATTCTCCATCGCTTACTCCCCCAACGTTACATGTCCCAATGATAAGTATATGCACGGGATCATCTGTTATAGAAGCACTATTGGAACCCCTTCATTTAACCCATACATACGCAAACAAGGCGCCCCGATTTACCGGCGCGCCTACTCTGTACGTATTCTCAGTTATTCCTTACATTCGCAGGTTAGCACTTCAGTTCCTCGTAATGTCTGATCAGAGACGGTTATGACGTTACGACACACTGGAATCCATTTTGCACATTTCCAATTCTACAAGCTGAGTTAATTCATCTTCATAGCCGCCCATAATCCGGTACTTCCGGATGTACTCCTTCACGAATTTCCGAGGATTCTTCGGACGGAAAATACGTGTCATCTCCAACAAGCTTTCTTTCACTTCGTTGTGACCTTTTGTTGCCATGAAAATTCCCTCCCAAAGCGTTGTAGATCATGCCCCGCAACGGAGAACCAATTGGACTATCGCTTCACTTACTGGAATTTGCAACCTTTTAGTTCTAGTATATCATATTCAGCCGAGCTGCAAAATCACACCAACATATCTTAATCATTTCTCCATTGGGTATGCTAGTAACAACATTAGAGTTAACATACAACGCGTAATCATGCTGTCGTAAGGCTTAAATTCCATTACTACTACAATAAACAGGAGCAATCTCAAATGAATCAGCATCCCTCAAGTCCGATTCAAGCTGGCGCAGCGGAACAGGCTGGATTTGACCATGGTAAATTGCAGCAGGCATTGGATACGCTGCCTAAATTGTTCCCCCGTATGTATTACTTCGCGTGTGCGCGTCATGGACAAGTAATCGCTGAGGTGTATGCCGAAGGAGTAAGACCTGGGCAATTCTATGATCTGCGTTCCGCTACCAAAAGCTTTATCTCAACACTCGTGGGCATTGCCGTTCATCGCGGGGACATGCCTTCGCTGCATGAACCAATCGCTGACTATTTGCCGCAAGACATCGTGGGCAAACGCCAGAAAGATACTTGGTGGCACCGCATTACCTTCAAGCATTTGCTTACAATGACATCAGGCTTGCTATGGGAGACAGGCAATCGACTCGGAGAGCGCTGGATACGCAGCTTCCATAACAGCAGCAGCTGGGTAAAGTATGCGCTGCGACTGCCCGTCCATCCCGAACGGTTCGGACAATTTCAATATCGGAGCATTGATTCCCATCTGTTATCGATCCTGCTCACCTCCTGCACCGGGATACGTGCAGATGAATATGCAAGAGCGCATCTTCTATCTCCAATAGGCATCGATCATTACCGCTGGGACTTATCCCCTGACGGGCATGCAGCAGGCCATGTTGGACTCTGGTTGACTGGACCTGATATGCTTCGATTCGGCCAGCTCATACTAGACGGTGGTTCCATCCAACCTGCTGGTAATGAAGGATCAGACGAGCGCATTCACGTCATACCCTCTGCATGGATTACGGAATCGCATCGCCCCTATTCACCTGGCATGCCTGCTTTTGGCGCCTACGGCTACCAATGGTGGCTCCATCAATTAGGCAGCGAGGAGGCAGCCTGTGCAGTTGGTCATGGCGGACAAGTGATATATGTAGTGCCGTCGCGCTCCCTTACTGCCGTCTTCGCTGGCAATCCACATGTATGCCGGTGGAGACATCCGAAGCGTTGGATGGAAGAGCAGCTGTTGTCTGCTGCTACATTTTCTTAATATTCAATCCGACTATCGCTGCTGGCGAGGGCTTGTGCCGCACGATATAATGGTACAATCAGGAAAGGGGCGTTGTATGTGAAAAAAATTCGTGCATTAGGCATGGGAAGGGACATCGTGCTGCTAGCCGTCATCTTATTCTTCGTTGAATTTGTGCGAGGAGCAGCGCTCGTTTCATTCATCCCTATCTATGGCCAGAACATACTGTACATTAGCCTTGCCATTATCGGGGCCGCGACTACCGCACATTATTTGACGGATACGCTGCTTAAGACAGCTATCGGTTACTTGCTGGATCGTCTCCCCGCCAGATTGATTATTAATATAGGATTGCTTATTTCACTGACAGGGATTGCTCTGTTCCATTACGGAAATATTCCATGGGTGTTCATCTTCGCAGCTGCCCTATATGGCGTTGGAATATCTCCCGTATGGATTGTCTGCTTAACGAAGGTAAAAGAAGATCAACGCGCTGCCCAAATGGGCTTCCTCTATATGATATGGCTGGTTGGGATGGGCGCTGGCCCTGTCGTATTGAACCTCATCCTAGACTATAAGCCTGCATTCTCGTATTGGTTGCTTGTTGCCTTGTCCACTGTCGCTTGGCTGCTTAGCTTTTTCGTCGCAGGCGGCAAGCAAGCCGAACGTATTTCCGTTCCATTTCGTGAGCAGTGGGAAGCACTGCGCGAGAAGCTGAAGGCGATCAAGCCACTGCTGCCCGGCATGATTCTGCAGACACTCGGAGCAAGTATGCTCGTGCCGATTCTGCCCACATTTGTTGCAGAGTCTTTATCATTCACCGAGCACAGAGAATACTCACTTCTTCTGCTCCTCGGCGGCGGCTGTACAGTACTTGGGCTGGTACCGATGGGCAAATGGTCAGATAAGAGCAGCCGCAAGCCATTCCTTGTGATTGGATTCGGCATATTCGCCTTGACGCTTGCCTCGTTGTCACTGCACCCGTCGAAGTTGATGGCTTACGGACTTGCCGTGGTTCTAGGCCTGTCATATTCCGCAGTGCTTCCCGCGTGGAACGCACTGCTCGCCCTCTATGTCCCACCTGGTCAGAAGGGACTGGGATGGAGTCTGTTATCCACTGTGGAGGGCATTGGCGTCCTCATCGGCCCCGTTCTCGGGGGCTTTATTGCGAGCGCCACGTCTGCCAGCATCGTCGTATGGGTTAGCGCGGCATTGTTCGGCATCGTCTCCATCGTGTATTTGCTGTTTCCATCACGCTGGTTTGCCGAGCAATAGCTTCAACGAACCATTATGCAGCGAGTTCCGGTGAGTTCCGGAAATTGTAATGAGGTTTCTATTTTATCTAATTCATGAACCGCAGTAGATTCAAGACAATGAAACTATTAGAACGCTCATACGTTACATGTACTAAGCAACAGCGTAAGGAACTGTAGTTTCAACATCGGGGGGAACTTGTTTTGTGGGAGTGGATACATAACACAATCAGTTGGCTTAAACATTTGGATATCAATCAAGTCGAGCATTGGATGCAGCAATATTCGAACTTGGGGCCGTTACCTGGCATATTGCTCCCGCTCGTGGAGGCCATCCTGCCTTTCTTGCCGCTTATCGTATTTGTTATGGCAAATGCAGCAGCATACGGCTTAGGGCTTGGCTTCCTCTATTCCTGGATTGGCGCAAGCCTTGGGGCTTGCCTTGTATTCTGGCTGGCTCGTAAGTTCGGCGGCCGGTTCAGCGCTTACCTGCAGAAGAACATGCCTTCATCGCAGCGATTCTTCTCGTGGCTGGAGACCAAAGGATTCACACCGTTGTTCATCTTATATTGTTTCCCATTCACACCATCAGCGCTAATCAATATCGCAGCAGGAATTAGCACGATCCCGTTTCGTACATTCATTTGTGCCGTATTTGCCGGGAAGTCGGTCGTCATATTCATCATGGCCTTCATCGGCCATGACTGGCAGGGATTTATCCATCAGCCATGGCGCATTCTAGTCGCGGTTGCTGTTCTGTTCCTGCTCTGGCTCGGCGGGAAGAAGCTCGAAGCCCATTATCAGCTGTAGAAGCTGAAGACATCATTTACATGGAATCGCTCATTCTTTGAAATAACTGATTTGTTTCCTTTGTATTCATCACAGGATATTTTCAAGTAGGCAGGGCACCTTAATAAGAGCATTCAATGAGGTGATGATCCATCACCTGAAGCTTGCCGCTTGCACGCAGCAAACGAAAGGAGCTCATGACCTGCATGACTGAAAATGACCATAAGATGAATCCGATATCGAGGGAGCATGTTGAAGTGGACGGCATCTATGCCAATGAATGGGGACGCGAGGAAGTATTGCACCGCGGTCAGACCTTCCCATCTGATCCTCAGCTTGGTGCTTCGGAGTGGGAGCTCCAGCAATATTTGTTCGACAATCACCACACAGGTGAAACGGATCAGCGGCTTATTGCCAAATCAGATGAGACAAGGCAGAAGCAGTCCAAGCAAACGAGTCCGCGCAAGCATACCGACCGTGGCGACAAATAAGCCGCATATGTTCATGCTTCCTTAAAATGATAGGGAGAGATTCCAAGCTGTCTACAGCTCCGAATCTCTCCCTTCGTTATGTATATTCGATTCATATAGCCAATCGATGAAGCGCGAGGCAATCTTACCTTGCACATCTGGAACAATTACAAGTGCTGTCGGATCATTTCTGCCAGTTCACCCGCGAAGCCTTCAGCCCCCATGCTGCGCCATTCGAGGTTCGTAAGCGGAAAGCGAAGGAAATGATCAACTGTCGTATCCGTATCTACAAGTATCCCCCGCACATTACGCGCACGTCCATTGAGATAAACGAGCAGTTCTGTCTGGTGTTCTGCCGCCAAAAAGATGAGCTCCATCTCTTCAACTTCTCCGCGAAAATAAGAGGTAGGAATGAATTCGAATTGCTGTACAAATGGGAATTTACCGCCGATTCGTGGGGCATGAATACAGTCCACAGTCCGCAGTCGGAAGCCAAGTCGGTTCACACCGTCAATTACAATGCTCTGCTCAACCGTAGGGATAATTTCGATTCGATCGTGGTCATTTGGCTCGATGTTACGAGTACAGTCTACGCCTAGCTCTATCATCAGCCATACAGGGGTGTTATCAATCGTAAGTGGAACCCGATTCGGCAATACAATGGAGAATGACTCATCCTTCGTCTCACTCGTACTTAGCGTGAAGGATTCACGGATTGTATAGCGCTCAAGCTCACAATAACTGCGCTCGCTTCGACCATCCAATTGGCGCGCATACTGCGTCATTAATACAAGCTCAAGGCGCTCGACATACTGTGGGATATGGCCTCCCCGCAGCTTCACAATTCCACGTAATTCCTCGCCCGGTGCATATCTTCCACGTTCCAGAAGCGTATCGATCTGGGCCGTGCCAAGACCAATGCTCCCTAGGAAACGGTTGAACATGGACATTACCTTGTCCCTCCCCTGAACTATTCACATGAGCAAATATGGAAAATGTTTCTTATATCCATTCGACAGCTTCCCCATTTTCCCTTTTCGACACGAGCAAGAAATACTCAATTTTGAACGATGTTCATGAATCTCTCTCACAAACATTTACATTTGATATAAACTTCCTGCCCGAAAATCACCCCAAACAGAGAACGTTCTGCTATTATGGAATAGCAGTAAACAGAATAATAGTCAGTTGCAATCTCAATATAGTGCCCGTATGAAACGTCTTGGATTCGGCAAACATGGGAGAGATGGAATCTTGATGCTCTTTGTAATCAATCAACATGCAGGCAATGGAAAAGGGCTGCGCACATGGCAATTGATAGAGTCGCGTATGCAGCAGCTAGAGATCGAATATACCTCCTGCGTGACAGCAACACCCGAAGAAGCAGAGATGCACGTAAGTGCTCATCTTACGAAATACCCTCGTTCTACGATTGTGGTACTCGGCGGAGATGGAACGATTCATCGACTACTGCCAATTCTAGCAGGTACCCAAGCTGCATTAGGAGTTATTCCTGCTGGCTCAGGCAATGATACCGCTCGAGGATTTCATATACCTACTGAACCATTGCAAGCATTGCATACCATTATTCACGGGCAGCGAAATGCTGTCGATCTGATCGAGATCAACGACAAGTGGACTTTGACCGCTTTGGCGACAGGATTTGATGCGGAAGTAGCAGAAGCCGTCAACCAGAGCCGTTATAAGCGTTGGTGCAACCAACTTCGAATAGGCTCCGCTGCCTATTTGATCGGTGCGGTCATCGCGATGTTTACGTTCAAGCCCGCAAGAGCCTCCATTACAATCAACGGTACCATACATCATTTTGACAACGTGTGGCTAACGGCTATCGCCAACTCCTCCTCCTACGGGGGAGGAATCCGTATCAGTCCACAAGCTGACCCACATGACGGAGAGCTGGATATATGCATTGTACACAGCTGCACCCGTTGGACCTTAATGAAGCTATTCCCGACCGTATTTTCCGGCAAGCATGTGAATCTGCCTTATGTCTCGATGCTGCGCGGACACGATGTTCATATCACTTCATCGAACGCTCGCGTTGCTTATGGTGATGGGGAACGGATTGGCACTACTCCGCTCCAAGCTGCAATTGGTAGACATAAGCTGCTTATGCTTCAGCCTTCATCAAGTCATCATTACGAATCGAAGATTGTCTAAAAAAAACTGTTTCTGTATCGCGATTAAGGGTAAGTATTACATGGTAATGCCTACATGAGAAAGGGGAACCATTCGTGGGAGAATCAAAAGTCAAATCATTTTTCGGAGAATTTAAGCAATTTGCAATGCGAGGCAACGTTATCGATCTAGCAGTCGGTGTTATTCTCGGCGGTGCCTTCAATAAGATCGTGACTTCGGTTGTCAACGATCTCATTATGCCTCCACTCGGACTGTTGATGGGCGGAGTCAACTTTAAGGATTTGTTCCTTAACTTGAGTGATCAAGACGTATCGTCATTGGCGCAAGCACAAGCAGCGGGAATTCCCGTTATCGCATACGGCCAATTTATTAGTATTATTATCGACTTCATCCTTGTGGCCTTCTCTGTGTTCCTGCTTATTAAAGGGATCAATGCGCTTCATCGCAAGAAGCCCGAAGCACCTGCAGAGGAGACAACAAAGTCTTGCCCATACTGCCTGTCGGAAATTCCAAAAGAAGCTACTCGCTGCGGACACTGTACTTCTATCCTGAACGAGTCCGAAGCCAAAGCGTAACGAGCACGTTCGGAAAGTTCTCCATTTAAGATCATTCAACAAAAGACCTTCTTGCTGCACCACACCATCCTCGTGATGATGTCTGTAGGAAGAAGGTCTTTTTTGTCCAATCGGATATAGCGAGACTACATGGCTATATGGAACGGTTCGGCTTGCTCATAAGCTGCTCCGCAATCGCGCGAAGCTGCATATCTGGCGTATATACTTCCTCGCCCATATCCACTTTTTTAATCCGAATTTCTTCTACATCTGTACCCGCGCGATCTGGCTCGAAGCGAAGCGCTGCTTCATCCGTACAATGAACTTCATACCCCATCATACGCAGCATTTCCTGCATATCATCCACAGTTGGCTTCTCTTTATCCGGTGTCATAACTAGGCCGCGAAGCTTCGCGATCTCGTCAGTTCCGTGATGAACAACTTCAAAATGTACAATGCACTCCATACGATGCCCTCCTCTTGCTGTCTCTTAGCGAAGCTGTCCTTCCTCGTATCTTCTCCGAAAGAAGATCGGCACATACTTTACATGCATATGAAGTCTTTCAACATCCATTACATGTATCTATGTCAAATACCGATTTGGCTTGCTGGTATACTCGTCGTTCCGATATGTTACTATACGTAAAGATACTTTGACCGGTTTCGGATTTTGGTCATTTTTCACTTATCTGTCACGATTGATGTTAATCAAAATACGATGAGATGACCGCTTGGATCCGCTTGTTAAATGCCTCTGCATCTTCAGCTCCCATCTCGCTTTGCCATTCGTACAATACGAGATCCTGTACGAACTTCCCTAAGACAAGCCGAGTGATGGCTGCATGCTCTGTAAGCAGCGCCTTCGTTGCCACACCTTCCCCCATTGACCCAACCAATGCTTCCTTACGATCAATAATAAATGCAAAAGGACGCGTGTGACGCATGCCATCTGCATCGAACAAGGAAGGCACCCGCATACTTGCATTGTCCTCCGAACCCGCGATGGACCACAGCACCTTCACTCCCCGCGCCTCAGCAAGTGCCAAGTGCTCCCGAATTAAGGTCGCATCCTCTGGCCACACATCTGCGATAATTTCCAGCTTAGCCTCCTGGAGTACGCGTTTCACGGTCTCGATAACCGCCCGCTCACCTTCGATACTGTAGAACGAAGTCTCATCCGCTTCTGTCACGGGCATGTGCTCCCGAATATAGTGAAGCGATGAATCTAATCGAGAGGCTAATATGCGCGTCAATTCCTCCGGCTGCAATGCCGCATAGTGAGAGGGTTCTCCATCCCGATGCAGAATGACTCCATGATCAACGAGCCGCTGTAATGCTGCATATACATTGGAGCGCGACACGCCTAGTTTCTTAGCAACCTCATACCCCGTCATCGCACCTTGTTCGGATAGACTGACAATAATTTTAGCTTCCATCTCGGTAAATCCCAATGAACGTAAATGTGTAATTAGACCTTGACCTTCCATCGTACTCCTCCTGCTCTAGGTGTCTCCTTACTCGTATTGCTCGTACAATGAAAAAGAGGCCGCCGTATTTCCATAGATGGCAGGCCCCTATTGTCATTCCATGCATATAAGCTGACTGATACACATTTCCCCATTCCCAGTTTAGACTTCTTGCAGCTGGGTTGTTGTCAGTCTGTACCGCCTCAACTTACGCGAAGTGAATGGTGCAACGGAACCAGATGCTTATACGAATGGCGTCCCGCACCGTTCACACCATTTGGCTTCCTCGTCTGCCGTGCTGTTGCAGTTCGAACAGCGTCGACCCGCTATTTCTTCTTCTTTCATAATGGTAATTCGGCGACCGCCGACCGTTACGTTCAAGTCATCATGATCTCGATCGGCCGCTCCACCTTGTTTAAGCCAGCCTTGATCGGAAGATGCACTGCTCTGAGAGTCTTCCGCATGCGGCTCCAATACATGCTCATCTTCTTCCTCTTCCTCGTACGTATAGTCATGCTCCTTATAATCGGTATGTTCCGGATAACGCACAGCCTCTTGAGCAGCCGCCGCCTCCTCTTGCTCTTCCCGCTTGGCCTTCAGGAAGGCCATGCCGAGCTCATCAATCTCTTCTTCCTCCACTTGTGGCGGCTCTGGCAGCTTGCGTCCGCATACCGAACAATAATTAGCCGAAAATGGGGCAATTTCGCCGCATTCGCAGCGCTTCTGCTTACGCAGCTCGCTTACCTTCCAATCCAGAAGCTTCATCTCTTCTTCAACGAGCAGATTCAGCTTAGCAATTTCCTTCAAACCTTCCTCCGCAAGTGTTAAGTCATTCTTTTTATAGGCATCATATACGAGTTCGCCGATATCATAGACATTCTGCTTCCATTCTTTGCGCTTAGCTACAATTTGGGCTTGAACCCGGTTCATTTCCATCATGTTATGCGCTTTTTCCGATGCTTTGGAAGCACCATCTTTAATTACTTGTATAAAGCGGTTCATCCCAATATCTCCTTTCAACTGCCATTACGGCAGAATTCCTCTGTTAAACTAATAAACGCAGTATTAGCGATGTGAAACCCATCGCCACAACCATGCGCTATTCTCTGCCTTGAACTTGTCATTACAACGTCTTCAACAACAACGTATGCATGGCTCAGGCAAAACATGTATCCCTGTCCGCTGCCTTGCTAGAACATGTATAATATCATGTAACGCTTATTTCTATCATAAAGGAGATACACCATCATGACCACTCCTTCTTCATCAGAAACGGTCAGGGCCCAGTGGCGCTCTCGTCCAGTTGGTATAAAGAGGGAACAACCCGTGCCTACAGCGCGATCGGCAGACCCATACACAGCTTCTCGCCATGATCGCGCTCAACCGAGCAATGACGGCAACGGTGCCCTTCCTGCATCTGCAGACTTCTTCGCTGCGTTAGAGCGACAAGGGATACGCCTGCATGACGCACAGCGGGATGCAGTGCGCCATGTAGACGGGCCCTTGCTCTGCTTGGCAGGAGCTGGATCTGGCAAGACATCCGTGCTGACCGCACGCGCTGCCTATTTGATGACCGTCGGTGGAGTATCACCGGAGTCGCTATGGCTGGTCACCTTCACAAATAAAGCTGCGCAAGAGATGCGAGTGCGCCTTGCCAAGCTGCCCGGCGTTACACGCGATATGGCTCGCAGGGTTCAGGCACGCACCTTTCATTCTTTCGCTCTCAAGCTGCTGCAGGCTTATGCGCCTCCCTTCCAACTGATGGCAGAGGAACGCAGACGGCATGGCTTGATGAAGCGCATACTACGAGAGCTCGGGCTGCATGATACCCTGCAAGCCGAGACGGCGCTCGCTGCGCTCTCCTCGCTCAAGTCGCGCCGCCTGATGCCTACTGATTGGAAAACAACAAATGCAAGTGAACTCGATATGCGACGTGCGCTTATTCGCTTCGAAGAACAAAAAGCGCAGCAAGGGTGCAAAGACTTCGATGATCTCCTAATCGATCTTCTACGGCTGCTGGAGGAAGACGCTAACTTGCTTGAGCGTCTCCGCCGCCGTTTCCAATATGTGCTTGTAGATGAATTTCAAGATACGACGCCTGTGCAGTATGAACTACTTCAACGAATTACCGACGGGCACCAAAACTTAGCCGTTTTCGGTGACGACGATCAGACGATATTCACTTTTAATGGAGCAAGCCATCGTTATATCACGGAATTTAAAAATCAATACCCTGCAGCGAAGCAGGTTACGCTCGACTTTAACTTCCGATCTACACCAGCCATTGTTGGCCTAGGCAATGCGGTCATTGCCCATAATGAAGAGCGGCTGCCGAAGCAGATGAGAACTCCAACTGGCGTTCATGTCGTGACAGATAAGGAGCATGCACCAAGTTCGCCGCGCTATCTTCGCCCCCGCGATGCGGAGGAAGAGGCACAGATTATCACCGATCATATTCAAGCAGCTGTTAGTGCCGGTACGCATACGTGGCGAGACTTTGCTATCCTGTACCGAACAGCGAACACCAGCCGCGCACTCATTGAATGCTTGACGATACAGGGCATTCCATTTCGCCAGTTCGGAGCCGAGCCGTTTTTCTATGACCATAATCTTGTTCGCCCGCTTATCGACCATCTTCGGCTGTCGCTTGCCCCGCGTGAGTTCAGTGCACTGGACAGCGCTGTTGCCGCACTATATATCCCGCGGGAGACAGGCATGCAATATCTGATGGGAGCAGAGCGGAGCAAGGCCAAGAAATATCCGCTTATCCATCTGCAGAGCTGGGACAAGCTGCCCTCCTTCCAGCGCGAGGCCGTCAAGCCACGCATTAAGCTTATTAAGAAGCTGGCTGCGATGAAGCCATATATCGCGCTACGAGAGATGCGACGCGAATTCTATGACAAGTTCACGGCTGCATCTTCTGGAGAACGATCAACCGCTCATCAAGAAGGGGCAGCGGATACGCTTGAGGAATTGGAGTCCTCAGCCAAGCGCTTCGATACTGTCGAGGCCTTCCTGAAGCATATTGACGAGTTGAAGGAGAAGTATGTTGCGATGAACCCCGAGTATGGAGCACAGCATCGAACAGGTAGCTCTCTGCCTTCTGGACGAGCGCCAATGCCGGCAGGGACAAGGGCTCCTGCTGCGATGCGACGTGCAGAGGACGAGGATCTGGAGGATGCCGTCACCTGCATGACCATTCATCGCGCCAAGGGCCTGGAGTTCCCTGAAGTATTCCTAATCGGTGCGGCCGATGGAATTCTCCCTCACCGCACAGCGCTTCGCAAGGGAGCCCCGCCAGACCGCTCGGCGGCACTGCGAACAGGACCACGAGCAGAACAGATGCATGACATCTCCCGTCCTGAGGCGGAGAACGCAAGCACGAATGATACGCTCCTTGAAGAGGAACGCAGGCTTGCTTATGTGGCCGTAACGAGGGCACGCGAGCAGTTGTACATCAGTTCCCCAGCCATCGTGCATGGACAGAAGGCTGAAGTAAGCCAACTGCTCCTGGATGCTTGGAACATCGCCATATAGGGTTGCGCCCGAAAGTTGAGTTTTGAAATACACACCCTTTATCCAGTACAATAGGATCAGATGCTATGTTGTTATTTAGGAATAGAAGAAAAACGACGAATAACCGATTACTATACCGTGCTAAATTGAGGGGATATTTCATGTCCAAAACCGATATGATTATGAAGCAATACGAACAGGTAAAGCAGTTACCTACCTTGTATCAGCTTGCATTGGAAGAACTGGAGACTAAGATCAAGGTCATTCAAGCGGAATGGAAAATACGCAATGGTTATCCGCCCATCGAACATATTAAGACGCGTCTGAAGGAGCCTAACAGCATTTTCAGCAAGCTGCAGCGTAAGGGCTTCCCATTGACGCTCGATTCCATCGTGGACAAAATATATGACGTAGCAGGCATGCGTATCGTCTGCGCCTTCGTTAAGGATATTTATCTCATACTCGAACATTTAAAGACCCGTGAAGATATTCGTATCGTGGAAATCAAGGATTATATTAAAAATCCAAAGAGCAATGGGTACCAGAGTCTCCATGTCATCGTTCAAGTGCCGCTCGTATTATTCGAGGATACACGCTGGATCTATGTTGAAATTCAGCTTCGTACGCTTGCCATGGACTTCTGGGCAAGTCTGGAGCACATTATTTACTACAAGTTCGAACAGCAGGTTCCGGCTCATGTAACAGAAGAGTTAACCGAGGCCGCAAGAGCAGTCGATCAGTTAGATCGGAAGATGCTGGAGCTGCGCAAAGAAATATTATCGTACAATCACGAGGATTGGGCGAACACGATTCAGAAGGGCTTGCCTTGGGAGAATGCTCAATAGTGCTAGTGCTCCCCATGGGCAGTGATGATGTTCATCTCTGGGATGAGAAATGGTTGGATAAAACACGCACCATTTGCACATCGTAACGATGACGCCGGAGGACTTGATCTGTCATGTTCACCGGCGTCAACCGATAACTGTCATCACGAAGGAGGACCACGAACATGGCCAAACCCGATGATCGCTCTAACAACGCAGCTCGTCTGCAGAATGCAATTGATAACACATCGAGCAAACTGCATGAAACTGAGCAGTATTTAACTGAGCATGCTGAAGAGATTAGCGCGACAGAGCGCCATAACTTGCAAGCCAAGAATGAGCGCCGCCGCCACAGCATCGAAGGGTTTGCGGCTGAGAAGCGTGACGAGCAATCGAACGCTTCCTCGTAGTGCACCCAATCGTTGACAGATGAATCGAATGAAGAGAGGCTGAGCTTGAAATCCAAGCTCAGCCTCTCGTATTAAGTAATATAATTTGTATTATTGCAGTAACTGTTCTAACGTCAATTTTCCGTCATAAGCTGCCTTGGCTGCTTCCTTGCCAACATAGCGGACATGCCATGGCTCGTACACATAACCGGTAATGCTCTCCCCGTCCTTCGGATAGCGAATCATGAATCCGAATTCGTGAGCGTGTTCAGCCACCCACTTCCCTTCATCCGAATCACCGAATACCTCTTCCAGTACATCGCCTACACTTGGACTCGATAAATCCATCGTGAGGCCCGTCTGATGCTCGCTCGTTCCAGGAACTGCGCTAACGCGGGCCGCATATTCCTTCCCTTGCGTATTCACGTAATGATTGAATAGGGATTCCTGACGCTTGAAAGAACGGTAACCCGATACGGCATGCAGCGTCACGCCCTCTTCCTTCGCCTGCTTGAACATCTCCTCAAGCGCCTCTGCCGCTTCCTTGCGCATATGACGCTTCTCATGTGCCTCTTCGAAGGAGAACTTCACATTCGGCTCCACAAGATCCGGCGGCTCATAACCATCTGGCAAGTAACGCTCCTTATTGACCACAACGAGGATGGACTCCGGATTCGTAACAACCGCCTTATCGCCTTGCTGTTCAATCGTGGAGCTGAGTCCGTATTCCGATTTCAGCTTGGCTGTAACCGATGATGCGTCATCGGTATTGGCGGAGCCATTCTCTCCTTGACCCTCTCCGCTTCCTTCTCCCTGCTTATTATTATCCGGCGCTGGTGTCAATGCCGGGTCAACTTGTTCTTGTCCAGATGTTACTGCTGCCTTGTCCGTGCTTTGGCAGCCGCTGAGCAGAATTGCTGTTCCCAGAGCAAATACAAGACATTTCGCAGTCATACTATGCTGACTCATTGGTATTTCCCCTCTCCCAATCTATCAATTCCAGATTGAGAGTCTATTATATCGCAATAAAATAGGTATTGCGAATAGTAGAGATGCGATACAGATGCTAGAGTCTTCTAGCTGCGGACTAGAAGACTCTCCTCTTCCTCGATGCTATACGGTTACAGTGTTATGACTGTTCTTCGCTTCCCGTCCAACTTCAATATCATCATCCTCATCACGATTGAAGGCCTCTCGGTCGAACTCGCCTTCACTTTTGCCAATAAGCAAGGACGCAACCGTTGTACCTGTCGCATTTACTGCTGTACGCGCCATATCTACGATTGCATCTACACCGAGAACAAGTGCAAATCCTTCAATCGGCAGGCCTGCCTGAACGAGCACGACAGTCGTCGAGATGGACGCTGGACCCGGAACACCCGCTACGCCAACAGAAGCTAACGTTGCTGCACCAATGATGAGCAAGTAATCGGCAATATTCAAATCAATGCCGTATACGCGTGCAATGAACACGGCAACAATGGCCGGGTAAATCCCGCCGCAACCATTCATATTAATTGTAGCACCAAGCGGAGCCACAAAGCTGGCAATTCGATCCGACACCTTCATTCGTTTCGTAATCACTTCCAAATTCACAGGCAGAGTTGCGTAGCTGCTGCGTGTCGTAAAGGCGACTGCAATGGTCGGATACGCCTTCTTGAAGAAGCGGATTGGATTCACACGCGCACCGAAGGTGACAAGCGACCCGAAAGTCACAATCATATGGATCAAGCACGCTACATAGACCGCAATAATGAACCAAGCAAGCTCCTTCAAAGTCGATAATCCATACTTGGCGGCCATCGAGGTCATAAGCCCGAATACGCCGTACGGAGTAAGCTTAATAACCAATTTCGTCACACGAAACATAATATGGGAGAAGGATTGGAAGAAGGCGCGAATCGGCTGTACTCGTTCGGGATTACGCAGCCCCTCTAGTGTAATCGCCACTGCAATGAAGGCCGCAAATATAATGACCGGTACGACCTTGCCCTGTGACATCTCATTGATCGGGTTGGAAGGTACGAGATCAAGCAGCACCTGCTTGAAAGTTGGTATCTCACGTTGTTCGAACCCCTGCGCCGCTTCCGAGCTCTGAGCAATACCAGAACCAGGATCAATAACGAGAGCTGTTCCGAGACCGATAACAGCCGCGACAGCAGTCGTAATCAGGAACAACGCGATGGTCTTCGTTCCAAGCTTCTTCAATACATTCGGATCCTTCACAGAGGTAATACTCGAAATAATAGCAGCAAATACGAGCGGCATGACAACCATCTTAATTAAGCTGACATAGATAGAGCCTAGGATACTAACATCTGCCGCAGACTTTCCGAATACCGCGCCGAGAGTCAAGCCAAGCGCCATGGCCAGCAGTACGCGAAGGCCGAACCCAACCTTCTTCTTCGCAAGCCACCACAGCAAGATAACGAGCAGCAATGCAGCCCCCCAGCTCGCATAGACATTCCAGTCTTGCAGGGTGATCCAGTTCTGTTCCTTCATCGTCATAACCCCTTCATCTATTTATTGTAACAATTCCAAGTTGTTTAATTGGTATTATAGAAATAGGGACGGAACTCGTCAATACTTTTTATATGAATGGATGTACTGGATATGAATGTATTTGCTGGATATATATGAACTAGCTTGCCTCCAATACGGATCTGTACAACTAGACCATGCTGCTTACACTTCCACACTTACTGCTGGATTACCTGCTCTCCAGTCTCTTCAATGCCTCACGCCGGCTTAGCGGCATCAGCACATGCTGCTCTACATAATCCCTTACCCATTCTGGATTTGTCTTCGCATACTCACGCAACGCCCAGCCAATGGCCTTCTGCAAGAAAAATTCCTTCGATGCAATATGCGTATGAATCGCAAGATGCAGCAAGTCCGTATTCGTCTGAGCTTTGTATTTCAACTGAAACAGTATCCCTGTGCGGTTCAGCCACATCTGATCCGAATGAATCCAGCGATCGGCATATTCCGCCCAAGCCTCAGGGTATCGCTTCATCACCCCTCCCACTGTGCAGGTTGCCAGTCCATCAACCGTATCCCACCAAGATCGGGTTACAATGAATTGCTCGATTCTATGTATATGTGCCAAATTGAAAAACTTCACTCCACCTTCTAATAGTCCCATTGCAACATAAGCAAATTCCCGCTCCTCCAGATTCCATAAATGCTGAGCTGCATGCAATATCTCTTCTGCAGACTGCGGCTTGCCGTACAACTGCGTATGCTCTTTAATCAACAGCTTGCGCACAGGCTGAGGGACTCCAAGAAACGGGAACTGATCCCGCATATAAGCGGACATCGCTGCCGCCCTGTCTGGATCGGCACTTGCGCGAAAGGCTTCAATAAGTGGTTCGATTGGGTACACGCTCATGAATATCTCTCCCTTATATCGACGAGTTGCAATCGTTTGAAAGTCGGTAGCTGCCGCCCTAGTCTTGTGCCAACCATACTCCCAACGAATTAACAGACCACATAGATATTCTCCCCGCATCCCCCATCAACCTTCCAAACTCACCTGCACCTATAGCACAGGAGCTGTAGCATGAGCATGTCAGTTGGCATACAACTTACGCATGGCAGCAAGCATACTACTCCTGTGCTACGTTTTCTTCGTTACTTTGCTAATAGATTATTTCGCCATAACAGCTGAACCCGCCTCAAAGACAATGCGCTGCTTCCCATCGAGAATAAGCGCTGACATTGCCTTCACTGTATCTGTACCATAGGAAATATCCTTACCGGAGAAGTTAACGACGACTTTCAAATCCTCCCCATACTGAGCCGACTGCACAAGGCGGTCCGAAGACAGCACCTCAAATGCGGTCATTTCCCGCTGCACAGCCTTCGCATGGAATGGAGACCACACCTTCAAATATGACGTGATCAGCGCCTTATGATTGTCCCATTCTTGCTTATCAAGATGATACAGCGGCGGAACATTGTACAGCAGTTCGTACAGCATGCGTACTGCCACCTCATCCTTTATTTTGAGGCTTCCCCATTCCCAGTGATGGGTTGTAATGACCGAATCGTTGTAGACCAGCTTGAATAAAGGCAGGGAGTACACCGGATCAATATAAATATGCTGGTACAGTTCCTTAATCGGGACCTGCTTCGCATATTTGCCCGGAATACCGCCGTCCGGCGACCAATAGGCTCCTACATAGTAGGGGCTGTTCTTATCTTCGCGCATATCCTTATCGATCCACTTGATGACCGGGGTTTCCAAGCCATGCGCGAAAGTGATTACGCTGCTGGCAAAGTCGTTCCCACCCTCGGAGCCAATGACCATATGCTTCTCCTTCGCAATATAATTCATGCGCTCAAGGCGTGCCTTCCGATCCTGCTCCTGCGTCGTGATATGCCCCGGTGTATAATCATCATAAATTTCCCCCGTTGCATCACAATCGATGAACCACGTATTGTACAGAATATGATCCTGCAAAATCTGCTCCACGCGCTGCTTCACACTAGGAAGGGATAAGGTCGGATTCAACTTGCGTCCGCGATTTAGGAATCCCCCGATCTTGCCCCCCTTCTTATTGGTAATCGTAGCTTCTTCATACAGCGAGGCATCTGGGAAGTACGCCGTATTCCAGTCCTTGTTCTCTTCCTTCTGGATCGAATGATACGAATCATAAGGCCCTATTAAGTATCCAAACTTCGAAGCATTCTCGACGAAGGTTGGATTCATTAATCCATCTGCCCAGTTCGGCAATCCAATCCACGCCTTAGTAATACCGGACTGCTTCATCTCAGAAATGATTGCACTAGACTTATCCTGTCCCCATGCTGAGGGATCGTCCAGCGCTTCTTCGAATGCATGTTTCAATAAGCGCTTGTTCAGTTCATACCGCTTCTGCTCACTTAGTTTGCTGACACCAGTAGAGACAAGCTGCTGTGATTCAGCATCCAGCTTCGGGAATTGATCCGCTTGATACAACTTCTCCAGCTTCATCACCTGATTCAAGGCTCTGACCATTACCCGCTTCTGGTATGCATACACTCCATCCTTCCTGCCTTCTGCCAGCGCATTACGCAGCTCTTGACCGCCATCCTCCGTAAATTGATCCGCCAGCTTCGCAATCCATGACCATATCGGATCATTAAGCTTCTTCTTCATGACAGGCCAATGGATATTCGTCTCAGCCAACACTTGGCTATTCCACATATAAATATGCGGAGCGCCATATAGCTTCTCAATGTCCGGATTGTCCTTCACCTTCTCCGCAAGTGTCTTGAAACCTTGCTGCTCTTTCACATATTCCCGGTACAGCTTCGCTACAGCGACTGGATCATTGTCCGTTACATATAAGCGGAATCCATATTCTTTGTTTGGATTAATCGATGGGAACTCATGCGTAAACGACATATCAATGCTTGGTTCTGTATGGAACGAAACTTCATTGTTAAAGGGATTCTCGACCACATAGAGCAGGCCGAACTTGCTCTTATTGAGCGCCATGAAATTCATCGAGAAGGACTCGCCCCATGTCATCGTCTCTTCGTGAAGGAACTTCTTCCAATTCGGATCTTGGGCAGGGATTCGCTTGCCTTCCCATAGCGGCAGCATGTAGCTGTCTGCTTGTACCGTCGGCCATGCGAATTGCTCCGCTCCGATCGATTGAATGCGAATGTCCAGATACCCCTCCTTCTTCTGTAGAATTACCTTGACCTTATCATCCGGATACGTCCATTCTCTACGATCTGTCGTCTGCTTCATATCACGCACTTTCCGTGGCTTGATCGGGACAGAAGCGTGTTCCTTAACCCCGCTATGCTCGATCACGATATCAAATGTTGCCGGGTCAACCTGGTACGTGAATTCACGATAAGCAGCCTGTATGGCTTGAACCGGGTTGGAGGATACCGCTACTGCACCATCCTCCGCCTTGGCTACCTCTTGTTGGCTGCAGCCTGTGCACATATTTACAGCCATAGCGACTGCAATCGTTGTTAGTAATCCTCTTCTCATCTGTGTGCATGCCTCCTTCATCACCGCTACTCCCCCGTACCCTCAATAGAACACAGAAGTATGCCCTCGGGCACGAAGGTAGCGAATTGAATGCATGCCACATCATATCGTCCCTCTGTTACACCAGTGTGACAAAGTTCGAAATGCAGGTATTGTGAGATCACCTGCCCCAAATTGACTGCCTTTTAAGCCTAACCTGTGATGAAAACGGCTAACCTGTGGCAACAGCAAAGCGGCCTCTAGATGAATAGAGGCCGCCGCATTTATTGTTACTTTTTCAGATTATCCCAGGCCTTCTGGAAGTCAGCGAACATTTTGTCCTTATCCGACTTGCCGGCAATATAGGCTTGAATTGCATTGCCGAATTCTTGCGTTGCGCCGTCCGGATACTTGAACCAGTTCCAGCTCAGCACTTTGTTGTCCTGACTGTACTTCACCACTTCAGCGGCAATGTCGCCAAGGTCATCCGCTGTCGCCTGAATCGTCGACATCGCAGGAATGAACTTGAACTGCTTCGCAATGTATTCCTTGCCGATATCAGAAGATACCATCCAGTTCAAGAAGGTCTTCGCCTCTTCTTTCACCTTCGAGTTCTTGTTCACTACCCAGTTGTTCGGTACGCCGACGAGGAGCTTATCATTCTTCGCTGCATCATCATCGATTGGCATTGGGAGTACACCCAAGTTCAATTTTGGATCAATGCTGTCGATTTGCACTTGTGTCCAGTTGCCTTGCTGCATCATCGCCGTCTCACCCTTAGCAAACAGCGTTACTTGTGTATTGTAGTCCGTAGTGAGCGGATTTTTATTTCCGTATTTCACCGTCAGATCGAGTAGCTTCACCCATTTCTCGAATTCCGGGTTGCCTTGGAACTTCGCACTGCCATCACTAAGCGCCTTAATAAATGCATTTGGGTCAGCTTGTTGTGCAAACGGCACGTTCAAGTTGTGAATACCGAGAATCCACCATTCCTGATAACCATTCGAGAAAGGCGTAATGCCCGCTGCCTGAAGCTTCTTCGCTGCGTCTTCAAGCTGAGTCAGCGTCTTCGGCATCTCTGTAATGCCTGCCTTCTGGAATAGATCCTTATTGTAGATGAAGCCGTATCCCTCTAAGTTCATCGGCATGCCGTACAGCTTGCCGTCCTTCGTCATAGGCTCCTTAGCAAGAGGAATGACATCCTTAACCCATGGCTCCGCAGACAAGTCTTCTAGATGATCTGCCCACGTAATCATCTCTTGATAACCGCCATTGTTGAATATATCAGGAGCATCGTTGCTTGCGAACTTCGCCTTCAATGCTGCGCCGTAATCCGCACCGCCGCCCACTGTCTGAATATCGAGTTTAATATTCGGATGAGTCTTCTCGAACTCGCCCTTTAGGCGGTTGAGAGCCTCAGCAATTTCGACTTTGAACTGAAATATTTTAACTGTCTTTACTTCTTGATTGCCTTTTCCTTGATCGCCGCCAGAGCTCGTTGTTCCTCCATCACCCTTCGATCCGCAGCCCGCCAGCATGACGGACACTGCCAACATCATTAACAAAGACCATTTCGCAACTCGCTTCATTGCAAGACCTCCCTTTGTCTGTTTCCCTTTTCATTCATTCGGTGCTATACCAATCTTCTCACTGTACCATTTCCACATGTTCCACAACTCATCCGTCGGAACCATCAACAACCCAGCAGCATAATTGGCTAAGGTGAACTGCCAGTGGTTCTTATCGCTTGCTGCATCTTGATTATAGCTCCTGTTTTGCAAACGGTTACAGAGATAGAATTGACCTATCAGGTGGAATTCATTGATCGATTCGTGTACTAATTACCCTTTGACCGAACCGGCAGTAATCCCTTCGATAATATACTTCTGCATCGCCAAGAAGAATATCACGATCGGCGTTATACCAAGCACGAGCGCTGGCAGTGCGAGATCCCACTGCTTCGTGAACTGTCCGAAGAATGCATATGTTGCGAGCGGAATCGTACGCAGACTGGCACTCTGCAGCATAAGCGAAGGCAGCAAGTAGTCATTCCAGATCCATAAGCTGTTCAGAATCGCAACCGTAACGAACATCGGCTTCAGCAACGGAAATACAACCTTCCAGAACACACCATAGGGTGAACAACCATCCACGACAGCAGCTTCTTCTATCTCAAGCGGAACGGATTTGATGAAGCCGTGGAACAGGAATACCGACAGCGGCGCGCCGAATCCAAGATAACATACAACCAGCCCTAGCATACTATCGGTTAACTTCAACGTTCCCGTTACCTTCACGAGGGGAATCATGATCGATTGGAACGGGATGACCATTGCCGCAACGAACAGCATGAACAACGTTCGGTTGAAGCGCGTATTGTGGCGCACCATCCGATATGCCGCCATAGCGCTCGTTAAGCCTACGAGCAGAACGCTTACTACCGTAATAAGCAATGAATTGGTGAAAGCTTGCGGGAACTTCGTCATTTCCCATGCCTTCTGATAGTTCGCCCATTCGAACGATTCCGGCCAGCTTGCCGCGTTGGACAGAAGATCCCCGAAGGACTTCACCGAGTTCACGAGCAAGAAGTAGAACGGGACAAGGAAGACAAGCCCCACAATAACCATCAAAACTTCTAAAATAAAGGTTCGCATATTGTATGATTTAATAGCTTCCATTACATATCAACCTCCTTGCTCTTGGTGATGCGCACTTGGATGAGCGTAATGGCAGAGACAATCAAGAAGAATACGAGCGCCTTCGCTGTGCCGAGGCCGTATCGATTGTTTTGGAATGCTTCTAAGTAAATGTTAAGCGCAACCGATTCTGTTGATTTGAACGGGCCGCCCTTCGTCAGGGACAAGTTCAGATCGAACATCTTGAACGACCAAGAGATCGCCAAGAACAAGCATACCGTTACAGCCGGCATAATCAGCGGGATGATAATGTTGCGCAGCACCTGTCCCCGGGTTGCCCCGTCAATTTCTGCAGCTTCCAGCACGTCTTTGGGCACATTCATCATTGCTGCAATATAGATAACCATCAAGTAACCGGCAGTCTGCCAGACAAATACGATAATGATTCCCCAGAAGGCCGTTGTCTCGTCACCGAGCCACGGCAGGTTGAAAAACTCAATTCCGGTCATCTCTCCTACCGCTGCAAATCCCTTAATGAAAATGAACTGCCAGATGAAGCCAAGCAGCAGCCCCCCGATGACATTCGGCATAAAAAATACCGTCCGCAGCACGTTGCGCAGCTTCAGTTGTCGGGTCAAAATATAAGCCAGCGCGAAGCCGAATAAGTTCGTTAGTATAATGCCGACGACCGTAAAGCGTGTCGTAAACCAGAAGGCTGGGAAGAAATCCGAGTCCTTCGCAAATATTTGAATGAAATTATCGAGCCCTACCCACTTCACAGTACCCGCGACTCCATTCCAATCGGTGAAGGAATAGTACATGCCGAGCACAAAAGGAATTGCGACGATAAGGGTAAAAAAGAATGCCGCAGGTCCGATGAAAAAGACTTGCTGCAGGGCTTGAGATGATCGTTTACGCGACATCCGACTCTCTCCTTTTCAACAGAAATAATAGAGGTTATTCGTTCTTGTTGCTTTCAGTATGCACGCGAATGTAAACGGTTACCACAGATGGTCTTGAACGAAAAGGTGGAATATATTGACCCCCTCCCAATGTAAGCGTTACACTGTGAATCTGAGGGGGCGAATGTATGCGTTGGAACAGTATCCGTACCAAACTTATTTTATTTATGCTCATTGCCACTATCGTCCCGACTGTAGCGACGATGATCATTTCATACAGCTATACGACGGATTCACTAGAGAAGCGCGCCATTGAGCAGAGCCATCAGCTAATGTTCCAAGGGAAGACGAACTTAGCGAATTTCGTGGACAATCTGAACCGTGCCTCCTTAACGATCTATACCGACTATGAATTTTATCGCCAGCTGGACAGAGGCTATGACGATTACACGTTCGATTCCTACACCTATGTCACGCTGCAAAATATGGCATCGTCTATGAACGGAATATGGCAGGTGTACTTCTATCGCACCGAAACGAAGCGCGCCTCGCTGGTCATTCAGAGCGTGCCTCGGCGCATCTACGATGCGAAGCTCTATGAGGATACAGCCCGATATGCGAAGAACGGCATTCAGATGCAGCCTACGCATTTAAGCCATACGTACGGGTTCTCTTCGTCACCGTTCTTCTTCCCGAGTGTACAGGTATTCACCTTGCACCGGCCGATTTACCGCATCCCTGCCAACGATCGAATTGGGATGCTGTCGGTCGATGTGAAGCTTGAATCACTCGCTCAAATTGTGGATCAACTGTACACACAGGAGCAAGAAAGCATCTATCTGCTAGATGACTCTGGACAAGTATTCTATGCAGACGACCGACAAATCATTGGACAGCAGCTCGAAGCAAGCTGGTACAACCGCGAACAAATCAACAAGATGGAGAGCGGTCACTTCGAGCAGGATGGGGCCATCTTCATTCATGAGCGCGTTGCGACGCCGCTGGCGAATTGGACGCTTGTGAAGAAGATACCGAAATCGTACTTGCTCCAGGAAGCGAATCAGGCCGCAGTCATTAACATGCTCCTCATCGCCCTGTCGCTGATTGTCATCATTATTGCTACGATCGTCGTATCGTTCCGCATTACGAAGCCGATACGTCAGCTCGTCCGCTACATCAACCAAGTGCAGACGGGGAACTTGCGTGTAGATATCCAGCCTGTCAGCAACGATGAGATTGGCGTCGTACTGAAGCGATTCCGCAATATGATGGACATGATCAATAACCTTATTTTGCGGGAATATCAGCTTGAGCTTGCGAACAAATCAAACCAGCTCAAAGCGCTGCAGGCCCAGATTAACCCGCATTTCATGAACAATGCGCTGCAATCGATTGGAACACAGGCGCTGCAGCACAATGCGCCGCATATTTATAAGCTTGTCACCGCGCTGGGCAAGATGATGCGCTACAGCATGTATACGGACAAGAGCACAGCAACCGTGCAAGAAGAGCTCGAACATGTGAAGGCCTATTTGCAGCTGCAATTACAGCGATTCGAAGACACTTTCCAAGCCGTATTCGATATTGACGAACGAACGCTGGACACACAAGTGCCGAAGATGACGCTGCAGCCTCTCGTCGAGAACTATTTCAAGCACGGAATAGACCGTTCCGTACCGAGTGGGCAGCTTGCTATTCGCACTAGATATATCGAGCGGGCAGAACAAGCACAAGGAATAGTTGCCCCCTATCTGCAACTTATCGTTGAAGATAACGGTCGAGGCATGACCTTGATGCACCGGATCGAACTGAACGAGAGGCTGAAGGAGGTACATCCGGAGCAGCTAGGCACACGAACAAGCCATACTTTATCACGGGACGAATTCGTCTCGGATTCTTCATCTGGCTCGCCGTCCAGCATCGGGCTTGTCAATGTGCTCGCCCGGCTGCAGCTGTTCACCGACGGCAAATCTACGATGAGAGTCGAGGAGCAGGAACCCCAAGGCACTCGTATTGTTATAGAGCTGGAATTGGAGCGTGAGAACTAACATGATGAAGGCATTAATCGTAGACGATGAGAAGCACGTACGGGATGCAATCCGATTGCTTGTAGACTGGGATACACACGGAATTGATACGGTTATGGAGGCTGCGGACGGTGAGCAGGCTGTTGAACTGATTCAGGAGCACAAGCCTCAACTGGTCATGACCGACATGATGATGCCGACCATGAGCGGAACAGCGCTTATGGAGTGGATGAGCCGCCATGCTCCTTCAAGCAAGATCATTGCCATCAGCGGGCATGATGATTTCACACTCGTTCGCCATGCTATGCAGCATGGCGGCATGGATTATATATTGAAACCAATCGACCCCGATGCAGTCAATAACGCCATCGGCAAGGCGATCGCCGCATGGATGCAAGAGGAGGACGTTCGCCAATCAAGCCAGCAGCAGCGCATGCAAGCCAACGAATTCAAGCCAATGCTGGCTGAGAAGCTGTGGTCTGGTTTATTGGACGATCCTTGTGTCTATGAAGGAAATGTGCGCAGATTACAGCGCGAGTTCTATCTCCCTAGGACCATCACGTGCGCTCGGCTTGCTGTAGCTCGAATTCACGCAGGACACGTCAATTGGCGTGGGAGATTCGGCGATAATAGACAGCTGCTATTCTACTCGCTTGTCAATATTGCCGATGAGCTGCTGAACGGCAAGACCCACGCATTGAATGAGCGGCAGCATCACGCATCAGCATGCGGCACCGCCTTCCGATATGGCGCACCGGAAGGCGAGCTTATTATCGTCATGTGGGACTCTCCAATGCGGCTGGAGGCTGTGCTGGAACAACTGAATGCCGGGCTGGAACAGACCTTCAAGCACCGACTGCACTTCGGTGTATCGAGTTTGTTCTCCCTGCCCGCAGGAATCTCCGCCGGATATGCCGAAGCCAAACATGCGCTAATGCATCGCAATTTGCTCATGCACAGAACGCATATCCATAAGTCTAAGGTTACAACGGAATCATTAGCGGATGAGACCGCGCGAATCGCTTCTCCCCCTCTGCATACGGGAGTCTCCAAGCAGATCCGACTTTCCTCCTTCGAGGAGGAATGGAGACTTGCTCTGTTAAGCGGGCATGAAGAACAGCTCCGTCAGGCCGTGCACGTCTTCATCGAGGCACAGAAGCAGCTGTCGCAGCTAACCCCGGATATGCTTATTGGGTGGATGAAGGAGTGGGAAGCCTTTCGTGTGCGGATGGAGCAAGCTGCCGCACCAGTTGCTGCTTCAGTTGAGGAGATGCACGCTGGTACACCAGATCAGCTGTCTATTCACTTCCATTGTCCCGAATGTATGGATGATTTCTCATGGAGCGACTGGGAGCAGGCCTGGCTGTCTTCTCTTACTCAGCTGTCCAGCCTGCTGATGCAGCAGAAGAAGGAAGAACAGCACATCATTTATGATATCGCCAAGTACGTGGAGCAGCACTATCATGAGGAAGTATCGCTGCAGGATATCGCGCAGCGCTTCTATGTAAGCCGCGAATACATCTCTCGCAAATTCAAGCAGCAGCTCGGCATTAACCTGTCTGACTATATAACAAATATTCGCATGGACAAGGCACTCCGGTTGCTGCTCAACCCCCACCTGCGCATCGCTCAGGTGGCCGAGATGGTTGGGTATCAGGATGAGAAATATTTCAGTAAAGTATTCAAGAAGACACAAGGCATGTCACCAAACACATATCGTAAGCAGCAAATGAATCCGTAACCGTACTATCCAGTAGAACAGGGGCGTCCCATGAATAGAAGCGAAAGCTACTCTCATAGAACGCCCCATCTTTTATTTTAAGGCTCTTTTCGCATAAATTGTTGCTATTTTAACCATCATTATAAGAGGTGGTAAAATTACTCTTTCAGGAGGGGTTCGATATGTTGAAAGACATTTATGCCAATTTTTCAGATTTACCTAAACACGAACAAATTAAGCTATTTAACCTTTTAAAAGAAGACTTCATTGATAACGAAAATGAAGATATGAAGGACGAGTTTACTACCATTAAGGAAACTCGTTTTAAAGAAGGGTTAGGCTGCATCCATTGTGGGAGTGTGAAGGTAAAAAGAAACGGTAAGTACAGGAATAGACAAAGATATTTATGTCGTGACTGCGGCAAATCTTTTAACGGCCTAACGAACACTCCGATTTCTGGTACTCGCTATCTTGGTAAGTGGGCAAAATACTTCCAACTGATGGTTGATGGATATACTTTACCTAAAATTGCAAAACGTCTAAAAATCCACATCTCCACAGCTTTTTACTGGAGGCATAAAATTCTTTTTGCTCTTCGTTCTATGGGATTTCAAATGTTAAAAGGGATTGTCGAAAGTTACGAGACCTTTTTTAAAGAGTCTCTAAAAGGAAGGAGAACTCTAGACAGGAAGCCTAAGAAACGAGGAGGAAGAGATAAAAAGAGAGCGATTAGCAATCTTAAAATAGCTGTTGTGGTCGCCCAAGACCGCTATGGTCAAGTTATCGCTCAAAAAGCTGGAACTGGTCGAGTAAGAGCCGAAGAAATTAATGCGGTTATCGGTAGCTATATCGCCCCGTCTTCTTTGCTATGCACGGATACTGCCACGAACTACAAGAAGTTCGCTCTTATTAAGGAATTGAAACACGAACCCATTAACTTGAGCAAAGAAGGATACATTAAAAAAGGCATTTATCATCTGCAAAATGTAAACAACTACCATAAAAGATTAAAGGGTTGGATGGATAGGTTCCAAGGAGTTGCAACTAAATACTTGGATAATTACCTCTATTGGTTTAGTTTCCTTCAGCAAAGCAAGAAGATGGCGGACAAAGAACAGATAAATCAGATGCTACTCAGTGCCTGCCAAAACTCAAATTATATTACAGTGAAATTTTTGCGAGAGGTATAGAAAAACAGCCATACCTATGAAGGCGGCTGTTCTCTGTAAAATAGTATTTACTTTTTTAACTCTTGGTAATACACTTCAAGTAGTTTTTCTACTGGTATATTATCTATTGTCATTCCTGTTATGTCACTATCCGTAATTTGTAGGTTTCTTAGGTTACTGTTACTAATTTTAGTCCCTTGAAGGTCACATCTTTCAAAAGAGAGTGGTTCTTTGTCATCTCCAAGGTTTGTATCTATAAAGCGAACCCCTCCTAGAGTAACTAACCTCATTTTGCTATAAGAAAGGTTTAAATCGGCATAAAATGAATGTTTGAAATTAATGTTTTGGAACTTTGAGCGACTAAGGTTACAGTTACTGAAATGAGTATTCATTAGGTTACTGTTACTAAAAGAACTTCCTTCTAAATTTACTTGATAACACTCTGTTTTTTCCATATTGCAATTTTCATATTGAGTATTCGAAATATCTTTATTTTCGACTGAGTTCTCTATACCTAATAAACTTTCTTTTTTCTTAATGTAGCAATATTCATCTTCCGTTTTAAAGGTAGTTCTATAACCCATTTTCTCGTAAAAATGGTGATTGTTAACTTGTCTACTAGATGTCTCAAGGTCCCAAGTTCTTACGGTCGGAAATTCCTCCTCAATTAATTCTATTACTCTTGAACCGATTTTTTTCCCTTGATAATCTGGGTCAACGAAAATACGGTCTATTCGCCCAAACGACTTACCCGTTATGGTCACTATAATGCCGCCAACAATATATTTGTTATATATTATTTTGTAATAAACTAATTCTTCAATCATATATTTAGTCATTTCAACTGAAGAATAACCAGGAGGTTGGATATTGTAATCTGAAATTTCTTGATTTAAAAGCCATCTTCTTGTTTCTTCATCAAATGTTTTTTTCATTATTTCTGTTAGCTTCTCGGCATCTGAAATGACGGCTTTTTGAATAGTTATCAACATTTAATTCTCCCCTTTACAAAATCGAACAAAAATCTATTTAGCTAAGTTGCCCGCTTATTACGCAGGTCCTGGATTATATAATACCATAAAAAGTAAATAATTCCTTGTCTGTTTCAAAAGCAACAATATTTACGAAAAGAGCCTATTTTAAAAACACAGCTATTTTCTAGGGGCATAGCTATGCTATGCATCTAATCAGCTATGTACACAACTTACATGCTGAGCAATTCAGCCGCTGATTTGCTTCTCCGACCGGTGGCTCACATGCCGACCTTCCCGAAGCAGCACGCGCCTTCCAAGCGTTCCCGCAAGAAGCAGCATGCATACGCCCAGAAGCATCGCAAGCCCCCACGTCTGAAACCACATCGGCAGCCCCTTGATCTTGTTAAACATCAAGCCGCCAACTATCGGACCAACGAAAGCAGCCAGACCGGTAATCGCCGCATACATGGCAATGAACATCGGCCGTTCGGTCTTCGGCGTATCGCCAATAATAAAATTGAATGCCATTTGGTTGAAGCCGCCTACCCCAATACCGACTAGGCTGTGTGCGATGAGCAGCGCCGCGAACGTCGGAATCCATGCCAGCAGCGACCAAGATACACAAGACATAGCGATGATCGGCAGCGTGCACAACAGCAAAAACTTATTGCTGTACTTCGCGTTCAAATTGCCCCATACATAGAGGCTGCACATGCCTATTACCGTCTGTACGACTGTTATAATCGATACTTGATCATAGCCAACCCCCACCAGCTCCAGCATCATATAGGAAAAGAAGGGTAATATCATATTTTGAAACAGAAGCCATACTGACAAGAACAGCACCGGCATCATAAAAGCTCGATCACGCAGCGGCTTCTTCACCATCGATATCAGGTTCGTTTCTGTCGATCGCGTCATTGGCAAGTTCGGGTAGAAAAAGAACATGCCGATATTGCACAGTGCGAACACCAAACTAATCATAAATAAAATTTCAAAGCCTTTTCCGCCAGGATAAGCGCTTAAAATCTGCCCGCCAATGAACAGCGTTAAGCTCCCTACCGCGTTGACAATCGTATTGCGAATACCGAAGTATCTTCCTCGAACCGAAGCAGGAACCATATCCCCCATAAAATTCGTCCATATGATACCCGCTCCCGCATTTGCAACGAACGCCACCGTATACATGATTATGTACACCGTGATCCATAAGCTCTTGTCGAACAGAAAAGGAATCAATCCCGTTGCCGCCCACGTAAGTCGATGCACAGCTACTAACCCAATCAGCGTCCACTTCGGTGAATGGATCCGTTGCAGCAAGTAAGCAATCGCAATCTGCAAGACATTCACGAATGTCGTGATGGCCAGTATAAATCCGATCTGACTTGAGGATGCACCTAAATACAATAAGTATCCGGTTAGGAAAGGGCCGCCCAGCAAAGTAAGGGTAACGACCGCGTTAGCTCCCTCCAGTGTGCCTATCCACAAATACTTCCGACTATCGGAAAATTTGCGCTTATGACGAGACTTGGTAGTAAGAATGATCATGCACACTCCTTATAGTGTCAGGTACCGCCCGAAAGCGGTTACTTTGCGAAATCACCGTCATTCTACCCTCTGACACCATCATCGTCAATCAAGACTGCTGCGTTGCAGCACCGAAATTTCAACATCGCAGCGGCATGAGCCGCCTCAAAGAGAAGCATTCGCTAATTAGTTAGAAATTACGGCATTAATCTCGTGTTTCCTTATGTAAGGCCCGTCTCTTTTTCCACCATGCGATAATCAGAAGCAGCAGCGGGTACAACAACAGCACAGTTGCCGCGAATAATGGCTCTGTCGTCATGAAAAGATCGACCATATCCTGCAAATTATCTGCAGTCCAAAAGCTCATCGCAATGATCAACACACCGAGTGGAAATATGATAGACCGATAATCTTTTAACTTCAGCCATTGGGCGGTACCAAGCACGAGCATGTAATACCATGTAGCAATTTGCACGAAGCCGCCCAACACCCACAACACGACCACGATTGCTTCTACATGCTCAAAAAAGTCGGCAAGACTGATATAACGAGATGCCACAAACACCGGAAATGTAAACATCGACGTTAACGGACCGAATAAGAACAAGCATAATAAATTCGTAACGACCATCGTGATTAGCATAAGTATTACAGGGGCTACACTCCATTTCCAACGGCTGCGCTTGCCTATCGCAAAGGGGAGGAAAAAGCCAATCAGCACAAATTCCAGAAACCAGGTTGCCGGCGTTATCGACCCATGCAAAACCGGTTTCCACCCATTGTTCAATATGGGGAACATCTCTGTACCGTTCAATACGGGAAGAAGGAACAACGGGATGCACAGCAGCAAGACCATGAACAAAGGTGCAATAATCAATGCGAATTTGCCAATGACCTCAACTCCCCCTCGAATTGCTACCGCGCATACGAAAATGAGTACCGTACTAATGACCATCTCCGGTGTACGCAGCAGCAGCGATCCCACGATGAACTCCCCATACTCTCGAAGTATGGTTCCCGCCCCATGCAGCAGATAGAACATCAGGATCCCATTTGCCAACCCCCCTGCCCAACGGCCAATGAGAATCGGCCCATATTCTACCATAGTCTTATCGGGAAAGTATCGATTTAGCCGCATACCGACATAGAGCGAAATAAATCCCGCTAAAGAACTGATGATTGAAGTTAACCACGCATCGCGTCCGGCTATCTGAGAGGCTACCGTCGGAATCACGAGCACTGCAGTAGCGCATACCATTAAGTACATCAGCATGCATAGCTGCGGCCATGTTATTTTCCCTTGTTCCATCCCCCTGCAACCTCCTTTTTCCTTAGAATCAAGACGGATGTTTCAACCACAACAGCAGCGGCTTATAGATGAAATCTATCCATTGGCGTGGGGTTGTCCGTTGCGGGAATTCACTGACCAACAGCACGACAAGCCACGCCAGACTCCAAATAATAACAAATCCCCGCTTTTCTCGAATAGACGTCCTGCTTCGAATTCTCCATTCAAATATGAAATTTGCGAGAAGCAGAAGCCCCATACCCGACAAAAAATAGACTCCCATTATTGAACCCCTGCTTTCTGCTCGATCGTACTTGTGATACTACCCGGACGTTCAATAACGGCATGTACGCGTACTTCTGTCCTCATATCGGCATAAATCTTTTCCCAATTGGATCGGATTTGCTTCTTCCACTGAGCAGGATATTTCCGATGTATACGAGATGCGAATCCGAGCACATCCGTATTCAGTCTCTGCTGCGTCGTCTTGATGGATTGTTTGATGAGGTGTTCAATGTTCGCCTCCGTTTTTGATTCCACTTGTTTCGTCTGATCCGCATCCGATACGTCCAACTTCGTGTTATTCTGGATCATGTCCAAAAAGGCGACTAGCTTTACGCGCATCGTCAGTTGCTTACCGTCCCAGTAGGGGTCAAATGTAATGGAATTACGATGAACGCGCAGGGACAAACAGTCCTTGCTATCTCCTTCCTTACAAAAGGAAACAGTTAACCGTTTCTGCTCACCACGCAGCCACATCACGCCAATCATGTCTTGGCCGCCAATCTCTCCAATATAGCGATCCTTCTTAAAAACGGCCAACTTTTCAATAGAGGGAGCCTGAATGCCAAGCTCGCTCTCCTTCCATTCAGCGTATGGCGCAAAAGCCATTGTCGAGTCCCCAGCCATCATTTTCATATAATCAAGCAGCGTCACATTCCATACGGATCGCGATTTCCCCAAATCTTTGAACAATTCAGCGACATCGTGATGAAGCTGCGGCAATGACTTCAGGACTTCGCTTGCCTTGCCGTCCGCAATAAACAGCAGTGCATTCTCCCGTGGATTCTGATATCGAAGGAAAAAGTCGAAATGTTTAAGTAATCCCTCCTCAGCTAATTTTTTGCTGATGACATATACTTCGGTCTGACCCCAGAAAATATATCGCGGCATCTTATTTTGCAGCTTAAATACCGCCTCACCCAGTGTCTTTGCTTTAGCAGAGAATACAGTGGTCGTGCCTCCGCCGCCATTTTTTTTACTGTCGCCAGGCGTCGCTCCGCCACCTCCTCCTTCTTTCGGAATGTACACCAGCAAGGTCATCTTTACATCGCCATCTCCGTCCTTGTCCAATCCAGCGGCAAGAATGATCGAAAGCTGCTCAATTTCTGTCCGATCCCAGCAACCAGCCAAGAGTATCCATAACCAACACAGAACGACCAGTCTGACTATGTTCCGAGAGTCCTTGCGCAAGCCCATACTTTCACCTCTTTTCTCCGTATTGCCGCTGTATAGCAAGCTTTTTTGATTTATTTTCATAAACCTTCCTTACGACTTTGACCTATCTACTCCCTCGTTTATCCCTGCCGACGACATACGCTCGATCTGCGTATCCTCACTCCACACGGGAACGCGAAGCAGAATATCCTTCAGCTCGTTTTTACGCATAGGAGCAATGCCCGATAAATAGGGAACACCAAATGACTTGAGTTTCAACAGATGCGTCGCAAGCAAAATAACTGCCATTATCAACCCAAACAAGCCGAGAAACCCCGAAAATAGCATAATCGGAAAACGCAACATCCGAACCGCTATGCCCATGTTGTAATGAGGCACAAGGAACGAGGATACACCCGTAATGGATACGACCATTACCATCGGTGCAGATACAAGTCCAGCCGATATTGCCGCTTGACCGATGACGAGCGCACCCACGATGCTGACCGCAGATCCAACCTGCTGAGGCAAACGTGCGCCTGCTTCGCGAATTGCTTCGAACATGATTTCCATTAACAACGCCTCAACAAGTGCTGGAAATGGAATCTGGCTACGCGCCCTCGCCATCGTTAATATTAACTCGGTGGGTATCATCTCTTGGTGATACGTAATAATAGCGACATAAAGGGATGGTCCGAGCATTGAAATAAGAAAGCAAACATAACGCAACCAACGGATGAGAGTGCCGAAGTAATGACGATGGTAGTAGTCCTCTGGCGACTGCATGAAAGAAGCCCACAGCCCTGGAGCGATGAGAACGACAGGCGAACCATCCACAATGATAACAATCCGTCCCTCCAACAAGTGGGAGGCAGCTACATCCGGACGCTCGGTCGTTACGATTTGAGGAAATAGATAAGCAGGCTTATCCTCCAGACATGCTTCCACATACCCGCTGTCCAGCACGCTTTGCAAGGAGATGCGTTGCAAGCGTCTACGCACCTCTTCCACTAAGTCGGGATCAGCAATCCCCTCGATGTAGGCATACCGGATTTCGGTGTGGGTCAACGCGCCGCGCTTTAATGACTCCATTTTTAATTGTTGTGTTCTGATACGGCGACGCAGCAAAGCAACATTTGTCTGCAATGTCTCTACGAACCCATCACGCGGGCCACGAATGACGGATTCGGCAGTCGGTTCTGATACACCGCGCTTGTCAAACTTTATAGCATCTATGGTGAAGCCGGCTGCAGCCCGATGCGGAATGAGAATCGCCAAGCCTGATAGGATCGCTTCTATCGCAGTCTCCATAGAATAAATCGGCATCACCTTCACAGCCGTGACGGTTCGCAGAATATCCTCTACCAGGACATTAGCGGAGTCTGTCTGATCCGGATAACGCTGCTTCAACGGTTCAATAATATGTTCATCCAGCATCGCCGTATCCGTTAGACCATCCAGATAGCATAAGGTAACCTTCTTGCCTCCCTGCAATTCGAAGTTGTAAAAAATCATGTCTTCACACTGCTGAAAGCAATCTTTTAAGAAGGCAACATTGTGTTCTCCATAAGAGGACCATTCCACATTTTGCGGCATACCTGCTTGAGCAGTTCCGTTATGCTGCTCTTCTGTTGTAGGCATAAAACCCTACCTCCTTCGAAGTTCCCTGCACTGAATACCGACTCTGTACCGAGTCTCCGTCTTCTCCCAATATAGGTTTGCATGTACAGCTGAAAATTATGAGTTGACATCGGGATTTGATCATGATATATTTATCTCGAATTAAAGATATTACTTTTCAAGATATTGAAATTCCTTAACATAAAGGTGGTGAATGACAGATGACCAGACCTCGTACGGATGCATTCGATCCCGAGATTCAGCAATCACTGAAGCTGTTCGTTGTCTTATCCCGTGCTTCCAAGGCTTTAATGGATTATGCCCAGCAGGATATGAAGCATTATGAGCTCAATCCGTCCGAATTTGCGGTCATGGAATTGCTCTATCATAAGGGTGCAACCCCTATCCAGCAGATTGGCGGCAAGATTTTGCTGGCAAGCGGCACAATGACCTATGTGATCGATAAGCTCGTGAAGAAGGGGTTCCTGCAGCGAAGACCTTGCGAGAAAGATCGTCGCGTCATATACGCTGAACTGACACCTGAAGGAGAAGCAGTCATTGGCGACATATTCCCACGGCATGCGAAGGCCCTTCATGAGGCAGTGAATGGAATGCCTACGGAAGACAAGGAGCAACTCATTGGCTTATTGAAAAAATTGGGGCAGAGCGTCCCTTCACCGAAATAGCCCTTTTCATCAGAGAAGGGTTTCATTTTGAACAAATATCTCGAATTCGAGATTCTTGGCGCAAGTAATTTATCAGATAAACAGGTAAGAAGAACGTTCTTACCTTACATTATTAGGAGGAATATTATATGTTGGCAGATTACGGTTTATTGATTATTCGTCTCGTTATTGGATTGACGATGATGGGACACGGAGCACAGAAGCTGTTCGGATGGTTTGGCGGCTACGGAATTAAAGGTACAGGCGGCTGGTTCGAGTCTATCGGAATGCGTCCTGGCCCACTCATGGCACTGATGGCTGGATTAACTGAGCTTGCTGGCGGTTTGCTGTTCGGACTCGGCTTCCTCACATGGCTCGGTGCAGCGTTTATTGTCGGTACGATGCTTGTAGCAATTGTGAAGATCCATGGGGCGAACGGCTACTGGGTAACGTCGAACGGGATTGAATACAACGTGATGCTGATTGCAGCTGCTATCGGTGTTGCACTGATTGGCGCAGGCTCCTTGTCTCTGGACGCACTGCTGTAACTTTTCAGCATTGTCCAATTATTAATCGTTCACTAACACAATTATTCAATGTCTCTGTTCATCAAGGCATACAACTACTGAACCTAATCGTACAGAATATGAACCATAGTGGGAGGACTCTACAATGAACATGACAATGAAACGTTCCATCCAACGCGCTGGAGACCGCTATCATAACAACCATGGTTGGTTGAAGACATACTTCAGTTTCTCCTTCGCTGATTACTATGATCCAGAAAATATGCACTTCAGCGAACTGCGTGTACTAAATGATGACCATATTGCGCCGGGTACTGGTTTCGGTCTACATCCCCATAAAAACATGGAAATCGTAACCGTCGTCTTGAAAGGTGAACTGGAGCATAAGGACAGCACAGGCAACCGCGAAATTATCGTGCCTGGTCAAATTCAGCGCATGAGCGCCGGAACAGGGATCTACCATGGTGAAGCGAATGCGTCCAGCTCTGAGCCACTTGAATTGCTGCAATTATGGTTTATGCCGGAACGACTCGGGATCGACCCATCCTATGAGACGCATACTTACGGTTTGGAATCCATCCAGAACCGCCTGCTTCCGGTCGTATCCAATCACGCAGAAGAACTTGGAACTGCCCATATTCATCAAGATATGACGATGTATTTGGGCCAATTCCCAGAGGAAGAAGAAGTGACTATTGAGCAGCGACCGAACCGCTCCCTGTATGTATTCGTGATGGAAGGCGAAGTTGGCTTCGAGGACGGTGAAGTACTACATCGTCGTGATGCAGCTCGTATCAAGAATGCCGATACGATGAAGTTCCACTTCAAACCAGGCACTCATGTAATGGTCATCGATTTGCCTTAATCATTTTCTCTATTTTGCCCCCTTCCCAATTCATAATAAAGAGAATAAGAGATGCGCCATCGCGCATCTCTTATTTTTGATCTATATCCGCATAACCGGAGCTGTCTACGCAACTTGCATCTGTGTTTGTGCCTGTATCCTACTCTCTTTTACTCTCCCTTGCGTTGTTATCGCAGCACGTCTATGATTCCATCAACAATTGCATTGGCTGCTTGTTCTTGAAAAGCTTGCGACTTCATTCGCTGCTCATCATCATGATTGGAGATATATCCAAGCTCAAGCAGAATCGACGGTCTTGAATTATCCCGCAGCACCATGTAATCTCCTACATGAACACCACGATCTCTCATATTGAGGCTCTGCTTCAGATGCTCATGCATCGTGTTGGCAAGCTGCCAATTGTTATCATCATAATAGTAGGTCGTCATTCCTTCTGCTTCTCCCGTATCGAAAGCATCATAATGAACGCTCATATAGAGATCTGCTGACTTCTCTTCAGCGATGTCAATTCGCTGCTGTAAAGATACCGTCTCGTCCTGCTCTCTTGTGACCACGACCTGTGCGCCTGTCCGTCGCTGAAGTTCGCGCTTAATCGCTTGAACGGTCTGCAGCGTCACATCCTTCTCCAATGTGCCCTGCTGGCCAATCGACCCTGAGTCGTGTCCCCCATGACCGGGGTCAAGAACGATCGTCTTTCCTACTAATTGCTGCCCTCCACCTTCTGGTGATCGTAGAAGGACATGCTCTTCTTGCGAACCGTGTACATCCTGCATATAAACATAAGTCGAGAGCCCCAATAATAGGAGCGCCGATAAACATACCATGGTCAATCTTTTCATTCGTAGACTACCTCTTCCCTTCTTTATCGATCTCGTTAATAAAGCTAGTTTACTAGCCTCATATCAAGATGAGATAAAGATCGGGTAAAGAAAAAAGCCACTTTCTTGGAGAAAGTGGCTACAGCAGCGCTTTCATTGTTATTGCTGCCTCTTATACTAGCAAAATTGACACAACAATTACCAAGAACTACAATTCACCTATAGTTATATTCTGTATGCAAAGGAGCTTATTATGACCTTCACTGAATGGGATTTATCTGAATATGAGGATCCTGAATTATATGATATGGAAAATAAGGGATGCCCGGAGTTATCCCTGCTCCTCTCGTGGATTCAGCAGCAAGCCGTGGGAACCGGCCCTATTGTTGATTTGGCTTGTGGCACAGGACGCTTAACCATACCGGTCGCAGAAGCAGGTTATGCCGTGATCGGCATTGATCTTCACGAAGGAATGCTGGAGCAAGCCCGTGCGAAGGCGTCACAACGTTCAGACATAAGCATCCAATGGATGCAGCAGGATCTAACGGCTTTGAATCTGGCCACAGAAGCGCCTTTTGCCTATATGGTAGGCAATTCGTTTCAACATTTCCTAACCAATGAACTGCAAAATCGCCTCCTGCAGTCAGTCCGCAGCCTGCTTTCAGATAACGGGATATTCGTCTTCGATACACGTTTTCCAACCTCGGATGAGCTGCTTCAACCGCAGGAAGAGGAATACTGGCGCTCCATAACTATTGGCTCGCAGAAGCAATGCGATGTGTACACGCAATCGGTATATGACCCTGTGACACAAATTCAGCATTATACGATAATCCGCCGTTTCCGTGAAGGAGAGAAGACAGTGATGGAACGTACATCGACCATTCATCTTCGATACACGTATCCACAAGAGCTGGCAAGACTTCTGGAGTTGAACGGGTTTGAACTGCTCCATTTATATGGGAATTGGTCTGCCGAACCGTTGCAAGCCTCATCATCATCGATGATCGTCATCTGCCGCAAGGTGTAGAAGCATGTACGAAAGCATCAATTCGCTTTGTGAATCATATATTTGTTTCATTGTTCAACAGACTCTACATGATTAGGGATAAAATGGAATCTATGATTTTTACACATGCATGAACCTTCATTATCCAGTACAATAGGGGAGGTACCGTCAGGTAAATGATTTTTTTGAAGGAGGATTTCACGAATGGACACTGCACTGCATGCACAACAAGCCTACGATGCGTGGCTGAACGATGCGCACATTGATGAGGCGACGAAGGCAGAATTGCAGCAGATTGCTGCCAACGAACGAGAAATTACAGACCGTTTCTATAAAGACTTGGAATTTGGTACAGGTGGCTTGCGCGGCGTTATTGGCGCAGGCAGCAACCGCATGAATGTATATACAGTAGGCAAAGCTACTCAAGGTCTTGCCCAATATTTGAAGGCAGAAGAAGCCGCTCCTTCCGTCGCGATTGCTTACGACTCTCGCCACTTCTCTCCAGAGTTCGCGCTTGAAGCAGCCTTGGTTCTAGCAGGCAATGGCGTAAAAGCATACGTATTCGAAAGTCTGCGCCCTACTCCTGAGCTGTCTTTCTCTGTGCGGAACCTGAAGGCAAGCGCAGGCATCGTGGTAACGGCAAGCCACAACCCGCCAGAGTACAACGGGTACAAAGTATACGGCAACGATGGTGGACAAATTACACCACATACAGCATCGCGCGTCATTGCTGAAATTCGCGGCATCGAATCATTCGCGAGCATTCAGAAGCTAACCCGTGAGGAAGCAGAAGCACAAGGACTCCTCGTGTGGCTTGGACAAGAAATGGATGAAGCATACATAAATGCCGTTGCCTCCGTCAGCCAAAATGAAGATATCATTCGCGCATCCAGCGATTCATTCCGTGTACTCTTCACACCGCTTCATGGTACAGGCAACAAGCCTGTACGTGCTGTATTGGATCGCATCGGCTTCCAGCAGGTTCGCGTCGTAGCGGAACAAGAGCTTCCAGACGGCCGCTTCCCTACTGTAAAGTCACCAAACCCAGAAGAGCGTGAGGCATTCAGCATTGCCATTGAGCAGGCTAAGTCTTGGGATGCGGACATCATCATGGGTACAGACCCGGATGCAGACCGCATGGGTGCTGTTGTGAAGAATACGGACGGTGAATATGTCGTGCTGACCGGCAACCAGTCCGGAGCGATTATGGTGCATTATTTACTGGACGCAATGAAGACCAAGGGGACATTGCCGGCGAATGGAGCTGTAATCAAAACAATCGTAACGAGTGAGCTCGGTGCAGCAATCGCTCAATCCTTCGGGATGACGGTATTCAACACGCTCACTGGCTTCAAATATATCGGCGAGAAGATGACAGAATTCGATCGCACAGGCGAGCATACCTTCATCTTCGGCTACGAAGAAAGCTATGGCTACTTGGCAGGCAACTATGCACGCGATAAGGATGCTGTTATCGCAGCTATGCTCATCTGTGAAGCTGGCGCTTATTACAAAGCACAAGGCAAGACACTGTACGAAGTTCTGCAAGATCTGTATGCGCAGCACGGTCATTATCTCGAAGGACTGCAAACACGTACGTTGAAAGGTGTGGAAGGCGTAGCGATCATCCAAGGTATTATGAATAATTGGCGTGAAGATGCTCCTTCTACAGCAGGCGGTGTGGCCATCACCTTGACTGAAGACTTCGCACAAGGCCTATATGATCTGCCGAAGGAAAATGTACTGAAGTTCCACCTCGAGGATGGCAGCTGGTTCTGCCTCCGTCCATCCGGAACAGAACCGAAGATAAAGATGTACTTCGCCGTGAAGGGCTCGACTGGCGAAGATGCTGCGGCACGCTTCCAGCGCGTATCGGAAGACGTAATGTCGCGTATCGATGCATTTATTCAAGCGCAATCTTAATATCCATTATTGTGTTATCGAATAGATGTATTTTGCGCCGCCGTCTCGGCTTTCTCTGCGGGATGGCGTTATCATGTCGCAGTATCGAACAAAAAACAGCAGCTCCGGAGCATAAGATGCTCTGGAGCTGCTGTTTTTCTTTATCCGTATGCTTTTCCGATTAGATATTCTTACAGTGTATTCTAAACTAATCCGTTGCGTTGCTCCGCCTTGGCATCCCTTATCCGTTCCCGTTACGTAACTCCGATTTGGTATGCCTTTATACGTTTCCGTTGCGGTACTCTGGCAAGATACATCATTATGCTCCCTTATACGGTAAGCTCAAGTTCCCTCTTCAGCTCTTCCACGTACTCAACCGAGCCTGTAACAATCAGCCGATCTCCTTGCCGCAGCGCAGTATCCCCGTGCGGCACAATGGAATCCTGCTCCCGGAACAAGCGGACGAAGATGACGTCTCCGGTAAATGGGAATGATCGAATTCTCATGCCGTTGTACTTGCGATTGTTCAGATTGATCTGATAGAGCGATGTCTCCTGATTCGTCAGAATTCGAATCACGCTTGGCGATTCAATAAGCGCTTGCAGCAGTGTCTTCGCGGAGAACAAGGCAGAGAAAACGTCGATGTCGCGATTGCGCAGCGATTGCTCCAACTGCGGCGATGCTACGGCTGCAATGACACGCTCAACACCTGCAGCTTGCGCCCACACTGCCAGTTCTGCATTGCGGCGCTCCTCGCCTGTCGCAACCACGATAATATCCGCATCCAGTACTCCAGCCTTCTCTAAGGCCTTAGGCGAATAGTCCGAGATGTTGGCAACTGCTTGCATCGATGGCGTATGGCCGTTCATCTCTTCATCCGTATCTTCTGCTGTGCGATACATGGATGCTTCATACAAGTTCACGTTCAAGTCTCGCATGGCAAGCATGGTCATCTGATTAGCCCCTATGAAGGCAACCTTCTTCCGCGATTCCTCCTGCTTCACACCAGGGAAGATCTTCTTGAATCCGATTGGTGAAATAATACTTGCGATAACGGCAACTAGAATCAATGCTCCCGACATGCGCGCATCAATAATGTCGAGCCGCTCGCCGATCTTCGCTGCTGCGATAACAAGCGACAGTGTAGAGGTCAGCAGGAATCCCGCAGCAAGTGTTGTTCTCATATCATACCAGCGCTTCAGTACGAGAGCAGGTACAACCTTCGACAACAGCAAGGCAACGAACAACAGCGGAATCAAGATGAATATGGACGTATCGCCGAACAAGCCAAGCAGATCCATTTCCACTCCAACCATGACGAAGAAGATCGGAATGAAGAAGCCATATCCGAAGGAATCCAGCTTCTGCACCAAGTCATGATTCGGTGACAACAGAGATACCAGTACCCCTGCCAGGAAGGCTCCCAGAATATTTTCCGCTCCGAGCGTCTCCGATAATGCGACTAATACCATCATCAAGGTGAAGACGGCGCGAATGCCGATCTGAACCGTTCCCGTAGATAAAGCGGCCAGGAACGAGCGATTTTTGAATCGTTTGCCAACAAAGAAGAATAGAACACCAACTGCAAACAGCAATAGAAGCAGCCAGGAATTCGTCCCTTCCCCCCCGTAGATTGCTGCAAACACCGCAAGCAATATCATTGTGACCAAGTCTGCAATCACGGCAACGAGAAGAATAATCTGCCCGATATTTGTTTTCATAATATGGGCGTCCTTCAGTGTTGGGACAACAACACCAAGTGAGATCGTTGAAATAATTAAGGTCATCAAGAAGGCATTGTCTAAGAAGCCGGCAGCCACGAACAAATAGGACAATCCTAACGATAACACGAACAGTAGGACAAATATGATGAACGAGGTGCCAAGCGGATGAGGTGCCGTTTTTCCACTATCAAGCACCTCCCGCTTTTTATTTCCTACGAACGCAGCAAAATCAATTTCCAGACCGCTCAGGAACATTAAGAAAATGAATCCTAGCGTGGATAGCATGGACAGCCACTGATCCGGCTGAATAATGTCAAAGCCGCTCTTCCCTATAATTAGACCTACCACGATTTCTGCCACGACGACCGGAATAATCGTCAGCTTGAATCGGTGCAGGGCAATTGGCGTCAGGAAGGCAACAACCAGTACGATAACTAGTGATGTTAACGAATGATGATCCAATCCAGTTCCTCCTTATCTCAAGCTTCATGTTGCTCACTTAGTGTGACATCATGAAACAGTGTTCAAAATGTTCATTTCCTTCTTTCCATTTCACACCTCAGCAGCAAGACATGTTCCTCGTGATACACGCTTGCATCCTGCATCAAATCGGTTCATACTAAAATGATGAACAGGCTTTAGTGATGAAAGGAGCAATCCCATGCAACAGGAAACGTTAGAATTATTCCGCACGCTGACGGAATTCCCTTCCGCTCCCGGCTTCGAACGGGAACTGCGTGCCTTGGTAAAAACCGAATTATCCAAATATACAGATGAATTCGTGCATGATGCACTTGGCAGTGTCTTCGGCGTTATGCGCGGCGACGAGCAAGGCCCTCGCGTTATGGTAGCCGGCCATCTCGATGAAGTTGGCTTCATGATCACGCAAATTACACCAAACGGGATGTTGAAGTTCCAACCGCTTGGCGGCTGGTGGGGACAAGTTGTACTCGCCCAGCAGGTTGAAGTTATTACGCCAAACGGCCCACTTCCAGGTGTTGTAGGCTCCATTCCGAAGCATCTGCTTGACGAAGCTACAGCGAACAAGCCTGTAGACGTGAAGCATATGTACATCGACATCGGTGCAGATAGCCGTGAAGAGGCTGAACAGGCAGGCGTTCGCCCTGGACAACAAATCGTTCCGGTCTGCAAATTCACTCCATTGCTTAATCCGAAGAAAATTATGGCTAAAGCATGGGACAACCGTTATGGTGTTGGACTTGCCATTGAATTGATGAAGGAACTTCATCGTGAGCAATTCAAGCTTCCAAATACATTGTTCTGCGGTGCAACTGTTCAAGAAGAGGTTGGTCTTCGCGGAGCCCGTACATCTGCCAACTTGATTCAGCCCGATATCTTCTATGCACTGGATTGCAGCGCAGCGAATGATATGACGGGTGACGTGAATTCCTTCGGCCATCTCGGCAAAGGTGCATTGCTTCGCATCCTCGACCCTACGATGATTACACATCGCGGTCTCGTGGAGTTCATCCAAGATATTGCGGATACATATCGCATTCCGTATCAATACTTTGTATCTCCAGGCGGGACAGATGCTGGCCAAGTGCATTTGAGCAACAAGGGTGTTCCTTCGACGGTCATCGGCGTATGCGGACGCTATATCCATACACCTGCTTCGATCGTTCATACAGACGATATCGACGCAGCCAAAGAACTGCTTGTTCAACTGGTGAAGCATACTGACCGTACAACGTACAACACGATTGTAGAGCGTTCGTAACGTTATTTCTTAAACCAAATCGGCAATATGTAAACGAGATTGTACTTAGATGGATTCAACAAGAGCGCAGAACACTGTTCGCATGAACAGCGTCTGCGCTCTTGCTGTAAGGCTGAATCCCAAGAAATGAAGGATTCATTCCCTGTTTATGAACGGGAATAATGCAGCTCTACGAGCCCCGAAGAATAGCTGTACGTGCCGAGCAGATGATAGGTACGCATCGTATGATGCTGTGGAAATAGAGGGATGCCCCCTCCAAGCAGCATAGGATGGATGAAGAGGCGAAGTTCGTCTACCCATCCTTCCTCCAGCATTCTGCCGATGATCTGCGCACCGCCTACAATCCATACTTGACGCTCCTTATCTCCGAGCTTCGCTGACAAGGAAGCCATATCGGGAACATATGTCACGTAATCATCGCGACCTTGGCGGCTTGTCGTTAGCACATAGGTCTCCTTGCCTTCATAAGGATAGGCGCCGAAAGTCAACACTTGATCATAGGTGTGTCTGCCCATAATAAGCGTATCGATTGAACGGTAGAAATCCTCGTAACCGTAGTCTTGATCGGTGAACAGCCAATCTACATCACCATTGTCACGTGCCACATAGCCGTCCAGACTTATCGCAATATAGATATGATAACGTGAACTGTGCGCCATTCTTGCACCTCCTTTTCCATACCTACAGCAGGCTTCACTATACATAGCATACGGCAATGGACATATACTCATTCACAGCTTCAGGAATCGGTTTCTTTTCTGCTATCTGTACTACTCGTCCCCGATGACTCCGCATATCGCTCCCTCTCATCTGGTTAATTGTCATCCGCTTCGAACAGCGTGCGAAGCATAGCCTCCCGATCGTTCATGAAGCTCTTCGTAATAATATAATGATCTGTCTCCTCCAGTTCCACCCGATGAATCCCATCTTCATTGAGCTGCCATATCTCCGCATTCGGATAGGACATCAAGATAGGAGAATGGGTAGCGATAATGAACTGCGATTGCTTGTTCACAAGCTCGTGCATCCGTGCAAGGAGCGTCATCTGGCGGAGCGGCGACAGAGCCGCTTCAGGCTCGTCCATCATATACATTCCGTACCCGCCGAAGCGGTGCAGGAACGTGTTCAGAAATGACTCCCCGTGCGACTGCTCATGGAGTGATTTCCCCCCGAACGATTCCTTAATTTTCGGGCCTGGAGATACGATTGCATCCAGTTTTTCAATATTTGTCGCCACATTATAATAACTCTCCGCACGCAAGAAAAAACCGTCCCGCGGGCGCTGAACCCCCCGAGACAGCCGCAGATAGCGATATAGATCAGAGTGTGTTGCAGATGTCGAAAATGAAAAGTTCATCGATCCGCCTTCCGGATTGAAGCCCCAAGCAACAGCAAGCCCCTCCAGCAAGGTAGACTTCCCTGTACCGTTCTCTCCGACAATAAAGGTAACAGGTTTGCGAAATGCAAGCTGGTCGAGAGAGCGAATCGCGGTAAGATCAAAGGGATACTGATGGAAGGAAGGCACTTGTTCACGCAATAACGTTATTTGCCGCAAATAGAGTGGCGAAGATTCAAATAGGGAATTCATAGGCTCATTCCTCCTTGGCAGGTGAATCGTCTCGCGGTACACTGTTAGACAAGGCTGCGAGAAGTACAACCACATTATCTATGATTAAGAACAGGGAGGGCAACTATGATGACAACGTCTGCCGATCAATCCACATCTAGCACTTTTGAAGTACAGAACAATAGAACCGCTACCGCAACATTCGCGGGGGGATGCTTCTGGTGTATGGTGAAGCCATTTGACCAATGGGATGGCGTCTATCGCGTCGTATCTGGCTATACGGGTGGGCATATCCCGAATCCTACATACGAGCAAGTAAAAAAGCAGACGACCGGTCATCTGGAGGCCGTGCAAATTACATACAATCCAGACATCATCTCGTATAGCACAATGCTTGAACTGTTCTGGGCGCAAATCGATCCAACTGATGACGGCGGCCAATTCCAAGATCGCGGTGAATCGTATACGGCGGCTATCTTTGTGCACAATGAGGAACAGCGCCAACTAGCTGAGGCATCCAAGCTGGCACTTGCTGAGAGTGAACGCTTCGACAAGCCTATCGTGACGCCAATACGCGATGCTGCCCCCTTCTATCCTGCGGAAGACTATCATCAAGACTACTATCGCAAGGAGCCGGAACATTATAAGGAGGATCGCTCCAAGTCAGGGCGCGATGAATTTATCGCTCAGTATTGGAGAACGACAGATATGTAATGTCATGAAGTGGAATCATCCTTCTTATTTTCAATAAGACATGAAACGGAGGGACACACGATAGATACGGAACAATTTGTACACGCCTTTACCGAGTGGGTACCACGTCAAGCACTGGCAACGGGAGTGCAGGCTGATGACTTCAAGCATATTGAAGCCCTCACTGGATGCATGCTGCCCGATAATTTCAAGCAATTATATGTCATGCATAATGGAGAACTACCTGGCGAGCATCTATTGATACTAGGGTTCTACTGGTTGAGTCTGCAAAATATTGAATATGAAATCCGTCTTCAACTAGAGATTGCCGCCGACTATGAGTTTGACACGCTCTCCTACCAAAAGGACTATATCCAAGAAGTCACTTGGAACCCCGGTTGGATTCCGTTTGCTGCCGATGGTTCAGGCAATTTTATCGCGCTTGATCTTGCACCTGGCCCAAAAGGCACGAAGGGGCAGATCATTAGCTGTGGCCGTGATGAACAGGAAATGGTCGTCATAGCCGATTCACTGGAATCCTTTTATTCCTTTATCCTTGATCAGTTTCAGACAGGACGCTGCGTATACGATCAGGAGAATCAGTACGTTCTATGGAAAACAGGCCATTTATTCGATGAATTGAAGGAGCTTCTACTTCCCTCCGACGGTACGGATGAAGCAGATTTCACTAACTGGTGGAGTCGCTTGGATACACGATGGAGACAGGAACTCATACGTGTCCTCGGCAAAGAACCAAGCTCCTTCAAGCAAGTCGAGGCTGTACGTTTCTTTTTTGTATGCGACGAGGAAATTACTGATCTGTCTCCTCTTTCTACATTCAAGAACATCAGAGAATTGTGCCTGCTTCGCCAATCGATCCAAGACATCAGTCCCATTTTGACTCTGGTCGATTTGAAAAAGCTCAGTCTGGCGCAAATGCCGACGATTACGGATATCTCGTCACTGACAGCACTTCCTGCATTACAGGAGCTCAGCTTGTATAAATCTGGTGTATCGAACATTCAATCTCTTCCGCAGTTCCCGGCTCTTAAGAGGGTAGGGCTAGAAGGCTTGCAGCTGGATTCGCTGGAGCCACTCTCTCAGTGCAAAAAATTGCAGGAATTGTCCCTGTCCGATATCCCTGAGTCTGCGTATGAAGTGCTCTCTCGCCTCAAAAATATGAAGCAGTTGGAGATAGAGGGAACGGTCAGGAACATTGATTTCTTAGCAAATATGAAGAAGCTCGTGTCGTTGAAATTAGAAAAGGCGGAAGATGGCCGCTATGATATATTGACAACGCTGCCGAAGCTGAAACATCTCATCTGCAGCTATGAGGTATTTCAAGCTACGCATTCGCGATTTGAGCAGAAAATTCAATACACATTAATGGGCAAAACGACTGAGTCCGAAATGGAGACATACCAAGATTACGTCATGAATTAAGCAGAACGAACGGATTGCATAGTTATGACAGCATACAAAAAACAGCAGCCCGCACATTGAATGCCGAGGCTGCTGTTCGTATATAGACTCCTGTATATTACAGCAATTCCTTGCGAAGCTGCTCTGGAGACTTCGGAGACAACAGGCCAAATGGAATATCGAATACTGTGCGCGCACCGGACTCGCCGCGTTGTGCCAGACGATATACAGCACGAGCATAAGCAACGAGAACGCTCGCTGTGAACTCAGGGTTGCTGCCCAAGTTCAGACCGAACTCCATAATTTGCGATGTGCCTTCACCAGTCACGCCGCTGCGGAATACAAGACCGCCGTGAGGCATTGCAGAGTGATTCGTCTTCAGCTCTTCTTCGCTGATGAAGTTCACGATTGTGTCGTAGTCTGCGAAGTAGTTCGGCATGGACTTGATTTCTTGCTCGATGCGAGCCTTGTCTGCCCCTTCTTCTACTACAACGAAGCATTCACGCAAATGCTTCTCGCGAGTGGACAATTCAGGGTTCTCCCCTTGACGTACCTTCGCAACAGCTTCCTCGGAAGGAATTGTGTATTGTACACCGTTCTTAACGCCCTCTACACGGCGAATTGCATCGGAGTGACCTTGGCTCACGCCACGTCCCCAGAATGTGTATTCATTGCCCTCTGGAAGAACAGATTCGAACAACAAGCGGTTCAAGGAGAACAAGCCTGGATCCCAACCTGTCGAGATAACTGCAACATGTCCGTTTCCTTGAGCAGCTTCATCGACAGATGCGAAATATTCAGGAATACGTGCATGTGTATCAAAGCTATCCACCGTGTTGAACATACGTGCAAGCTCAGGACCTTGCTCTGGAAGATCCGTTGCAGAACCTCCGCACAAAATCATTACATCTACTTTATCTTTGTAAGATTCCGCATCATTGAGTGAAAAGACAGGAACCTCTGCTTGTATGGATTCTGGACTGCGACGTGTGAAAATACCAACGAGCTCCATATCTGAATTTTGGCGGATCGATTTCTCTACGCCCTTGCCTAAGTTACCGTAACCTACAATACCTATACGAATAGATGACATGAGGTTGCTCCTCTCTATTTCTAAAATCATGGACTAGTATAATATATAAAGTAGATTTGCACAAAATGACATAGATTATTCGCTATACTTGTTGCATTCTGTTGCTACTGCTCTTCAGCTGTCAACTCTTTTGCTATCTACGTAATGGGAAACTGAGTGTGATACGTGCCCCTCCTTCAGGCGTATTCGCTGCTTGAATGCCTCCCCCATGCTTACGCATAATGAGCTTCGCCATATACAACCCAAGTCCGGCATGCCCTTGATATTGCGAACGTGATGCGTCGCCTTGAACGAACTTATCAAATACGGAATCCAGCATATGTGCTGGGAAGCCAGTTCCCGTATCTGTAATCGACATCTCCAGCTCATGCGCTTTCCATTCCGCCTTCCACGTAATTGTGCCGCCTGAAGGTGTGAAGCGTAAGCTATTAGCGAGCAAATTGTCCATAAGCTGTCTCAGACGATCCCCATCGAGAAGCAGCGCTCCCTCTGCTTGTTGATCTGCAGGTGGGATGCAATGGAATTCAATCTGCTGTTCCGCGCACAACTGCTGCATATCCTGTGCGATCTCTTCCATAAATCGATTCATCTCTACTGGCTTTCGGTTCAAACGGAACTGCGGTGACTCCATTTCCGACACCTGATTCATTTCCTGCACGAGCCGAATGGCCCGCTTTGTATTCTTATCAATCGTCGTCAAATATCGCTGCAGACGATCCGGACGATTCATTCCACCATCCAGCAAACCCTCTACATGACCTTGCACGATTGCGAGCGGGGTACGCAGATCATGTGCGAGCGCAGCTACCATCTCGCGCCGCCGCTGCTCCATCTTCCACTCGCGTTGCAGAGACAAATATAGCTCCCGCCTCATCTCGTCGAATGCCTTCATGAGTTGAGCCATTTCCGAAGTACCTTCATAGGAGAAGCTAAAATCCAGATCCCGCTGCTGAACCCGTCTCGTGCCCTCTATTAATTCCTCGATGGGGCGGCTCAGCTTGCGGCCGAACCTTCGACCGAACAGCCATGCAAATAGAATGACAAATAGAAAAGGTGAAAATAAGACCGCGATGACTAACAGTCCAAAGTAAGGGCCTAGCTTCGATCGCACAGTAACGCCAACAGAAAGTGTGTAGTTGATGACTACAGCTCCCTGCAGTTCGCCTGACTGATTGACGACAGGCAATACGTTGCGAGCACGCCCCATTCCCGTCATCCCGCTTGCATTGAGTAGGGAAATCAGTTCGCGCCCACCACGTATGTTCGGATCAGGCAGCGATCCATATCTATATTGACCTGTTCGATCAACAACTGCGTAACGTATCCCCTTCTCATCTACTAATCGTTCGATGAGCGATTGATTTTCCTTATCCAGCAAGCGTTCCCCTTCTGATTCTACTAACTTGCGTATGGGCGGAATCTGCTTCTCATAGTAATTGGCAGGTCTGAACACGCCGTCGTCATACGATTGCATCCATATGAAGGCTCCCCATACAACAATCGTCAGTGCCAGACTCGCACCGATTACCCATACAAAGTATGTAATAAACTGACGTTTAAAGGAGTGCATGCTCATTCCTGCACCTTCCATTTATAGCCGATGCCCCATACGGTTTCAATCCAGCGCGATTGCGTGTGAACTGCTGCCATCTTCGCCCGAATATTCTTCACATGCTCCGTAACTGTCGTATCATCTCCAAGGGCGTCCATACCCCATACCTGTTCGTAAATATGCTCGCGTGCAAATACCTGTCCCGGATGGAGAGCAAGCAGTTCTACGATCGCGAACTCCCGGCTTGTTAACGGCAATCGCTTGCCTTCATAACGAAGCTCCATCCCCTTCACATCCACTGTAAATGCTCCAAATATGAGTACTTGCTCATGATTATCCTGCTGCCGCACATAGCGTCGTTCTCTTCGAAGATGCGCTTCAATGCGCGCCTTCAGCTCACGCATGCTAAATGGCTTGCTGATATAATCATCGCCCCCTGCCGCTAGACCGTATATACGATCTGCTTCACTCACCCTCGCACTGACAAATAGAATCGGGCAGGCAACCGCTTCTCGAACCTGCTTGCACCATTCCACTCCATCCGTGCCAGGCATCATAACGTCGAGTACAATTAGGTCGGGCGACTGTTCCGTAATAAGCCGCTGCGCCTGATCCGCATTGTGTGCCGTGCGTACCGAATACCCGTCATCCTCCAATGAATCACGTACGAACACCGTCATTTCTTCCTCATCATCGACCAGCAATATGTTAGCCCGTTCCATGCCTTTGTTCCCCTTTGGTGACAAAATTTCAATCCTGTATGGTTTCTTTCTCTTCGACTATGTAAATGGAGTGACGATTGCTACGTTGCCTTATCGCCGCTTTCTATCTCAATTTCCTCCGCTAACTATGATCTCTATTAATTATGATCCCTATAGATTATGATCTCTATTGATAATGATCATTGTTAAATATGATCATTATCAAATACGATCCGCATTAATAGTTACTCTGTTAAACACCGTTGCCCCCGCTTAGTTGCACTTCTACGTCATGATTTTCTTATAGCAGTCATCATATCTAGTCTAATGCAACTCTCTCACACAGGGCAAATAAGCCAGGATCGTTCAATAAAGCAATGGATTCAATAGAGCAATGAGTTCGATAGAATAAAGAGACAGGGAATCAGAATAAGCGTGCAGTGGATCGCCGACAGGCACTTCCACTGCACGCTTATTCATTCGATGAACCTCCATTCCTGCTATCGCATATGCTGATCAAGAGGAGTTGGGCGTATGCCACAATATCGAATTATTGTCGATCTGTCTGATCGCAGGTTATACCTACTGGACGGAGATATCGTTGTAAGGGAATATCCTGTGGGCATCGGGAAAATGTTAACCCAAACCCCGATAGGGGAATATACGATCATTAACAAAGCGCCGAACCCGGGCGGTCCATTTGGCGTCTTCTGGATGGGCTTGTCGAAGCCCCATTACGGCATTCACGGAACGAATGATCCTTCCTCCATTGGGCACTACGTATCTCACGGCTGTATCCGCATGTACAATGAGGATGTCCTCCAATTGGCAGCTCTTGTCCCCATCCATACAAGAGTGACCATACGTCCATAACACTGACATGATTCAATTAAACACCGAAAAATAGAATAAAGCCTCTTTCCTGCTGCAGAGAGGCGTGTTCTCATGTCGCAGCAAGAAAGAAGCATTATATAAGTCTCCCCACAATGCCGTAATAACTACACGGTACACTGGGCTGGCCTTTATGGGTATATTCTATTATGCCAAGATCGATGCTGGAGCTGCTTCCAATGGGAAGTGGCAAGCCACTTGCCGGTCTGAGCCAACCGTCTCCAGCTCTGGCGCTACGAGTCGGCACTTCTCTTGAGCGAAGGCACATCGCGGATGGAAGCGGCACCCAGAAGGCGGGTTCGCCGGTGATGGCACATCTCCCTGCAGGACAATTCGCTCCTTCTTATAGTGCGGATTCGGTCTAGGAATCGCTGACAACAGTGCCGCGGTATACGGATGCTTAGGATTCGCAAACAAATCCTCTGTGCGTGCCACTTCGACTAACTTGCCAAGATACATGACCCCGATTCGATCAGAAATATGGCGTACCACATTCAGACCGTGCGCGATAAAGAGAAATGTCAGTCCCAGTTCCTTCTGCAGCTTCATGAGCAGGTTCAGCACCTGGGATTGAACGGACACATCTAGCGCCGATACGGCTTCATCTGCTACGATAAATCTCGGATTAAGTGCAATCGACCGAGCTATGCCTATCCGTTGGCGCTGACCACCTGAGAATTCATGCGGATAACGGTTGCGTCGGACTGGATCCAATCCGACCAGTTCCATCAGCTCCACTACACGCTTATCGATTTCACTGGAAGAGGCCTTATGGTGCACACGAAGCGGCTCTCCAATAATATCTCGAATGTGTATACGGGGATTCAAGGAACCGAACGGATCTTGGAATATAATCTGCATATCCTGCCGCATCAACCGCAGCTGCTTCGCATTCATCCCTTGTATCTGCTTCCCGTCAAAGAATACAGCACCGCTTGTTGGCTTCTGTAATTGAAGAATAGCTCTACCTAGTGTTGATTTGCCGCAGCCCGATTCGCCGACGAGGCCGAATGTTTCCCCTCTAGTAATACTGAAGGTAACATCGTCTACAGCCTTAACATGACCAACCACGCGGTTGAAGAGTCCCGTCTTGATCGGGAAATACTTCTTCAGGTTGCGAACTTCAATCAATGATTGATCCATCATGCGCGCTTCACCTCGGATTGTCCGTCATTATCGCTGTCGTACAGCCAACATGCCACCTGATGATTACTCCGGATTTCCCCTAGCGTAGGCTCGTGATGCCGACATTTCTCCTCCACCTTCGCACATCGTGGATTGAAGCGGCAGCCCGAAGGCAGGTTGTTGATACTCGGGATTGTTCCTGGAATCGTGTATAACTCCTCGCCTCTTGCTCCTTCCAAACCCGGAATCGAATTCAAGAGACCTACTGTATATGGATGGGAAGGATGATCAAATATTTCTTCAACGCTGCCTTCCTCCACAATTTTGCCGGCATACATAACCGCAATACGATCAGCCATCTCCGCTGCCACGCCCATATCATGGGTAATCAGCACAATCGCCATGCCAAGTTCTTGCTGAAGGCGCTGCAGCAGATCAAGAATTTGCGCCTGAACGGTAACATCCAGCGCAGTGGTCGGCTCATCCGCAATAAGCAGCTCTGGCTTGCACACGAGTGCCATCGCGATAACAACCCGCTGCCGCATACCTCCGGACATCTCGTGCGGGTATTGCTTCGCTCGCATTTCCGGATCCGGAATCCCGACCATGCGCAGCATGTCAATCGCCCGATCCCAACATTCCTTCTTGCTTAGCTTCTGGTGAAGCTGCAAACTTTCTGCAATTTGATCGCCAATCGTAAATACCGGGTTAAGCGCCGACATCGGATCTTGGAAGATCATCGAAATCTTTTCCCCACGAACGTTGATCATTTCCTTTTGCGATTTGGTTGACAGATCCTCGCCATTAAAACGAATGCTGCCTTCGAAAATGGTTCCTCCTGCATAGTCGATCAATCGCATAATCGAAAGGGAAGCGACACTCTTACCACTGCCGGATTCACCTACAATACAGAGTGTTTTACCTTTCTCCACGCTAAGAGATATCCGATCTGTTGCCTTCGCAATGCCCTGCTCCGTCACAAAGCCTGTGGTCAGATTTTGGACTTCAAGAAGTTTTCCCGCCATTGCTGCACCCTCCTACGTGGAATTTTCTCTTTCTTGCGTGGGTCAAAAGCATCACGGATTCCGTCACCAATAAAATTGACCGCCAGCACGACAATAAAAATACATGCTCCTGGATAAAGCGCTTGCGTCGGATCGACAAGCATGAATTGCTGTGCGTTGCTAAGCATCAATCCCCAGCTTGTATCAGGAAGCTGTACCCCTAAACCGAGATAAGATAATCCTGACTCAGCAAGGATTCCCCCGCCTACCATTAAGGTAGCGTTTACGATAATAGGAGCCGTGGCATTGCGAAGCAAATGCCTGCCGATAATCCCCCAACTGGACACACCGATCGCCCTTGCCGCTTCCACATACTGCATCTCCCGCAGTTGCAGGAATGTTCCTCTTACAAGTCTTGCCGAGCCCATCCAGCTTGTAAAGCTCAGAATCAATATCATGTAGCTGAACTTCGCGCCGAAGATGGCGAGTACCAAAATGTTCAGGAACAAGGTTGGAGTAGAGTTCATAACGTCAACAAATCTCATGAAAATCGTATCGATCCAGCCGCCGAAATATCCGGAAATCGAGCCGATGAGCGTGCCGATGACAACAGAGATAAAAGCAACAGAGAAGCCGACTGATAACGACACTTGACTGCTATAGATAAGCCGTGACAAGATGTCCCTCCCCAATTCATCCGTTCCAAGTGGATGACCAGGAGTGCCCGATGGCAAACTTGACTTCAACATATCGATCGCTGCTGGGTCATACGGGGCAATATATTTGGCAAATACAGCAATGGCGACAAAGAACAATAGGACGATGGCCCCAACCACTGCAAATGGATTGCTCATAAATTTCTTCCATGCCATTAAGGTCATACTTGTCGGCTTCTCCGACTTAGGACCAATCTCACTCGTCTTGCCGCGTTCAGGATCGAGCTGGGTACCCTGTAGACTCGTTGCACTCATGCCGACATGCCCCCTTTGCCCAATTGTACGCGCGGATCAACAATGGCATACAGAATGTCCGCTATCAAATTGCCAATAACGACGATAACCGCTGTAATAAGAGTAATCGCCATGAGAACAGAATACTCCCGTGACACTGCCATATCGACGAACAGCCGCCCCATTCCCGGCCAGTTAAACACACTCTCTGTAATGGTTGCTCCCGCAATGAGAATTGGCAGATCCAAGCCAAGAATTGTGATGATCGGGATGAGTGCATTCCGCAGAGCATGACGGGCAATGACTCTTCTCTCCTTCATTCCCTTCGCTCTTGCTGTTCGAATGTAGTCCTGGCCTAGCACCTCAAGCATACTGGATCGGGAATATTTTACATAAGAAGCCAAGAAACCTAATGTAAGAACCGTCACGGGCAGAATCAAATGCATGAATAAATCCTGAATATCGCCCTCTTTCCCCATCGAATACATGTCGGATAAGGGAAGCCAGTCCAATTTAATAGAAAAATAACTCTGCAAAAGAATACCGAACCAGAAATGCGGCATTGCAAACCCAATATACGAAATAAATGAAGATGTCTGATCGGATAATCCATACTCTCTCGTACTATTGTATATTCCCCAGGGGATCGCAATGATTAAGGAGAGCAGCCATGCAACGCTCATCAGAACAACCGTATTCTTCACTGTTGGCCAGAGTATATCACCTACTGGGAGGTTGTTCTTGAAAGTTTTCCCCAAATCACCTTTCAACAGGTCTCCCACCCAGCGAATATATTGGATATGAATCGGCTTATCCAAGCCGAGATTTTTCGCCTGTATTTTACCCGCTTCCTGAGACAGTCCCGGCGATAGAAAGATTTGCGTCGGACCTCCTGGTGCTGCATGAATGAGTCCAAAGGTAACGATGGAGATCAAAAACAGCACTAAGAGTGACTGTAGTACACGGCGGATCAGATACTCCGTCATAGGAAATCCTCCTAAATCGTATCGTGTGAATTCATGTATTAGCACATCCATATAAAAGAGGAAGGGGCAAGCAACCCCCTCCCCTCATCATGCATATTCAACCTGTGCTTGGTATTTTATTCTACCCACCAGTTGATCATGCGGAACATGTATCCATATGCGAGTCCTGGTTCAGGTCTGTCTTCTTCCGCATATTTCACACGAGGGTTCAAGCCCTGTGGTGTACCATATTGATACATGAATACATAAGGAAGATCCGTTGTGATTTCTTTACCGATCTCTGCGTAAACTTTCTTACGCTCGTTTTGATCAGCGACAGAGTAACCTTTTACCCACAATTGATCAAGTTTTTCGTTTTTATACCAACCCGAATTTTGGTTCGGCGGGAAGAACTTTGAGGAGAGAATGCTTTCTGCGTTCGGATCTGGATCATTTAATGACCATGCCGCCAAGATAGCTTGGAATTTACCCGGTACAATGTTCTGCTCTTGCCAAGCAGCGAAGTCAACGCCTCTCGGCTTCACTTCAATGCCGATATCTTTCAAGTTCTGTTGGATAACAGCAGCAACCTGTTCGCGGCGGCTATTACCTGTATTGTATTGAAGTTCGAAGGAGAACTTGACGCCGTTCTTCTCTAAAATGCCACCTTCAGTGCTAGCCTTCCATCCATCTTCAGCCAGCAGCTTCTTCGCCAATTCCACATCATAGTTATAAACTACTGCAGTTTCGGCTGGATCTGCCCATGAGCCTGGCAGGAATGGCGAGTTCATCAACTTACCTGTTCCCTTAAGGATATTGTCGACCATGCCTTGGCGGTTAAGCGCGTGAGCGATCGCTTGTCTTGTCTTCTGTCCAGCAAAGAAGCTTTCTTTATTATCGAAGTTCATTTTGTTAAAGTTGAAGCCCATGTATTCGTAGAGTGGTCCTGGTGCCAAGATGACGTTGAGGTTGTCGCGAGCTTGAACAGCTGCTAGTTGGGTGACTGGAATCGCTGATACAGAGTCGACATCTCCCTTGATGAGAGCTTGCACTTCTGTATTTTGATCTGCGTAGATTTTGTAGATGACTTTCTGGATGTGAGGTTTTTTCGCTCCCCAGTAGTTCGGGTCTGCGTCGAAGCTTAAGTATTGTTTTTGCTTCCATTCAGTCCATTTCCAAGGACCGTTCGTTACAGTCTGCTCTGGCTTGGAACCGTATGGATGCTTCTTCAATTCTGTAATCGGAACATCCTTCAAGATGTGATATGGCACTGGTTTAAGTCTAAGAGAGTAGAGGAATGGGGCAAATACTTGCTTTAACTTGATCTGAACAGTGTGTCCATCGATCTTCGTTACCGATTCAACATGTTCGAATTGGCTAATACCTGGGGAACCTACTTCTGGGTTGCGTACCGTATTAATGGTAAAGATCAAATCATCCGCTGTTACTGGTTGACCGTCGCTCCATTTGGCTTCTGGTTTCAATTTGACCGTGTAGGTCTTCAAGTCTTCACTGATTTGAGGAGGCTCAGCCGCGAGAGACCAAGGCTCTACGACTACGTTCGCTTGACGGTCAAGATCGTACAGGCTGGAGAAGATCAAGATTTCAGCATCCCCGGATGAAGTATCACTTACGTACAATGGGTTTACCGAAACGATATCCGAGAAGGTACCTAACGTGATTGTACCTCCATCTTTCGGGGTCTGAGCCGTATTCTCCTTCGCTGGCTCTTCCGTTTTCGCTGGTTCGGTATTTTTGGGCTCATCCTTCGGCGGATTCGTCGTTGTGCTTGAACCACCGCACGCTGATAACAGCGATCCCATTAGTACCAAGAGCAGCATAAATGACATCCATTTCTTTTTTGCCACATAATTCCCCTCTCTCATTTTCGATTTTTTTGTGAAGGATATATTTTCCTAGACATTGTATCATTTGAATCAGACTACAGGTAGTAAAATGATGGAAAATATTTATAATTCGCAATTATATTTTTCATTTTACTGATTACTTTCTTTAAAAAGACTATATAGAAAGAAAAAAGAGGCGATATTCGCCCCTTTACCACTTTACCCCAATAAATTAACCTATGGTATATGGGATACGCACGCCAATCTTCCGCGATCCCATTCACTCGTATCCTAGCGCTGGATGCTGACAATTCTCTCTGTTCCATTCCATGTGACGCTGGCCCCTATGGATTCGGCAATTGCTCGAACAGGTACATAGGTACTGCCATTCAGAATGATGCTATTTGGCTGAGAGATATTATTGAGATACGCGACCTTCTTCGTATTGTCCCATCCAACAGAAAGACCCAATGCTGACGCTATATCACGAATCGGACCGTATACGACATTTTCCTTCATTATTCCCTGCGCTGCTTCTTGTCCATTGACCAGAATGCGAATTCCATTTTGAAGTTGCTGTACTTGCCCCTTAATTAAAATTATGAACTGGCTCCAGTACGGGAGAATCTGCGAAGGGCACTGCTTGCCTGACCATTTCTTATGCGGCACAACTTGATCAATCGTAAGCTTATAGCGCAAAATCAGTGTTGCCACGAGCCACGCTGCGTTATTCCAAGCCACATCTTGATTCATGCCCGTATACATGCATACCTCAATAGCAATGCTTGTCGTGTTGCCAGGCCCATTGCCATCGCCTGCGTGCCATCCCTGCTCATTATCACGCAGATGCTGATAAATATCCTTGTCATCCACCGTATAGTGCCATGATGCTTGTCTCCCACCGCTTCCATCTAACAAGTAGCGCGCGTGCGATTCCGCTGTTCCGCTTGTATTGTCCGTGTTGTGGATCGTAATCCACTGTGGTGTCATAGGCTTGCTTGGCTTGTTCGGACTACCATCAGGAATCAGACGTTGTTGAATGACGATGCTCATGGTTCATCATCTCGCTTCTGCATAATGTGTGTGCTCCTAGAAGATTTGCCATGCATGCTGCGAGAGTTGATCTATCACCAAAAAGCGTTCAAAGGAGTTGAACGCCGCTTGGATCATTGCCACATATGGATTGTATATAGGAACATCGCCCTAAGTTAGAAGTGCCGTCGCAAATCTTCTATAGTAAAGCATACGTACTTTCATAGAAGTTTGGCTCTGGCAATTGTCTCGATGGATACGTCTGTTTTGGCTCCGCCCATCAGCTTAGATGTTCATGAATCTCTACAAATGACAGCAGCAAATGAATCTCGTTAACTTTTAGCCACAAAGAATATGAATGCAATAAAGGATCATTTCGAATAGAGCTGAATGAGCGTATCATTCCAATTTATAGATGAATTCACTTTTCATGCATTCGCAGTTTAGAAGGACAATGATACAATTACCTCATGCATTCCAGCAATTTACTTCATGAGAATTGATTAATTAGGAGAGATCTATGTGGAGCGTGAATGGAAACTAGAACAATCGTCGCCTAGCACTGAAAAGAGACCATTTTCTACCGGTATCGTCGTCACCTCTATCTTTGCAGTATGTTGTGCAATCGGCTTGTCTATCTTTACTTTGGTTCATAGCATGAAAGTGAATGATGCCACAGAGAAGCTGCAGCAATCCTTCTCTAAATTGCAAGCGGACTATGAGGAGCTAAAAAGAGACAACAGCAAACAGGGATTTACGATCAATCAACTGCAGAACAATCTCTTGTATGCAAATATTCAACATGACATGGAGGAAAACGTCGTATCTGATCATTTGATATTGGATAAAATCTACTTCGACGATATCGTCTATCGCAAAGGAACGAGCGGCACGACCATAGACGTTCGCACTCAGCCCGAATTTAACACTAAATATGCGGGGTCTGGGAAGTTCACTCTATCTGATAAAGAATTGAACAATGTTGTAACCACGTTCATGCAAGCAGCGCGAGATCAATATGAGTGGTGTCTGGAAATGTACAGCATGGATGCCGTTGCACCAGATTGGAATGAGCTTACGCATACCATTACGATCAACAACTATGATCTTGGAACCTATCATAATGGTGTGTTTACGCCTGTTAAGAAATAGTATCTTTGAGCTTAGGTAAAACACCGCTAGCTTCTGCAATCCGCTGAACTGAGAAATCAGGTCATTCAAAAAAGAGAGAGTCAACGAGAAATGCTATTCGATGACCCTCTCTTTTATTAATTCTGTTAAGATTGATAAAGTATCATTTATGCATGTTACTGAAACAATTTAGGCTCTGCGAGTGCTGCCCACGTAGACTCGAAAACATTTCCTGGTTCCGCCACAATTTGAAGCTTAAGTACCCCACTCACATCAATATTTACAGGATTAGGGTTATCTCCGCCCTTTACATTTTCAAACAAAGCCAATTCTGTCCCATCACCAATAAAGCGATAAGTAACCACTCTATTCGAATTTTTCGTTTCATCATCTACACCAATAAAAGTTGATAGCTTTTTATACTTTCCATTTAAGTTATAGTCAATAGAGGTACTTTTGTTGTTCATAAAGCTAAGATTAAAAACAATTCCTTTTTGGAACTTATCTCCTGCAATTTCAATTTTATTGCTGTAAGGGTTTTGATTAAAATGAACGCTTGAACCACTAGGGCCATCCGTTCTTGCATAATTTACATCAGATAAATATTTAAACGAACCTTCTTTTTTACCAACCCAGGCTGTTTTATTTTTCCCGTCATACGAAAATTCTTTCCCCGAAGCGTCAGCAACGAATTTCACTGGAGCATATAGCTGCCCTTTATAGAGAATCGCATTATCTGTGCTAACTTTCTGAACACCATCAAACATATATTTGATGTTTTCAAACGAGACTTCAATTTTTGCCGTGCTAGCAGCAAATGCCGCTGTACCAAATAGCAGACCCCCAATTACTACTCCCATTAGTAGGCCTTTTAGTTTCTCCTTCATCATTCAGTTCTCCCCTGTTTATGTTTTTAGCATGTAATGGCCAATCACATAACTTCGATATATACCACTATATTCCTGCATATCCTCCCAAAATATCTACCTATTTTGTCAAATAGAGTATTACTACATAACTTAATAAAATAAAAAACGTATTGCCACTTATGCGACGAATACCCTCTTGTTTAACAAAAATCATTTATTCAGCATACGGAGTTCCTATTGTTCCTAAAATGGGGAAAAGCCCCTCTTAGGAGGGATTGCGAATGCAAACTATCACCTTAACTATTACAATTCAACACTTCTTATTAGCTTAGTAACACTAGCAATGTTACTTAAAAAGAGATGATTTACCGCCTGAAGATGGCTGGAGAGATACCTGCCGAGACCTAGTCCTTCGGGGCGATGGTCGCGGATATCCACTCGTTTATATCCACGAATTATAAATATACCCACAAAATAGGTAATTTGTATCATTCATCTTTTATTACCATTAATGGTAATATAGATTCACCTGGAAGAATATTACACATAATGGACTTAAAGTTGAAAAATTGAAAAGGAAGTGTGCCAAACTATGAAAAAAACGTTTGTAACCTTACTTACGACCGCTCTCTTACTTACTGCCGCTGTTCCAGCTTTTGCCCAAGAAAGCACTCAAGCTCCTGCACCGGCAGCCACAAGTGTTGTTAATCCTGAATCGATTTCCGCTTCGTCTTACTTCTTCGCTAATGTTTCTTGGAGAAATGTTTCTGGCGCAACTCGCTATGAGTATTTCGTGTATAAAAACGGAAATTTGGTTGAGTGGGGAAGTCAGGGTGTTACAGGCAGAGATGTCGGGATGGAGGAATTCGCCGCTTACAGAATAGAAATTAGAGCTGTTGGGTCAAACGGAAATCAGCTTGCTTGGGGCACAACGAATACCTTTGTGGCAGGTCCCACTTCAATTTACGTATCTCTGTAGTCTTTGGAAGGTTCATGTAAGTATCTCAAAGGAATAAATAGAACAAGAACCGGCATAGCGTTGAAAATAATGACTACCATAACTCAAATAGGCTGCCAATACGGCAGCCTATTTCTTGTATCAAATCCATTTACAGTATGGATGCTTTTTACCGACTATCTAAGATGGACTAATTTCGGTGGAGGATATCATCTTTCCTCACAACGTTTGCAGTCGCTTAAGCTTCCGTTTCCCGTGGCTATTAAATGAAATCTGCTTTTATCGGCGATAGGCACGGAATACCAGAACTCGCGGTCGGAGTTTTTTGCATAAATAACCGGAGGGAATCGTGAGGAAATGTCGAATTATCGATTTTTATAATAAGGAAAATGCCCACCGACGTGAGATGACGTTAATGGGCGTTGAAGTGTTAAGGAATATTATTTTTACAAATTACAGTTTGCCCTATATGGTTGAGCATAATAGCTTTTAATACTATGCCTTCCATCGTATCCTGAAGGATTTAGCTTTCTTTTCCTTCCTATGGGCCCATCGAACAGTACGTCACTGACTAGATCTCCTATAACAATAAAATTAATCGGATCTCTATTCACATGTCTTGCCGAACATGCAGGAGGCGGTTCTTCGCAGCATAGGAGATTCGATTACAGGAACGAAAATAGAGGCTGAAAATCCGCTTTATCTGGATAAAGGGTAGATGAATGGTAGATGAAGCACTTAAAAAAGGGAAAAGCGCGATCTCCGATTGCTCGGAAACCGCGCCGTTATCGACATTACATGGTGCTGGAGAAGGGAATTGAACCCCCGACCCACGCATTACGAATGCGTTACCTAGTAGTTCCGCATGGTTCCGCAACGATCCAAAAGTATCAATATACCTAATTAGCCTGTGATTATAGTTCCGGTTGGTTCCCTTTGGTTCCGTGGGATGTTAGAAGCTTTGTTAGAAGTCAGGTTAGAAGTTTTGTTAGAAGTTTTGTTAGAAGATTTCCATAAGACAAAAAGAAGATCCAGAACAATAACTGGATCTCCTTTACTATGGTTTTGCTGTTGCATAAAGCCAAAAGCCTTGGAAGTAATCCGAGGCTTTTCTTAATTCTTAAACTCAAATATGATTTTTGACAGTAATTACATAGTTATAAATGGCTAATAATGGTACAATATGCCCAGATATTCAGCTTTAGGGAGGCGATATATTTATGACTATTACAAAAACCAAGAAACCGGTATATAAACGATGGTGGTTTATATTATTGGCTATATTTATTGCGTCTGCAGCAATAGGGGCAGCTTTAGATGATGGCAAAAAGACTGTCGCGCCAGTATCACCTGTTTCCCCAGCCACCACAACCTCGGTGGATAAGAGTATCAACAAGGAAACAACCAAAGATATTAATGTTGAATTAAGTATTATCGAGAATGTGACAGCTGGCAAAGTCTCATTATCCGGAACCACCAATCTTCCAGATGGAACAGGTCTTATGATCACAGTATCCAATGAAAATGGATTTCGGGCTCAATCGTCTACCGTAGTCACTAGCAATGAATTTATTACGGAAGAGTTCTCCAACAACGGACAAGCTTTGGAATCTGGTGCATACAATGTAGATGTTACAATGCCTATTGCTTCTGTTCAACCTGACGCTGTAAAAAAAATCATCGGAGAGAACTCTGAAAATTTAAAAGGTGATTTAGTAAAGGAAGGCGACTTGGGGAAAACCGTTAATTACTCCAAATCAATTATAGTTGAAGGGGCTACAAAAGTTGATCACAGTGCAATGATCAAAGAGTACAAAAATAAAATCATCGAATCATATAAAGCAATTAAGGATACATATGGAAGTCACTCGGAATCGTTTGATGCAGCTGGGTGGTCTAAATTCGCTCGTGAGTTTAGAGAAAGTGTAGGGAATTTAAGAAATGAAATAGAAGAATCTAAACTCAATCAAAGTGATAAAATCGTATTGAGTCCTGCATGTGCCGACTTAGAAATGTTACTTACTGCATATGCCGCTTCATTACAGGGGCGTGGCGATGATACAGAAATTAAAAGGTTAAAGACACAAATTGAAGAAGCAATAAAATAACATTATGAAGCCCCGGATTAGTCCGAGGCTTTTCTTGTTCAACTATACACAGGCTTCTTACACCGTGTACACATATATACCCCGTCTATCCAACGGCCACGCATTGCGGCCATACAGTTACAAAGGTATAGTGACTTCCCTTGCTTTATAGGAACCGGTTTACTCCGTAATTCCTCTCTCCAGTCCTTCATGCTGTTCTCCCCTTCACAGGTCGCCAGGATAAGATACGTTCGATTCTAAACGGCCTCCATGCCTTAGCCTTCATGCAGGTGGCATGAATTACTCCGTCTCTTACTCTACGCACTACAATTCGCCTCTGTGTGATTGTTCCTTTTCGATCCTCATAAATGATCTCGATCTCCTTACCAACATAGTGATCCAGATACATGCTCATCATCCCCATAAGAACGTTTGTTCTTATTATAATGCGAACATTTGTTTTCTTTCAATACGAAAAAAGAACCAAGGTACTACACCTTAGTTTCTTACTGATACCCAACTTGTTTGAGGAATTGAAGAAATATAACAGTTATTTACTACTTATATTTAGCCTTATTAATAGTGAAGTAAAATAGTTCAAAAGAACTGTACTTTTCTCATAAATTGGTAAAATACACCTAATTACTTTTTATCCATATCATGGTAAATTACTGTAGTAATTAAATTATTTCTTGGTGAGGTGAATTTTATGAAGAAAAGTTTGAAACCCGTTTTATCTATCCTTATGTGCACATCTTTGCTCCTTAGCTCCGCAGGCGCTGTATTTGCTGCAACACAAAATCCAAATGCGACAGTGTTTTTAGGGACTTACGAAAACATCTCTTCCGGGAACGGCTGGTTAAGCCAGGGATGTAAAGCAACTCAGACAACAATGAAATTAACAGTAAGTAACGATTCAGGTGAAGGCAACTTTAGTGTGCAAAGAAGAACCAGCCCAGATGCACTTTGGTGGGATTTAGATAATAATATTACACGTTTGAATGGCAAAGAAACCCTTACTCAGTCCTTATCCACCACTATTGGTTACGAATATAGAATTAATATTCGCAAACCTCTTTTAGCTAACGGTTCACCAAAAGGTGCAGTATATTGCGATTGATCTGGAATTGGTGACTCTCAAGTTGGATATTTTTATTTTATCCTTACTTCCAAAAGAGTTTATCAATACTCTTTTTTCTCAACTTTCGCTGATTTTTCAAAACCATAATACCTACATATGCTGTCAGCAGCGATGGAATAGATAAACAACAAGTCATAATCTTACTGAAAAGGCCCGGATAAAAGCGCTCCGGAAGAGGCAAGAAACTATTACTGCAAATGACAGTAAACAATGAATTTCAGGTAGCTAAGAAAAAAATTAAAGAGTCGCAGGGATGCCTTCCCATACGACTCTTTTTTGCGTGGTAAGCACCACGCAATTCTAGTATATCAGACATCATCTCAACGTTAAAGAGGTGGGCTGCGGAGGTAATCGGTTAGATGCTAAAAAACAAATGCACGAGAAATGATAACCAACAAAATGAACAAGACCAAGATTACACCTATAGATGTGAAACCCCCGAATCCACATGAGCCTCCGAATCCTCCAAGAACTTCTCCCATATGAGACACCCTCCTTTCGATTAGGTACATCCATATAATATTAAAGTTGCTTAGTGTGCGGCTCGGCTAATCCCTACTAAACTATAAATAGGCTTTGTCCAATATAAAGAGTTACCTATGAGAGACTACTGCAAAAGCCTCAATATTATTGAGGTGAAAGCCAAAAAGTGAAAAAAAGAGCCCCATAAGAGAAAAAAGCAGTCTATCCTCACTTGAGGAATAGGCTGCTTTTGCTCTATTAGCTTTAC